>WLWD01002250.1_pt1 | contig 54586 bp, 45 predicted proteins | sample 6712731 | NCBI WGS metagenome assembly WLWD01 (sample SAMN12718690, study PRJNA576275) | sponge metagenome | isolation source: marine sponge | host: Mycale hentscheli | place: New Zealand: South Island, Marlborough, Capsize Point | collected 2014-11-01 | reverse complement strand
GGAAGCATGAGGAGGAGATGGCATGTTTCTTGAGCGGAAAAGTCTCTCTCGCCAACAGTGCTTGTAAGCAGTTTCTGCACAACCTTTAAAGGAGTACCATCATCATCTACACTCTTCATGATGTTGCGGTACACTTCCTGTAAGGCTGTGGATCGAGGCTCCGATTTGGTAGCATACTTGGCCACGTACTTGGTAACTTTCTGTCTGGACACCACATACTGCATATCCACATTGGCCCTCCAGGCTGACAGCTGCACTGGGTTATACCCATTCAGCAAATTGTCATTGCGCTTGGTCAGTACCACTGGTTCTCCATCGTCTTGAGAGGTGACACATGTGACGGGTTGCAGTGGCTTAGGAAAGCCAAATCTGCACTCCTGCTTGCCCTTCTTTTTCTTCAGGCAATACGATGTGGAGCACCTAGTGTGCCTCTGGCATGTGGCAATCAAGTCTACAAGGTCCTCCCCCATATCAGTCACTTCTCCATAGGACCTGTTACATACATGTGGATTGGTTTTTGGTTGTGGAACCACATTGTGCATGTTGCTTCCACCTGCAGGGATGCCAGGATTCATGGTGCTCACCAACTCATCCACATAGGCAATGACTCCATCCACAGAGTCCAGCAGTTGTGAGGAAGAGTCGCATGTAAGCAGCTTTTCTGCATCAGGAGCACTGGGTAGCCAGGCCAACCCATGCACATGTGGACTTCCACGATGTTGCCATTCAAATCTCAGCCAGTAGTCTGTGGCTCCGAGGAGATCAACTTAGTACATCTCCACAAATTTAGTGATTCTCTCATAAAAGAACCAATCAGCAATAGCCGGATTATTGTTGACTGCTTTGCTGCGACTTGAGCTGCTTTCAGGATTGTCCTTGCAGATGAGACGAGCCAGTTCTGGCCACTGGCCATCAGCAGCACTGTGAGTGAAAAATATTGTCGGCAGTCCCAGCTTGTCAATCATGGCTATCAGGCGGATCCTCTGCTTGAACCAATACTGCTAGTTCCACGAAGATTGCAGGCATAGTGCAACACTTTTTTGGTAAATTGCTCTCCCCCACAGTCGACAATACGTTTTAGTTCATCGAGTGACAAATGTGCGTCTTTCGGATGTTGTTTGATGTACACTCGACCTTCCTGAAGTGCCTGCCATCGCATCTCTGAATTGAGTGCAAAGTATCGAAAGCGAGGGTGTGTTGCAAACCTGGCATCATCATATTTCATGAGGTGCTTAAAGTAGTTGCCTACTGTCACTGCACGCTCACGTGGGGCCAGAAAATCACCTGCTCCCGTAGGAAACAGAGTGGGGAAAGCACAGGACATGTAACCTTCCGTTACAAACTCATTCACTGGTGCATCGGCTAGAGGAGGCCAAGATACAGTAGTTGAAGGCATTTTTTTCTGCTTTTCTTGAATTGAATGTTTGACTGTATCTAGTTCAGTCAACTTTGGAGCGGCCATAGGAATAAAAGATTCAGTATCATAATCTTGTTCATCATGATTTTTTAGTAATGCACCATCTTCCTCATTGCAGGTAGAGGATTTAATACCGGAGTGGTTGGATAAATGTCCATCTTCTGGAAGTTCATTCAGGGCAGTGTAGTCAATGTTGACTTTGCGATAGTACTTGTTGTGCTGCTTCAACCACAGGAGTGCATTAAGCACAACTGCCCTTCTAACTTTGAAATCTCGATGAGAGTTGTCTGAGCCCTTTTTCCTCACAATCAGTATATCTAATTCCTTGGGAATTCTCGGCAGGCTGGTGGCAAAGGCCGTGATGTCTTGCGGCAGGTTAATGACATGACCTTTGTAGCCATACTGTCCATGAGGTAGGCGATAAACAGACATTATAGGAATCACTAATGATATCAACATTTCTTCCACTTGTGACAACCCCTGCAAAATAATAATGTTACATAAAGTCTATATTGTGTTAATTGTAACATTATATAGTATCACAATAATTGCTAATATTGCCAAAAAATATATTAGTTTTCATTGCTTAAATGGTCAATAAAGTGTGACCACATATAAAAAAGAAAAAATTCTGACTTAATAAAAAAATATTTGGTAAAAATAAATGTGAAACAAAGTTGGAAATAATATTAAGCAATAATAATAAAAAACAAATACATGGTCCAGGGGCTGATCCACTGCTAATGACAGGGAGGGCCCAAATATATTTAGGTCAAAATTTATGAAATTTAATACAGTATGTAAATGATTTGTACATTTATTTATCAATGAAAAGCATTGAAGTAGCATGTATAAACATATTTGCCTATATTGGAGCCCTTTGTTCATCATAATTTCTCAATAAACTTGGTTCAGGGGATGGAGTGGGGGAGGGGGGCTGGCCCCCTTTTGGTTCCTCCCCTGTGGTCACATAGTCTATGGCACTATTATTAATCATGTGTGTTTACTATAAAAGTATTATAGATAATAAAGTTACTTACCTGTAATTCAGCTGGTACTGGCCCTGGACTCATGTTGTTCTCAGCTGAAAATAACTTGGGAATTTTCTTGTCACGGAAGCATCGCCGACATTCAGTACAATTACTTGCCATCTGTGTGCCTGGGAAATGTTCCAAGCATATAGAGCAGATTGGTGACACATTGACTCATGGAAAATTTTTATTTTTTCCTTCAAAAATACATCATTCAACAATGGTACGAGTCGGTTACTGGAATTCTGCTCAGACACATATTTCTTAGATAGTCTAACAGACCTCTGTTCTGGTGTCTCTATTTCAAGACGCTCTCGCTGACGAGTGCTCATTCGTTCTAATCTAGAAAGAGAGTTTTCAAGGGTTTCAGCTTGCAAACGCTGCTTTTTGTTCTCCAGTCTGGCCTCTTTGTCTACTAAAGTTTCGTTACAAAGGCGGTTCTGCTGATTCATTTTCAGATGCTCTAGCCCGACTTGTTTTTCAGCTTCAGTCTCAGCAGTAAGCCTCTGATGTTTATTCATTTTCAGCTGCTCTACCCTGACTTGTCTTTCAGCTTCAGTCTCAGCACTAATCCTAAGCTGCTCTTCAGTTGCTCTAGCCTGGCTTGTCTTTCAGATATAGTTTCAGAACTACGCCTGTGCTGCTGATTCATTTTCATTTGCAGCAACCTAGCTTGTCTTACAGCATCTGATTCAGCCTCAAGATGTTGGTTCTTTAGGATCCTCTTATTCTGCAGGAAAGCTTCCTTTTGTTCTAGGGATTCAGCCTTGAACAGTTGCTGTTTATATTCACAAGCATTCTGTAATCTTGAGGTTCTTTGAACCATAGATTCATTGGCTAATGCAGCTTTTCTTTTATCCAGTCTATTTTTTTTTTCAACTGGAGTTTCTGCAGCACGTCTGGCTCTGTCTCTACAGTTTTCTTCGCCGCTCCTCTCGCTCTAGATCAGTTTCAGCCAAGCGTTTGGCTCTCAGCCTCTCATTCTTTTTGTCAAGCTTAATCCTTTCCTCTTGAACACTCTCAGCAGTAAAAGATATATCAGGTTTGGGTAGTTCCATGGCTCAAAATAGAACTGTACAGATGAAGAAATTTTATTCTGAAAAGAACTAAATAACTTAGAAATCAGTACTAACCGCGGAACTAATTTCCATAGTAACAGAAAACCGCTTTTATGCAAAGCAATTTAAATATTTGGTAAAGTACACGTACTGTAAAAATTAAAAAAAAAAAAAAAGAAAAAGAAAAAAGAGCCAGAGTTTTTTTAGTTAACAAAAAAGAAATTAGGTACTTACATACTAGTAATAGCTTCTATAGGGTTACCACTACAGTCCGCTCTTGACAACCAACAAGCGGCACTACAGTAGAAAAATCAAATAGGGGAAATTTGCATATTTAGCTAACAAATATTGAATTAAGTACTTACCTCAACTTCCTTCGAGTAGTAGTAGCTTCCTTAGCATTAATACTATGGTATTCTGACTACCAATGGCTCTTGACAACCAACAATCGGCACTCCGCGTCCCTCCTAAAACGGAATTAAATCTGGAAAAGGGTCTTCAATGCCATAGTAACGGGTAGAATCAACTTTTTGTTTCTTGAAAAACAAGCATTTTCTCCGGAATTTTCTCACACTTTGGAACTTAAGTATAAAGTAAGGCTTGCTTAATGCTGTAGTTTCAGAATAAACTGGGGTCAAGCCTAAAAAGCCGTGTTTTTTGGAGAAAAACGTTCCACGCGCGAGCGTTTAAATGGCATACGTACCATCCCACATACATATATACCTATAACATATACCCGATTTTGCATTATCCACCCCTAATACTGTCTCGCTCGCTACGCTCGCCAATAAACAAACATCCCCGATTGACAGTCTATGGGAAAAGGGGGCACTTCACTCAAACCAAAAAAATTGAGTTTTTTATGCTAATAAAAAGCTACAATGTATCTCAACTTAGTGCTAAAATACTGGAGGGTAAAATTTTCGACGCGCAGTGAAACTGGCAGTTGAACTGGGCTTTATTCAGCAAAGCAATTGAACTAGAAATCGAGAAAACATAAATTGAATTTCCACTTCCGGTATAATTAATGTTTCCGTATACTTAACGGCGTACGCCGCATACGCAATTAAATCGTACAGCCGCTTTTTAACGGCGACTAACGAAGTTTGCTTAGAGTTCTTTTTAGCTTTCAGAACGTCTCACAGCCTGTCTTGTCGGAATCCTTGGCTACTCTACTCCATGTAGTGGTACACTTTCAACCAGAGGTAAGCTATAGATTGCATGCACTATTCTCAAAGCTATGCCGTTTTTTTTAGCTGCTTGTTTGAAACTCCGCCCATTCCCCGTTTATTGTACTTCGAGAACGAGAGAGAATAAAAAGTAGCTTGTCTTTCCACGGCACGCTTGGGGTCTTTGAAGTTGTTTCGGCATTTGAAATTTGGCGTAGACTTAGAGTAAGGGTCACTAAGACTAATTCTGCAAAAAACAAAAATAGGAGAAAGAAAGAATTTTTCCTATGATTTACTTCTGGAGCCTATATCTCAATTTCAATTTTTGCGTGAAGTGCCCCCTTTTCCCATAGACTGTCACACATATACCCGATTTTGCATTATCCACCCCTAATACTGTCTCGCTCGCTACGCTCGCCAATAAACAAACATCCCCGATTTTCAATTGTGTTACTCGCTCACCAAATACATATTATTTATACATAGAAACAACCCTGATTGTGACTCAATTTCTGATGCACCCAATAGGGACATTTAATCAGTGCACTCTACTAATTTCATTATTATAATTTTAATTATATAATCAGTCTTGTAATGTGTCCCATGTGATAGTTTGATGAAATTCTTAGATTTTCCTCCGAATATTATTTTCCTAAAGAACCTATGTCATTAAGAGTATATATAATGATAAAAAATATGCTAAATAACTGTATTTTCAGTAGCTAAAAATTTAATTGAGTTTTAATACTAACCATGTTATAGTATTATCAGCACTATTTCTAGAAACAAACTTTCTTAATATCTAAAATGAAAGCAAAATTTGAATGTATGAAATTGAAATGTTTGTCATTCTCAAAAATATCAGATATGATTTAGAGAAAAATATTTTATGGGTTTAGTCCTTTAGTCATCATTGTACTTTATTTCAAATAACCACATTTCCTTAAGATAATTACACATACTAAAACACTAAAGTTAAACTTTTATTTTGAATATGATTGCTATTATGTCTTCAAGATCCCTAGTTATATGTTTGTTCATGATTTGCACTCACTGTTGCTTAATTTCCTGGTATAATATTTTATACTTTATACATCTTTGAAAAAAAATCAGAATCTGGTGACGTAGGCAATAATTGCATTTACCTCAGCAACATACATTCTAGATTAAGTTATTGGACTACACACGTCTTTTTATTATTTAAAATACAACGTTTGGATCGAAGTTGCTCGATCTTCTTCAGGTGGAATATAACTGAAATGGCTGGGTGATGGTGATACTGAAGTTTATATAGGTATGAGATATAATAGAGCAGTTGGTGTCTGAATGAAGGTGTTGATAAGAGTCTATTGATGCTTTTATTGATGAGTTAATAGATGATAGAATGAGTCTGACTAGTGGGGTGAGGAATGCCAGAGTAAAATGGGTGAATAACCAATAATTAAGTCAGTAAGTAAGGAAAATAATAAATGCATAACTGAAAGAAAAAAATATATATACATGAAATAAAATAATAAAATAAAGAAGTAAACAAATAATGATAATAAAGATATGCACTTATGTGCTGTTGCTCATCCATATTGGGCTGATGTTAAGTCCTTGGGTCATGGTTAAAATTTGGAAATCTTTTGATGTGGATTGCCTCCTTAATTCTTCTTCTATGCCAGATGCTTTCTTTTTCTATGACAGTGTTGCCTTGCCAGTCAATTCTTCTATGGTGTTCCTCCAGGCAGTGTTGTGCAACTGCTGACTTCTGAGTTCAAAGTTCTTGCAACACCTCTGATGTTCAGATAGTCTAACTCGTAGTGTTCTTCCTGTCTCTCCTATATAGGAACGGTCACAATCTAAACAGGGAATGCGTAGATAACTCCAGGGTGATTGAGGAGGTCTGGTTGTGGTTTCACAATATGGATGAGCAACATCACATAAGTGCATATCTTTATTATCATTATTTGTTTACTTATTTATTTTATTATTTTATTTCATATATATATATTATATATATTTATTTTTTTCGATCGAAACGTATTTTAAATAATAAAAAGACGTGTGTAGTCCAATAACTTAATCTAGAAATTACCGATTCCACGTCAAGAATGACCCTTCGAAATCATACAACATACATTCTACTCACATTCAGGTTAGAAGTATACAAGATCTTAAGGTATACAATGGCATGCTTAAAGGACTTTTCGTTTGATTCGACCATAGGCATCAGCCAGTGCCTGGCAAGGTTGCTCATAACTGTCTTTGCCTCTAGCAGATTTTTTGACAAGATCTTTGGCCGGATATCATGCACTTTAGTAGGATTTTGCATTTGTCAGATTAAGACATGTCACAACAGTGCTCATCCATCATGCTGTCCAATCTTATTGGCTAGGTGAGCAGGGATGGCCATGGCTGGCCTCACTGATGTTTTTGCTGGTGGAATGGCAGCAGCTGGAACTGGTATGCTTGCTGTCAGTTTTGCCATCAACTCCAAACTCTTGGTAGCCACTTGTTTCTTGAGTGCCTCGAGCTCTCTGTCTGTGGCAAGGGTTGCTGTGTCTTTGGAAAACTTGTATCCCTAGTCCTTCATCACCCTTAACTCTCTTTCATAAACTGGACTTGGAGAGTGTAAGTTGTCCTTGAGCAGGTTCATGCCTTCCAAAATCATGAGGCCTTCATGGCAGGAGTCCAACTTTGGCTGAAAGATTTCCAAACTGGTGATGGCACTCTCAGCAGCTTCTATGCATGCTTCTCCCCAGGCAGCTTCTGTCTCTTGCACCGCTTCGTCAGTCAGCAGCTCCAGATGGTGGGTAGTAGCCAGTGATTTGGCAATTAACTTGTCCATTTTGGTTATGGACTTGGTCAGGCAGTTCTTCCCGCCAGTTCTCTTGTTCAGAGTTTTGGCAGAATCTTTGTTCTTGTGAATGGCTTCTTCCTCCATCTCAGAAGTGCTGGAAACTGGTAAAAACTGGTGAAGTGGTGACTGGTAGTAAAACTGGTAGAGTTGTAGCTGATAGTAGTGTCAGTCCCTTGGCTAGATCCTCCCGCTGTCACTCTCGAATTCAGTAGCAGATGAAATTATCCCGCTCGAAGAATTAGCGACGGGACAGAGACAGCTATCAGGCATCGTATACACGCGAAAATAGCCGACATAGTGCGTGCGCACCACAGATTACTAAAATTGGAGTATAAAGGGAGAGTTGTGGACGCTGGAACTCATCGGGCGTTCTGGTTTTAGCAAGAACGTTCGGTCATGGTTGCTATAAAGTTATTATTGATATTGACGTTGGTTATTAATACGTGTAAGTTAATTAACTGCATAAGTTAACTATAGCTATCATATTTATTGATTTTATTTCTTCAGCACAACTTTCCAGTCAATGGAAAGAAAATATTGAGCAAGTTCTGAAGCATTTGCTTGGAAATTTACCCCTTCCCTACTCCTCAAAATTAGACCTTTATTGTGGAGGTAAAAATGGACAACTTTGGTTTCGGACATTGGTCCATTTAGATAAAGATAATGATATCATCACTGGCATTAATCCAACTGTTGATGAAGCACAATTTTATGTCAACATCAGTAATTTTAAAATTCCGGTTTCATCAAAGTATACCTGCAAGATTTCTCTAGGAACTTACACCAACAACAATCTACTTCTTCTAAATATCAGTAAGCTGTATAAATTCGTAAATGCAGTACTTCATTTTATGTAACAATCATTTAGCTGGAAACATCTTGGATGTTACCGAGTTTATTAACAGCTCCGTAATGAATGCAATATACACAAGTTTTTCAGGAGACTCCACCATCAATTACCATTCAGATTGGAATTGGAATCAATCTGGATCAACACGCAGTACTGTATTCAACAAACCTATCAACACCAGTGAAAACTACAAACTCAGCTCTCTTTATCCTATCATGAACACAGTGATATCATACATTCTTCATTTGCCAAAGGACTTCATAACTCATTTGATAAACCTTAGTTTCGGAAAGAAAACTATTTCTGATATCATAACACCTCAGGCATCAGGTATGCTAGATTTAACTACTTTATAACATCATAATATTGTGTCAATCATGTCAGTAAATTGAATATATCTCTGAATTGCTTTCAGCCTAGCACTGGATGCCACATAGATTTTGTAGGTTACAAAATTTAATTTTTTTTTATCCGCTATGTCCCCATCTTATCAAAAAAGTCCTTTAAGCATTTTCTTCTAATCTGAATGTGAGAAGAATGTACATTGCTGTGGTAAATGCTATTATCACCTAATTAACTAGATTCTGATTTTACTTGAGGGATGCAAGTATAAAAAACAACAGAAAAAAATCAACACTAAGTGCTGACTGATTGACACTACATCGTGAACATAATAGCAATAATATCCGAAATTTATGTATCAAATTTTAACTTATAATGTTTTTGTATGTGTAATTATCTTAAAGAAATGTGGTTAGTTTAAATAAAGTACAATGATGACTAAAGTATTAAACCCATAAAATAGTTCTCTCTAAATCATGTTTGCTAATGACAAACATTTCAATTTCATACATTCAAATGTTGCATTCATTGTAGATGTTACGAAAATTGTTACTAGGATTATTGGTGATAATATTATATGGTCAAAAAAGTTCACCCAGTCTTTCAAAAGTGATATATATACATCTGGTGATAAATTTGTAGCCTCAAATAATTTTAAATTATTTCAATTTTTGGCTACTGAAAGTGCATTTATTCAGCGCCCATATAAAATATATACAGATGTTTATCTTTAATATATTATAATAATATACTCTTTATCACTTAGGTTCCTCAGGAACAAAAGATTCGGAGGAAAATCTTAAGAATTCCATCAAATTATCACATGGTACACGTTACAAGACAGGTACTAATTTTATAATAAAAATATATTATAATAAAATTAGTAGAGTGCACTGAACAAAATGTCCCTATTGGGTACACTAGTATTAATTATACGATATGACATGTAGTTTATACAAGAAATTGAGTCACTATCAGGGCCATGTTTCTATATGTATAAATATGTGTATCAATGTACATATATATAACATACAGGTAAAATACTATAGTAACATATACATAGTAAATGTATTCTGTTGCTACTGCATGCGTTATAAAAATCAACTCAGAGTAAGTTATTAATGACTACTCTTGTGCTTTCACAAATTTATTTTACTGTAGAATAGAATCGTCAAACTTCTCTGTTAGTAAAGAACACTGGATGTAGAGCTGTTCAATTGTAGTTTACATTAAGCTTATATAATCTCTGTTTGTGGGACTATTAATTTGTACTAAAAACACTTTATGGTGAGTGAGCGAATCAAGTGTGAAACTATACCAGAGGTACAAATTTGTGCTAAGAATAAAGTATCAAATAATAAATTGATAGCCACTGAGCCAAAGATGTTTAGTCCTTGCTAGATTATGGTTTACTCTTTAAAAGTCTAAAACTGAACATTGTATTGGCAAACTATTATACATGTATCATACTATATTCGTACATTCTCTGTCTCTACATTATGTGTGCTTGTGTAAAGAAAAACTAAGATTTCAATTTTGTTAATTTATTATTACACTTTCAGTTCAGATATTAAGATAATAGTAGCAAAAAATATTGGTGATAATGATACTGTAAGGTCAAAAATGTTTTCCTAAAGCGAAAGATTAAGGATGATGCGAGTGTAACTTTTCTTGCATCGAAAACTTTAAGTTACGTTTGGATACATGTGTTACCAAAATTTGCTGAACATTTTTTGTAACTTGTGAACAACTATTTTGGTTATCTTGGCACATATTGATTAAATATCCAGAAAAAAATATTTTAATGTACCTTATATTTCTTTTAATTAGGTATTCCAGGAAGAAAAGATTCAGATACCAAATTTAAGAATTCTATCAAGACATCACTTGGTACACGTTACAAGACAGGTACTAATTATATTATTGATACATATAAACATACAATGCAATTCTATTGTAGTAGTGTAGTCTTTGATTAGCTAGATTATAGTTTATTCTGAATACAGAAAATTGTATTGGCATGCAGCAATATAGAAAGAGATAAGCAGGAAAGAACCATTCACACTAAGATTCTCTTCCTGGTAGAGCATGAATGACTAGTAACATGAATGGTGAGAGAGTGAAACAAGTGACAATATCAAGAATGTTTAATAAGGTATCGAGTTAAGTGAAGCAATTGTTTTAGAATCAAGTTATTGTTAAATTTAGACTTGCAATAATCATAATGACATATATATATATATATATATATATAGTTTCAATCTTACAATTTTTTTAAAATTCTTCTCTGAAGTTGATTTAAGCTAGCTCATTCACTAGCTGAAAAGTTTAGGCTAACTCATTCACCTAATCAAATACAAATAAAATTTCAAGATATTGTAATCTTTTCTAGAATAATTTATGCTTTGTATTCATGTTGTTTAATGATATAAATTGCTTCAAACTATATATAAAATAGCTATATTCACATAATATGAATTGAATATTTCTTGTCTTAGGTTTTGAAAGAAAATATTCAGATGCAAAATTTAAGAATTCGGACAAGTCAACACATGGTGCACGTTACAAGACAGGTATTAATTATAATTAAAATACAAATATTATTTTTGTAGAGTGAAATGAGCAAGCACCCTATTGGGTACATGTACATTATTTACACATTATTAGATTAGACAAAAGATTGACTCACTATATTGGCATGTTTCTATATTATTTTTAAGCAAGTGAAGCGAGATACTATTAGGGGTGAACAATTGTAAATCAGGTATATGTTATATGTATGTATATTTGGTATGTGCATTTCTTGAAGATGTTATACTCAATTCAGAGTTAGCTAGACAGTCTAGTATCAGATAAGGAAAGGTGTTTGTCTATAATAACTACAAATTTGCTAAACCCATTACAAAACTTTATTATCTCTCTAATTTATGTATGCTTTTGTAAAGAATGACAAATATATCACTTTCATTCGCTCTATGATTCTTTCATAGTAGATATAAACAAAATGGTTGCAAGAAATATTGGCAATAAGAGTATAAGGTCAAGAAGGTTTCCCCAGTCTTTCAAAGGTAAGTGAAGTATAAAAGATGATTAGAGTATAGAATTTCATGCATGGAAATTAAATTTTAAGCTACGTTGGATGCATGGATTACCAGAAAATTTGCCGAGATTTTTTTTGTCTTCTCTTGGCAAGTTTTAAGTAAACAACTGGAACAACAGTTTGTGTATCTTATATTTTTATATTTTTTATTTAATTAGGTTCATCAGGAAGAAAAGAATTGCACACAAAATTTGAGAATTCTATCAAGACATCACATGGTACTCGTTACAAGACAGGTACTAATTATATTATTAAATATTAAGTACTTACAATCCAATCATTATTGTAGTTGTGAGCAAAACTCTGAATTCTACAACTATAGGTACACGTACTTATATGAAGTTATCCAATACTATGACAAATTGCACTGTACTCTATATTACTATTGCAGCATATGTAATATAGTAAAAAATTGAGACTTTCTTTCCGCAAATCATTATTTATTTACAAAATCGGAGTTAATTTGACATGCCACCTACTTTAGCAGTATTTTAAAAGCTCTATAGTAAATGAATGTTTAACTTCAGCAGGAATTAAAGATCAACTTAATGTGTACATGAATTGCTACACTTATACTTACACAAACAATAATATAGAAATAGTCACTAGTCTCTGTACAGAACTCACGGTCTGTTGTGTTGTTATATCGTGCGTAATAAGCTTGGTATCTTGTTTGTGTTTAGTCTCGGTGGACTATACAAGAACATGTTATAGAAGAATGAAGTATAATGGTTACAAAATAGTTGTTTTTTAAGTAAATTAAAGTAAAACAATTGAAACCACTGGGTCATATGGCCTAAGCTGACATTCTTGGCTATAAGAAAGAATGACATATTAATATAGTAAAGGGAGTAAAGCAAGTGAAACAAGGAAGTGTAATTAAAAATCGAGAATATGGTTGAATTTTTAAAGAATTTTTATGGGTACAAATATGTATAGTGTCAAAATAAGTCACTTATAATTAATTATTCTTCATTTTCATTCATTTTTATCACATGTCTGTTTTCCTTGCAGATATACATGTTATCTAAATGTTTGTGTTGCTTGCAGATATTAAGAAAACAATTTCCCATTATCGTGATATTTTCGGTGATATCAATGAAAGATCACAAGAAACATTGCAAAGCCTTACAAAGGTATGCAAATTTAATATAGCTCACTATCAAATTTCAATTAAAAGCGTAAAATATGTTAACTCTTACTATAAGTTAAAAAGTATCATTTTTTGATATTTTATTTCTATCAATTTCTTGAAGTAGTTTATTATATCTGACTTTTATTTATTTTTGGGTGTAGTAATGCAATATTATTGATTGATTTTTTGCGAATAATAATAGGTATTATAGGTACATAATACATACGTATTATATTCAGCTCTTTATTCATTAGAAAAGAAGAATCTAGATATGGAACTAAAAAATTCTGTTGAGCCATCTCAGAGTAAAAACACCTTTGCAGGTATGATATAAAGTAAAGAACAAGCAAGCAAAGTAAATTAAGACACTGTCGGGGATGTAATATGCTTTATGAGTACAAATAGTGTGAATCACATTTAAATAAAGTTTCAGTGCTCTGTGATAACGTTTTGAACACATTATACAGTACATGCAAGTATCAAAGTATGTCTTAAGAAATTACTTAAATGGTTTATTGTGGCTATAATACTTATTAACAATATACAAATTATTAACTTTGCAGTCTGATTGTATGCATAAATTTGCATTTTATATATATATATTTAAATTAGGTAATAAAGTTATCTCGGAAGCATCAGTATTGTTTAAAGAAGATGCAAACAAACCTAAGTATGGAAACAACAGTCACCAACGTCTTGCTGCTATATTTGCTGCTTCACTGATTAGTTTTGGGATTGTTGCATTCACTATCACTATTATCATAGCTATAGTGGTCTATCATAAAAATGTCAAAGAAAGAAAACAAATTCAAGATGTAGAAAATGGATTAAGCCGGAATTTCAATTCACATCCATCAGTAAGAAAAGCCAGAAAAGGACCTAATGGAGTACGACTAAAGACAGTTAGGTAAGATATAACCAGTGGGACGATTGTGCAAATGATTTGAAATTTAATAACATCTTTAAATGTTCACATCTATATACTATATTATTGCTTGTAGCACTGTAGATAAAGTAATAACTTAAGCCCACAATACAATTATAAATGCATTCCTGAATGTTGACTGCATTTTGTAGAATTCAACAATCAAAGTCAGAGCCAGATTTATACACTCTACCAGTTCTAGTAAACTCCAGCTTAATCCTATCCAAATCCTGTGACAATATGGCAGATTCTGTGGCATTAGACTTAGACAATTATTCACTAAACATGAATCGAGAATACAGTGTACTTCAGTTAACAGATCACAATGAGACCAGTAACATAAATATGGTGGCATCAAATCATGACATACCTACACCTTGTTTGACTAATGTAAGCCCAGTGCACGAGATTTCCACCACTGGAGACCAACTACAGGATAAAGAACACGAGGAGGCAAAGACCACTCCTGTATATTATAGTCATCTTTTTCAAGGAAAACATGTAAGCACAATGAGGAAGATATCTACCACTGAAGATCTCCCTAAAAATGAAGATCACCAGGAGATAAAGACCACTCTCATTTATGTTCAGCCAATTTGATGATATTATCAATCTTTTTGAGATAACATTTGAAATGTTAAAATTTAGCCATCATAATACAGCTAGCTAAAAGGCCTAGGGTTTACTGTGGAATAAATATGGCTATATTAGTTGAAATACAGAGTTGTAACTACAAAGTATTTTGCAATGACTTTTCTAAAGACACCCATGACTGCATACATGTACACAGAGATTACATTATAACTATAGTGAAGTGTGGCTTTTGTGCTCCTGTATATAAATTCACTCATTTCAGAATATTGCCAGAATAGTTTGTGTGTAACAACTTGTAATAATTATGTTACTCTTTGGCACAGTCTGATAACACAATAACAATGCCCTCAGCAGAGATGTTGGTATACTCTTATAAAGGCACATGGTAGATCATCATGGACAAACATGTTTAGATATACATGCTTAGCCATGTACCAATGCATGACCATCTCATTAGTGGTAGACTATAATATTGCTGACCTGTCAGCTATTGTTGGAAGGTAGCTGTGAACAAATCATTCTCTGTGATTTGATGTTCCCAATGGAATGCCAATGTCTGTAGAACGGCAAGATGCAGTTTGTGACAAATTTGTCAGTGGGTCATCAAACATCATCAGCTAGTGTAAGATTCTGTTAGGAGTAGTGATTAATAGCCTCAGAAGTGACTGCAGAAACTGTCTATTCTACTTATATCCATCAGTGTATTGAGGTGATCCTGAAAAGACATCAATATATAGCTATAATAATTTATCTGGCTGGATGGAGGCATTAACTGTAAGTAGTGCATTTTAAATCTAAGCATTCTTCTGGTCAGAATCATGAGCTCCAAATAATATCCTGAAACTTCCAGAACAGTGTAATTTATACTCCATGATCCCCACATAACCTAATGTTGTTATGGAGTGCAGTGTTACTGTTATTATGTGCTTTAAGTTTCCAGCATGTGCAGTTCCTATGAACTTAAATCATTTAATAGTTGTTCTCTCATATTGTGTCTGATAAATACAGGATATGAGAAGTGCTTGCTTAATGACAAGTTGGAAGCTCATTCAGATTCCGTGATCCTGCAAGATGATTAAGATCAGGCTAAAGAGAAGAGAGCTTTGAGTTACATCTCAAGTCAAAGTGCACTTCCCACCCAAATTTCCTATCTGTATACTATGCAGTATATTCTAGTTTACCATGCTGCTTACACTCCACATTTTGTTTTGTGAGAAACTAAAATGCATTGATTAGTGACTGACAAAATTTGAACCTAATGAGTGGTGCATCATTGATAAAAGTCTTACAGAAGCGCTATATTATTATGTTGTTGTGGTTTGAAAAAGTAAACAACAATTGAAGCACGCGGCTAGTAAAATGGTTTAGAATGTCAGTGCTAACTACAGGTTGTATATACTTTACAACGAGCTCCATCTGTAAGTGATTAACGAGGGAACGTTGATTGCCTGCGCATCATTGATTTGCTAAATTCGGCCTACAGCTAAAAGGAGAGTTGCCGACACTGGATTGCGCGTTCAGCTATTAGTGAGAACATTCTATTGTAGTTATCAACATATTATTTCTGATATTGACAACGGTTATAAATAGTAAATTATATGAATTAACTGCATAGCTTAACTACAACTTGTAATAACTGATACCTTAAACTCCAATATTTAAAGTTTATTTCAAAATAGTAAAAGGCATATGCACGCTTACAAACTCAGTGGTGACGAGAACAGTATAAAACAGGTGTATTATTAATTTGACGTAACCGAATCTTACAATTACTGAGAACAGAAAAAAGTCACTTGTGGCCAAATAGAATTTTACACTTTTTCCTGTAGCTAATTAAAAATTAAGTAGCGATAAAGTTTGCAAAATTCTACTAAATAGCAAGATTTGTCGCAAACTACTTTTATACTATCCAAAAATTACAATAGTCAAAATTGAATAAAATTAGAATACTGTATAAACACAAAATATTGTCTGTTTCTAATACAATAAAATTCTACTAAGCATAGCTAACGCCTTTGTTTCTCGTCATCCAAAAGTTTCTCTGCAAGAATCCTTTAGGTTCAGGAATACGGCCAGTTTTGATACAATTCTACAGTCAAAGGAATGCAAGATAAACATTTATCTTGCAATGTCTGAACTTCTGTGAATAAATACATCTTAACCTTACACAGAATAAACAGATTGTTGTTATTACAGAACTTTGTAAATGTTACAACTATTTTCAGGGTTAATATTACATTTCCTTTATAGTTCTACGACTGTTTGTACACTTAACAAAACTATTACATGTCATTAATACATGTTAATGTTATTTTAAAGATTATTATTAAATATCCAAGTAATAATGGTAATAGTAACATTTTTATACTGTTACTGTAAGAATACCTGTCCTTAAATTTTGGAAGTAGTCCTAACAGACCAAAAATAGTAATTTTAACAATTTAATTAATTATATTTACAAAATTATGTAAATCATATATTTTACAGCTTGTATAATTATTTTACAATTCATAAACTTAAATTATTATCCTATTTATGACCATTATCTTATATCAATATTAGTGTTTAAAAATGTAGCATTCATGGTAGACCACATTTAACTAAGCCAATATCCACTGAAAAAAATAGAAGTAAAATAAGGAATGAAGAAAGACATTTTAACTTGTATTTCATGGAATAAATTTGACACAATATGCTCGTTAAGGGTGCTCACACATAGCAACGCCTGGGCGTCTTTAGTAGCGCACTCCAACTGAATAGTAGCGCGTTATCTACCACAAAGTCACGCTCCCGCTCAGTAACAAATTAGTGCCCAGTAACAAATTAGTGCCCGTGAAATGCAGCTGTGCCTCACTCACCACTACGCGCGGAGACTGATAGGGCAGGGCGGAGTCAACTTACAATAAAAAATTCTCTTACAATAAAAAATTCTCGCGATCTACAGTAATGGATCCAGAATCTTATCTTGCGTACTGCTCAGGAATGGACTAACTGCTATGGTTCAAATTTTGCCAGGGTTTAGGGCCACAAGGGGTCGACCCTATAACGTTGAGATATTTTTAATGTACGGAATTTCACGGAAATAATCGGCAATAGTTCACGTGGTAAGGTGAGTAAATAGAAAAGTAAAATAAAATTGAACAAAAACTCAACGTTATGGCATGCACGCACGGGTAAGAAAATGATATACAAAAAGTCAGCTTCTAAACTATGGCAGTAGCCGTGCAGTACTGCCAAGAAGTCCAAAATGGTGACGGAGTATTTCTTGAGTTGGGATCAACTTCCAGTCTTCATTCTCAGTAGGTGCTTTCTCCTAGCAGTACTTGCTGGCCTGCATAAATAAAATAATTCGGGGGAAAAGCAGAAGTAAGTTTAACAGGCCCTAGCAACCGTGGCCTATTTGGCGGGTTTCGCGCTCAAAGAGTGTGTGAGCACCCTTAATGTGAGTCAAAATACAAAACTTCCATTTTCTGTACATCAATAGCACATTTGATATCTTGAGGAGAATTACTAGGTATTACAAATAACACTCACACCTAAATATGTGCCACAAAACTTTTATATATACATGCAGTCCATTCTGATCCACAATGGATGAGTTATAACCTATGGAGTCAATTCCACACTTTTATAAAAAAAAGAATAGAATATCTCCTGGCTCCTCAGTGAATAAAACAGTTTTGAAAGTTCTGGACAATTCAACATTGGAGATAAGATAGGCATCACCACAATTCATGTGGTAACAGAACAAATGCTGAGTTCTTTTTGCAACATTCAAGGTAATATTTTGCTAAAGTTACCATAGCTTGTCATACACTATAAAATGTACAATTTAGATTCATGGCGCAGAGTCCAACTGTAAATTAAAGGGCCATATTTCATAATCTGCTGTGGATAGTGGACCATATAGCAGAGTTAGAGAACTACAATTGCTTATGCATTCAAGTTACGAAATTGGGAATGATGATCTTTAATTAATACTCTAAGATAGGACACGGTGTCTGGTTTTATCGACCATGAACAAGCTATACTGCAAATGTGCAATAGCCACTCCTGACAATTTTCAGGAACTAAATCGCCAATAATAAGAGGCAGCCACATCTTTGATGCAGACCATCTTATCTTTTGACTAGGATTCTTTAAAAATGATTTTCATCAAATTCTGATGGAATATCTGACTGTTCTATATACCCTAAATCAAATTGCTTAATCCTATCATTTAGCAAGGGAATAGTGAAATATTTACCATTCACTAAACATTATGAGCAAATTCATTTCATATGGAATAACTTCTTTGAACAAATCATGTTTTATGTCATGAGAAATAGTTTGTGAAGAAAAACTAGGAATTTTGTCTAGCTCTGATGGACTATATTCAACTGAAGTTGCATCATATTATAGTGACTTCACCTGTTGCATGTGCTCAGTAGCAGAACACAACTTGAATTGGGACTCCAAAAAAGAGGTTGGAATTTGGTCACATACAAAAATATTAATAATGGTGAAGAAAATAGCAAAAAACAATAACAACAAACAAACTTTCTATTGGAAAATACCTTGGTTACTGTCAGCATTTCATGTTGTGCATATTTTTGATCTCTCAATGAGGTTAATGGAAAAATCGACTCTCACAAATTTGCTGGTTGATGGCAATAATAGCTGTAACAAATACTTCACTAAAACTGGCTAAGACCAGGAATATCATTTGGATCTATTCCTCCTTGCTTGTACATTCATTCACTTTCGCTTTAAACCTTCCAAAGGTATGCTTGTATTTTCAGACTCACCAAACTATACACATTATAGAAGTCTCATACCTGTGATGCACTTCCTTAAGATTTAAGAAGAACAAGGCTTCTTTCTTTGATTGTTACTGTTCATCTGCTTCCAGTGGTTGATAATCAGTATGATTTAATGTAGTTTGTTCTTTGAGGTTACCACAATGGTCTGTGCTATACTGTAACTCCCCATAGAGAAAATCTATTTCAAGTGAGCTTTTCCAGCTCAAAAATCAGCTGACTCACTAGGTTCAATGTCTGCAGTATTCTCAGCACTTGAGTTGTTTACAATAACACTTCTATGCTGTCTGTAGACATGAGTGACAAAGGAAGAGCACTTGGTATACACACTGTCACAGCCATCAATACCACAAGTCAGACTAAAATAGCTATCTTCCACTACACTCCTCAAATGAATTAACTATAGAGGTCTAATAAGTGGTGCCACAAAATTGCAAAGGGGACACTGAAGCGAAGACACTGGTAATACTCATTAACCATCATAACTAATCCATTCAAATATTAAGACAAACTCCTCGATCTTCAGTCGACATTGGAAATCTACAAACCACACCTTCACCTATCTTTCTCAGTAATGAAAATGTTAAAAATGATCTAATATGTGCCACCACCAAAAAAAATCTCAGCTGCTATGGTATTTTCTTGAAAAAGTTAATAAGTTCGTGGTGTGCAAGAAAAAGCGTATATGAGCAACCATGCTGAATGAGACGTGGATATCTTAGATGTGACTGATTTTTCATATCTCCTCAAAGAAATTGATCTTCAGCAAAAATACTGTGATATATTCGACGGTAAGCAAGTAAGTTGGCCAAATTGTGACTTACACTACCTCAAGAAGTAAACTATGGACTTTTTGTTTGTCTAGGTTTAACTCAGTATTTATAGAAAACTAAATTGATTGAGCACCATTCAGTGAGATGTGTGAAGATAACATCACAAGTATTATGAAGCCTCTTGGAACAGTGAAAACCTAATGCGGCTGCATAAAAATATTTTTTGATAATAAGGTAGGTAATTAACTGGATCAAATAATTTATTCTACATTTGTTATTATCTTGAAGGATAACCACATCACGGAGGGTTCTCAAATTGAAGCTGTTTCTGTGTTTTCACCATCTTCAATTTCAGGAATTTCAACCTCATTTTCATCTACTAGTCCCTCTGTGTACAGTTCAGAGTAAGTATCCTCACTGACATCAGTGTCAATGAAAGAATCGCTTATTCCATATAAGTGGAGCCTAGCATAATGATTGGTAATTCAGAAAAAAATTATTGCCAGAAATTAGGAAAGAAATTGTTAGAGATCTAGTAACCTGTATGTATGGGTGTATGATAGACCAAATGCAATCATTGTAACTAAAGTAGCAAAACTTCTGATTGAAAAATATCCCTTTATGGGAGACTCTCTCATTTCTACTGGGTCTACTGCTCATGTGAGATGTCTACGGTAATTGAAACTTGCAGTTTTTACTATGAATGTATATTTAGTAGTAGGTTTCATGGGTAAAAAATATCATAGATAGGGTATTTAATGTTGAGAAAAGTAGAAAACGGCAAGCAACTGATTCCCTTGAGGAGGAACCCCCTAAAAAGCGAGGAAGACCATAACCCAGCAGTTTAATGGTGTGCTATAATCCATTAGAACGAGGAGATTCATCACAGGAACTTAACACACAAGCTATTTCTAATTAAATGGCAAAAGAAAAACCTCGAAAAGATGTGCCATTAATTAAGTGTACTTTTTACATGCGCCGAAAACAGATTCTTGAACATAATGAATTCATTTTTACTGTGATTAAAAAAGTTTCTGGACCTAAAATGGTGGCATTGGTATGTTGATTTTTTATGAATAAATGAATGAATTTGAATTTCTCACAAAGATTTAATAACATGTTAAGCATGTGCTTGTCATTATTTTGTAGATTAACAGGAATTTGAGCTGATACTTGGAAAACTAGGTCTACAATGTTCATTCAGCAAAAAATGGACAGATATAGTAGTCACCAGCAATACTTTCCTACTCACAGCATGAAAAAAGAAGGGACATAAAAGATAAAACTATTGCTTTGCATTTTAACCTGTACTAAATATTTCATTGTAATTACAGATAATTATAAGAAGGCTCATAAACTTCTCTATTATTAGCTGTGTGCAGAAGAAAGGAGATGGTGATTTCTCAAACCTGCTTTCTGGCATGAGGTTAGTTGTAACATTTGAGAGTAGCTAGAAGTTGAGGATGAACTATTTTCCATTAGATGTCAGAAGATCCAGAAATAGTTGCTTCAGATCTCTCATGAAATGTCCCAAGGATAACAGAATTCAAAGCTGCCGATAGTGACCCACTTTTTTATTTTTGTAGAGCAAAAAGTGTAGTGCACCTTAACCTCATTAATAAAATCTTTATTTGTGTGGTTTGCTCCGTTTTATGTAGCTATTCAATATTAAATACGACAAAAATGTTAGAGATTATTGTCTTTTTTTTTCAAGAATTTTAATTTGGACTAAAATGTTTATCAAGAATAATGAACTGTAAATAGATAAACACCTTTCTATATCTGATACTAGACAGTCTATAGGTAAGTCTGAGTCTAGTATAACTTCTTTATCCTCATACCAATATTCAAAACTGTTTTGTCTCTTAAAACTGTAGACAAATTCCTGGAGACTTACAACTCTCTCTGTATTGTTGAATGGCTTTAGTAGGCATAAATATATTTTGTACCTTCTGGTTTACTTTATTCACAATCAAAAATGCCAAGGTTGCTGTAAATTCAGGTGTACTACCTCAACAATTGACTGCCCAGTTGCCATTTTGAAGTAACCCAAAATGCTGACTCCGAAAGCTACCTTTATGTTTACGCTGTAGCCTTAGAGATACTACCGCAATGAGTTTGAAAATCACTTACTAACTACACAGCTAACTTCTTGAGGCTATAGTATTTGAGTGAAGCAACACAGACGAGAATAAATGACGATTTTCCCAAGGCATTATAGTAAAACTGCTGCATGGCGGTTACGGTGGTAAAGGGGTTAAAGTAGGGATATTAGAAGTAGACAAGTATTTCAAGCGCAACTATTAAATATATACTGATCCAAAGAGAATCACGAGGTCACATGGAGAGGGGAGAAAACAGGTTACGAAAAGGGGAGGAAAGAAAAACATATAGTAGGGGAGAAGGATAAGTAAAGAAAGAATCGATATAATAATACAAGTGGCCGACAAAAATGTACATATTCATGAATAATTCATGAGCTAGTGTGCTAAAACGCGCAGACGCACAATACTCGTGAACTCGGGTAAACCTAGAGTGCAAGGCGAACTGGTTAGCAACCAAACCAGCACAAAAAAATTAACAGTGAGCAGGAGCAGCACAGAATCAGGAGAGCAGTTTTCATGAACTAGCGCTGAATTACTGAGTAGAACAAGAATGCATTCGTAAAGAAGTGAAGGGTTTAGCTAGCTAGACTAGTGGTAGGCAAATTCGTTTGCAACCTAGTACAAAGATGAATGGAAGAAGACAAGAGTGGCCAAGAAACAGGAGAATTGGTAAAATGTCGTCACAATCAGTAGAAAGTAATTACTGTAATTGCTAAAAGCGGGTGGAACAGACAAGGACAGGTGGCGTAGGTTCAGAAAAGATGGATAAACTGCGAAAGAGAAGGAAATAAGCGGTTAATAGCCGTTGTAATTGACAAGGAAAGGCGGTGTAGTAAAAAGGAGAAAGTACGAAAGAAAAAGCAAAAAGGAATGATTAATATTGTACTAAAAAGAGGGTGGAATCGAATCGTCGAATAAAGGTGGCGTAAGATTAAAAAAGAAAGGTGAAAGTAGAAAAGCAGAAGTTAAAAGATTCACAAAGCCTAAGTTTACAATCATGATAGAAGGACAGAATGATTCAGAAGCAAGAGATGACAATGAGATAGTTCAGGAAAAAATAGAGCAGGAGAGGGAAACTGATGTAACCTTAACCAACTGTAGAGAATGATAACAATGAATAAAAGTAGCTTATGCTACTGCATTCTTTTTGCAATACATCAAATGCCACTATGTGGCGGGGTACTTGTTAGTGAAGAATAATTCATTGAACGTGAAGATTATGATTATAAAACTAATTAGGCCACATATAATAAATTAAAAAGTCAAGGAAACTATTCTCGGATAAATTACATAAGCGATAAATTTATATGGACTAATTAGTTACATTATTAATAAGGTAAATTAAAAGCATCTAAATATTGTTAATATAATTAAATGTAGTTGATTAAGGTCCGACAAATATTTTTTTACAATGCCCCATCGTATCCAGTAGTGAGAACCTGATTTCACTGAGCTGTCTTCACTGACTTCCAAATATTAACATTGAAAACACATTGAAAATGTTTAATGTTGCACTTTTGTCTGGGTCGCATAATTCCCCATCACTAAGACTGACTCCATTACTATTTTTGACCAGTGAGTTCTATGCATCACACAAAATTAAATTGGTAAACTTACATCTAAAAACTGGGAGAGTCTTTGATACGGCCCTTTCTGAGATGTTGGTGTGCATTTTTCAATTCTATGAGAGTACAATGTAAGTCACAAAAATACCAAGGACATAACAGCTACTTACTTGGGCATGTATTCTTTATACAAAACGAACAATAGCTTTCTGAACTGCTTTCCATACACTCTCATCAATGTATGCCCTGCCACCTAAATAATATATATTATATATATAAATATATATATATATATTTATTTATTCCACGCTAGATATCTTCACAATGATATTTTTAGGTACGTGACCCATGAGATATCTCATGATATCTCATGGCGTTCTCTTGTGGCTGTATTGCGCATTCTCATTACCAGAGTAGTTATAGCAACAGGGCCTGTGTACAAGTTTTCTGGGTTTTTTTCAGCTACCTTTACTCTAGTGGAGCCTACCCAGCCAGGTTCGAGCAGCTGCTATAATATCAGCTGGGGTTGTGGGGAGCCCCCTAGTGAGTTTTTATCTTTACACATTGAAATATTTCACCATATCAAACTCTGACTCATGTAATAAGTACTATATATATATATATCGTCTACAGGAAAACCGGGCACAACGCGGCACCCTTCGAAATTTTTTTTTTGCACTTACAGAGTTGTCGACTACCAGATATTGAGCTCTCCTACCAGATATTGAGCTCTCCAAGTTTTATTGTCGTAGCTTAAGTCGTTCCCACTATAATAGACCTAACCGTTCCCTTCCGTCGGCTTGAAACAATACATTTTTTAAGAAATCGATCGATTATGCACGCCGCGTTGTGCCTGGTTTTCCTGTAGACGGTCACATATTGTAATTATATATGTGATATTATAATATACTAATTAAATGTCATATATACAAATAGGATCAATAAATGGAAAAATAAGGCTCACATGATCCAACCTTTTACTGCATGCATTATATTGGTCAAAGTATAACCATGTTAGCATTATATGCCACTGTGACTGATACAGTACTACTTTGGCTAAATTATTATTTAAACAGTAAAGAAAATATCAGTCAGGTACAGGCAAAATCTAAACTTGGCTGTCCAGTAATCGGACTTACGCTGACCAATCTTAAGCTGAACTATTGGTAAAGGGTTTGGAACTAGTATACTTTGTGCTTCAAGCATTATGTCAATGAAAGTACTAATGTTATTGCCTGTGCTAACATTTCTGTAAATATTTGCAGATGTGCTTGAAACACATGACTCAAGTACTTGCCCTGTCTGTTCTGGATGATAAACGTTTTTACATAAAATTAGTTTAAAAAAAAAAACTTATCAGGAGGCATACTTGTTTTAAAAGTAAAGTTTAAGGTTCAAAACATACTCTTCAAATGTCAGAGTGATAATAGGATGTATCTATGTTTGATAGACTTGCTTTTTACTTAGTGCAACCTGGTTATAGTTATGAATACCTCAAGAAAGCTTCCCAGAGCAGCAGCAGTAACTGTTGGATGAGGTTCCATATTCATTACTCTAGCTAACCAAACCCAACCATTGCTTGGACCATGAGGATGAGGAGACTGTTCTATAGGCAGCTGAGGACTACTAATAACAGCTGCATAAAGTTTGACCATGCCACAAATACGACGTAAGTATACATCTTCAGTTTCCACTGTTCCATCTGATGATATCTTATAACCTTGCAACCTGAAAAAAAATCCACATAACTAAATTTTCATCATACATAATGAGACATAAAACCATATACGCAGCTTAAAACAAAGCTATTATAACCACTTTTAAAAAGAATTTCAGCTACAACTTTCATATAACTGGTCTTCATAGAATGTAATCAGTTACCTTTATAGATAATCAAAAGTAAAATATATATACTAAATGAAGACAATATTTTAGGAAAAAAAATTGATACTCATAAAATTATAATACTTACTTCAGGGATTCTACTTTAGACATCCCACTGCTTTCTTTTATGTAGAGCGGAACTAACACTGGGCATTGAGAATGCAGATGAGCTAATATTAATTCTCCGAGATCAGAAAAATTTGTGAAGAGACAAATTATTAATGCAGCCAAAGGAAAGGCTGCTGCTGGATTACTTGACACTTCATCTTCACCTTGTTTCTGTGTAAGTTTAAATTAAAATAAACATAAGTAAATAAATATTCAAAAAATTTCTTGACTTACAAGTATGTATATATGTGACCGTCTACAGGAAAACCGGGCACAACGCGGCGTGCGTAAATATCGAGAAAAGATCGATTGATTTCTTTAAAATGTATTGTTTCAAGCCGACGGAAGGGAATGGTTAGGCCTTTTATAGTGGGAACAACTTAAGCTACGACGATAAAACTTGGAGAGCTCAATATCTGGACGCCGACAACTCTGTAAGTGCAAAAAAAAATTTTTCAAAGGGTGCCGCGTTGTGCCCGGTTTTCCTGTAGACGGTCACATATATAGAGGAGATTTCCATTACATACACTCAATCCCGTCTTATCCGGACGTTACTATTACGGGCATGCCTCTAAACTGGGCACTAGTTAGCCACTCAATTAATCCCTTCTTACCTTGTAATTTCGCTAACTTGACAAAAATTACCAATTGTGGCAGCATAAGCCAGTCATTTCTAGTTACTGAGGGTTGCAACTGAAACACGACAGTGCTTAAGCTTGAAAAAAAAGAAAAAAACTTATTGAAAAGAGTTAATTAAATGTGTAGTTGGAGAAAACTATGTCATTCACTGAGTGACTGGTATTTCTAATATACAGGTATTCTCAGGTCTCAAGGTACTCTGCAAATATGAGAATATATTCAAGAGCATGAACAGATACTAGAGTGGTATAGGAAGATGTTTTGCTCTGAGGGTATGTTTTTTGTGGTTTCAAAGTATCCATGTAATAAATCATCTCGTTATATTGTACCCCAAAATTATGGGGGGGGGGGGGCCCAGTCCCCGAAGCCCCCTTCCTACGTCACTGTACTTATTTGTTTCACTATTTAACTTACAACAAGTTTCATCGCAAGAAGGTTAGAACAATACAAAGCAGCACCTGAGTGTTTAGTTGTAGACACTTGTTTCCCCATTACTGTGAGAGTTTTGCCCTTCAGAAGGTCTTTAGTTCTGGAAATTTTCTCAATTAGAACTTCACCATTATTTGTAGACAAACCATTCACAGTCAAACCGACAGTTTTCTGAAGTTGGAACCGATACTGTTTAGTTGCTGCATCAGTTGCAGAAGATAGTGTATTTCTAGAAGAAACCAAAGCTAACTTCTGCTGCAAGTCTGCATAGTTTGTGATTGCTGACACTGGAATAGACACTGTATATAGAGTATAAAATCAATAGATGAAACAAAATTTTATTTCCTAAATGACTGAATATTAGATTAGTAGTTCATTAAAGTTGGGGCCACTTGTCCAAATACTCTATATTAAAATGAAATCACAAGGCTCACTTTTTGATTGTAGTTCCATTTGCTGTTTTCTCTCCGAAGAAGTAGGTCCTTTACTACCAGTTTGTGGGCTGAAATACAATATTAAGTAAGTAAACATAATTTTAATTCAGATCAGAACACAGCAGCATCACTATAAGGTAGTCAAATTCCTACTACAAAGTTCCTTTCAAGAGGAACAAATAATAATTATGAAATTGATTCCGATGAAAATAACTTAGAACTAATAAGTAACATTAGCCGAAGGAACAAAGCAAAAAAATGCTGAAAAAATCAAAAATATTAATTCAATTAAAATAATTGAACTAATATTTTTCATTTTTTTATGAAAAAAAAATAGTCAGAAAAGCTCAGTCAGCGGCTACTTTCTGACACAATAATATAGAAATTGCATATAATGCATTTAATTCATAGTACAAGTGCCGAATTGTTTTCAAATAATTTACTAGTAATTAGCACATACATAGTAGTGACTGAATGTTACTACAATTTCTAAGGATAACCAAATTGTTCTTATCCAAGTCAACTGAAAGCTATCACAGCAAATAAAATATAAAAAAAATTGAAATAAGCCAATCCATAATTCTGTAAGCCAAATTATTAGAACAGACAATAATATAGGATAACACCAGGAGACATTGCCTATGTTAAATAGATTATTACACAAATAAATGTGTAATATTGAACCACTAACAGTTGGACTGAAGTGCCATTGGGAGCTTTGTTTGATACACTTTCTCCTTTTACATTCTGCAATAGGGCATCTTGCTCAAGTTTCTTCTTTTGCAATACTTCTTTTTCTTCTTTTTCCTTCTTAAGTCTTTCTAGTTCAAGCTTCTCCTTCTCTTGTTTTATTCTTAAGTCTTCCTCTAATTTGACTTTTTGTATGTGCATTCCAGTTGCATTTGCTTCAACTACTGCTGGTTTTAAAATCTGGTCATGGAAAGTCTTCATACGATGTATTTTGTCTTGATGAATATTTATCTAAAATGAAAAAGAAACCAAATTCATTTAACTATAACTAACATTGAACACAAATACCTGCTGTTCATCCATGTTAGGTTTGGCCTTAAACTCGCCAAAGTAAAAATGAAGACTTTTTAAGGTAGCTTGGCAATTCTCTTGCACATCTTGTCGTAAACAATGTATATACGAACAGCTACCAATTGTATTCTCAAAATTTGTTATAAGTACTCCATATTCTTTCATGCATTCATCATAAAGATGTTGTCTCCTAAGAGATAATGAGGCAATAGTAATATAAATGGTTGTATGAATAGTACAATCAACTAAGATAAAATACACTACTCAATTAAAATTTAATCAAGTTACCGTTAATTTCAAAATGGTGGATGTAGAAATATAATTATAACTAAATACTCACCTTTTCTCCAATATCTCTAACTGCATCCGTTTACTTTCTTGCTCACCACTTTGTATCTTTGCCTTCCTTAACTAATAGAAAAACTCTTACTAATAAGAACCATAATATCACATCATAAAAAACTAAATCATAGTATATATATATCAAAGTAAACAACGAGTCAGTACATGAATGCACTACCTCAACAAAATGCTCACAATTCTAATTGTCTAGCATGAAGTTATGTATTCTATGAAGATAAAAAGAAGCCTTACCTCATCTTCTGTTTTGCATTCCTCCAAATACTTTTTTCTAACATCTTGAGCTTCAAGTAGCCTAAATGTACATTTTAAACATTATAAATTGATGTTATTAAATGGGCACATTAAAAACGATGAATACAAAATTTAATAGATTCATCTTACAAATATTTATCCAGCATTAGGTTTCTTTCAAAAGTTTGCTTGGAAAAGGCAAGTCGGTCATTGTTATCTTGTTTCATAATTAGTTGTTCCTCCACTTCTTCCTTGTTAAAATGTAACACAGACATAACCTCTTCAATATGCTGTCTACTTTCAGACCACATTTCATCGTCTATATTTCTTTCCTTCTCCTCTATCTCTTTGGCAATTTCCTCATCAACAGACAAGTTGCTGTCAAAGAATTCTTCTTCCAAGTTCACACTTTCTAATGAGTCCGACTCATCTTCTACTTCACCCTTATCAATAAATTCTAATTGATACATAATACAACATTCATATATTATATATGTGCACTAGTGCATGAAAAAATATTTACACATGTAATTGAGATAGAATTTTTATACTATAACAAAAACAAAAAACAAATTGGTTGTGTAAATTCAGTTTTTTTTAATGCCGATTGTTTCTCCCATTTAAAGTCTTACATTATATCAGATGTACTTCAGCAAACAAAGACAAAATGGTTTTCTTAATGTATAAAACCAGTAAACAACGTACTTAGAAGAGTCTCATAGTCTTAACGTAAGACCTATAACTTTGGCATACCGATATACGTTTTATATTATACCACAGACAAAAAATGCTTTACATAACTTCCATAGCATAGCCAAATAAATTATGATAAAAGTTTCTATCAGTGATTACAAATGCTCAAATAAGTAAAAAGGGTTAAAGAAATTAAATAACGTACATCTTAAAATATAGTTCAATAATTGATGCTACCAAAATTTCTGATTCAACTGAGTCCTTTTTCAATGGTATTAAAAATATATATAATCAACCGTAAGAGTATCTCAAGGATGGTTTCACTTCAGTGCCATAAAGTTCCATTTTCAAGCCCACCCATATGTTCAGGATAATATATGTGAAGCAAAATTTACTACATACTTATTTATACAGTAATATAGTCTCCCAAAATACAATAATAATTTCTATTAATTTAAATCCAATCCCAGCCAAATAAATAACTATAATAAATATTACCAAATTCAGTAGTATCCACATTTTGTTTATCTTGCAGCCAAATTTTTATTTGTGGAGACCATGGAGGACCTGCCGTGGCTTGCTCCAGAATAGCCTATAAAAAGAAATAACAACAATGAAGCAAACAGTAGCGAATATACTAAAATGTGATCTATAATTAAACACATTCAAGTAAGTAGCTAATCATGACTTGGCTGAATTCTAGTATTATCTAGGCAATACAACTGCGCAATTATTTTGGTAAGAATAAATTTTATCCTATCTGATCTCATTGTATTCTCATCTATTTTCAGAAATACAGGCAGGGTTATATCAAGCAAGAGAGACGGGAGGAGGAGTTTTTGTTGTTTTTAACTCCAAGCATCTCCCCAAGATTCTCAGCTTCCCCCTTGTTATTATAATGCTCTATTCATTAGTCTACACTTAAATTTCCACCATTTAGATCATAATAATTACATGCTAACTAGTGATGCGCTCGAATAGCGCAAATGCATGGCGAGCGAGCAGACTCTTTTTACAGAAAAATAGGACAGAAATTACATCTAACTGTAGTGCACAGTGTAACCCTTTCCATTCTCAGTTAGCTTCAGAGAATCTAAAGTCTCTCATCCCAGCTAAGGAAGTGGACCCATGCATTGTAGTAACAATTTACCTGAATAAACTTCGAAAGCAGTGGCAAAGGAGCGCAGCTTGACAAAGACTTCACAATTGTTTCAAGAAGAGAGTAGCTATAAACTTTTTGGTTGAAACAAAGTTGCATAAGGCAGTGCAGCAGGATTCTCCGCGCTACAAGTTAATTGAAAAATACTGGAACTGTGAACGCTTTACCTAACTTACGTAATTAGAAGCGCGGGCGAAATATTTTGACGTACGTATACATACATATATATATATATCTGAAATCTCAATTGAACACGACTGATAGTCAGCTTCGCTCGCTTCGCTCGCTCGCTGAATTATTCTCATTACTATAAGAAAAATATCATTGTTGACTGGTAATTTAAATTTATTCCACACTAGATATCCTCACAATGTCGTTTTAGGTACTTGTCTCCCTCCCCCCAACCTCAGTCTCCAATGAACTACCAACTCTAGTATACTGCAGTGAAGACATGTAACGAAAAATAAACCAATTGTTACACTCTGTCAAGGTGATAATATGGCAAGATATTTCACTACATGGATATACTTACACTTGAGTTTATTCTGCTTTCCCTGATATATATATTTTTATAACAAAGGTGATTGTGATAATTACTGTAATTGTTTAATATTAATTCAGTTCTATTTCTGTTCCATAAACTCCAGGTGGTCTTATGTTAAAATGGCAAAAAACTAAGTCGAAAAAATTAGTAAGACGTTTGTCAGTGGTGTTGCTTTGTACATGTGTATTCTTGGTGGGTGAGAAAAAACAACAACAACAACAAAAGAAACAAACTACATTTAACTGAGGCATACACTAAATTTAATGAAGCAAACTTACTTAGAATCAGATATGGGGCAAAATATTTGGGTTCTCATGCTTAAGCACGCTTAATCACGAAATATTCAAATTCTTTTGGTAAATTGAGTAAAAATACTCGTACTGTATTTAAAAACTTCCCGTTGTTACCAATCCTTCTAAGTACTTATGAAGTACTTAGAATTATGCATGACTATTAGTCATGCATAATTATAGGAAGTAAGACCTTACAATCTCTTTTTAAGTTTAGATATATGTGACAGGCTCTGGGAAAAGGTACAACTCAGGGGGATTTTTTTATTCTATTAAATTATAGTACAAAAAATTTCCAACTCACTGATACCTTACTTACCCTTTAAGTCCACACGCTCGCTGAATTACAGCGCTCTGAAAGGCCAAGCTATTTCAACCCTTAATTTGAAAAAACGCATCTCAAACATTTACTTCCTGTTTTCGGCTCCTTACTTGGTGTTTTCGAGGCGCTGGTAGGACCACTTGCAGACTGAATCAGTCGTTCAAATTTTGCCCAAAGGTGGGGGAAAAGATAAAGATTATAATAAGGTAATAAAAGAAAGAAAAGAAATTCCAATATTTTGACCTTATCTCGTAATATAGCTTGTACTACAAAAAAATGTATAGCACGAAGATGTACCTTTCCCAGAGCCTGTCACATATCATCATGAAGTAACACCATATTCTCCATAAAAATTTTCTCATTCACTCCCTTCCTACGCCATTATCTTCTATTCTATAATTGTTTATAGTGTGACCCGCTTGGGGTGGGATAAGTGTGACCCCCTATCAATATAATTGTGACGACTCTTCACTAGGTTCACAAAAAGCATTCAGTTTAAATGTCAAGAATTGCCCTAAAAAATAAAAACCCTCCAATTTGTAAATGCTACAAGTTCACTGTATGGATTCAGGATAACTTAAGAAATAATTATGCATGTTGATGAATACCTATACTTACAGAAACTTTTAAAGTTTGCTTGTCTACTGAGTACAAATTGAGCATCCCTAAAAACAATGTTCATACCATTTGTTCTTCAGCAGTCTTTCCACCAAGAATAAACTCCGTTTTTGATTGACCTTTAGAGGTTTCTTGAAGACCTCTTACAGTAGACTTCAACAGATCTTCTGCCATCACCTGCTACACAATCGGTGAGCATAAGCTCGCTCCGGAAAATTAACTCACTCACTTTGCTGCAAAAAAAAAACTGTAGCGAGATGGTTAGCACTCCAATTAATGTGCACTAACTATGTTTACACTTATGAATGCAACTAGAGAGGGCGGAGGCAACCCGGAAATGAAGGAAGGTCGTACAAATTCGGCGACTCTTTACCACACAACCTACAGCTTGCCTGGTGTAAGTAAGCAGCCTGTGATGGTTTTTAGACCATAGTGGGACATGAAAAAAAAACACGATACAGATAAAATGCGTAGGCGTACACCAGTACAAAAGAGGCTCTTTTTTTTTTTTCTTTCCAAAGAAGGCTGGGTGTGGCTATTATTTTTTGAGAATGTTTGAAAATATCCAGGTTATAGTGACTATACAAATTTTTTGTCTCTTTATTTTCACTCACAATGACATAAATACATAGTGTGAATAAATTTGGGCTTTACACAACCTTTCCATATACTCTAATTGACAAAACAACAACAAATTTTGTAGACATTGAATAATTTAATAGTAGCTATACGTGAAATGTCAAGGATTGCCTTAATGTAGCTGCATCATTTGTCAATAATCTGTCGCTAGCATTATTTAAACTTAATCTAAGTACATATAGACGATATTGAAAGATTGAGTATTTTCAATCCCTTTTTGTCACTCTTCTTATTCTGTTGACTGTCCCATAGCCTCTCTTGCTAAGAGATTTAAATGACTTGTAGAGTAGTGCTGCTATAATTGCTCAGTTTATTTTAACCTACTAGTACTTTACAGATTGCAAAAAAGCTATTCTTCTATTGTTATTGAAATCAATGACTGCTATTAGCAATACTGAACATTTTGTATTCGCATGGTTATTAGGTGTACTAACAGTTTATGGTAGGTGTGGTCTTGATCTAAGATAAGATTTTTTTTTAATGTTAGAGCCTATACTATATTGACAAACTAGTGTGGCATTGTCCAGACGAGTACTGCTTTATGATTTTTTTATACACCTTGTCACTGACGTGTAATACACCATACTCATTTAAAATTGTTGACCATATGTTACATAATCTCATAGCATTATTGGCCTGATGTAGAGAATATGCTGGTTTGAATTTGTTATATCTAGTAGGATAGGGCACAACTGCATTTGTTTTAGTTCTAAATATTAGAAACTCTGTTTTCTCAGGCATTTTATTAGCTCTAAGAATAATATCAATCGCTCTCTATTTAGAATAATATTCTATTGAATTAAACTGCCTAAGACAATAGGGTTTTTCTTTAGCAAATGATTCCATTTAAGTAGGATTTACCATAACTACTTTGAAAATATTTTTCTTGAGGTTACATGTAAAATACCAGCTATTACAGTAATAAATAATTGTTTGTGTTGCGATTTTTTTTATTAGACGAGAAATATGGACGTCAGTCTAAAGTGATTCCAATAGATTTCTCTGGTGAACTGGACATATATAGCAAACTATCACAGGAGTTGACAAACCTGGATATTGGTGTACTTGGTAAGCAAACTAAATAGTCCTATGATGTGACAAGAATAAAGGAGAAAATTTGAGCACAGTGTATCAAATTATATATATATATTTATTGCAGCTTTGATATTTTTACTTGAATATTTCCGCATCACGCGAGCGTTCTGTATTCTCCCATATTGTACGGTTTATATTGTACGCTACTTGTAGCGCGCGCGTAGCGAGTAAAATCAATGAAAATTGTATTGTAACCGGTTGAGAAAAATTTCAAAGAAGCAATAAATCACTTATCACACTCGTCGTACAATATGGGAATGATATTTTACTCTCACGCCACATTTTCACTCGCCTTTGGCTCGTGAAAATATTTTGCGTGCTCGTAAAATATTTTCCCATATTGTACTCTGACTTGTGCTATAAGTATTATATATAATATATATGTATATTATATATTATATTAGTGAGCAAGATAGTGAAGCTATTGCTAGGTTAATTTAAATTTAAGTAGATTGGGAGTATTTATGTGTGTGTCCATCTTGAGGAAATGTGTGTGTAGCACATGCCAACATTTTGGCCCCTTCTTTTCTAATTGCTACATGTTATGTTGGTACTTGATGCAGCTAATCTATGTTGATTTACTTACATTTGCTTGTTTATTTTAATAAGTAGTTAACAATGTCGGACTAGGGATTTCATACCCTGATATTATGACAAATATATCAGAAGAGGTTAGTATAGGGTGTATATTATATATATACAGTCAAACTTCCGAATAAAGGACAAAATGGAAACACCAGTTTCGTCCATTGTTGAGAAGCTGTCCCTTCTCGGAAACCATCACTTTTTGACTGTTTATCTAATATTTGATTGTACAAAGTGTATTAGATTATATAAATTGAGTGAAAAATAAATAAATAAAATAGAACATAGTATACTGGCTCTTTTTGAACAAAAAAAATCACATCAATTAGTCCTGTTTTAATAATGAAAATGTTTTTAAGAGTTCCTTACTCTCTGACTTCTTTTATGTGGCCATGTGCTCCAAATATGAGCTTACATTTTCCAATTGCTTCTTTGAAGCTCTTCAACTTTGGTGAAGCAAATGGGTTGTCACTATCATTATCATCTTCTCCTCTTATTGATTAAAAAAGCTGGATTCCCTATCTCAGTCATTTATGGAGCTAAGTACGCGAATTACTGAATTTCATTCGGGAAGTTAGAGCAAGGGGTCGCTAAAATATCACACTTATTAAAGATAAACCGTCACAGATTTACAACTGCGATGAGTCTGGAATGCCATTGGAACATAAACTTCCACGAGTTGTTTCACTCAAAGGGACAAAAAAGGTTAGACAAATAAGTTCAGGAAATAATACTCAAATAACTGTATTGGGTTACTGTAGTGCAAGTGGTCAAGTGATTCCTCCAATGGTTGTGTTCCCAGGCAAAACAATTAACCATGATTTAGATCATGGAGAAGTTCCTGATACCTTGTATGGCATGTCTCAGAGTGGCTGGATGGATCAGGAGTTGTTTGCCAACTAGTTTCAGAACCACTTTTTGAAACATGCAGTTTCTTCTCGACCTTTGTTGTTAATTTTGGATGGCCACTCTTCTCATTATACTCTGGAGATAGTTCACTGTGCTGCAGAAAATGAAGTAATCATATTTTGCCTTCCTCCGCACACCACAGCTGACAGTCAGCCACTTGATACTAGCTGTTTTGGACCACTTAAGGTTTATTGGTCAGAGGCTTGTCGGCAGTTTACTTTTGCAAATGCGGGTCGAGTAGTATCGAAATTTCAATTTTCTAAGCTTTTTTCTCAAGCTTGGTCAAAAGGAATGACGATTGACAACATTACTTCAGCATTCAAAACTACTGGAATATACCCATTTAATCCAAATGCCATACTTGACAAGTTTACAAGTGGTAGTGAGCGTCTAAGTCCTTCCAACAAGCAAGTAAGCCCTCTGCCTAATGAGAGTCTACAGAATGAACAGCCAGTTTGTACGACATCAGGTGTGTCACCTTATTTTCCACCTGACAAAGTCGAGTTATTTGAGAAGCGTTTTGAGAATGGGTATGATCTTGATATGGACACAGAGTACATCCGCTGGCTTGAAGTTTTTCATCCGAGTTCAGTTACAACTGCAGAAGAAATTGACAACTGTCAGGGTAAGTTTGATTTAATTGTTTCTAATAGGTAGCAGCTAATCTTTTAACCGTTAATATTTGTATTTTTCCAGCCATTGGTGAGAAGACATAATCATCATCAGATGAATCTGATTCAAATGCAGTTATTTCTACTCCTACACGCTCACATACCGACGTCGGTGAGGGGACTTCATCACAGGTGTCAATCTCTCAAAAAACATCGCCATTGTCTGAGTTCCTTGTTTATCCCACTGTTGTGAACAAGTCAAAGCCAAAGGAAGGGAGTAAATCAGCTCGAATATTGACAAGTATTGAGTCTCTAGCATTATTGGAAGCAAAGAAGCAACAGAAAGAAGAGGAGGAAAAGGATAAAGAAAGAAAAAAGAAAGAGAGGGAAGAAAAGCGTATAGCCAAAGAATCAGAGAAGAAACAGAAACAACAGGAGCGAGAAATCAAGAAGGCTGAGCAAGCAAGGAAGGAGGAATTGGCAAGAAAGAAGGAGGAGCAAGCAAAGAAAAAAGACCAACAGAAGAAAGGTGCTGATAAAGTTGGTGAATATTCTGGTTAAAAAAGAAAGACTCCTTATAATTCTGCAAAGACTTATCCAATTAGAAAGAGGGCAAAGAATGATGACACATCTAGTTCCACTCAAGTTTGCCATGATATTTGCAGTGTATGCTCAGGGTGCTACAAGGATGATATAGAGGAAGAGACTGGGGATATATTGCCTGGGCGTGACTGGATACAGTGTGGGGAAATCGACTGTGGAGTCTGGAGCCATATTAGCTGTTTGGAAGAATGTTGTGGTGGATATGTTTGTGCTGTGTGCTCTCGCAATTACACATGAATGATAATTTCTTTTTCTTTTTTTCTACTGTTTTTGACTTTTTCTACTATTTTTGACTTTCATACCAAAAACTGTTCATTATAATCTTGAATGTGTTGTACTATGATTTATAAAATTGTTAGTATTAACTTGATAAATAATTTTTTTACGACCTTTAGTCTGTAGTTAATGGTTGACCTATAGAAAACTAAAATTAACTGAAGGTCGAGAAATAGTTCCCGATTTGTGCATCTGTAATTTCACTTAAACTGTATCTTTTTGTTATTTGTTCCTTCAAATATGGAATCTTTTATTTCAATAATTGGTCATCATAATCCAGAATATATTGTAGCGTAATTCCTCATAATCGGCCGACGTCTATTATCGGCCCCGGACTACTCTATTATCGCCCTATTAATATACGGCGGTAGTGCGCGGATTTTAGTAATATACGACGGTAGTGCGCGGATTTCAGTAAACTTAGCTACTAGAATTGGAATGTAGTATGTGTAACAGTCTAAGTTTTGCTGCTCGAGAGAGACGAAGACAGAGAGAGGAAGGTGGTAAGTGTTATTGTTAAAGTTATTCTTTAGGGCTAGTGGATGGTGGAAATATCTGTGGATGGGAATGGGAGTTTACGCTCAGTTTTAGCTGTTAGTAAAACAATACTGATAGCTAGTTAACATAACAACTTTGTGATACTGTAACTAAAAGGTGTAGCTGATATATATGGTAGCAACCTAGAAAAAATATGTTGCTTTTTTATGTAGGCTACAATGGCTAACAAAAAGAACAAAGGTTTCAGAAGAAGGAGAAAAGATGGGGCCAGTCCTTTAAAACAACCAAATCGAAGCAGTAAGAGAAAACAATGGACAAACGAGCAAATGCTGGCTGCAATTAATGATGTGAAGAAAGGAATGTCCGGTAATAAAGCTGCAGATGCTAATGGTGTTCCTCGTTCAACATTAAAAGACTGTTTAAGTGGAAGGGTTAGCTATGGAACTATGCCAGGGCCTGTGAAATGTTTGACTGCTGATGAAGAAGGCATGTTGGTGGACTACCTATTAAAGTGTGCAGAAATTGGCTATGGCAAGACGAGACGTGATGTTTGCTGCTTGGTGCAGTCGTATTTGCAAATAAAGGATAAAAAGCATAGTGATCGACAACTCAGTAATGGATGGTGGGAAAAGTTTATAAGACGCAATTCATCCCTCCGTCTGCGAGTAGGGGATTCTACTGCAAGCTTTCGATTTGATGCAGTCACTGCTGAGAACATGGACAAATATTTTGAACTATTGAAGTCAACATAATGATGAGTTTAATTTTCATGATAGTCCAGAATCCATTTTTAACATGGAAAAAGAAAGAAGAAAACAAGAAAGAGAAGAGAAGAAGAAAAAGAAGGAAGAAGAGAAACAGCGCAAAGATCAAGAAAAATTCACAAAGACCAAGAAAAAATTCGCAAGGCAAAAGAAAGGGAAGGAAAGTGTAAGGAGAGGAGGGTTTACAGAGCTATTGAAAGGCAAGAAAAGAAAGACAAGGAGACACAGAGCAAGAAACGTCCAGCTGATGGTGACACAGGAAACACATCATGAGGAAACTACACGACGACCTTTGCGTAAGAGAGCAAAACACATTCTCATTCCACCGGAATTTATTAATGAGAGTGTGTGCTGTGTGTATATGGGATCCTATGATGAAGATGATGGGACTGGCAGGACATGGTTGAAATGCCAGTGGGCAGATGGATCCACTCAGATTGCGTCCTACCGGCCTCTTCAAGCAATGATAAACTATGTCCCATATGTTAATCTAACTGTACAATATACCCATACTTATTTCTTTTTTCATTTTGATAAAATTCATACTCTTTTCATACTCTACATTAATAAACTTGTTACAGACCTTTTTCTGTGCAATTTTGATGCTTGCATAATTCATTTTTTGTACAAAGGATTTTTTTAATTTTTATGGTAAAAGGTCATCAAAGTAATAGAATCGAATTGCTAATATCAACAGAATACAGTCTTGCATTGCGGACAAGTTAGGAGCCAAAAAGCTCTCACTGGGCGATAATCGTTTGTTGAGAATTGCATGGGTAGACGATAATAGACGTCGGTGAGTGATAATTGAGGACGGACCTCCAAGTCTTTGAGCGGTAGCATCTCATCTACAAGAAGGAATAGGAAAATGGTAAGCAGTTGAATGGGTAGCCAAAATAAATACTCTTTTAGCATGCATAGAAGTTGCAAGACTGCATTGTAAATTCGGGAGGCTACCTAAATAGGGGCAAAGTTCGGCCGATATATGAGGTCTTACGCTAATACGACTTATAACATTTCAATGTATGATGTTGCAAATTCAAAAAGATTTGCATCTGAGAAGTCAGTAGTGGTCGACATACAGAATATTAAAGTTACGGGAGGTCGAGAAATAGCACCGGGAGTCGACATTCCGGGAAAAGTGTTTTTTCCTCTGGTGATCATTACCAGAAGCCTGAACGTAGTTAGTGGACGAAATTTGTGATGCACGTAGAGTAGACTGGCCTTGTTGATTTGTCCAGACTTCGACACTTTAGCCTGCAACGGAAGTGTAAGTTATTGCGGTTATGGTTAAAGTGGTCGACAATGGTGTCCTTACGCTATTTAATGTATTATTGTTAATGGATTATCTATAATTAAACTTTTTAATCGTTCTTTTCTAAAGAGAATTCAGTCACTCCATCTACAATACACAACATATCAAAACTATTCTAGGCAAAATGTCAAATAGGTACAATAGTCATGCAGCAGCTGCTTTTGCAACTAGCTTGTAGTTTGGCTGAGGTGCTCCCAGTAAATACAGCTGATGAATATCATTAAGTAGGTGTGCTCTTTATAAATGTTTTTGAAGTTGCAGAATGTCCTCAAGATTAAGAAAGAAAGTCAGACATAGTTACCTGGAATACACAGAGAAGGATCTACCACCTTTAAAGAAAGCAGAATCAAATCATGGAGTGAAGCAAATATTTTGATTAGTTATTTTATGTGTAAATTGATTTTATTTTGTAAAACATGAATACAAACTATGTTAGTGACCAATAATGTGTGTAGATAATAATGATTTGATGCAAACTACTTTAGTTACAAGTGCGACGATTGTGACCAACTCTTTACATTTACTACAAGTCAATGCCCGTTTTTCTCTTTGATATTTGTCTGCAAGGTAAGGCATTCGAATTTCTATGCGACTTTTCAGTGACTGCTGAACTCCAATGGTCCCATTCGGTGTGTTAAGTATTTCATATTTTGAATTTATTTCATGTGCTAGCCTTTTCACTTGACCTGACTTGGGAAGGCTGGGAAGCATACATATTTCATGAAATGCTTCATCTGATATACAAAATTTATCCTTTATATAAAGACTGGAATGAAGTTCACCACCAACTGATTTTACAGAATTGTCTTTGTTGTGTGAAAACATTGCTTTCTTAATTTGTAGCGTTTCATGATTCCCTGTGTCAACATTTAGAATTTCGATTGAACACGGCTCGAATCCCTTGTCACTACAAAAACTTAAAGCAGCCTTAACTCCATTGGCTATATTTTTCTTTCTGTTATACTGCTGCTGTCTACTACATTCATTCCATGGTCGTAATGAAGATTCTTTGCTTTTCTCCAATTGTCCAGTTTTCAGTCGAGCAATAACTGTTGCCTGTTCCTTTGTACTTTTTTTCAGATTCTTCAATTCACTCTCAAGTCTCCTTCTCTTGCTATTTTCTTCTTCCAACTGGCTTTCCAGTTTTCTTTTTCTGTTTATGAGCTGATGATTTACTTTCACCTCTGACTTCAAATTTCCATGAAGTGCTCGGCCATTTCAACAGCTGTTGCTTACGCTTGGCTCCCCCATAGCTTGAATACAACTTTCCCATCCTCCATAACTTAGTTTTTACTGTTGCCCGAATGTCGCCAGTCACTTCAATAAGTATTGAATAATGATTAAATAGTTTCATAATAACACGTTCATATTTCAACTGGATTTGAGTTAATTCGTTAGACTTGACAATAGCATCCTTGTCTTGGGATAAATCAAAAGACGGTAGCTACTCCAGTCTTGCCAGGATGAGAGATACTCCAAAGAAAATAGCTACAACAATAATTTAATCATCTTACTAATAATTATAATACTAAGCTTTTCTCAAATATTTGTAATTGAGTGTAGACAGTATAGAGACTGCTGTTGTTCTAGTTTACATTGGTACTCACCTAGTCTTATACCCAGCCTAATATAATATTGCCTTTTTTTAGGCTTAACTTTAACAATCATGCCACTTAGCTTTAACTTACTTGTTGATATTGTATGTCAGAGTCATTCCACACAGGTTCACAGCTTTCCCTTATATATAGCTAGCGATTTTGCCAAAGTGCGGTGGTTAGCGGTCCAACTCAACGGATAACTATTATATCAATGTGCAGCTAAAAACCACCTCTATTTAATGCTTCCCGTAATGAAGGGATTTTCCCATTGCAGTAAAATATTTTTTGCAAGTTGTTTGCTGAGTCGGCAAATTGCAATACAAATTCTATTGGGCTAAATTCGGAGAACTCGACTAAAACGATAAAATGCGGCGATGTAGTGGATTTGCTCCAAATGTGCAGGGTATCATAGGCAAGAATAGAAGGTAAAAAACAAGAATCTAACCGTATTGATTGATGTTTTGAGACCTAATAAGAAAGAATTGAAAAAAACCATATAAATTATCTATACTTGGTCTGACTTGCAATTGACAACAGTACATTTCTGTGGTTGGTGCAGCTACAAAAGGCTTGTAATTTTTTGTACAGCATATTTGACAGAAGTTTTGATATGACAACATCATTGATAAATAGACAAAATATATAATAGCTACATTAAAACTGTGTCTTACCACTTCCATCTTCACTTTCACCACTTTGTCCTGGAAAAAAAACATAGCGATAGCTAAAATATTGTTCAAATAAGTGAAAATACTATACTTGGCCAAACCATTTTATTATAGCTAATAAAGTTATCTTAAAACTGTTACATAGCAAATACATTGGTGAGTTTATAGCTTTCTTTAACCCTCTCACCGGCAGATTAAATTCAGAGATCTATTTTTCTAGACTAATAATTAAAAAAAAATTCATATAAAATCAGGACTTCAAAAAAGTACCTAGCAACCATATATCACGTGAAAGTATATTTGATAGTAAACAATTGTGGTTTATTTTGGTTGCCTGGCAACAAGCCACAACGTGGTTATAGTGACCACAACATATGTATTTCCAACAAAATGACCTTTATGCAGTCTACAATACCTTGAGAATGTTTCTTATTTTTACAATTATATGTTTTTTACCTATATATTTATTATAAACACACACAGCCATCTCTGCCAGCTATTGCTGTTGCCCACCGAGTACCCCGAGGAGGTGTGACTGCAAGCTCGGCAAAAATGTACAGAATGTTCAGCATATATCCACTAGAATTCATTATGTACAATAATAGACCAAATTTACAAGAAAGATTTGCTTTCAGTCCTTTATGTAACTACTGCAATAGTAGAAAGAAACACATACTTGTGCCAGTCAAAAAGTGAAGTAGAATGTGTAACATAGCATGAATTGAAATCTAATAGTGTAATATAATAATCAACGTCATCAAGATGGCAGACAAACAAATAAATTATTGGAATAGAGAAAAATGTATCACGTTGATAGAACAATAAAATTATTTAGTTTCAAACCATATAGAAATGCAAATCTGCATGCCAGGCATAACACAGATAAACATGCACATAGTGAGTTTGCTAAAAACACTGTACACATCTGCATGCCAGGCATAACACAGATAAACATGCACATAATGAGTTTGCTAAAAACACTGTGCACATCTGCATGCCAGGCATAACACAGATAAACATGCACATAGTGAAAAAATATATATCTCAGGTCAAACAGCAAAGTGAACCAAAGTATGGTAATCCTGAAAACAGTTGCGCTCAGAAGTAATACATAAGTATGCATCACAAGACTTGCACATAAACTTCGTTTCATGCCTATGACCAACAGTTGGAAGATGCTTTCTTCTCCTCTTTTCCAAACATACAATACAATTTCCCTTTTTCTGAGTAACTTGGGGCCAGTGTGGAAGTGTATTGTTTAGCCTTCTCAATTGTGCACTCTCTTCACTTCTAGAACGACCTGCTTTCTCACGTGAGCAAAACCCACTAATTAGTTCATGAGCTAACTCTAGCCGAAAACTCAAAATGTCTCTTTTTTTCCTTCCCTTGTTAGCATGAAGTTCAGGTTGAACATACCCTTCCAGTACAAATGCATTCAGAATACACCTCAAAAAGATAAAATACCACCCTTCGCCACCACTTTTTAGTCCTGCGACCCATATTATTATAAGACTCAAGCTGATCACCTCTATCAACTCCACCCATAAATTTCTGATAATCTATAACACATGGTGGACACTGACGTTCAATACGACTTCCATCTTTTTCTGTCCTCAAAATTGTGCTCCCACCAGGTACTTGAGCCACATGAACAGTACTAATAAGATATAAGACTCGCTTATCAACCCAAGAACATGCAAGAAGGTGACCATTAGACCTATATGATTGCATTGGCCTCTATTGGAAACTGTGGGTTTAGTTATTATTTGAGAAGGAAACCCTTTTCTGTTAGGACGACATGTTCCACATGCATTTATTTGTTTTTTTTGCATATAAATGTTGAAAAAGAACTGGGCTGGTATAATAATTATCAGTATAAAGTTGCAAACCTGCTGAATCAATGTCATCTAATAAATCTAGAACTATTTTAGTACATAAGCCTATATTTATATTATTCCCATCATTTTCCACATTTTTTCCAGTATAAACCTGAATGTTCTTTACATAACCATTATGAGCATCAGCCAAGACAAACACTTTGATCCCCCACTTAGTTGGCTTGTCTTTCATATGCTGCTTCATACCAAGCCGTCCTTTGAATGGAATCATAGCTTCATCAACTGTACATTCCTTATGAATTTCACATTCAGCAACAAAACGAGGCACAATAATGTCTAACAATGAACGGACCTTGAAAAGTTTATCATGACCTGGTTGACCATATGGAATCTGGTTTGCATTATTAGCCAAATGAAAACATCGAAAAAGTTGCTCAAAACGCCGCACTGGCATAATATCAGAAATTCCAGGAGTCACTATTTCTTCATATTTTGAAGACTAATACATTTCTATATGGGGCAATTTTAGCACACCAAAACATATCAACATGCCTACAAAAGCCTTCATTTCAATAATATTAGTGTCCTTCCCGGGACGAGATTTGGGTGTTGTGCCACAAACAGTATTTGCATAGCGGTTCGTTTCTTCTACCGCTAATGCCCAAGCCTCCTCTGGAAAAAAACGTTCAAATAATTCCAGTGGTTTGCTGTTACTAGTGACACTGGTTGAAGTAGGCCCTGGATTCTTGTCATAGGCATACAATAATAAATTTGGCTCTTTCCATCGCCATTTTCCTCTAACTTCTTTCAAAGTTTGTGATTCCAAATTACTATTACTACTGCTGGTGGAAGTTTCACTGTCTGAATCACTACTGCCATGGTCTAAATTTATTTCACGAGCATATTGTCTTACACTAGGTCCTAGATCAGCAGCACCTCTTCTTCCTCTTCTTGAATTTCTATGGCTTTTTCTACGAACACTACTACTTTCCCCCCTTGCAATTACTCCTCTTCTCCCCCTCATACTTCTACTCCTCCCCCTCCCACTTCTGCTTCTCCCCTTACCACCTCTACTCCTCTCATTCACTTTACTGCTTTCCTTCCTTACTCTTCCAATTTTTCCCTTCAAACTTCTACTTCTAACCCTTATACTCTGACTGATTTTATCCAGCACATATTCATCCTCATCAGAATCTTCCAAGCTTGCTGGAGAATAAGCATCATCATCAATAGAAGGCACAAATGAAGGTCCAGGAAGATCTGACAGCATAGGCAGATCACTTAGTATTGGGGCTGAAATAAAAAAAAAAAAGAAGTCATAGCTATTACAAAATTAGCGCCATATTCCCGGGAAATATGAAGGTAAACAAAAAAATGTACTGCCATGTTGCCGGTAAAACTTTTACTCAAGATTTTGTGAATATACAAATAAATACCTATTTTCTTTACCTGACATGTCAATTTCCATATCCTGCTCTTCACTTCCATCTGTTTTTTCACTGTCTTCCTCATTCAGGTCACTCTCAGATCGAAAATCTTTATCTCTCTCGCGTTCCAACGAAGTGACAGCTTTAGCAAGCGAGTCAAGCTCGCTAGTTTCAAGAATAGCCCTTCCACGATAGCTATACACCTTTTCTTCGCTTTCGCTGTCGGAAAAGTCGTCCAAGACGAAGTCGATCACCTCGGTTGCTGAGTAGTTCCTCGCCATTTTCAAAAGGTAACGCCTAAGCTTATTTTTGTCCAGCTACCTTAGTTACGTAATCTCTTTTTCTATTCTAAAAATAGCTGCAATAGAGCAACTCATTAGCCGTGCTTTGGCCGCTGTAGCAGAGCTAGGGCTGTCTCCGTTTAGGGGAAAAAAATTGTTTTCCCGTATGACGTAATGCTCGAGCGCCTATAGGCGCTTGTGCCGGTGAGAGGGTTAATAAAGACATTATATGGGAGTCTTGTATTAAAATGGCCAATTTAATTTTAATTAAAACTTAACTGACATTTGGACTTTTGCCGAAGTCCCTCATGGGGTCAACTGAGGTCGAACTCTCTTTGGTGATAATATACACAATATAAACAGCAAGATTATTGGTGGGCCGGTGGCACTTTTACTGTTTAAAATACCCTAAAAGATGATTTGCACGCAGCATAGACCAGCCATGGCAATTCTATTGGAAATACACTTGAGCTGAAACTTACACTAGTACTGTTATTCAAACATTGCTATTCATTACGTCATAATCATATTATTCATATCTTTAGTGGTTTTTGTGCACGCGACTTTTTTTCTCTCTTGTCGTGTGTTCTGTTGATTGAATGAGTTTTGATTCAGTAAACTGTGATTGATTCAGTTGAACTGTGTAGCTAACTCTGCAACAGGTTATGGGCCCAGGTGGACTCTGCCACATGAAAATGTGTAGTCAGGATAATGGCCGAATCAAAAACGTTGCTTACCCCACCAAGTGGGTCGAACTATAGTACGTGGAAAGTACAGTGCAAGATTGGCGCTCATGAAAGAGAGTTTGTGGAACATTGTTGAGGGGATGGAGACAGCCCCCAGGGAAGAAACCGCTGGTTATGCCAAGTTTGTAGAACGGTGTGATCGAGCGTTAGCTATTGTGGTTTTAGCAATTGACCCAGCGCTGCTTTACCTAATTGGTGAACCCACTGACCCCAAGGAAGTCTGGACTAAACTTGAGAACCAGTTCCAAAAGAAGCCTTGGGCAAACAAGCTTTCAATGAGAAGGAAACTACATTCACTAAGATTGAAGGAAGGTGACTCTGTCCAAGACCACATCAAGCAGTTAACAGAGATATTCAATGCCCTGTCTGTTATGGAGGCTCCATTATCTGAGGAAGATCGTGTCATATATCTTCTGGCAAGTCTGCCAGAATCTTTTGGAGTGTTAGTCACTGCTCTGGAAGCCAGTTCAATAGTTCCCACAATGGATGTGGTGACAGAGAGGCTTCTTCACGAGGAACAGAAGAAGAGGGAGAAGGAAGAAAGCCCACAAGATGAGAAGGCAATGATGTCGCAGCCCAGAAAGTTTTATGAGCACTGCTATCACTGTGGGAAGCAGGGACACCTCAAGAGAGATTGTCCAGGATTGCGTGGCGAGTGGGGCAAAGGAAAGAGGAAATATGAAGCACACAAGGCAGCAAATGACGATGATGACTGTGATGCCTAGATTGTGAGTCAAAAAGCTCTTCAAGTTGGCTTGGGAACTAGTTGGATTGTGGACTCAGGTGCCACCTGTTATATGTGCAATAGCCAGTCAATGTTTGTAGAATATGAAAGGTGCGCTGAGAGAGTGACACTTGGAGATGGACGTTGGTTGAGTGCTTGTGGGCGGGGTACAGTGGAGCTGATGATGAAGTTACCTGAAGGAAAGAGGAAACGATACAAGCTTCATGATGTGCTGTTTGTACCAGGCTTATCTTACTATCTACTCAGTATTTCCAGAGTCTCAAAAATGGGTAAATTTGCAAAGTTTAGTGAGTCTGGATGCAAAATAATGGATTCCAAGAATGAGCTCATAGCATGTGCATCTAAGTGTGGAAATCTTTACTACCTAGAATTTGAGTTTCATGATCAGGCAAACACAGTGTTTACTGCTGAGGATGTGTGGCATCGCAGATATGAACATCTGGGGGCTCAAGGTCTTAAACAGTTAGCAGTCCAGGGTATGGTAAATGGATTTGATTGTGATTTCTCTAAGAATGTTAGGTTTTGTGAGCCATGTACTAAAGGCAAGCACCATAGGAGTCCCTTTCCTGAAGATGGTGGAAGCCGTGCAGAGAAACCACTGGATCTAATTCATACAGATGTGTGTGGAAAACTCAACACGAAGTCACTTGGGGGTGCAGAATATTTTCTCACGTTTACGGATGATAAGACAAGATTTACCTGGGTGTATCTGCTCAAGAGGAAAGATGAAGTTTTCAAACATTTTGTGGAATGGAAAGCGATGGTTGAGAACAGTAGTGGCAGGAAGCTGAAGGTATTGGTGGGGAATACACAGCCAAGCAGTTTCAGGACTATCTCAACACAGAAGGAGTACATCACGAACTCACGGTTCCATAGACTCCTCAACAGAATGGGGTTGCGGAACGTTTGAACCGCACATTGATGGAGATGGTTCGAACTATGTTGGTTGAGAGCAAGCTGGATCAAAGATTCTGGGGAGAGGCGATTTCAACAGCAGTTTATTTGAAGAATCGCAGTCCTACTAAGGCTGTGGTAGGTATGACACCATTTGAGGCGCTGTATGGAAAGAAGCCCAATGTGAAAAACCCTTTCGAGCATTTGGATGTGCAAGTTATCCTCTAATTATGAAGGATGAGCATAAAAAGCTTGATCCCATGGCAAAGCGGTGTGTTCTAGTAGGCTATGGCTCTGAAGTTAAGGGTTATCGGCTCTATGACTTGAGTCATTAGGAAAGGTACTGTACAGTCGAGATGTGAAGTTCAATGAAATGGAGTTTGGAATTGAGAAGGAGACCAGGACAGCAAAGTCTGATTGTGTTGAATTGGATGTGTCCGCCATCTACACCCGAAGTTCAAGAAGAGGAACAAGGTCAAAACATGGAAATTGATGAGAATGTGGAAACAAATAGATAACAACCCGGAATACGCAGATCAACTCGAAACAGACAAAAGCCAGACTATTGTCTGGAACACTCATCTGTTGCCCAGAATGATCAAGAACCGGCCACTGTCAAGCAAGCACTTGAGAGTCCACAGAAAGCCAGGTGGAAAGAAGCCATGGAAGCAGAAATGCACTCATTGCAAAGTAATAATGTGTGGGAGTTGGTGGAGTTGCCAGAAGGTCGTTAGGCAGTAGGAAGTAGATGGGTGTTTAAGGTGAAGAGGAACGAGCATGGTAAAGTAGAGCGGTATAAGGCTAGGCTAGTAGCTCAAGGTTTTACACAGGTGAAGGGAGCAGACTACGATGAGACCTTCAGTCCTGTAGCTCGGCTGGAGTCGCTGCGCACATTGGTTGCTGTGTCAGTGAAAAAGGGTCTGCAACTTCATCAGGTAGACATCACCACTGCATTTCTCAACGGAGTTCTCCAGGAGGAAGTGTACGTGAGCCAGCCAGAAGGATTTGTGAGTGAAGGACAGGAGCATCTCGAATGCAGGCTGAAGCGTAGTCTTTATGGACTGAAGCAATCTCCACGCTGCTGGAATTCAATCAATGATGAGTTTCTAAAACAGTTGGAGTTCGTGCAATCTACAAGTGATCCCTGCATTTATGTGTGTGGTTGTGAGTTGATGGTTGGTGTTTACGTGAATGATATTGTGATTGGAGGAAATGGAGATAAGAATGTAAAGGATTTCAAACTTGTGCTTGGTGAAAATTTTAATGTGAAGGATCTGGGACGGTTACACTATTTTCTTGGGATAAAGATAGCTGAAGATGTGAATACTGGAAATTTGTGGATGGGTCAACCCGCATATATTGAGAAGGTACTTCAAAAATTGGGATGACAGAAGCTAAATCTGTGGCATCACCTGTTGATCCAAGCACAAAGCTGATAAAAGATGAAGGTGAAGAGGAGAAGGTTGAAGTTAGTCTGTATCAATCTGCTGTCGGCAGCTATTATATTTGTCGGCTGGAAAAAGGCCAGACACCACTTTTGCTGTGTGTAGTGTGGCCAAGTTTTGCTCTGAACCCAGAAAGAGTCATTGGACTGCAGTGAAGCGCATACTGAGGTATCTTTAGGGTATTCTGAATCATGGTCTGCTCTATAGTCGTAGTGAACAGCAAGACTGCTTTGGTTATTCTGATTCAGACTTTGCAGGTGATCTAAATGATCGGAAATCTACGTCTGGGTACATTTTTATGTTGAGTGGTGCTGGAATAAGTTGGAGGAGTAAGAAGCAGACCTCCGTTGCTTTATCTACTGCAGAAGCAGAATATATTGCTCTGTCAAGCTCTGTACAGGAAGCAATGCGGTTAAAACAACTCACTTCGGAATTAGTTTGTGAGCAAGGTTCAACCAAAGCTATGGTGATTTACGAAGACAATCAGTCAGTGCTATCTTTAGCCAAGAATCCCCAGTTTCATGGAAGAGCCAAACATATCGATATTCGTCACCATTTCATTTGTGATCAAGTGGCCAGTGGAGTAGTTGAACTGAAATACTGTCGTACAGAGGATATGGGAGCCGATATCTACCAAGGGATTAAGTTGCATTAAGTTTGAGAAGCTACGCACAATGGCAGGTGTAGTGCCAATTCCAGATTTCACCCACAAGTGAGAAAGAGTATTGGAAATACACTTGAGGTGAAACTTACACTAGTACTGTTATTCAAACATTGCTATTCATTACGTCATAATCATATTATTCATATCTTTAGTGGTTTTTGTGCACATGACTTTTTGTCTCTCTTGTCGTGTGTTCTGTCGATTGAATGAGTTTTGATTCAGTAAACTGTGATTGATTCAGTCAAACTGTGTAGCTAACTCTGCAACAAATTCAACTGTACTTCACCCAATTCAACCATGAATTGATGTCTTCTCAAATCTAACTTAACTCAGTCCATGCTTAAGCAATTTGATGGCAAACCATACTTTACCCAATTCTTGACCACTTGTACTTCACACAATTCATGGTCACTGTACTTTACCCAATGCACGGTCACTGTACCTAACCCAATTCATGGCCACCTTTACTTTACCCAATTATTGGTCACTTTACATTGCTGAATTCATGGTCAATATACATTACCCAATTCTTGGTCACTGTAATTTACCCAATATTTGGTCACTGTAATATACCCAATTCATGGCCACCCTACTTTACCCAATTCATGGTCACTGTACTTTACCCAATTCATGGCCACCTGTACTTTACCCAATTCATGGCAACCCTATGTACTTTACCCAATTCATGGTCACTGTTCTTTACCCAATTCATGGTCACTGTTCTTTACCCAAATCATTATCACTGTACTTTACCCAATTCATGGTCAATCGTACTTTACCCAATTTTTGGTCACCATAATTTACCCAATTCATGGTCAACTGTACTTTACCCAATTCTATACATTACCCAATTCATGGTCAACTGAATTCTTGGTCACTGTAATTTACCCAATTCATGGTCATCCATACTTTACCCAATTCTTGGTCACTGTACTTTACCCTATTCACGGTCAACTGTACTTTACCCAATAAATGGTCCAAATTCATGGCCAACTGTACTTTACCCAGTTATTGGTCAACTGTACTTTACCCAATTCATGGTCACTATACTTTACCCAATTCATGGTTCCTTTACCCAATTCTTGGTCAACTGTACTTTATCCAATCATGGTTATTGTACTTTACCCAATTCATGGTCCCTGTACTTTATCCAATTCATGGTTCCTGTATTTTACCCAATTCATGGTCACCTCAATTCATGGTCACTATACTGTCCTCAATTCATGGTCACTATACATTACCCAATTCTTGGTCACTGTAATTTACCCAATTCTTGGTCACTGTACTTTACCCAATTCATGGTCACTATACTTTACCCAATTCATGGTTAATGTACTTTACCCAATTCATGGTCAACTCAATTCATGGTCACTATAGTTTCTTCAATTCATGGTCACTGTACTTTCCTCAATTTATGGTCACTGTACTTTACCCAATTCTTGGTCACTGTAATACCCAATTCACGGCCACTCTTACTTTACCCAATTCATGTTTCCTGTACTTTACCCAATTCATTGTCCCTGTACGTTACCCAATTCATTGTCCCTGTACGTCACCCAATCCATGGTCACTGTACCAGATGATTCCCCCAAGTGTCTCTGCTTAGATGGAGTGCTTGACTTGCCAGCTTTCTTCAATCGTCGGTCAAGTTCCACATTCCACCTGTTTAATCCTAAAAACCACCACAGTAACAAAATATGAAATTGGTCTTTTGAATTAAATCAATATTAAACTTACCCTCAGACCTCCAAGGATGCTTGTGGAAACCATCATCTGAACCATCTGACTCGTCAGTCATATAATTTTTATCTAGCTTATTAAAATGGGTTTTTTTGCTTTTTCTGTTATAACACTTTGCCTTCTTTGATAACACTGCATGTAATACATATATACCTTAAATAAAAAAACAACACTATAAATCACTATACATACTCGTTGTTTTCGTCGATCATATCGAGATTTTTCCCATAAAAATCACTCTTTGCGCTATCTTTGTCTTTAAAATTTCTTCTAATACTTTCATACTTTCTTTTTACTCCCACTACAATGTAAGATATATATATATATATATATATATATAGTATACATAATTATATATATATAAGATATGTATTTTCAAATTGATAATGTACTTACATTTAACCACTTCTTCGGAATAATCATTTTCGGATCATTAATTATTTCAGCGACAACGGCATTCATGACCTCTTTGTTATGTTGCGATCCCACACTATGTACATACAATATATATAGTACTTATTACATTAGTGAGAGTGTGATGTGGCAAAATATTTCACGAGCAGGCTAATTATTTTCACTTATCTTGCCATATCACTCTGACAAGTGTAATAAGTGTTATATTATACCTTAGATAGCTTCACTACTGTAGTTTGTACTAGGACCTTAAGGAAAGTAACTGTAAAAACCAAGAAAAGTGATGAACTTGGCCAGTTGCTATAACTACTAGGGCTTGCCAATACAGCATGAAACATCGTGAGTTATTTCATGGGTCAAGTACCTAAAAATATCATTGTGAAGATATCTATAGGGTGGAATAAATAACTACATTATTTATAGATGGAGTTGTCCTAATATATGATCTAAAATGGATCTGGCAAACTTTACCCCTCTATTAAATATACTCACCCTTCATTTCCTTTCAATATTTTAGGAAGAACATTATGTAGAGCGGCCACACGTTTCTGACACATACATTAGAAATAAAAATTATATACACTATAAACATTCATAATGAAACTTACAGATAAGTCACACTGCACAACTCGAATTGGCTGTCTTCCCTTGGAGTCCTTCAAGGTACTTGTACTTCTTTACATAATGTGTGAATGTCATTCTATTAAAACATAACACATTTGAAAGGAAGCAGAAGTTCATTCTATTGTACCGTATAATTGTAATAGAAACCGAATAGAACATGACATCCACGATTATTAAAAATTACAAAATATATTATTAAAATATTATTAAAAACTTGAATTACCACAACTCCATAGTCTGTGGTTAAGTAAACAAGTCATAACAAAATTTAAGCACTAAAGGTGTGAACCCTTGGCACTACAATACACATCACGGTTAGCAATTGCAATGAAAATTGTATTGATGTTATGAAGAAACTAAGCTATCTTACTAGTGGTACAGCTTAAAATAGTTCAGCAACATTCTGCTATCTCAAAAAGCTTCTAGGAATGTCGCAAATGAGTAACTTGACCCAGTCAACCGTTTGGCCACTTTGAATTTTTTTATCAACAATCCCATTTGTGTTTTGTTGTTGTTTGTAATTATATCAAATAGCAATGTTGACGTGTGTCCTTATTAGACACTTTGACATATCATCAAGCCGTTATTCATTTTCTTACTGTGAGTACCTGCCGATCTTGGCTTTGACATGTAAAACGTCATATATTTTTCTGCCTCAAGATCATACTTAACAAACCAAATAACACTAAAACCTCTCTCACTTTAATGCTGTGTAATTAATACTTCCTCTCACCCTGCTCTCCTCCTGACATCTCAAAATTTCGCCCATCATCTCATTCTGCGCCTTTAACAGCTCCACAACTTCAGTAACTGCAGAATCCTGATATAAGTTAATTGCAAAAAAACAACATACAACAACACAAAAATCAACAAGCGCTCGTGTGGCAAGCAATCTAGCTTAGTTAGAACAGACTGATGTGCTGATATAATAATAGGTTTATATCTGCCAATACACCCTTATTAGTCTACAGCATAGGTCACACTGAGGTGCTAAACAAGCCACCCAGAACTGCTGCTGTGAGTGTGAACAGGGTTGCAGTATAGCCCATACATGGCTGGTCAACTACCAGTAGAGCTAATAGGTTGCTAGGCCATTCGTGAAAGAATGTGTTTAAAAAGTTGTTGTGCCGTATATCAGTGTCTGCATCTGCATATTTTAACTGGAATATTGTCAAAATAGTATATCGGTACATCTATAGTCAGGGACGGAGGAAGCTCTTGTAAATTGGTCCGGCCAGGAAGTGTGGCCAAACTGTTCATGGGGTAATTCGTGGGTGTGACAATACTTTTATTCACTATAATTGTTGTAAATAGCTAGCTAAATAAAAAAGAAATTTTATATTAGCTAATATTTAGAATGATTCCATCATAGCTAGAATAAGCGCTTAACTACACTGCAAACTATACTTACACTTGCCATAAGACTTCGCTAGTTATCACAATCATTAATGCCAAGCGGCCGATAAACAAACCGCAGGAGAAAGAAAATAATCGGTAAAGATTGTAGATTTGGGCTTTCCCTTTAAAGATAATAGTTAATTCAGGATTCCCCACTTCAAAAGATAGTCTGGCCAAAACCGGACCAACCAGACTGGTTCCTCCAGGTCTGATTGTAACTGAGTTGATAAGGGGGCTCTAACTGGGAGAACTAAAAAAGATTTTTATGATAACGATAAAAAAACACTAATTTATTGGAATCAAGGACGAACTGAATCAGGCCATGTTTTATAAGAAAAACAAGCAA
>WLWD01003512.1_pt1 | contig 54592 bp, 31 predicted proteins | sample 6712731 | NCBI WGS metagenome assembly WLWD01 (sample SAMN12718690, study PRJNA576275) | sponge metagenome | isolation source: marine sponge | host: Mycale hentscheli | place: New Zealand: South Island, Marlborough, Capsize Point | collected 2014-11-01 | reverse complement strand
CCGGCATTTGAGAACAGCTTTTGTGAAGATTTGGATGAGGAGTTATACTGGACTCAGAATTAGCTACAGACTTTCTAGTGCTAGAGTTACCCATTCGTAGTTCTTTTGATCTATAGACATTTTTAAGACAACGGTTACTTTTTTTAATTTCCCTGACAATTCAGCGGTGAAAGGGTTAACAACAAATAGTTACATTTACTTAGATTGTTCAAAGCTATTGTTCTAGCTCCAATGATACCTCCCAGTATATAGAGCCCTATAATAAATCTTAGCTAATAACTTCAAAACACTTTCATATCACAATTTTCTCCAATAGTGGTAGCTCTGCAATAAATATTCCTCAAAATTTAGTTGTTTGTACTACAGTAGAACCTCCTTTATCCGGACTCCCAAGTTACGGGCACCTCCCTCTACCGGGCAGCTGCTATGTACCTTGTGGTTAGGTAAAGTATTCCAACTAGCAAATTTGACAGCTGCTTTTGGATAGGCAGTTCAGCTGGCAGCACTATTTTGAATGCATTCTGAGATATGGGCAAATCTGAGGTACTGGCACCCCTTGAAACCATGGTGCCCGGATAAGAGAGGTTCTACTGTACTTGGAAATATCACATTGAGCAAAACATTGTGCAGTGTGTCACTGCAATGACTACTAATCAAATTACTTTGCTCAAATAAACATACCACACACATGAATATTTTCAATAATAGTAGTGCTGTACTAGCGATAGGAATCACAAACACACAACTGAACTAATAAACATTGATGATAAGGCACAGCTAGTCAAAATCAGCAGGGTTTAAATTACTCGCATAAATATGAAAGTGTCATGTAAGATAAGTAAATTGATCTCTTAAACCTTTTCAAAGTGGGCGCATAGAGGAGAGAAATATTGTTTTTTATGTATAAGATAGATCGATCCTTGTGAGATTTTCAGGGATGTTAACTCTATTGGTTTCAACAAATCTAGTGTGCATTTCTCATTTCTCATGATATAACTTATTATGCATGCTGCCATAAAAACTCACCCGAGTTTTTGAATTCAGATAAAATTCCTTGTCTTTTCATTTCCAATTCCAAAATATCAATAATATCTTGATAAATTTCTTTGTGGGACTTAAATTCCTTCATCAATACATAAAAATTCTGTGAATTCAGTTCGATTTTGTCCCGTATTTTTTCCACCAGCCTCCCTGATTTTTCCAATGGTGTTAGTGGACATGTAGCACTCAATACAGTGTCATGAATATCTTTAGAGATGAAATAAGTACGCTCAAGAAAATGGACAATATCTCGATTATCTTTGAGGGCTTTCTCTAATTTCATGGTACAATTAGAAATTACAGAGTATTCAGGAGTATATGTTTCCATTTTTGTTCTATAAACAATAATATTTATCATTAAAGCAATACATCATCCATTACATCATTCCTTTTGATAGATACGACACACTGACAGCTACAATAATTAATTAGCTTGATGTACTAACTTTAGTGAATGCAGTAGCACAAAAGATTTTCATGTGTCCTCTACCAACTTGGTTTAGCTACATCATTTTATCTCCTGCTCTCTTTTTTTTCCTGAACCCTTTCCTTTCTTCACCTCTTTCTTCTTGAATCACAAGTTCTCTTCTCCTCCTTTGTCTACCTTTCTGCTCCTGTCCTTCGATCTATAATTGTAATTATGGATAAATTTAAGCTTCCTCAAACTTCTGCCTTCCCTTTTGAACACTTTAAATACTTTTCCTGTCCTCACCTGGGGCACCTCACTTGCTATGCTTGGCACACCCTCAATTCACACAACATCCTAGTTGTCCTACGTGTTCTAACAACATTTTACTCACTCGGCTCAGCTCAGTAAATATCGTGAATCCACCTACCGTAGTTGTTGTCATCAGTTGTCATTACTGGCAGAGAAGCATATTTATAGTCTAGTAATTACCCCACCACACAGAGGTGCTTGATATATTGCAAAGTAAAAAAGCAGTAGCAAAGCTTATCTAGCTCAGTTATCATTCTCTATCATTGGTTAACTTTATATTACATAAGTTTCCCTCTCCTGCAGTCTTTTTTTCTCAACAATCGCAGCTTTTATCCCCCACCTTTCCTTTCTTTAGCTCTTTCTACATCTCTTGCTTCTGAATCTCTCTGTCCTACAATCATGATTGTGAATTTAAGCTTTGTGAGACTTTGGCCTTCTTTTTCGTACTTTCACCTTCCTTTTTGAAACTGAAGCATGGCCTTTATTTTCTATTACACCTACATTTTAGTTGCAATTAGCTAATATCGCACCTTTTTACCTTTAAACTTATGCTACCTTACCTCACCGATTCCAACCGCTTTTTACAGTTAATCGCCTTTCACCTTCTCTTTCAGCCCCCCCCCCCCTTCCACACCCAACCTATGTAAAAGTCAGTCTGCCTGACCAATGAAAAATGTACTGCTATGCCTATGCATGGTGGTGGTGGTCTGAACAGGCAATGGCAGACAGAAATTGGTTACTCGTACAGTACAATTGCCCAATTTTTCATTTCAAAAACTTGGCACCGATGTATGCATAGTAATTCATAAGTGAAGAGATTTTGCATGGACAGTCAAAGAAGATTATATGGCTTGTTCAAGGCTCGGATTGAGGGGAAAAAACGCTAGTTGTCAGCTACAAGAGTTAGGTAAGCAGGCACTATAATTTACAACTCCTGCCATCTACATAAGAATACTTGCGACCGATGACGGCATACATATCCATGAATAATTCATGAGCTAGTGAGCTAGAACATGCAGCCGCACAATTATCGTGAACTTGCGCTGAATTGCCGTGTAAACCTAGAGCACAGGGTGAACCGCGTACCGGTTAGCAACCAAACCCGGCACAAAAAAATGGACCGTAGGCAGGAGTGGCACAGAAACAGGGGCTGCTTTCGTGAACTAGCCCTGAGTTACCGAGTAATCAAAAAATCCAGTTGTAAAGAAGTGAAGGGTTTGGCTAGGCTAGACTACTGGTAGGCGAACTCATTTACAACCTATCCAGGTACAACAATAGACGGAAGAAGACGAGAATGGCCGAGAAACATGAGAATGGGTAAAGTGTCATCACAATCAATAGAAAGTGATTACTGTATTTGTAACTAAAAGCGTGTGGAACAGATAAAAATATGTGGTGTAGGTTTCAGAAAGGAAGGCTAATGTGCGAAAGAGAAGGCAAAAAGTGGTTATTTAGCTGGTGGAATCGACGAGCAAAGGCGGTGTAGTAAAAAGGAGAGAGTACAAAGAGAAGGCAAAAAGGTACCAATAAGCGGGTGGAGTCGAATCGTCGAGTAAAGGCAGCGTAAGTTTCAAAAAGAAAGGTAAAAGTAAAAAAGCTGAAGTTGAAAGTTTCACTAAGCCTAAGTCCACAATCATGATAGAAGGACATAAAGATTCAGGAGCAGGAAAAGTAGACAAAGGAGGAGAGGGACTCCTTGACTCAAGAAGGAAGAGAAAAAAGAAAGGTGGTAGATACAGAAATGAGATAGTTCAGGAAAAAATAGAGTAGGAGAGTGAAATTGATGTAACTTTAACCAACAATAGACAATGTTAAAAAGAATTAAAGTAACTTATGCTAATGCATTCTTACTTCGCAATAAGTCAAGCGCCACTGTGTGGCTGGGTACAGCTAGTCAGTAATATTTACTTAACTGATAACTAACATTCTACAGAATGTGTTTCAAAAAACAAATAAAATTCGTACAGGAAAGACTTACTTCAAGGTATGTTACAATTCGAGTGAAGAATGCAATCAACTGCTTCGATAATACACTTTACCTGGTCAGAATGAAATTAGTATATGAACAGAAGTCACTCAACATTCAAAACTGAGAAATCCGTACTGCTAGACAATGACCTGGAACATATGCGAAGTATAGATAATTGATTGTAGTCTCGCGTAGCCAGACCCTTTACCTAACAGCTACTATGCTGGTAAAGGGTCTGGTGGCATTAGTACATAGTACCAGTTCAAAAGGAATGTAATTAATCCTTCACTGATGCTCCGCAGTTAAATTCTTATGTAAACGTAAAAATACCGCACATGAAAAAGTTCTATGCCGAGCTAAATGCTTGTACAAAATATCTCTTGCACTATGAGAGAAGGTGTGGTATATATAAGGTGTGCATAACTGCCTTATGACCCTTATTGGTAGCTATAAGGTACAACATACTAGCTTATGCTCCTGACTTATAACGGTGGCATTACTATTGTCACAAAATCACCTGTTTTTTTTTGTTGTTGTTGTTGTTGTCAATATCAAAAAGCAAAGCTTTCTTAAATATCCACCATTACACTCCTGCAGCCCTTTCATGAATCCATTATTTGCAGCAAGTTTCACTGCCCAATTCCTCTATTATAGTACATACGCAGAAGTTTTGGACTGATTGAGTGGCTGCGGTAATCCTAAATTACTGACAACCAACACAGGAACCACATTTTTTCCCCTGAGAACTGGAGAGTATTGAACTGGTACTACGTACTAATGCCTCCAGACCCTTTCCCAGCAAAGCTGTTAGGTAAAGGGTCTGGCTACGCAAGACTAAATTGATTGAAGATTATGGATCAGATTACACAATTACATGAAATCATATTAGTTCAGATTCTTATAAAATTACTGTTCTGATAACGGCGTCATTAGAATTTTTTTTTAATGAAAAATTTGTTTAACATTTTGCGTGAAGATTGTTGTCAAACATTCTGTGAGAAATTTTGAGAACTTGTTGTAATCTATTAGGTATTATATCTTTCCTATCATGTTTAAAAAACAGTTGTGCATCATTTAACAAATGACCCTACCAACTATTTGACTGGTGACTCATACAGTTGACTGTCAATAAGCGGAGAAAAATATACCGGAATCAGTTAAAACTCCGCTGAAGCACAAAAAATAGGAGGTGAGTCCATTGGAGTGATGAATTTTCACAAAGAGACAATCGAATGGATATATTCAGGTAAGAAAGTGAGTGGTCCACATATTAGATAGCCTATATCTTTCTAACTGAGAGTGATGTAGCCAAGATATTATTATAGTAACTACTATACAACTGAGAGTGATTATAGCCAAGATACTTTATAGTAACTACTATACAACTGAGAGTGATTATAGCCAAGATACTTTATAGTAACTACTATACAACTGAGAGTGATTATAGCCAAGATACTTTATAGTAACTACTATACAACTGAGAGTGATGTAGCCAAGATACTATTGAATTGAATGACATGCTAGATCTGAGAGAGTATATATCTTACCAAAGTTACAGACAAGAGATTGCATACTGTCATTGCTCTCAAATAGCCCCCTAAAATTGTTTACCTTTACTAAGCAAAAATGATGGTAAGAGTAAAAATACACTACTCACCAAGCGCTGTACGTTAACGCCGGTTCTGTCGTCTCTTCAAACTCGAGAACTTCAACTTGCAAAACAAAACATAAAACTGAGACACACCCTTTCCATATTTGGTAAAACCATAACACGCATGCGCTTTCCACTGATTTGTAAACTTGCACCCGGTTCAGGAACTATTGGCCCATTCCGCTAGGTCAGACAAATTGAACCCGCCCCCAAGGAAAATGGAGCCTTACCCCCAGGGACTAGGAACCTTAATTGTACCATAAGCACCTTATCAACTGTTGAATAACGTGGTCAGGCTGTACTAATGGACGACATTGGCTGTGACTCCTCTGAGGACAACATTGTGGAAGAGCAGCCAAATGTGAAAGGTGGTGCAACTAGAGGATTAGATAAAAGGTTTACTCCTGCTCAGAGAGCCTGTTTGAATGCAAACTATGCTAGTGGGATGGTAGGAACTGGAAGGAAACATCAGATATTATTGGATAAAACTGCCAGTGACACCATGCTTACTATGGACCAAATAAAGGTTTGATATGACTTGTCCAAGCTACTATGTATTTATGTAGATTTAAAGCTGTTATATGTTTATTTGCATTCATGTAGCGTTGGATTAAGAAAAAGAACATACGAGAACACAATGCTAGGCCACCAAGTGACAAGATTGTTCCTCGAAAAAAAAAAGAAGGTGACAAGTTCATGGTGGGAATTTATGAAGATGTTTGGTGGGACTGAAGGTAATGAGTATATATACTGTACATGAATAACTCGTCTTTAATAGCAATTATTTAATAGAGCACATTGATTCATAAGTAATACATAAATTAAATCAGACTACCTGACTATCGAAGTCTACTCAGTGGTTCACTGTTTTTGAAGATTGGTGAAAGCCATTAATGCTTTTTGGAATGTATTTGGGGCCTTACACCAGTGTATAAATGATAGTTAGGCGCTGCCCTGCATAGCGCCTAAATAATTTAGAGCGTAGCGACCGCTCCTAACTATAGTACACTAAGTGCAATCGAAGGTACACTAAGTGTCCCTGCCCTCAAGGCAGGGACACTAAGTTAATAGTATCCCTCTTATAAGGACCTAAACAGTTTAAAGTTCCTCTGTCACAATACAAAAACTATAGTAGCTATGTTCTAATTTAGACTATGGAATCCCTGGAATATTTTTTTCCTCCTCACCACCTCAATTTAATTTTTTTTTTAGACAATCAATTCTATATGTAATTACTCATATGTAGGCTTTAACTTATTTTGAACTGTATGTGGCACCTTCTTTGGCATAGTTTTTAAACATACAAAGAAGTGATGATTTTGCCATACTACTAGGTGCTGTTTTGGAATGTATTTGGTTTATAAGAGAAATCCAATATCAGTGAGTATAATAGCTCTCACTATTTATGATCATATTCATGTTGTTATTCTCTTTCAGTATGCTTATAGGCTTTTATGCTCTCGCTTCTCTCACACTCCAGTAAATAATATATTTAATATAAAATACAAAATTTATTTAATTTTCAATTACTCACTCCGAATACTGTCTCACTCCTTCGCTCAGTGTCCAATGATATAAGCAACCAATTCAAAAATCTATACCGGACAAATCTAGAAGAGTGAAGTTGTTAGCTGCATTAGGAAAAGGCAGTGTGACATCTGCTAAATGTTAGGTACGGTACAATCCAAATAATATATGCTACCAGCTTGCCTGGCCAGAACAAGAGTAGTATAATGGAATTCACTTAAATTTCAAACTGGGTTATCCGTGCTGCCTGGCAATGACCTAAATTAATGATGTCAAGTACATATACAATATGAGATAATGTAGAATACTTTCATACAAGATTATGGGGCCTTATTAACTCAGGTTTTTTTTTAATCCTGGCTAAAAAAGACTCTTTCAATAATTAATTTTCTCAAAACATTTCTAGGAAAGAAAATTTTAAGAATTTTTTTATGTATTAAATTCAGCAAGAGTTATCAATAATTGCACAAGGTCTTACTATAATCTTCTTACCATGCTTTCAGTTAGATTATTATAAGCTCTTTGTGCAAAGAGAAGGTGGCCAATGATAAATAATAGTCTACTAAAAGAAAAAGCTCAACCACAAACATACAAGCGAAAAATTCTGATAGCTAATAGTGACTGCCTGAAGGAAAGGTAACAGAATCTGTTAAAACTCTGCTGTAGCACCAAAAACATATATCAGAGAGATTGAGTCTATTTGAGAGATGAATGTCAAGGGGGAGACACAGGGGGCAGGGGGGAGGGGGGGCTCAAACCCCCAATTTTGCTATTTTATGATGTGTAAAATTGAATGATGCCGATTGGGACAGTTGAGACTTCCTGAACGTTTGGTTTGCTGTCTCACCCTTTTGAGAAATAATGGTAATTGAATCCATTTAATTCTAGAGAGTAGACTAATTGTGACCCGCTATGAGAAAACCGACCACTTGTAAATTTAATTCAAAATTGCGTGCGTGTCCTGAAAGTCAAAAAGTCCGATTTTTTCAATTTTTTTTTCATTTTCTTAAACTAATGCCTTGGATCTATCTATCTACCAAATTTTTTGTTCAATTGGACGGACTTTTAAGGCAAAAAACTTAAAAGCAAAAAGTGACTCATATTTACCGCGAGTCCGCGTATGAAGTCCTGTGGAATAATTCCCGCTGGTTACTATAGATACTCCCGCGCCCCGCATGCAGCTTGACATTGACTGAAAGATAAGAGCTCTCACCTTTTTTGGGAATGGACAGTGACCTTGTGAACACTGGGACTGAAGGTATTCTCGACCTTGATGTGTGCTAGGCTGATACTTCCGACTCGAATAGGAAGTAAGGTAGAGCTTATAGCCATACAGGACAAACTTTTACTCCCTTACATTTACTCTTATTCTAAACCCTTCTGCTTGCCTAGAACACCGCTGTGTACTCGTTCTCCTCCCCGGTAGCTAGCTATGCAAACACACTGGGCTTTATCCATGTGTCAGTTTCTTGTGTTGCTGGCAAAGCATATCCTATCATGTTTTATCCATGTAGCTATTGGCATAGAACAAACATCACAATATTAGTTTCAGTTTCACATGATGATATCACAGCAACAACTGCATAACTGCATGATTACGAAAAAAAACTCAACTTGTTTACAATTGTGTAATCTTATGCTAATACTAGAGCAGGGAGAAGTATCATGATCCTCACTCAGTTGAGTAAACATTTTTATTATTTTATCTAAATGCCACAATTTTACATTTGCCTACTTCATGTTATGCATCACATGTTCTCCGGCCAAGTAAAGTTTACTTCATGAGATTGATTAGTATTAATAACTTTCAAAATCCATATCATTAATTCAGCGAGCGAGCGAAGCGAGCGAAGCTGACTCTCAGTCGTGTTCAATTGAGATTTCAGATATAGGTATGTATGCGTACATCAAAAATTTTCGCCCGCGCTTCTAATTACGTAAGTTAGGTAAAGCGTTCACAGTTCCAGTATTTTTCAATTAACGAGCACGGAGAATCCTGCTGCACTGCCTTACGCAACTTTGTTTCAACCAAAAAGTTTATAGCTCCTCTCTTCTTGGCGAAAGACTGAATGGCAAATTGTCAAGCTGCGCTTCTTTGCCACTGCGTTCGAAGTTTATTAGGTAATTCTGTTATTGTTAACTCTTCATGCCTAATCATTGCTATTATTTAGCGATTTCCTTCACAAATCATCTTTACCTATACTCATATTTACTCGCTCGCCATGCATTTGGCTATTCGAGCGCACCACTAGTTTACCGCAAAAAAGCGAGCTGTAGTAACAGCCGGTCAATTTTCAATTGCGGCGTTAAAACTCAATATATCGTTGGACGGTATATCAAAACACCTCGAAGCGTTTTAGGCCGTATCTTCTCCCGTGAGCAACGGAATGTTCAAAATGAGGAATCACCGCGCTCAGCATAAAATTCTCTCTTGTTTAAGACTAAAATCTCAATTTTCAATTTTTTTCACAAGTGGTTGGTTTTCTCATAGCTGGTCACAATTGTGATCTGCAACTTCCATACTTCACAAAAATATCGATGCAAACTGTTTTATTACAGGGTACAGTATACTTACCTTCAAAATGACTAGGACACTAAAGGCAATCGATTAAAATATCATTGCTCTCAACAGGTTTCTATATTCTTATTCTTACAAGCATGTTCTTAATCATTTGCTGTTTCACTAAAATACGTAAGACAAATATCAGGAGAGGCAAACAAAAAAAAAACAATCAAGGGGCAATGAGATATATATTGTTGTGTAAGAAACCCTTACAGTACTTATTGAACATGCAAAAGTAAGTTAATTGCATAGTCATAATATTAATACAAAAGGATATCTAGAGGGGTGAAAGCTCTTCTAGGGGAGGGAATGCTCGCCTCAACTCTCCCCCCCCCCCCCCCCCCCCCTTAAATGCAGCCCCGATGTGAAGAGTAAAATTCTAACAGTATAGCTGCTAATCTCTATATAATCTCTAGCCGATATACACCACTCACAATTGCTGTCCCTGACGCTGCCAATTCCGATTTCAGCCGTTGGAAAAAGTCCAAAAAATTAGAACTGCGCCGCAACATTGACACACCCCACAACTTAACATAATATATTTGGTGAACACGTGCGACGTTCAATGACGTATGCTGACGTAACCTTCCTCTGCGCAGGCGCAAAGAATCACACTACTGGGCGGGGGGATGGAGTCTGAGTACTATTCTTGTAGAATGCGTATTCATAGTGTGTTGTCGGTCTGGTTGCTTATCAATGAATTAACTGCACAATAGTTCGAGTTTATTTATTATCTTCTGGTTGCACGGGCATATAAAACTTCAATTTATATGTGTGATGTGCTTTCATTGGCCAAGCAGGAATGTTGTTGTCTGGTACAATCGGTATAATTCTGATGTATGGCAAGCTGTTCTCGTAGTCTCGCGTAGCCAGACCCTTTACCTACCACTACGCTGGGAAATGATCTGGTAACAATAGTACATAGTACCAGTTCAATACCCTCCAGATGTACTAATGCCACCAGACCCTTTCCCAGCGTAGTGGTAGGTAAAGGGTCTGGCTACGCGAGACTACGAGAACAGCTTGCCATACATCAGAATTATACCTATTGTACCAGACAACAACATTCCTGCTTGGCCAATGAAAGCACATCGCACATATAAATTGAAGTTTTATATGCCCGTGCAGCCAGAAGATAATAAATAAATTCGAACTATTGTGCAGTTAATTCATTGATAAGAAACCAGACCAACAACACACTATGAATACGATTATAGTATTAATGCGCGCAAATTTTAAGTGACCGTACATTTCCACGCTTTGCAAGCCAATTTATTCTAAGGACAACGATCAAGACCATGAACGGTCACTGAACAGGAGGTGGAAGCCTCAAGAGCATTACGTTGTTGAAGCTATGATGCTTCTTTGAAAAACGGTGCCCTTTCCAAAGAAAATCCAAGTGAAATTTTGAATTTTTTTATTTTATTATGATTCACAAATCTTGGATTGAACTTTATCCATTCTTTTGACACAAATAATTTAAGGTGGAGTCTCCTCAATTGAGACAAATATGCTAATACATTATATATGTATGACCATGGGGTACGGCTTATGTATAAAAAAGGAACATAAAACAGTAAAAAAAGCGAGGGGACGTCCCTGCTCCTCATTCTTAATAATCCCTATGTGCCAACAAGATTAGGTGTCACTTTTTTGTTCTTGTTGCATATATTGTTAAATTTTCATTGGTAATTCTCTGCCCATTAAGTTCATTAGTTTCAGCATCTTCAATCTTTTGACCAGAATTGGCTGTGCTAATTTACAGAATTGATGATTGGTAAAGTGATAAAGGCTATTAATGTGAGATGAGCTTACAGAGAGAGAGGCTGTCTATGAAGTGGGACTAAATTGGAACATTACACTCACACGTATACCTGTGAGTATCTTCTGGTAACATGTCTGAACAAGTGTGAGAATCGATTGTACTGGTGGAGCATTACAGTTTTGAAGGGAAAAATCATCTGATGACAAAATGCTCAAAAAATTAGTGTGAGTGCCAGCACAGTTGAGAAAATACATGTATGTGCTATATACTATAGTAATGTATGACAATGTTAACCAGAAAATAGTGGACAGATAGTAAAAGAAGTGGATGGAGACTATTCGAAAAACAAGAGAAGATCAAGTAACAAGTGAGTGTATTTATTTAAGTTCACTTAAGTAGCCTTGGCTATGTGAGCCTTGGCTGTGGTATAGGAATAACATGAGCACACCCTAGATATCTTCACAATGATATCTTTAGGTACATGACCCATGAAATAACTCATGATATTTCAAGCTGTTATTTCAAGCCATACTGGCAAGCTCATTACCATTGTAGTTATAGCAACCAGGCCAAACTTTTCTTCAATTTTTTGGTTTTTACAGCTACCTTCCTCTGGTGTACCCTGCTCAACATGGTTAGAGCAGCTGCTAAAATGTAGGCTGGGGTGTGGGTAGCCCCTACAACCAACTTCAGTGGTGAGTTACTCTTCCTCTGTACTAATTACTGTAGTAAAGGTATCTAGTGTGGATTGAAACATAGCTAACCCCTTTTTTGTATTGTGAAGTAGGCATTCTATCCAGCATAATGTTGTTCAAGTGAGTGCACATGGATACTAAATGCCAGAAGGGAGGATACTACTAATAGTATCCTCCCTTCTGGCTAATAGTATCCTCCCTTCTAGCATTTTATTAGTTGTTTTTTTTTTGTTTATGAGTCATGCAAGCATTAATTAAAGAATTTTATTTTATCTATGGTGCAAGAATGTTGTTTGCACGGTTTTCCTGTCAGATGCGAAAGATAAGATGGATTCATCGCATGCCTTGCACACTAACAATATTTTTCTTAACAAATACAATCATCACCAAAATGAGAAAGTGAGAAAGAAACCAATAACATAATGAACAATAAAAAAGCAGTTATATGTGTTGCATATGTTATTTTAAAAGTTTTAGTACTATTCTTGTGGATGTTTATATCACTACAGTTATGAAAATTAAAGGCACCCCTTCTGGTATATTGTTTGCAATGTAATAGCACTACATTCATGGTATTTTCGTTGTATTTTGTTTATGTAATCAAAATCCTTCCTTATCCATCGCAAGCTGTTCATCAATGTCAGATACTATAAATACAAACTTTTTGCATGGCCTTACATCTTTCAAAATTTCATCATCATGTAAAGGTTGACCAAATCTTGATTCAAAAGCTAAGCTAGACTAGAGATTGACTGTAAAGAGCAAAGCTAGAGTACTGATTGTGAGGGGCTTGACCTGAAAGTTGCCGGTGAGGAGCTAGACTGGAGAGCTGACTGTGAGGAGCTAAATAAAGGAGAGATGATTGAGTTGAAGAAGGTGGAAGAGTAGCTGGTTGAAAGAAGATTTAGGAGAGACAAAGCCGTTTTGTAAATTTTATCTCACCAATTGAGCTGAAATGTGAAAAATAAGTAATGTACATAGATGGGTGGGCTGGAATGTTCTTTTTGACTAAGTTCGCTGAAAACGCAGTGATATTGATTCTCCTGACTCTAATTCCATCACTTTCGCCGGTTCACTGCAGTCGAGCGCACAACACATGAAAATATTCTATGCGCCGTGGCTCCTTAGAATTGCTGCAATTACTGGACACCTCTCCGTAATGTCTCTGCCGTCTTTGTCGTAGAGTGTCAACATAAAACAAAGGATAGAAAAAAATATTTGGTAATTAAGGCTATAGTTGCTACGTTCTAAAACAGATAGAAAACGAAATCTCGGTAACTACCGCCCGTCGAACCCCTCGGGCCGCTAGTATCGCCCTCGCTAAGCTCGGGGGACGGTACAACCCGCAGCCCTCGAGGTTCTGTGGGCGGTAGATCCCTCGATTTCGTTGTCTATCTATTATATAAACCACTTATTACACTTGTCAGAGTAATATGGCAAGATATTTCACTCTCAGGCTTTATTTTCACTCTATTAAATTAGCCATCTCATAAAATATTTCACCATATCACACTCTCAGTCATGTAATAAGTACTAAATATTATGAGTCATTGTGTGATATGGCGTGATATGGCGAAATATTTTATGAGCAGGCTAATTTATTTTTGAGTCAAAGGAAGAAGAGTGAAAATAAAGCTGGAGAGTGAAATATCTTGCCATGGTTTATTCCACACTAGATATATTAACTGCTGTAGTTAGTACTAGGACCTGTAATCACAGTGTGTAAAGATGGTCAGGGGGGTTGGGCTATGGTTAGGGACTAGGAGACCTTGTGGGGTGGCTCTGTCCATGTCCCTAGCGGCTGATCCCTCGCCTGATCTGATACTTTCAGCTGCTCTAACATGGTTGATTAACTACCCACCAGAGGAAGGTAGCAGTAAAAACCAAGAAATGAGCTTGCAAGTGAAATAACAACTGTGAAATATCAACCATGAAATATCGTGAGTTATTTCAAGGGTCATATACCTAAAGATATCTAGAGTGGAATAAATATATATTGATTGAACTTACGTTTATTGCACAGTCTGTTCCTGTAGAGATGTGGGTGCATGGCTTACAGCAGATACTTACTGGGAAAACACTTGAGTACTATTTCCGTCATGTTGAGTCATTCATATAATGTAATGGCTTGTAATAATTACTTTGCTGGCTATAAGCTTTACAATAAACTTTTATTCTATAATAACTTCTTATGAAGAATATTACTGCATATCATAGAATGTAGCATTGATGTTATCATAATCTGCGTTCAATATATGATAATCAATTGCATGAAAATTAAAAAAAACAGTTCACATATTGAATACAATGTACATATAATACTTGACAGTGGTGTAGGCAGGAGTTCAGGGGTTACCTCTCTTTCAAATTGATGAGTTTTATAAAAATGGCTGCTACCATTGAGTATTTACTATTAGTATGCTTCCCACAGCAACTGCTGCTGAGATATAACGCTATGCCAGTGTGCTTGTCTCAGCACTAAATTTTTGAAGCTAATGTAAATAAAGTTGAGAATACATGGTCAGTTTAAAGCTATTCATGTTTTTTAATTAAATTAAAAACCCTAGCCGTGGGTGGAAAGGGTAGGATCACATTAATCATTAAGCTAGACAATAGTTAATCCTCATTAATGAAATTTTTTCATAGCATGACTTCACAGTATCAGATGACTTTGACAGAATGATAGAAGTCACTCTTTTTGAGTTGTTTAACTAGGATCTAATAAAGAATAAAGCTTTAGTAACTGTTTGGATGAAGTATATAATGATATTGCCACACCATTAATAGAAATTCCAATGACCTTCCCAATGCTGCTATTCTTGATAAAGAATTTCATTGTTGAACAGTCAGATGGTTGGAAGTTGCTCCAAAAGAATGTATGATCAAGCACTAGGTTCAGTGTTCAGTTAAACAATTATCTTAATTTACCCAACTGAAGATAGGCTTTTAATTCATATCTTGTTGACACAGTAAAATCAAAGTATCCTTGCAGAATTACACGTGCAAGTTTATTTGTTTCAATGGTTAAATGTCATAATGTCAATTTTTATTATAATAGGTGTGGTTTACATAAAAAGGTGTGGCTTAGGCGTGCTCAAGTTTTTAACCCCAACTTTAATAAAAAGTCTGACTGCGCCCCTGTAGTAATGACTAGATTCTTAATTACATTGTTAGATGCATGCTTATTCTTATAACGTAGACAATATTAACTTGTGCCTGTGTAAATATGCATTTATAAATTCAAAAATATTCAAGTTAATTATCACAATATTCCGGCAATTATGTTTTGGCTATGTATTAGCATTAATTATACTTATAATGTTAATAGTTTTTGAGCTGCTGATAAAGAATATTTGGTAAATTTTCCCCTGTTACTAATTCACTGACAAGCACACCAGGAAAATATTACTTCTTCTCAATCATATGATCATCAAATATTACTTATGAATTTAAAGAAAATATCTACAGCTAAGTGAAATATACAAAATTGTATACATTAGTTCATTAGTATGGACTATAGCACAGTCTGCTCAATAATTTTATGGATGCAAACATATAGTGGTAGAATTACTCTCTTTGGCTGAAGAACGAAGTAAGTATTGGTAGCTTCATATGTTGCAATAGGCACTGAATACATTAACACAATCAAATGTATTTTGTTCAGTTTCATATTTAGCTATTCATGCAAGTTTAAAATTATTTGACATCCATTAATTATACTTTCTGCACTGGTGTAGCTAACTAATTTTAAATTATCCAGACATTCTTGCACACTAGCTACATATTTTAATATTTATAATTTATAATAATTGTAAACATAAGGAACAAATCTTGCGTGTCACTTATATTTCCGAGAGCCAATGTATTGTGTATGTACTATTTACAGCTTACTGACAAATAATCAAAATAATAAACTAAAGTAGCTATTATTAATTGAAATTAAAAAAAGAATAAATTCAAAATCAATGTCTTGTGGGTTTGCTAAAAACTTACTTAATGTAAATGATACTGTGCTGATTAAAGGTTTGCATAGTTCCACTTTTGAGCTAGCAAATTGTGTAAGAACTTGATCTCTGAGCTTAATAATAGGAGTAATTTGAATGACTGGGTCTGAACATTCTTCAGTGGAAATGTTCAATCTGTCTAGGGGTATCGAGTTTTTGTCCACATTCAATAAGCCCATCCTCCTTGACTTCTCAAAAGCATATAAATAGTTACCAATGCAGCCTTCAAGGCCCTTAGGCACTATCCACGTCAAAGTGTCTTCTTTAATTTCAACTCCATTAATATGTCCAACATCTGCATAGAATGATATCTACTTAACTTACTGCTTACAAGGAAAGTATGTAGCTAGCTACCAGGAAAAAGAAGGTTAGTAATATTAATAATAATGAAAAAATAATAGTAGTAATAACAACAATTACATTGGAACCTCTCTACTAAGGAACCTCTCTACTAAGGGAGTCTGAAACACACTCTGACTCTCAATAACAGTTGACATGATTCTCTGTAATAATTACATTATTATTATTATTATTATTATTATTATTATTATTATTATTATTATTATTATTATTATTATTATTATTATTATTATTATTAAAAGTTTGAGCGCCTAAGTATTGTACCTGTTGAACAATAGCTATTATAGAGTTATTGTATTCATACTGCAATTATATATCTGGAATGACGTTACCTGTAAATTCAGCTTGTAGTGTGACTGGAGGACTTGACTCGAACACATTATAGTAATTGGATTCTACACTTATCGTGTAGTCTGAGATACAAAGACTTACATGAATGTCTTTCATAATGTCCTGCACATTTAGTTGTCTTGTCATTTCTAGTATGTTCCTGGGAATGCTCCTGGTATAATCAGTCCCCTCAGAATCTACTACTTTTAAGATATATTGGAGGATACAAGGAGAGTAGTTGTTAATTATTAACTGGACTGAGAAGTCAGGAGACTGCTTTAAACTTATTGCAGGTGTTTCTGGACTCGCTACAAAAATTAGATAGTTTTGAGGTTAGTAGCTAGTAGGGAGCTTGGCCATTAATGATAGACTTTGTTGTCACTTGAAGAAACTGTATTGGTAAGTGTCAGTTGCGTTATTTTAAGTCTATAGGGACTAAAATTCATGAGTTAGCTGTGAAAAATCAGAATAACTAATTTGTTATAACACCCAATACACTGAAACAATTCATCGAAAATTTTCATTGTAAAAGTATGGGTTTACCACAGTTTAAATAAATGAGCATTAATTACTGGGGGGAAAGAATGTGCGATAAAAACAAAACTAAAAATTAATAATTAAAACTATTTAGCTACATAAAAATCATTACTGAGTTTACCCACGTGCACTTATTTATTGTCACGGCGGACATACACACATGTATGAAGCAAAGTGTCACTAATTAATTTTAAGCCATAATGTCGGTATGAATTATGTCAATATGTAGCTAAACGACAAATTAAAATGGTGCCGTAAATAGAGAATTATGTACTATTTTAGCTATTGGACTACAACTTTACCTACTACTTTAATTACTATTGCAGAATCGGTTGATACAGACTCATTTAGTACAGAGATATGTTTTCTAGCATCCACACATGATACTGAGGCCCCATTAAGTTCTTCCACTACTGTAACATCCAAAGTACTGAGACTAGGCCCAAGATAATGCACAACATAATCTCCAACTTTGACACTCCTTTCTTTACTTGTCACTAACACTTCTGTGTCATTTCTGTAAGGTGGTACCCGCCAATGTATTTCTGTGCTGGGAATCCTACAAATATATTTTAACCTTTCTCCAACACAGAATTCTCTTCGGTTGGTAATCTGTCCATTTACATTTACTTGCAAGCTTTGACATACTATAAGTAGTAATCACAATGCTCGTCAATTAACTATACTATTACTATTGAGGGAGGAGTGTGTTGTTGAAAGTACTGTGAATCCGTTTCAGAAAGAAATCAAGTGTGATATTGTACATTCATTTTGAGTGTCATTGTATGCATGAATATTTTTATAGTATTTATTTGACTTACAGTCTATTAATATTGTAATAGAGATCCAAATTTTCATTTCCATCTAATGCAAGAATAAGACTATAAAAAAGTTTGTCATATTAAATTGTATAAAATAAATATTGTTATGAATAGTAGTTAGCTTTTAGTAATAAAATTGCACTTATAATAACTAAAACTGAATCAAAGAACCAATTTGATTTCCAGCTAATTACAGAAAAGCTTATATTTATATATATTGGCCCCAACCCTTCCAGACAAGTCATAGGACTACCAAAGAACTTTCAGCTAACCTAGGTAACCAAAAATGACATATAAAGCAGTCACAAAGGAATGTCACCGAAGCAGTCACCCGAGATAACTCGACAAAATCCAAAAGTTCGACCGCATTGGCAATAAAATTTGAATTTAAATACAGTGCTCTAAACGTCATAAATTCGCGCGCACCGTTTACGAATACCTAAGACTCCGCTGCGGCGGTAAATATCGCAGCAATAAGATCGCGGTGAGATTATGCGCTCGCTCAACCCTAAACTTTAAAATGTTCAGTTACCGGTACTATTATTTTTCAACTGAATAAAAGCCATAGCTACTATGAGACCATTGCCTAGCAACTCCACCTTTAAACATGGCCCTTGGAGATGAGTCGTCTGGGGAGGTCCGGTGGCTACGTATAGTCAACATTATTATTTAATTCAATGTGTGTTGGAATGACTTTCAGCTTCAATTTTTCAGCATCAACAGAGAGAACTTGCAAATATTAAAGTTTATGACAAACAGATATGATTAGGCGATATTCACTTGTGGTGGTATGCATTGTTGTAAGCAGATGAATTAGCTACTGACAACTAGTTATTTTTTTAATATCACACTTATTTTTCAAATCTAATCTTACACCGTCGTAAATAATCTGATGTTTATTTTTTTTAAGTTGGACCAGTGATTCGACTGTTGTCAACCTTTACTCTGTGGGAGGACCTGCCAATTTGACTCTGTTGAATGCCATAACAGCTTTCGCCAGTGAATAACCAAACTTCCAAAACGCTAATACTTTAGTACCAATCTCCCCACAACCACTGTTTCACCTAGGTGATTAAAAATAGAATAACAAATTAGGATGCAAATCGGCATGTAGATTGCCTGGCGTAGCTACCCTGGCTACCTACAAAAAATTGTATCACCAGGCTAAATAGGTAATACCACCCAGAACAACCAAAAGTAGCAGCCTCCTCACTTTTGGAAACTACCTTCCTAAGTGCTATATCCCCTTAGAAATTATGCATTATTTTTGTAAGTTAGTTACCTACACAAATGCAAAGTGACTCCCCATAGCAATTATTATAATGTATAATCCATTAGATACCAGCTAATTTAAGACAGAATAAAAACAGTGAAGTTACATGTTGTTTTTTTTTTTGTTTTTTTTGTTTGTTTTTTATTGAAAAAATAAAAAGACAGCAAAATAATCAATGGGGTAATTATTTAACACAAATTGAACAAAGGAAACCATTAAGTTACTTTTCTATCTATATTTATCAATCTACTCCTCCTCCCCCCCCAAATAGCTTTGTGAGTAATTATCGTAAGAAGCCTTGCAAATGTTGTTAATATTTTGCAGTATTTTAACTGACTCACATTTGCAGTTATCATTATTATACTCATCAATTCTTATTGTTTGTTTGTTGCAATATGACTGCTAGCTAGATGTTTAATAGCTGAAGAAATGAAAAGTTGTGAGAAAGAAAGCGTGATGATAGAAAGGGGGGAAAGCGTCCATGTATTTGAAGTAGGACATAATTTGCTTTTTATGACATGCATCCATTTTAAATGAACTTGCTAGCCCACACTCATTTGCTAGCTCATTGCTCACAAGATATGTGTATCTTTTACTAACTATACGTGAACTAATTCCTTGTGTTCTGCTCAACTAGTTCGAGTAGATTTGTATTGATTAATATCAATAATTTCAATACTTCTGTGTATAGACCATCCTTAATTTTGATGTGTAGGCCAAACATTACAGGTCATCATTTTTTACATTCTTCTTATAGTATGCTAGATACATGTTTATAATCGTCTCATATAAGAGCTATGGGATTTAATTGTCCTGTAATACAGTTAAAACAGCTTAAATTAATGCATATAGATGTCATCTAAATTATAAGCCATGAAACTGGCTCACTATTAGCAGGTGTTAAACAGTTCCAATTCCATAGCAGCCACTAAAATTAAATCATTTTAAGGACACCAATGTTTGCTGGAAAATTTTGTCACATCAATAGCTTCTAATTTACACTTGAAAAAATTAATAATATAATACATACATAAAGTATAATAACATTAAACCAAATAGTCAGTTAGCTATTTTTGTGGAAAACTTAAGCTTGCAGTAACTGCAGTAGATCTGTATCCAAAGTGACCACGATATCTCTTGGAATACATGTCCAGTAAGGCACAAAGTGTGAAAATAATGACTATCAAAACACTTATAAAAGTTATTGTGAGATAGATTGTAAAATGGTGTAGTAGCATCTTCGAATTTATTACAATATAGAATACAAATTATATAATAATATTGAATATCTGAAACAAATTCAATGAAAGAAAATAAATTATTATATTTACAATTTATTTCTCAGCCTTCTTTTACTCATTAGATGTATTCTCTCTGTTTACAGGCTTTTTTAAAGAATGCAGAATTAAAATCATTTGGTCGTTACTGGGAATCGAACCCTGGACCGCTTGCTTAACACACAAATACTCTGTCACTGAGCTACAACAACCTGCCGACAATCAATGGCATAAGCATTTGTGCATTATGCAAGTGTTTTGGGTTTGATTACCGGGTGGTGAGCAAATATTTGTTATCCTTTGCTGTTTAAAAAAGCCTGTGAAAGAGAGAGAATACGTCTAATATTAGTATACTGCTATTGTTATCTTTTTATCTTTAAAATAAGCTCTTAGATATCATTTATTTGCACAAATATGTTGGGCTATTTGAATTGACTTTTAACAATACAAGAATAGATGGTTAGCCTTGCTATAAACTCTAGTGTGTTCAATGAAAAACACCAAGTCATTTATTCCAGTATTTTTACAATATTTCTGCATAATATGCATGGCCATAGTATAGAAGAAATTAGATAGAACGTCACGTATGAAATTAATAAATTGCACAACTGCCCCAATATTACAGAATACCTACCTGTGCTTCGCTTCAAAACAACTGGAACACTTGAAAGGACAGTTTCATTGCGTTTGGCGATCAATACGACAGTGTAATCTGTGGCAGTGAAATTAAAATGAACATCTTCAAATATTTCCGTCACATTAAATTGTATTCTGTCCAGTAGATTCCTTGGAATTTCCCTAACATATTTATTGCCTTCAGAATCTGTGATGCTGATGACATACTCTTGAAAACAAGGGGAGATACTCCTTGTTATAATGATGAATGTAGAAGAATTGATGACACGTAAAACATCAATTTGAGGCTGTGCCAGTCCATCTATTATTAATAAAGAGCATAATATATTTTAAAAACTTCTTTGTTGGTATGATGCATGACTCAACTAGAAAAAAGGTAATTTCTATTTAATACTATATTTTACAAAATCGGGCAACATCAACAGATCAGTCAATTCAACAAAATAATGTCACAATAAGAGCATTTTTCTTAAGCGCACAAACAAACAGTATTTACAGCCTAGTTTATTGTGACACACAAAAACAATTATACATCAAATTATCCTTGTCTCTGCCAATTCTGATTAAATTCCAATATTAACAGATAAGATAAAAAAGTTGGTAGCTAGAAATAAAATGGCGTGCTTATGGACATGGTCTCCAAAGTAGTCAATTATATAAGGGAACAGATTTAGAAAGCAGCATTTGTATTAAAGTTCAATCAAAATTATTACATCAGCTATAACCTACATAGCTAAACATACCTTTCAGCATTGTAGCATAAAACAGCAACAATTATAACTACACATTAAGCAATAGCTGCACATCACATGATACTATACAAATCTTTGATATTATGCAGTACATCACTGATTCATACATATTATATATATATATATATATATATATATTATAGCTACATCTTAATATGTACTTGTCATCTGATATTATATACAACCATACTCATATATCTATTGCACACTTACCGACTACTCCTATGAATATTCTCTCTGCATATCCAGTTAACATTTCCTGGCACATTAAGTATTTCCTATTGAGTCCTTTAAAAGCTACTACTTCAAGTGTACTGAAGTTTCTACCATTTAATCTACCAGTGAAATGTCCCACTTTGAATTTTGGAAAGGATTTTGATAGTTTACCCTGAGAGTGTGAAATAAAAGAGGGAACTGTCCACATAACTGGCCCTACTCTAGTATTATGATTACACACAAACTCTAGCTGCTCTCCAATACAAAATACAGTTCTGGTAGTAATTTCATCATCTACTTTGATCGTTAGAGTCCAACCTGTATTGGATGTAAGCACAAAAACGGTAGTGAAAAAAAACAACAATCCAATAACAAAAATTAACTATGGATATAATAGCTAAAGAGATTAGCTAATATTTTATAATGATTATACTCAAGTGCTCTTAAATACTGGCTTAATTAAATACAGCAACTGAATTACTATCAGGGATAAATGTGTGATCAATTCTATAGCACTTAAACTTACAATTAGTTACCAACACTAATATACTGGCTACTACTGCTGTTCTCATGATAATCCATACTGTTGCAATTGAACTATAAATAGAAATTACAAAAAAAATAATATATATAATATATATAATAAGAGGATTCTTTTTATTGGATTTCATTAAAATATTATAGCTGTGGAGCTAATGACAACTATTTTTAAGACTGAAAAAATGTAAAAACTTTAAGTTCAGTTGTTAGATAGTTACTCACTATTATAAGCAACCACCAGGATCACCGAAAAAGTCATAAAAAAACTCAACGCGTTCAGGTTAATAGCTTACGCATCGCAGTCTATCTTTACCTAGCCAGTTCCTCGAAGTTACACCTATATTATTTGACAGATTATAATTATTTAATCACGCAATTACAATGTCTATAATGTTTGGACATTACTGTCAGACTCGCTGCGCACACGCAAGAATGTTTTAGCTCTTTCACTAGTGTTGTTTGTAATTTTTCCTAACTTTATACGTTCACCTTTTCAGCCTAACTTGAACTGATTTTTGCACACCCACTGCCCTCTCATCACACCCAACCCGCCCTATTCTGTTATTGCATACCATGTTTTTCTTGGGTTTAAGGCATGTAATCTTTATACAGTATACAACCAAAGTTTTACTGTAATAAACCAAAACTTCACTACTTATGCTGCAGTACAAGGTATCTTCAATAATTTCTTCTTAGCACTTAACTAAACTAGCTTACAACTAGTTTAAACAAGAAGGAATGCATTGGTTATTAGGATGTCAATTTATAATACAGTGTAAAGGTTAAAAATTAGCTACATCATTCGTTCATGTTAAGTCCAATATCTTGTATATTTTATAAAACAATGTTTTACTTAATAGAAATTGAGTGAAAACTATGATCACAATATCTAATCAAATGAAATGTCAAGAATGGAATATTTCCGATGAATATTGAGGAGGAGGCTGGAAGGGAGCCTCTAACTCTAGTGGTTCAGGTGTTAGCTGGTAGGATGGATTTCCAAGATGATGTGGTGGTGGGTAGGAAGTGTTGGGATTTTCAGGATGTGGTTGTGGGTAAGAAGAGTTGGTATTTCCAGGACGTGGTGGTGGATACGAAGAGTTGGGATTTCCAGGATGTGATGGCGAGTAAGAAGTGTTGGGCACCTACAAACAGTCATTACATTAAAGATTTTGAATAATAGCAATATCATAACAGATACTATGCAGCAAGTCTAATGCCTTTATCTTACTATTTTGTCTTTTATTCTGGGAGCATCCATGTATGCGGGAGGTGCCTCTTGGTGATTTGCATGGTGATGGACATTGCTGTGGGTGTGGCTGGTGCTACTTCGAGCAGTATCATCAGTATGAGTTCTAAAGGAAAATAATGATGATGCAGTATATTAGGTATTTAAGCCACAATCATTAAAAAAAATATGGTGCAGATCCTGAATTTATTAAGGTATAGACATTCACATTATCAGAATACACACTACAGTGTAAATAGTTAATATTATAGATAGTGTGCTATTCAAACTATAAACCACTAGCTATATTATACACCCAAAATATATTGCAGATAGCATATAAATTCTACTTCTCCATTCTATAGACAATTTTTTTTTCTAGATAATATGTATTCCTCAATTAACAAAGGCATACCAGTACATAATTACTTACCGAGGTTTTTGTTTTTCTAGTTTTAATAACAAAGCAATTGTTAGTAATGGAACCAAATAAAAATAACAAATAAAAAATGCAAGTCAAAAACTTTGTCACATACAGAATTAGCTGTATCACTTTCAATAGAAATGTCAGACAAGTTTGTGTTGGAATAATATAGCTGAAAATGTCAAGATGTAGCTATACCTTAGTCATACAATTAAGTAGTGTTTACCATCATGAACTCATTATGTTAGCAACCATTAAGTGTAATTTTAGACAATATTGCACGAAAATAAATATACTGAAAATTACACACACAAAAAGAAAATGGTTTGCAAAAACTAACAATAAATCTACTTTCCTAATTTTGGGTCAAGATGAATAGAAACACTATCAGAGAGTACAATTTTGAGCGAATTACTGTGGCGAGTGTGTATGTGTGTGTGTGTGTGTGTGTGTGTGTGCACAGCAAACCAAAAGTAAGGAGGCGGAATTGTCCCAAATCAGCAACTTTGTATTGACACCATAAAATAGCAAAAAAAAATGGGGGGGAGGGTGGGGCGCGAACAACCCAGCATGTTTTGTTTTCTATTTCTATTCAGCATGCCATAAAACGAATAGCTACCATTTTATTACTACTACAGATTTACTAACCAATGTAGGATAATGAATACATTGTTGATTACAGCTTCCTCCAAAGTAAATAAGAAAATAAAACAAGAAGCTAAATGATGGAAGGTTTTAGTGAGAATAGATAAATAATGCAGGGAATTTAACATCACAGTTATGTCAAATTGGACGAATTTAAGAAATAAAATTGGAAATTGAAGTCATTAAAACCTCAATTATAACTCTAGCTTGCTATTCTTTTCTTTTGTTCGGATGATGTTATTACTATAAACCATTTTATTCGTTAAGCTAGAATGTTTAACATTTATGCCTGATACTGGAGCAAATCACGAGGAAAGCATAGATCAATTTTTTTACATACGTACACTTTAACTAATAGAAAATATTATTTTCTTACTGGATTTGTAGATGTGCCTAGCAATAATACACACACAGCAGATTATAATGGTCATTAGAATTAAACCTGAAATTCCAAGCACCAGTCCCAATATCAGATGTCTTGTAAACTCAGTCTTTGAAGGTGGTTCTGTTGCAGGACGATCTGTAATAAATATGAATATCAATGAATGGCAGGTCACACGATAGTCATGTGATAGGAACGTCGTGATATGAAAACGTGATGTGAAATGTCACATGATAGCAAATGTCACAGATGTCTATGTCACATGATAGAAATGTCACATGACAGGAATATCATGTAATAGGAAAGTCATATGATAAGAAGGTCAGGTGATTGGAATATCATGGGATAAGAATGTCACATGATAGGAATGTCACAATGTCATGAGATAGATGTTATAGAAATGTCACATGATAGACATGTCCTATTATAGGCACCTCATAGTATAGGTGTGTCATAATGATAGCTTTCAAATAGAAAACATTAGAGTAAACTATATTAAATAATTTAGAACTAAACATTCATCTTGCATATGCATGTATACATCAAACTTACAATATCCATGTGCACAAATATGAGCTTGTAGACCATTATCATATAGTGGTACTGATGAAGCAGACACAGTTGGCGAAATTAAAATAGTTTTTTCACAGTAATTATCAGGTAGTGAACTCAGCGGTATATGGTTGTCTTGAGAGTTGGAATAAATGGCGTTAGATTGCTTGTGCATGTCTAGCATGTCAGCACCTTGACCAGCAGTGTTTAAATCAAATAAGGAGTATTTATAGTTTGAGATACAATCCTTGAGGGAATCAGGAACTGACCAATGAATGGCAGAGTCATCCACATGGAAATTAAACAAATTACCAATGGCTGTATTTTAAAGATAAAATACGTCATTAATAATAGCAATTAAAAAGAAAGCATCAAATGTACTTCTAATAGGTTTATAAGTCTTAGTTGTTAATTATTGCTAATTTCACACAAATATTTCTAATGCACACTTCAGGGGCAGATCCAGCACTAGCGACAGGGAGTGTCCCAAATATATTTAGGTCAAAACTCACAAATTATTTTTGAAATTATTGATGAGTGATTTTATTAATATTTTTAATAATAATTATGTGAGTGAAATAGCATGTAGTTGGGAGGGGCGGGGGCTGGTCCCCTCGGCCCCCCTGGATCTTCCCCTGCACTTATGTAATTATAAAATAATTCAAATAATGACATATCATTATAGCTACATCTACGTTTTTCTATACAGTCACAATAACATTATAGAATTGCTTTATTTTTTGTAGCAATATTGTCATGTGATTTAAAAGTTAGCTACACTAACCACCATAGTCAATGTTTATTGGCGACAAAGAGGTCGTTTGTATATTGTTATCCATCATAGCTCCTACTTCTACGTTGTAATTGTGCTTGCACAAATTTATAGGGTCTTGAAGATCAATTACATCCAGAATGTCCCTACCATTCAGGAAATCATTAATCCCATTGATAAAGCCCTCACTCTGTCTGCCCCTATCGTCTGTAAGACGGACACGGTATCTTTGAGCACAATTAGTGCTGTCATTTAACTTTAGTTTAAATGATGAATAGTTTCTGGTGTGTTGAATGGAGAAATCGGGACGAGATAGAATGCCTACAATAATATATTTAGTTTGATACTAACATAAAATGTACTGAATTCATGATGAAGCACCAAAGGTGCAAACCTTCAGCGCTAATAACACTACCAAGCTCTCCTTCCAAAAGAACAAGCAAACTGTTAACTATTTTAACAATGCATCATTATAACTCGAGCGGAAATGCTGTCTTCATAATAGAAGAAGCTAAACTAGCCAGAAATACTCACTGGCATACATTTTCAACTTGAAATTTCACTTCTTTCAACTCCGTTCTTCCCTGAGCATAATAAAACTTCACCACTGGCTGTAAGAAATTAATTGCTCACATTATTATGATGTGACACTAAGGGACATTACCCATAAAAGCTGGTACCTATGCAGAGCTGAAAGCTTCACATTATCTCAACAATTAGCCCACAATTAAAAAAGTTTAGTACAATAAACAGTCCTAAATCTTCGTCCTGAGTAAGTTTATACCTAAATCAATGGTTAATTGTCAGTAATCTCCAAAATCAGAGCATGACAGGCAGACAGACTGACAGACAGACAGACAGACAGGACAACTACTACAACCCTCATCGCACATGTGCGATGAGGGTTGTAAGGTTGGGCTTGAATAGAAATGCAAGTAAAGTTATTATGAGTTGATTTTTTTGTAAATCTCACACCAGCCAAACACGATGCAGTTCTCTGATGTATTTAAGACCACTATATACATATATGGTGTCTGATACAATTAGGGGGGCTAAGTACAATAGTTGTGTTAGACCATGACATAACTGACTTTTACCTAAACAGCATAGCTAATCAATTTTTATAACATAACTACAATCCAGAGAAACTAGATGTGAAGTCATCGTACAGTTTGTAGCCTGATCAAATTTGATTCCAATGGCATTAGTTATTACTTCGGCTCCCATATACAGCACTACTAAAACTCTACCCCATCATATTGATTACCAACAGATACTGTGGTTGATTCTTCAGTGCCTCCACCAGTGCAGGATACAGTAATGGTAGAACCGTAAGATCTAATCCTTTCATTGACATAAAATTCCAGTGTACTGACTGATACTTGGGAACTTCTTACAGCATTTAATGTAAACAATCCTTCTTGTCTTGGCCCATTGTTGACATATACATAGCCTCTAGTGGAAGAGAGTAGTGAAGATACTGACCATGTGAAAGTATTTACATTCAAGTCTCTTTGACATCGAAATGTAACCCTATCACCAATGCAAACTGCACTTCTATTTGAACTCAATCCATCGACGTAAATGCCAATAATTGATAAACCTGTAAGGAATAGTATTATGTATAAAACATGATCAGCTATAATAAGTACACAGTCAATGTTATGTTATTGTTGTTGCTTTTGTTGTTTGAATGTTCAGATGCTAAAAACATGATTTTGAGCATATTGATACACATCATAGAATTATTGAAACTTTGGGAAATTGTTCTGTGTGAAGACAAGAAGAAAAAAAGGCAAAAGAGAGTCATAAGTATAAGTGACTAAATGAATTCTTATCAGTAAGGTTGTCTATGTATACACACTTACTTGTCTCCACTGACAGTGTCAGAACTAGTAATAACTTCAATGTCATTTCATTCTCCTGTAAGTGAAATGATAACAATACTTACAATGCATACATAAGTAGCCAATGATTACACAACATTTAACTAAATAACTTCAAGCGTCCAATGGACTCTTCAGGCTTGTTGTTGTTTATACTTTTTTCACGTGTACCTTTCATCATCTCTATTATTCTGAGAATTTTTTCTCTGCGTTTGATAGACTATTACACAGAAATAAATCGTCTGCAAAAATTACAACTGTACTAGTGGTGTGCTTGAGCACAAATGGCGAGCGAGCCTAAAGACTATACTATTTTTATATGAATGATTTTGACTTCTAACACTGAAGCTACTGATAAGGTCCAGTTTTTTAATTTAGCATACAGGGTAAAGGGATTTCAGTGCTACTGCTTGAATTGAAGGAAAAAAACAACAAAACAATACAGGTTATTTAAAAGTTTTCTTTGTGATATTCTTTAGCTAAGTAGTGGTTGTAACACACAATGCTTTGACAGGACTGGACATAGACCTACACAGACTTACCTTCGCAGTAGTCTAGTGGACAATGTATTTTCAAGTAAATACTGTTGCGCACGGCTTATAACCATGACAAAGAGCGCATTGACTTACCACCGCCACTAACTCGAATAGAAAAACTGCACCCGCAAAAGAATTCATGCGGTAAACAATTCAATTTCTAGGGTGATACGGGTACTGATCGATAAACCAGAGGATTCTGTTTAGTGCAATTTGGGACCGGGTCGACCACATAACTAACACAAAAACGCGAGGGTCAAAGTACAAAATGACATACGTACGTCCAAACATATATACAAACAAATAAACAAACATCCCCGATTTTCGATTGTGTTACCCCTGTAAGTGTCTCGCTCGCTACGCTCGCTCGCCAAATACTTTGACCACACGCGTCAACGTGAATATTTCTCCAAAATGATGTAAACGCTTTCCGCGGCTTGGAATCGCGCACAGGCGCGATTACTGGCGACATAATTGGCGAGCGAGCGTAGCGAGCGAGACACTTACAGGGGTAACACAATCGAAAATCGGGGATGTTTGTTTATTTATATATACTAGTGATGTGCTTGAGCACAAATGGCGAGCGAGCCTAAAGACTATACTATTTTTATATGGATGAGTTTGACTTCTAACACTGAAGCTACTGAAAATAAGGTCCAGTTTTTAAATTTAGCATACAAGGTAAAGGGATTTCAGTGCCATAGTAACAACTCTCTGCAATTGCTTGGAAGGAAAACAAAAAAAAAAAAACAATACACGTAATTTAAAAGTTTTCTTTGTGATATTCTTTAGCTAAGTAGTGGTTGTAACACACAATGCTTTGACACAACTGGACATGCACCTACACAGACTTACCTTCGCAGTAGTCTAGTGGACAATGCATTTCCAAGTAAATACTGTTGCGCACGGCTTATAACCATGACAAAGAGCGCATTGACTTACCACCGCCACTAACTCGAATAGAAATGGAAGTCCCTTAAGTTTTCAAGTTTGAACTGCACCCGCAAAAGAATTCAAAACGGTAAACAATTCAATTTCTAGGGTGATACGGGTACTGATCGATAAACCAGAGGATTCTGTTTAGTGCAATTTTGGACGGGGTCGACCACATAACTAACACAAAAACGCGAGGGTCAAAGTACAAAATGACATACATACGTCCATACATATATACAAATAAATAAATAAACTAGTGGTGTGCTTGAGCACAAATGGCGAGCGAGCCTAAAGACACTATACTATTTTTATATGAATGATTTTGACTTCTAACACTGAAGCTACTGATAAGGTCCAGTTTTTTTATTTAGCATACAGGGTAAAGGGATTTCAGTGCTACTGCTTGAATTGAAGGAAAAAAAAAACAACAAAACAATACACGTTATTTAAAAGTTTTCATTGTGATATTCTTTAGCTAAGTAGTGGTTGTAACACACAATGCTTTGACACAACTGGACATAGACCTACACAGACTTACCTTCGCAGTAGTCTAGTGGACAATGTATTTTCAAGTAAATACTGTTGCGCACGGCTTATAACCATGACAAAGAGCGCATTGACTTACCACCGCCACTAACTCGAATAGAAAAACTGCACCCGCAAAAGAATTCATGCGGTAAACAATTCAATTTCTAGGGTGATCCGGGTACTGATCGATAAACCAGAGGATTCTGTTTAGTGCAATTTGGGACGGGGTCGACCACATAACTAACACAAAAACGCGAGGGTCAAAGTACAAAATGACATACGTACGTCCAAACATAATATACAAACAAATAAACAAACATCCCCGATTTTCAATTGTGTTACCCCTGTAAGTGTCTCGCTCGCTACGCTCGTTCGCCAATAAACTAGTGGTGCGCTCGAATAGCGCAAATGCATGGCGAGCGAGTAAAGGTGAAGATGATTTCCTTCGGAAATCGCTAAATAATAGCAATGATTAGGCATGAAGAGTTAACAATAACAGAATTACCTGAATAACTTCGAAAGCAGTGGCAAAGAAGCGCAGCTTGACAAAGACTTCACAATTGTTTCAAGAAGAGAGTAGCTATAAACTTTTTGGTTGAAACAAAGTTGTAAGGCAGTGCAGCAGTATTCTCCGTACTCGTTAATTGAAAAATACTGGAACTGTGAACGCTTTACCTAACTTACGTAATTAGAAGCGCGGGCGAATATTTTTGACGTACGCATACATACCTACCTATACATGCATAATATTGAACACGACTGAGCAAGAGCCGAAGTAACACTAGTGGTGCGCTCGAATAGCGCAAATGCATGGCGAGCGAGTAAATATATGAGTATTATAGGTAAAGGTGATTTGTGAAGGAAATCGCTAAATAATAGCAATGATTAGGCATGAAGAGTTAACAATAACAGAATTACCTGAATAAACTTCGAAAGCAGTGGCAAAGAAGCGCAGCTTGACAATTTGCCATTCAGTCTTTCGCCAAGAAGAGAGTAGCTATAAACTTTTTGGTTGAAACAAAGTTGCGTAAGGCAGTGCAGCAGGATTCTCCGTGCTCGTTAATTGAAAAATACTGGAACTGTGAACGCTTTACCTAACTTACGTAATTAGAAGCGCGGGCGAAATTTTTTGACGTACGCATACATACCTACATACTAGTGGTGCGCTCGAATAGCGCAAAATAGCGAAGCGAGCGATGCATGTTCCCTGTAATTGCAGCTATAGATACAATTATTTATTTTGATGTTGTTAATGTTATGTCTGTCTGTTGTTTCATATAGATTCATTGGTGCTTCTATTCTATACCACAATATAAGAATAATGAATTATGTTACCAGCAAAGTTATTGGCTGGTGTTTTAGACAGAATATACAGCTATTTAATTAAAAATGTCATACATCATTACAGTTATAGCTGATGTAAACTTTGTGGTTTAATAAAAATAAAGAGTTTGTTTGGGTACTATAACATATTCAGAGGGAGAGCAGAGTATGTTAAATGGATGTATATCTTAGACTTAGGTTAATTTTTATAGTTTTACATTAAATTTAACCTGCAATTGTGGAGGAATGTTACCAGGAATGTTATTTTGAGCTGAATAGAGCTTAGGGATATGTTTATCCTGGCTACAACGACAACATTCCAATGACTTAAATTTTATTTTGGTGCCTGGAAACTTCTCCATACACGTTATGAAGGAATGAATGGGTGTCCTCTGATAGATGCCTTTTCCTACCTCTTGCAGTACAAAAAGTAGTGGGGATATTAGCTTCTTGTTCAGATGGTGTGGCTGCATTTTCAGTGTCTTCAAGAGTAGTTGAGTCTACAGCTGTATAAAGTTGATTGGTACAGTAATCCTCAGGAATAGTCTAATAAATAAATTAGGAACATTTAATGGCTTTTCAAAAAGAAAAATTCTTTACTTTGCTGCCTGTTTCTGTTTCGTTTTAGCTCTCCTCCTCCTTGCCCTGTCTTTTTCATTTCTTATCTCTCTCCTTACTATTTTTTCTTCTGGAGTTTCTAACGCCCTCAAAGCTCTTGACCGAGCGTTTCTAACGTTTTGTCTACTGGGCATCGCTACTGCGTACGGCGGGTAAACAAAACAAAATGTTGCTAAGATGGTTACCCGGCCCGCGCAAGCGCGTAGGAGAAAGGGTACACACGTACGCCCACGCAAGAACAAAAACAATTTCTAGACCTAAATATATATATATATATCGCGAACTCATTAGAGAGTCAGCTCCGCTCGCTTCGCTCGCTTCGCTGAATTATATATATATATATATCTGAAATCTCAATTGAACACGACTGAGAGTCAGCTTCGCTCGCTTCGCTCGCTCGCTGAATAAATAAACATCCCCGATTTTCGATTGTGTTACCCCTGTAAGTGTCTCGCTCGCTACGCTCGCTCGCCAATTATGTTTGGACGTATGTATGTCATTTTGTACTTTGACCCTCCGTATTTTTGTGTTCGCTCGGCGTTCGACCCCGTCCCAAACTTCACTAAACAGAATCCTCTGGTTTAGCGACCATTACCCGTATCACCTTAGAAATTGAATTGTTTACGGCTTTGAATTGTTTTGCGGGTGCAGTTAAAACGCAAAAACTTATGGGAGCTCCATTTCTATTCGAGTTAGTGGCGGTGGTAAGTTAGTACGCTATTTGTCACAGTTATAAGCCCTACTCAACAGCATTTACTTGAAAATTCATTGTCCACTAGACGAACCACGAAGGTAAGTCTTGCGTAGGTATGTTCAGTTGTGTGAAAGTATTGTGCGTTACAACTACTATTAAGAATATCACAAAGAAAAATTTAAATAACGTGACTCGATTTTGTTGCTTCTTTTTCAATTCAAACAGTTGCGGGGAGCGGTTACTATGGCATTGAAACCCCTTTACCGCATATACTTAAATTAAAAACTCGACTTTATTTTAGTAGCTTGAGTGTTAGTTGTAAAAATCAATCATTTAACAATAGTGTAGTTTAAGGCTCGCTCGCCATTTGTGCTCAAGCACACCACTAGTAACAGTAGTGTTACTCTATTTAACTAAAACTAATAACCAAAACCCCTTAGTTATTTTGGTAAGAAAAAGCTACTGGGAACCTGAAAGAACTAAAATTGAAATTTTCAGAAAACAGCAAATCAGATAAAACTAAAACAACCAGTCGATTTGATAACAAAGCTAAAACTAAGCATTATTTTATTGTACTCAGTTCATCTTGAATCATGCAATTGTTAAGAGAAATTCTTATTAAAAAATATAGCAAATTCATTATAGCTATACCCAAGATTTCACAGAAATAATTTTTTGTTTGAAGTTATTTAGAAAGAAAGTTCATGCATAACTAATATTGAAGAAATGTTGTTGCATAGTAACACAAGCTAATTAAAATGAAATCAACTGATAGCAAACTAAATAATATTGTTGTTGTCTTTTTACATTAATTTGAAGCCAAATGCTAAGAACTAACTTCAGGGATTATTGGAGAGAAAAAACTAAACTAAGCCTTTATGATCTTTTTTATGAATAACTAAAGCCAACAATGTCTGGAATCTCTAAACTAAAAGATAACTGGATACTAAATAATAATATTAGCTGCTATTGAAATTTCGGTAAAATTGTTACTTTAATGCTGCTGAAGTTCTGATGCATTATGAAGATTGGAATCATAATAATAATAGTATTAATAAAATGTATGGATGGTATATAAGCGTTAGCTTAAAAAAAACAAAAAAACATTATGTATCTACATAAAACATTAGATTGTAAACTGTTTAACTCAGTTTTTTCCTGAAAGAGGGAAAATATGTGCAAAATGAAAGTCACAGTCTGTAAAGGGCATCACTGGACCAATATAATCATTTTCTTAATAAAGATTCTTTCATCCCAAAATGCTTCATCACTACATATTCTTAATTCAATGGCATCTGAAGTTGTAACAGGTATAGTGACATCAAACCAAGGTGGAGAATTGAAGGCACAGCATGAAGCACTGTTACAATCTTGCCCATCCCATAGTGGTCCATTATGCGGCTTTTCACAAAAGTAATGACTCCCTACAAATTGAGGAAGCGTGCCTTGACCAGTCCTGCGACAAGGACATTGAGAGAAATAGTCCTCATAAGGACTGGTAGTCAGAGACCATACGTGCTGACGAGGGTGTCCATGCGTGATACTGACTCCATCAAGATAACCCATTTCAATACTTGGATTAGACACATGCTGATGAAATCCATCTGGAAGTCCTGTGGCATTTCCTATCACTTTGCCTCGAATGCGTGAATAAGGAGCATTCACACTCAAACTTACAATGCTATCACATGAAGAAGATGCACAGAGTCTTGAAGGTGATGTCACCATTATCCACGGGGAAGGGCAAGAGTGAGATGAGTTGTCCATGTCAATGCTAGAAAGTTTGATCCACTTCTTCTCATCACTCATGCTCGGATAAAGTGATCTAAGTATAACTTCTGTTTCATTTCTCAGCTGATTCTTGGACTGCTCTAGGAAATCACTAGAAGAACATGAATTGAAAACACCACCAGATAATATAATATGCCAATTGGAACAAGCAGTAAATGTAGGCAACCAAATTAAGAGAAGGAGCACATTTAAGATCATATTTTCCTTGTAAAAACCACTGTCCAACAAAGATAAAAAAAATTGGAGATACTGTTTGCCAACTAGAAGATTACATCCTTATCTTTAAAACTGGCCATCATATTAAAGAATAGCTGCTATGATAGAAATGTTATTGCAAGCAGGAAGAATGTAAGAGAATATGGGCTGTATTCAGGTGGGGAGGGGGGGGCAGGGGGATGACCGCTCCTCCTAGTAGTTTTATATTGCTACTCTTGACGTAACACTTAACATAGTTGTAATTTATTTACAGCAGTAGCTATGAGAAGGTACTGATTAATAATCTTGTAATCAATTTTGAAACAGTCAGAGCTCTCTTGTAATGCATTCTTGTATCAATTATTATTCTTTATGCCTTTTTTTAGTTACAACCCATCCCGTATAAGTTGTACATTATGAATTACATTATTATTATGTAGAATATTACAAGTTTGATTATGTTATACACAACTGATGCTAAGCATCTGCTTCCCCCCTCTTCCCTACCTCTCCAAGGTACATTTTCTAGATACGGCCCTGACAGTTATCAACAATTGTGGATATAAGGGACAGATATACTTTCTGTAAATACAACTCCATATGTTTTGTGAATATTTGTACACAATAACATACCATGGCTGTTGCTGTTCAGGTAATTGGATGGATGAGTACATGAAGCAAATTAGAGTTACTTACGGTCAGGGAGCATCTTTAACAGATGATAGGTCAGTCTCTCTGGTATTTTGTTACTCAATACATTTGTTGCACCTGACTTGTCATTCTCTTAGAGAAACTAACTCCATGAAGACTCTTACTGACCAATTTATTTCATCCATTTCCTCATCTACTCCCAACTCGTACTGTTAGTTGTCCTAATAAAGTAATTTTTATTGAACCGTTCAAGCATGGGTGGGTTTGTTCAATGCTTGTATATAAAAATACATATGCTATGATTTCAGGACCATAACACACACGGTATGCTTTGGACGCTACAGTCTTAGCACATCTAGCATTTGTATCATATTATATCTCGATCACTTAATTCCTACTTGTTTTAGCAGCCACCAGTTATTTTATACATAAAAATTTAAGGGATTCCTGAATGTACACAGAAATTAGTGTCATGAATTTCACAAAGAATTTGAACATGGTAATAATAAAAATTTTAAATTTGCTAATTATTTTTACTTGAAAGTAATGAATTAAATATTGTTATAATGTAGTAGACTTCATTTTAATGTCAAGAATTTGATGCTCAGGATACTCTAAATCTACCCATATAGGAAAATGATCTGACACCTCATCTGCTTCTATGCCAGCTTGAGTTCTAATTTCAGCAACATGGCGCCTTTTAATATACCTCGCCACTTCTTTTTCAACCAATATGTTATCACAGTATTTATTCTTCATCGTGCTGGTGACTTCTTTGTCAAAGACACACTGATGTCTGGTAAAAGCTGGTCTTCCTGGACAGCAGTTAAAGTTTCCCAGAAGAATAATATAATATTCTCCTTTTGTTGTTTCCCTACTCAATTTCAGTATTTCATGAATAGCATTAATTTCTTGTTGATTCTTCAATTTGGTCGCCTTCGAATTTATGGACCTGAGATGGAAGTTTATCAGCTCCATTTTGCACTCTCCCAAAAAGAATTCCAACGAAACAGGGCGCCTTTTTATTTCATCAAAATCATGGTAATGAGTGAATCTGATTGGTCCCTGTATTGGCACGTGAGAGTTGTTCCAAATAAAACCCATCTTCTCGGTGTATCCATCTTGTTCAGATGAGTGCACATCACACCATTTAGTCTTCCATGGCTGACCTCTTCCCCTATTGAGCGACTTCATTAGATCAGTTAGAGCATCAACATCATCAACTCCCTGGAAAGTGATGAGGTCAAATTGATAATAAAGGATAGTATCACTGATACTTCCTATTCTTTTTTCATACTTCATATTTTGCTTGGACAGATTATTCAGATCCCAAGTGGCAATTCGACATGATTCACTTCCTCTCTTAGACTGTTCAATGAGATCAGTAACATTCTCCTGAAGGTCTTCTATGCCTCGAAATACTTCAGCTTTGGCACGTCTTGCTCTCATTTCATTAGGAAACTTGTGCACTAAATCTTTCAAGTGAGCAATAGTTCTTCTGATGTCTTCTTCCAGCTCCCATACGAAAGGTTCAAATAATGTCATCTTGATATGTACCACAACTTCTAACTGAATGGTACCTAAGACTGCTAGGTCGCCTCAGTATATTCATTTCCAGCAATATTATGGTATCTATTTACTGTGGCTCAATTAGAGCTTAAATTCCTTGGTTGTAAAGTTTTCTACACACTCCTGATCTTGTGAAGAGGCTTGACTTGTATGGCTTGAGCAGCAACTTTTTATGTATACAACATAGCTCAATTATGAGATTGAATAAACATAGCATGAACCAGCAACAGAAGCCTGTTATTGACACATTAGACAAGCCTAATGCTGCTCTAATAACTCTAAGATTTCATCGCCAAAATGTCAAGGCTTTCCAAGAAATGTTATTGTAGTTCTCAAGCAAAGCTAGCTATGTGCACTGTGAAGTACTGTTCTCCTGCTTAATAATATTAACGTTGCTTCAAAGCAGGGGGATACCACATGCAAACACAATCTCATGAAAATAATTTTCTAATTTATGGAAAATATGAAGCTGTGCATTGACTAAGCAAGACTGAAGTGTAAAGCCATAGTGAAAATTGGATGGAAAAATACAAGATCAACAAAAAAAATTGATTTAGTTCAATGAAATTGTTTCATAAACATTTCTTTCTATATGAATCCATCCCATCAATGTCTCAGTATCATTAATTAAAAAACAACTAATATGCTATAATGACAACTGTATAAAACCAACTGAGTTAGTTGGTAGCTACTGGCCATTGTGATGAGCACCTAATACCTATTTATTGTTTTGCAATATGACGGGCATTTCTGAACCAATACTATCTTGAAGTTTAATGTAATATGCAGACATATTACATTAAACTTCGGCTTCTGAAACTACTCCATGAAATTATATAGCCTTTAACATTTGATTCAATAAAGCTTAAGTAAACACCAGTACCAAATTTTTACACCTGACTGATATTTCAGTTGTATCAACCAGATCTGAATTAGCTAATTCCAAAGCAGTTAGCCATTCTTTAGTGGGTAGCAGTGTTGTTTTGGTTTAGACTTACTTAGTTTTAGTTATTCACACTAAACAAATATATTGAATGCTTAGTTTTGATTTTTTTCCCCAAATTCTCTCTGAAGTTTGAAGGTTGATACAATTAGTAAATAAATAGTATCCCTGAAAATTTCAATCTGGAAGTTTGATTGTTGTTTCAAAGATGAAATGTCAATTTTCATTATAATGGGTGTGGTCAAGTTTGTAACCACCTTTTTGAAAACTGTCTATGTCCCAGATAGAAACTACCATATATATATATATATAATATTATATATATATATAATAATTATATATATATATAATAATTATATATATATAGCTATATATGTATTATTCAACAAAAATCATGATTTATATATGCATAGAGCTTCACACAAACTTATTTGTCAACCTTACAAGTGGTGTTTTTAGCTATTAAATCTATCCATGAGAGGCAAAATGTATGAAATAAATAAAATGGAGAAGGTGGGAGGGGGGTAAAGTTGAAGTCTGTAGCCTATCAATGATGCTTTCAATTTTTGCTGCTAGATCACGAAGTTCAGATTTCAACTCTTCAGTCCATGCATTAACCAAGGCAGTGGAAAAGGCTGAGCCAAGTAGCTAGCTATATACTCCAATAGCCAAGGGGTAAAGGGTGCTAAAGGGCCTGGCTACGATACATCAGACTCAAAGGTAAACAGGGAAGTATATAGCTAGAAACCTGATCTAGTTCCCTCGAAAAAGTCAACCGAACGGTAGCGGGGAAGACTTCAGAGACTGATTGACAACGCCCAAGCCTAAACAAATTCATCACGAGCCCGCCCCTAAATTAACGCCCACAATGTATTGCGTAACGAATTAACTGTCTGTAGCATTGTAATGAAGCTGTTTATAGGCCGAGCCAGTAATCTGATCAGAGTAGGGAGCGTGATACGACACTTTAGCTGCAGCCTATTATAATACCTCTGACATCATTTTTTGCAAGACGCTCACACTCATAACACCACAAGGCGCTGTCCGACACGTGACCCAGGGGTTAACAATGAATTTGATCACGTGTCATAAGGACATTGTTTACGGTTAGGCATTTCTTAGCGTCGGTGTCCCTCGGAGCGTCGGCGTCTCTCGGAGTGGCGGTGTTTTGGTGCTCTGGTGTGTTAGTGTGTTATCGCATTAGAATTAAATCTGCGGTCGGAGTCACTTGGTCCGCCTGCATTTTGCAACAGTATAAGGGAGTCAGCGACTGAGTATTGGTTTGTGAGCCTGTAAGTTGTACAAATACTTATTGCTATGTATATAACTAGTGGTGATTTGCTTCAGCACAAACGGGAGATTGCTATTGTGCACACTTAATTCAACAACAAGGTAATCTGATAAAAAATTTCACAAAAAAAAAAGCTGCTTTTTTTAGTTGGCACTGAAGTCAATGTTTTAGGTACTATTTACCTAGTAGGAAAGTTTCACTCCATTTATTCCTAAAGGTAGAATAGATATGTAGCAATTGACCATGTGTTTTAGCAAGCAATCATCGGATTACTTTTTTAACCTCAAATTTTCCCAGTAGTAGGGGAAAAATAAGCCATTCTGACTATCACAATGACCAGTGATTTTGGATCAAACACTCCAACTGTGAAGCCATATTATAGCTAGTAATCCCTCACTGCAAAGTAGCTAATATATTTGACTTGAAAAAGGAACAAAAAAAACACGAACAAAAACAAGCATTTCTAAGAAATTATCTCACAGTTTTGAGCCTAAATTTAATTTACTGCTGCAGTAGCCAAAAAAAGTGAGTGAGGGGGTGAGGGGGGAGGGGGGGGGGAGAGGTGTGGTCCCTGAAGCTAAATTTGAAATGTTGGAGTATATGTGATCTGTAAGCACTTTAAGTTAATATAAATAGCAGTATCCTGAATGCAAGTCATGTGCATATTAAACTCATGGGTGTCATCTAAATGTGAGCTACACAAAGCCATGTTTTATCTTTATCTCACTATTCTTCTTAGAGCGGCTCTCACAATTCTTACCTCTTGGATGGGATAGTATTGCTACCAAGCATGGGTACATGTTGTTATGCAAAGGCTAAGACCTTCATGTGGCCTCTCTTACATGTTGTTCATTCACTATTTAAACTTCTAGCTGCTACATTTATACTTCCAATAAACCATAAATAAACCATATCCAGTGTTTCTTTATATGATTAAAAATACATCCTGTATATGGAAGAGTGAGCACAACAACAATTACCTATTTCTACAACGAGTTGTAATTGTTGTTATTGTAGCTAGGCGTCTCAGGTTACCTATTGTAACCTGTACTGTCTGGAACTGCAACTAATGGTGCTTCATAATTTGTAGTCAACCTTCCCCTGCAATATCTAGGTGCAGGCCTAGGCCTATTACACTGAATTAATTGGTGTGAAGCTTAATCTTTAGTTGCTCACTGCTTCCCTGTAGTCTGAGATTTGCTACCTGTGCTATTTTTTGTCTCTTAAAAACTCCTAATTTGCTAACAGTTTCAAACACTGTCTGCTGTCATGATGCATCTCAAAAATGTGCTGTAGGTCAGGATTGAAGATGGCTTAATTGATAAGAAATCATAGTGACTTTCACGTTTTCTTTGGTCCTGCACAATATTTCTGAGATGATAATTTCTGACACTATCCTTCAATGTTTTAATCCACCCAAAGCTAATTTTATTTCCAGCTACCAAGGCTACCCTCTCCGTCAAGCCAAATGATACTACATTCCATCACCTTTATAAAAATCCTACTTCATTTAGCATTTTATGATAAAGGTTCTGTCTGAGGATACCTGATCTACAATTTCTCGGTTATACTTAGATTTAGTAAGCTGACTGGTGTCCCAGTACCCACTCTTCTGACTTTGTTTGCATGTAACTAGACCCCAGACAATGATATGACTCTGCAAGACATAACAAAAGACAGAATTAAAGATGGTGGATAACTAACTATAAGAGAAATAATACTCAAAATACCAAGCAAAGTTCAAGTTCACAAATGAACCTTACCCTTCCTCGTTATACAGTATAGCTAAATCTAATTATTAAGATTTAGGGTCAAAAAAAAAACATCAAAAGAAATTCCAATGACACTTATTTTTCTTAATCTCTGTCACCACTAGTGTGTGGATTCCACTTAGGATATATAATTTACTACCAGGTCCCACTCTTAGCTAGGACAGTGTCTGGGTCTAGGTTAGTTCTCTCACTTAAAACAATAGTAACATTTTTTTAACAGTTGCTGCGTGGACATGTATTGTTAATTTCTCTTTTACTTCTTGTGGTCTAGTATTCCATCATGTTGTCATTAGATACATGTGTTAATTAAGCAGCTTTATGATGGTTACATAGGGAAACATACAATTCATCCAGCCTTCCTGTTCACTTTGTCACGGCGACCTTAAGACACACAAGCTTCTAGGTTCAAGTGTAATCTTACATCGTTCTATATACCATCTATTTCAAGTAAACAGCTAAAGGGAAAAGCCAGGTCTGACCGCCCAAGAAAATTACCTATCTTTAGTTTTTTACCACACAAGCAGTAAAAATATAAAATGGTAAACAAGCAATGCAAAATGAATAAGTGGCAATTGTAGAGATATTATCGGTAAGAAGATGAACAAAAATGACATTTAGCTGAGCTGCTCTAGCTGGGACTCCAATGTGACTAGATCCATGTGAAATCAGTAATGATTAGTTCATTTGGTGCCACAATATACGAGTCATAATGGGTGCAGCTAACTCTTTGCACAGTGTCTATATGAAGTATATAATAATGTATTCCTTGCTGAAATATTGTTAGCTAGCAATTATATGTGTGCCACTTTACTCTTTTTATATTTGTGTTTTTTCAGTAGTACGTTTTTCTTGCTCATATTTAGTATTAAAACTATAAACACATGTTGTTATTTATTGTTATCCTGTTGGCATTCGATTCTTTTAGAATAACAATGGAAGAATGTTCACCAGAATACACGGTCATTAAAAATTGTACATCAATATTAGAGAATGCACTGAAGGAAAACCGAGATATTGTGCATTTTCTTGAGCGTAAGAATTTCATCACTGAAGATACTCATGACTATGTATTGGGTGCTACATGCCCACTAACACCATTACAAAAGTCATGGGTGCTAGTTAAAAAAATACGGGACAAAGTTAAGATAAACACCCAAAATTTTTATATATTATTGGAAGAATTTAAATGCTGTAAAGATTATTATCTGGAGTTAATTGCCAAACTTGAATTAGAAATGGAAAATCAAAATATAACAATTTCACCACATAGTAATAGAGGTAAGAATTGTTGAGTGTACTCATTCCCTTTAAATATTTCTTGAATGAATTTAAGAAGGTATTGCAATATTGTGTTAATTCTATTAATTACAATTCTGTAATTAGTGATCCTTCTAATCTTGCTCATCTTAGCTTAATTAGTGCATTTGCATATGTATGCATTTGATGGTATCAGACTTAAAATTGGAGTGATCAAATAATATTACAGTTTTGTGCAGACTTTGAAAATAGCCTGCATTCATTTGGGAACATTCTAATGTTGACACATTACCTGGAGGCTGCATCCGAGACAGACACAAATGTTATCATTTTATATTAAATGGAGTGTAGTTTATTTGTATGAGTAATAACATGGGTAACCGTGGTACTCGGGATTAATGGTACAGGTAATGTGATTGATACAGTACGAAGCAAAGCCAAGTGCTATTTCAATTGCTTTACAAGTGCTATTGATTCCTAATAGCACGATTACCCCTGCTATTACTCATACAAATGGAATGTACTCTATTTAGTATTGATCCCTAATAGCACAGGTTACTCCATGCTATGCATTTAGCTTCTTCGTTTCTTTTCTGATTTACTTCAGCAACACTGCAGTAGTTTGTACTAGATTTGGTAATTCGTGGTGTAAAGTTGGCTGTAAAACTATATACGGCCACCACCCCCTCTGATATTTTAGCAGCTGCTCTAACCTAATTGGACAGGCTACACTAGAGGAAGGTAGCCCCATTAAAACATAGAAACTGGTAATAAGCTGGGCTGATTGCTATAACTACTAGAGCTTTCTTAAGAATTATCTCACAGTGTCACTGTCACTATCTAAAAAACTAACATTGTGAAGATATCTAGCATGCAATAAAGAGTTTATAAAGCTCAAATAATGTTGCTTATGCCTTTTTTAAGGCTTTGTTGAGAAAAATGTACTAATACTAGTTAGATAGTTAGCTACGAATAATTAGAATAGTGGACATTTTAACTCACTTAAAAAAATAAGCAATAAATTATATGAAAGCACAGTTGGAAACATTTGATTTGAAATTTCAAATACAATTCAAATTATTAGATCGATTAAATATGCCAATTGCTACATCATTCAGTGCATTCATAATATTATGTAAGATTGATTCCTGCTCTCCTGCAATCTTTTTTTCTACATTTAATTTAACTTATTAGCAATAACAGAACCAGAAGGTCTTGAAGAACCATTTGTAGCAAGAGTTGCTTCAAGTGATAAAGGTAAATTTGAATATCTCATTAATTAAAAGCTTATTTAAGTATTCGTGTTATAGACAATATAGAGCTTAAAGAATATGTGCAGTCACTGGATGAAGAGTTTACTGATCTAGTCCATAGATTTTCTGATTATCTAGAAGAAAATAACACCTCTGTTAAATGTCTTAAAAAATATATTGGCATTCCTCCAGGCTACATTGCCCCCAGTATTTCACCTCTATGGCAAAGATTGAAACCTGAATTGAAACAAACTACTGAAATCAGTGATTTTTTTGAAATGATAAACTCAAATATTTGGAATTTTCTGGACTATCAAATGTTAGAATACTTGATCAAAAAATTTAAAGTCTCTGACTTATCAGATGATTTAAAAAAATATGTCGCTAAAATTAATAATTTTAAAAGAACAACGTCAGTTATTCAATTTATCGATTGCTGGGATGGGCACAAAATAGATAACATCCCAGAGTCTGTGAGGGAACTCATAATCGAGTGTGATATCAAAGAAGACATAACTAGTCTTACATTAGCTCATTTGGATGACTTACGACACGAAATTCTAAGAAAATGTCTGCCATTACTCGCTCATTTTGCATGTGTAATGTACTACAATACATTCAGTAAAGGATGCTTATGTGTGTCTTGGCTGTTTCCAGAGAGATTTTCACTTATATTAAAGAATAAAATACAAGACATGTTCACGATGCTAGAGAAATATCACATTGTATGGGTGAAAATTGATGAAGAGTGTATATATTTACAAGATAGCAGCAGGAGGTCCGGTAAGTTAATTTACATATAATAGCTAGTTTTGTTCCTACTGCTTAAATCAGTATGATTCTGGTTTGTGTATGTAACACTTGTATCAAAACATTTAAGTACTTCTGAACAATAGGAATTAGAGTAGAAATGTAGGTTGCCCTTAAGCTGTTTTTTTACAAAATTGCAACTAGAGGGAATCTACATTATTATTTATTCAATATTGAAGAACAATAACAAGCAGATTACACAACATAATGTGTTGTTGTTGTTTTATCAATTAGCAATAGCGTCAATCAGACATTTTTAATTCTCAAACTATTCATGTATAGCTATGCATGCATGCATATCAAAATCACTTCAATATGCTTCTAAAATAATTGCATTATTATTGTAATTCAATGTACAATTGTTTTCATAGATGAAAGCTTATCAGAAGGAAATCTTTCCACTCTACTCAGTGCACATACAAATCCTCCAAGTAAGTCTATTGTAATCTCTATTTTTTTCTGTACAAATTTATAAATTATTTTTGTAGTGATACTTAGGGCTGAGTTGTATCATAATACACAGCAATTTGAAGCACCATCTCTCGGTAAGTCTAAATTTGCTCTAAATTAGTATACAATATGTAATTAAAATAGTTCACTTTAATTGTTTAGAAAATTTGTCCTCTTCAAATGTAGAATGGAAAACTCTGGATTTCAACTTGGTATGTTCATATGCTCTTAGTCAAAATTTGCAAGTGATGAAATGGTAAAGTGTCGCAATTGGATAGCACAGTACTTAAAAGTGTTTGGAACTGGGTTAGAATTAATTTTAACTGATGTTGTACCTAATAATGTAAGATTAAAACTTTATTATGATGACTACTTGAATGGTGCAATTTACAGGTGACAAATAGAAGGAAAGTGTAATAACTTGGCTTAGCACGTGAAGCAGCGCAAGAACCAGTCTGATACTTTCTATGAATCTCAAAGAATGACTGAAGTTACAAAAAGAATAGACTAATATATGGTGTACTCCAAACCATGTAGTTTATGCATTCATTAGCTATGGAAGAGTTGTTAATTGGTGTGAAGTGGTACATGAATGGAAGTGACAAGAAGTGTTACAGTCGATATGGCTCTGAAGTTCCTTAGCCGTTACCACAGAAAGAACAAATTATTGTTTTATACCGTTGCAACTAGATTGAATTTTAAATTACTAGCCAGTACCCCGCCACACCGTGCCGCTTGATGTAGTAATTCTTGCAAATTAGGAATGCAATAGCATCTATGATGTATTTTTATCCATGGTTTCCTCTCCTGCTCTCTTTTTCCTGAGCCGTCCCATTCCTCCGTTGTGCTCATGGATTTCCTTCTCCTCCTTTGTCTTATCTCTCCAGCTCCTCAGTATCCCTGTCCTTTTTGTGTATTTTCTTTCACTTCATCAAGAGCCCTCATCACGCATGTGCATGAGTGTTACAGTTGTCTCTTTGTCATTCATTCATTCTTTTTGTCGCTCGGTCAACAGTGGATCTCAAAGACAGTGGACTGTTATGCCTTGTAGAAGAGGAACTCAAAGCCATTTTTTTAAAGTTCTGCTTAGTTTTTGCGAAAATGAAAAAAATAGCAGACACTACAGTGAGTCCTGTTATATACCCACACCAATTCATTTGTTTACCTGCTATTTAGCATCATGCACGCTCACATGAGCATACAATATTTACAACTCCTTGCTGTATTGAGTTTAGCGAATCAGCAATGTTATAGCACAAGGTATTATTTTTATTCTGTGTAATTTCATTCACTTCTTCATTAACCCTCAGTGCGCATGAACGAGCTGTCTGTTTGTCTGTCTGTCACTCTCTGGTTTGGAGATTACTGACATTTAACCATTGATTTAGGTATGAACTTACTTAGAACGATGATTTAGGACATTTCATTGTGCTTTTTAATTTGGGCTGTTTTTTGAAAATGCACTAGCTTTCAGCTCTGCGTAGGTACTAGCTATTGGAAAACGGATTTTCAAGTAAGAAATAATCTGTTACGTAAGACATATAGCTATGACCACAGCACATGACGAAGTAAACTTACCACTGCCGCTAAAAGAATAAATGAAATCAGCTAATTTTTTAAGGTCTAACTGCGAACGTCTCTCCCATTCTGTCTCCGTAGCTCTTTGTCGTGATTTTCTTTTCTTAGCATTATTTCAAAGTCTGTTCTCTCCCAAATTTCTTGTACCCATGCTAATGTTTACATTTTTAGTAGCCTCCGGTGGTGGACACACATTGACCTCTTTGAACTTGTTATATATATAATATATTTATTCCAAAATCTCAATTGAGAGTCTCGCTTCGCTCGCCCAATTATCCTGAGGGTTATCTTCAAACACATGGCAGTGACAAAAGCTAGATTACATTATTCTTCTAGTGGTGCCACAAGTATGAAATTACGTACTTACCTCAGCATCCCCCAAGTAGTGGTAGCTTCCTTTGTAACCATTTCAACTACACAGTGGCTCTTGACAACAAACGAGCGTCACTATATCAGCCCCCAAAACGACAACGTTTTGTAAATTACATCTGGTAAAGGTTTTCAATGCCATAGTAACCGGTCGCAGCCAATTTTTGTGACTTGAAAAACAAGCGTTTTCTCAGGAATTATCCCACAATTTGGAGCCTAAGGTTAAAGTAAGACCTGTAGTATCAGAAAAAACTGGGGTCAAGCCTAAAAAGCCATGTTTTTAGAGAAAAAGATGGCACCCACATGCGCGTTTAAGGAGCATACATTCTGTGATATTGCCATTGCACCCATTCTGTGAATGTTGTTGAATTATAAACTTTACCTGTAGCTATGTTTAATTACGGAAATTGAGCCAGATGTTTAGCAAGAGAAGTAATTTAATTTTCTGTCTAATGTTGATGCTGGGTGTTTATTAAGCTTTTTATAAGTGAAATGGTAAGACAGAATCAGCCTAACTTTACTGTATAGCTAATCTTTTGAATCCCGTAAGATTGTAATTACTTTAGTCTGCAGGTAGTATCATAACAGAATGACCTTTTTTTTCTATAGCCCCAATTAGCTGTGTTAATTCGAACACATTTTTTGTAGAGAATATATTGTTCCTTAAACCATTTTCCACAGCAAAAATTATTTCACGTTCTTGTGACTATTTGGGGGTAAAATTCAAGCCTTTATCCAGTACATCTTATTCATTTTATTTTTTTTAATCTTTTGGGTTGAAAATTTTGCATACTTTATAAAAAAATATTAATTGACCAGAGCAATTTAAATAAATGGAACTACTGCAGAATTCTTAGGTATTAGCTATGGGGCATGGTAATGTAAGATTCAAATACTGCCTATCAATTATTGTAAGAATAGTGCATACTATGGTAAAATAAAATAACTAGTGGTGTGCTTGAGCACAAATGGCGAGCGAGCCTTAAACTACACTATGGTTAAACGATTAATTCTTAATACTAACACTCAAGCTACTAAAATAAAGTCGAGTTTTTAAATTACGTATATATGGTAAAGGAGTTTCAATGCCATAGTAACTGCTCCCCGCAGCTGTTTGAATTAAAAAAGAAGCAACAAATCAAGTCACATTATTTAAACTTTTTCTTTGTGTATAGTATTTGTAACACAATACTTTCACACAACTGAACATACCTACACAAGACTTACCGTCATTGTCAGTCTAGTGGACAATGAATTTTTAAGTAAATACTGTTGCGTAGGGCTTATAACTGTGTATTAACTTACAACCGCCACTAACTCTAGGAGAAATGGAGCTCCCATAAGTTTTTGAGCTTTAACTGCACCTCAAAAGAATTCAGAACAGTAAACAATTCAATTTCTAGGGTGATATGGGTAATGGATTAGTAAAGTTTGGGACGGGGTCGAACATGGAGCGAACACAAAAATATTTGAGGGTCAAAGTACAAATTGACATACGTACGTCCACACATATAAACAAACAAATATTCCCGATTTTCAATTGTGTTACCCCTAAGAGTGTCTCGCTCGCTTCGCTCGCTCGCCAATAATAGAACTAGCTTTGAATATAGTCATTGAGAAACTATTGTTGAGTCATTATTTGCTTCAATAAGCTTGAAGCAAATAGCTAATGACAACCAAAAAAAGAACACTTAATGGTATATATATAATATAATATTAGCTATATATTTATATATTATTATATACATGTATAAAACATTGATAACTCCAAAATAATACTGTTGCTGTTGTTGCTTATCTATTTTATTTTTAGGAAAATTATTTTTTACAAGAGCAATCTTTGCTCGAAATTTGCCGAGAAACAGAATATGAACATGTGGGGAGTGATAGTAGCAGATTTACTAGTACAGTTAATGTTCATGATGCGGCTCTAAGTGGCAATCTACAGGACATTAAGGCATTAGTGATTGACTCAAATTCCGATATTTTTGCTCTAAACGACAAAGAACAAACTGCTCTTCATTCTGCTGTATTAGGAGGCAATAAAGATGTGATACGATTACTGCTAAGGGTTAAAGGAGCTAATGTTTTACAGGCAGATGCTAATGAATTGACACCACTTCATTATGCAGTTATTCTAGGCCATTGTGAAATATTTCTAAGGAATTTATCTGCTACTGTTTCTATCCGTAAAGTTTTAAAGCTTACAAAAATACAGGCCAGTATCTTCCACGTTGCTATAGTAATGAATCAAAGTGACATGGTTGTGTTTATGCTAAGATATTTCTCACATAATGTATTAACAAACAGCAATTCACTTGCCTCCTCTACTCAACATGACAGCATATTCGAATTACTAATGGATGCCCTTTGTTTTAGTCCAGAATGCCAGCAAACAGCTCTGTGTGTGGCAGCAGCACGAGGTCAACTAGGAGTAGTCCAGTCTTTACTGAACATCCATCACTGTGATGCATTCTTCAAGATTACAGATGGTCATACTACTATACTGCACTGTGCTGCTATGAATGGACATAACAGTGTAATAAAATATCTATACAATTACACTGATATTCCTGACAAATTGGACCAAAAGGAATGTGATTCCTTATTTCAACTCGCTGTACAAAATTGTAATCTTGAAATAATTAAAATCATAGCTGAAATTAACCACTGCGATTTTAACATAGGATTATGTGTAGCTTGCAAAGAGGGTCATCTTAATATTGCTAAATATCTCATAGAACACTGTCACAGTGACCCTCTCTCTACAGATGAAGACAATAACACACCACTGCATTTAGCTGCTCACTCTGGCAATCTGGAATTAGTCAAATATCTCTCTGACATCTATCCCTGGGATATTGAGCAGTATAATAACCTAATGCCACATTTTTATGATTTGCACAATTCAACAGGAAGAATAACATTAACTTCGAACTTACCATTCAATAGTAATTGGAACTCCACCCAAACATCTTTATGTTACCCCTCCCTAAATTCTCACTCATTATTTATTTCTATATTATACTCAAATTAGCTTGTTCTTGAATATTCTGCTTATAAATAATACAATACAACAAGTTTTCAACTTCTTTAATGTTTTAACCAATCATATTTCTTTCTTTGTGATGTTTCATTGTATCTGTATTTGCTTTTAGTTCTAACTATTGATTTCAATATATTTATTGTTATAGTAACTTAAACTATACTTAAAAGACAATAATGTAATTATTGTTGCTTTCTTTAATCTGTCACACTAATGAAGACGAATAAATAGATATTTACGGTTTCCGCTAAATGTTTGTGTGATGGGAGAAGTTCTTTAAAGATAATCAGTATAAATCAAAACTAGCGCAAAAGTCTTAGCCTGCGGCAATAGCTATTCCCACAGGTAAGTTTTTTGCTTGTCATGTTATATAAATTTCTACACCTAAGAGCTACTGCCCTTTAAAAAATGTAAAAAGCCGAACTCCAAGAATATCACTGAGCAGATGTTTAGAGCAGTAAGAGAAACAGGGGAGATGGAAGTGGGGGGGCAAGGAGCATTGGGCCCACCCTACCCCCAAATCCATGGCTTGGGGGTCATAGGGGAGCACACACTATTGCAAGCTGCTATTGAATTGTATTGGTAAGCTTGCATTTAGCTTAGTTAATGTGAAGTTATATTTTTTTCAATAATAGCTACAAGTTGTTTTCTTTCATGAGATAAAGTTGTTCGTGTTACATACCCCCCTTCTCCCCTTACCCCACTTTTGATGCTTTCATATCACTGCTGACTGAAAGAGATAGAATACAAAAATATGGTGCTAGCTTTCATTCACTTTTGCTATAAGCTATGACCAGAAACAAGGCAGAAATATCATTAGGTTTTGATCTGATCACAGCTAAATTTCCACATTACTGCCGTCTATTATAGCTGTCATCATTTTGGATATGATTGACTCGGGAGAGTGTGACTACCAGACTAATTGAAGAATCACGGAGCTTTCTGAAATTAGCTAATAAGTGATTAGAACAACCAACCTAGTTTCACCAATAATGAGTTGTAGCTAGCTAGCTAGATTTGCAAGTAGTTTAATTCAAGTAGCTACTCAAGCATTGTAGAATTCATATGCAAATAACTCTATATTATTATAAAGCATGCAGTCTTACTGTACTGTTCAGCTGCATCAATAAGGGTTTACACACAGTAATAGTTTGTAGAACTGGCCACCTCAATGGAGCACCAATAATGGTGTGGTCGAAGTTAAAAACTTTCTTTGTTAGCTTAACTAATATTGTTGCTGACCGAAAACACAAATTTTTATCAATAATTTTATTTGAAAACAATTTCTCATCTAATAATTGTGAAAAAAATCATTAGCTAGCTACTAGCTATAAGCTAGCTATGACATAAAGATTTAAGTTTAAACACAACACAACTACTTGTTATACTTAGTAAATAAAACAAACAAACAAACAAACAAAAAATAACAAAAACTAAACAATAAGCTATCTACTCATAGCTATCAGCTAGCTACTCTGAAGAAGTAGAAGTACTTCTTTTGAACCCCACATAGGTATTAGTAGGATCCCTATAGAGACTTCGGATTTTCCATACCAAGCATGAAGGCAACGGTTGCCTTACGCCCTTCCCTTGGTGACCATGGAGCAAATGAGAGCACTTGTAATATGCTTTGTGGCGTCTCTCCTTTTGCAAAGCTGCCAGTGACTGTTCTTCAGTGTCAGAAGCAGCTGGAGGAATGACATGCAGAAGAAGGCGTACGAAGTCATGTGCTATACACACGCTCTGGCCGCAGCAAATGTTTTCTACTGGCTTGGGCATATGTTGGCACTGACCACAGATACAGAAGGAGGTGGCAGGTATCTAAATAAAATAATAAACAAATAATAATGATGACAATGATAATGATATATAATTATGACAATGTTAGCTAATATCAGTCAATTCAATTGTAAAAAAAAATTGCTAGAAGTTTTTCTCTGTCAATATTTAAAACTTAACCCGCATTTTCAACTTTCATGTTGTCCTTTAGAATGTTTGTTTTGTTTTTTTAACATTAGCTACTCACACTAAAGCTGTTGTCGGATATGGTAGAGCTGCAGTTAGAAGTGTCGTTGCTCCCATAGGATATGTTAACTCTATTGGGAGAATCTGTAAAGACATTATCTCGGACATCAATCACTGACAATGAATCACTCCTTCTCGCTTTACAACCACCATTGCATTTGCAGTGATTTTTTGTATCTGATAAACAAATTAGGAGCACAGATTTAAGTATGATTTCGTAACCCAATGTTAACTTACCTTGCCGTATCCTGATTAGAATCATGTAAAACCCAAAGTAACACAGCAAATGTATGCTGTAAGGTTATACCATAACAAAAACATAATGAGTAGCTATGGAGTTTAAAGAGACAATATCCACACATTTTGTCAATTCTATAGAGATTCATTTTACTACATATATATATAAAACAGTATTGTAATTTGAATCCAGGAGAGCGAGCCTTCTTGGGTGGAAAAAATAAATAAATAAAAATGTTGCAACAGTAAAAAAAAAAGTTTTCATTGGTTGAAGGTGACAACATTTGCACATTTCAGACTGGCTCACCCGACTAATATTCTGAGCGATAACAAATGGAGGGTTTTGTGACTCCGATGTATGCTGAAATAAATGTGTACCATACTTAAGTCTCCAATTCTGCACCACACCTAGGTAGCAGCAGCTAGAGTAAGCTACATGCTCAGCTCGCTGCTACATCAAGGAATTGCAATTTAGCGAGCTGAGAGGATAGCCTAACTGTACAGTACATCAAAAAGGAAGACTAATTTTATGACATGATTTATGAGCTTCCATAGAAATCACTGGGATAGATATGTCAATAAGCGTGGCAGTGTGATTTTGGTAGAGATAATCACATTTCACAAAACTAAAAACATGAGTCAAAGGAAGCATCTTGTGATCAAATTCATAAGGAAGGTTTTTGGATTTCCCCCAGTGAATTCCCGTACCACAAAACACTCATACCACAGGGATATGAGTACAACACAAACACCTATTAAAGGGTTTTCTTACTACATGTTGCATAGCTTAAATGTTAGATATAAATGGATTTCTAATTGCCCTCACCTGTCTTAAACCCAATGCCACACTGTCAAAACAAACATACCACAACGACCAGTTTGTTCAACCACAATAATTAATTTGGAGGGAGAAAATATCTTTATCGGACCCTTAGTCATGCCTAATCTTTGCTCAACTATTTAAAGGGTGTTGCTCAAACACTGATGCCTACTAAACGTGAGCAGGAGTACACACTATCAAGGAATTCCTAAGTAATGTTCCCACCTACCTACAAACCAGTACCAAATATTGCCCATCCTCAATAAAATTGGACTTTGCTCTGGCAGTTTTGATAATGGAGTGATGGCACACCAGATATTTGTATGCCAGAGTTTCCACACATTCATAACTCACATAGATATTTGTTATAGCTAAAAATTTAACAGAGCGCTCATTGAACTCCTCTCATTTATTTAAGTCCCCAACAGAAATTTCTTAATCAATGTACAGGAAAAGTTCACAATTCCTTTAGGCCTTCTAAGGTTAAGAGTCAATCACCCATAGCTAGTAGGATAAGTGCTAAACAATTCAGTTTGAGACAGAAATCAATCTGATAAAGAACCGACTTGATTCATTGCCTAATATAATTGTCACTACTTGCTAATTTTGTCAACAAATTTCCACTTTGACTCACATAGCTATCAACATTATACCCATTCAACTCTCTGTCCTAGTCTAATCCTCCTCTCTATTCCAAGAGTATAAGCAGTGACTGCGAAATTCTAACAGGATTTATTACTATGGTTCAATAACCAAGAACTCCCTAAACATAACCCACTGCAGAGCTAGGATATGTCATTGCTATATAGCTTACCAATTGTTAAAACTGATGTAGTTGCACATGTAATTGCCAAGCCCTAGAATAAAGTCGTTCATTGCCGTTGTGATATTAGTCGTGAACCATTCCAACTCATCTAGCTACACCACCGCCCTCCCAAAGCCTGGCTGATAAATTTACAACGCCATATTTTCGGTCCTGAAATAAGTGCTAATGGCGTTGCCCTTCAGAAATGAATGAGCCAACTAAGACTAAAAGGGTGTGGGAATACGAAACAAGTACGGAACACCCATTTCGGCGCTTCTTTCCCGCGAAAAGAACCTGAACCAGAGAAGAACAATTTAGAATACATGGAGTCGCTGGGGCTGTACTATTGTTTCTACGCACAGTGTAGCAACTAATAGCAGAACATATGAAGCCAGACTCCTCCCAACTTCAAAAAGCCGGTTTTATTTCTGAGTAGACCAATGCATGCCCCATGCACGTAAAGCTGTTGCCGCGCGCGCGATTGAGATATCGGTAATTTTTTTATTCGATTTCTTACAATACCATAAAGAA
>WLWD01003768.1_pt1 | contig 54609 bp, 33 predicted proteins | sample 6712731 | NCBI WGS metagenome assembly WLWD01 (sample SAMN12718690, study PRJNA576275) | sponge metagenome | isolation source: marine sponge | host: Mycale hentscheli | place: New Zealand: South Island, Marlborough, Capsize Point | collected 2014-11-01 | reverse complement strand
GGGGGGGGGGGGGGGGGGGGGACTTTTACCATGATGTACATTAATTTTGCTTTTGGCTGTATGATGATTGCTTGCTCATATGTGGGAGTAGTCATTTTGAGCCCTCCCCTCCCCCCACACTTTTTGGGATCCTCAGCCACCCCTGACATAAATTTATGTATATTAATACATTTAGCTTGAAATGCTGAAGGGGCACAGAATCCTCGAGGGGAGGCCCTCACCTGAGTTGATTCTTACCTATTGGCATGTTGGCACTTATCACATCTCTTGCAGAACTCTTTAACATCTTCTAATATCCCAACCCAGTAGAAACGTTCATGTACTTTCTGCATTGTCTTATCACGGCCAAAATGTCCACCTCCTACAGCATCAGAGTGGCACCCTTTCAGGACTTCATTTTTCTTAGACTCAGTAATGACCTATCAAAATACACTTCATTATAATAGTTATGTAGTTCCCAACTACATACTGTTTGTCAAATAGCTAATGGAAGAGGGAAAACACCTCAACAGCAAGCACATACCTGCAGATCCAGTTTCTTTTTTAGATCCCTGTAGTAAAGCAGGCCTTCTTTAAGAACAAAGTGCTTGCATTTTCTCCTGAGAGAATCTCTCTGGTTCTTTGTCAAGCCAAGGGGCAGCAACTTGGTTTGATGGTAGGACACAATCCTGGCGTATTCTCTCTCCTCCATGACTGCTCGACAAAATTTCCCAGGAAATAAGGTCGCTGGGATTACGTCAGCGACAAAATATCCTAGGAAATTGTGTCGCCGCGACACAATTTTCGAGCGAACAAAAAAACTGTGACAACGGACGTAAAACGGGCGTTTCGTTTAATTGTAACCACCGTCTCCTGTCTTTCCGCAATGGTTAAACCGTTCATTAATTCTTCCATGTATTGATTGTTAACGATCGCTGTTTAGGAATACATTTCAAAGCGGGAGCTTGCAGCGAGGAGTCCAGTCATAGTGCACAAGAGTTTTAACGGAATTACCTGTCCTAGATAATTTGGAGGCTTCCAGTGAGTTACATTTGAGTTTAGAGAAATAACTTAGAAGATGCCATTTTCCTTTCACTTAGTACATGTAAGTGTAAAAAAAAAAATTATGAATCTAGATCAAACTATTACCATTTAGCTTTATGCTTTTTTATTATTATAAAGCTTAAGCTTAGAATTGTTGGATGAAAGTTTTTTCCCTCTTTCCAGACTGGTATTGCAGGTAAGCAGTCTTCACAAAGTCTATAGAGTTCAATCAAGTGGGAGGGGCAGGAAGCTTTTCCCCAACTTCCTGCTCTCTTCCACCCACCCCCCATATGTTTGTATTCTGTTGTGTGCCGTATGCTGTTGAGGCTGATCCCAAAAAGTACTCAATGATAAAAAACAATAACATTCCCTTATAACTTGGTATATTATTTAAAGTGATAAATTTGCCACTAAACAAAATTTAACCTGATCAGTACAGAATTCTTCATTCTCAAGTATTCTGATTAAAATTGATTTAGTATTGGTTATTATGGGATGAATTGTGTGGATTTGACTGTAGAAAACTCTATAAAGGTGTCGCTGTGGTAGATAGTGTCACTGTAGTAGACGGTGTCACTGCTGTGGATGATGCTGCTGCTGTGGATGGTGTTGCTGCTGTGGATGGAGTCGCTGCTGTGGATGGTGCCACTGCTGTGGATGATGCCACTGCTGTGAATGGTGTTGCTGCTATGGATGGAGTCACTGCTGTGGATGATGTCGCTGCTGCGGATGTGTGGATGGTGGTTGTAAACAGTATGGCTGCTACTACTGACACAGTTTGGCTTCATTGATGTCAGAAAGTACTGTAATATAGTGAGGTCGGTGTGATAGACTAGGAAACTTTACGAAAAAGTAGAAAAGAGCAACCAAGTAGTGAAGTTAAACTTGGATTGTCTAGATTAGATAAGGGAGGTCACAGTTGCAGCCTAGGATTTAATAGTTTGGGATATGGATATAGAAATATATAACTAACAATGCCTATGATTGTTATGTTTCTGTTATTGTTTATAGTGTACCTAACTCAAGTGACAGTACTGCCCTTATTTGGTCATATCACTAATGGGTTTGTGGTAAAAACACCACCCCCTCACAATGAAGCAGCTGACTAATCTAAAATCTTATTGAAAAGATAAACCACAGGACTGTTGGCTGTGTGATTCTTCTGACTGTACTCTTTTCAGTCAAGCGATGTCATGAAATCCAGTTTCAGCTTCACAACCGAGGTTGGATAGCTTAATTATTCACGATTCTGTTCACCCGACAGTTTGAGCTTCCTGAAATATTGTTATCATTATTATTGTTGTTAATATTATCATTATTAATACTAATAACATTTTACTGCTATTGTTAAAATGATTATGCTATACTGCTGTTTGATGTGCTACACCGAGCTGCAGCAAGTTTGTCACGACAAGCTATAGATCACACTTATGTTGGTTAGCAATGGTACACAAAAAGTTTCTATCAAAGAATTAATATTATTACTACTACGACTACTACTACTAGCTACTTGTTCTTGGTGTTGTTGCTGCCAACTAGTAATGCAGCTTTACTGAATGTCCATCCTGAAAACCTTAATAGCAAGAGAAAGGAAGAGGGCCCTTGCTCTACTAACTAGCAGTGGTCTTCATGTATTTAAAAGACTCCTATAACTTTCCTCATTATTTTGCTTTCTACGCACTCCAGGATGTCTCAGTGATCCTGGTGCAGTTAAAAAAAAAAAAATATATATATACATAATTATAAGATACAATTCAAAAATGTATTTTTTTTTCCTTTTAGCCAATAGTGTATTACTCCTGTGTTACCTGTGACAAGGAAAATAACCCAAAACTTCCTGATTCCTTGCACTAAATGCAGCATCTTCCTTACTTAGTATCTTCTTGCTGGTGAAGTTTTTGACTGTAAGAAATTCCAGGTTCCAGGCGAGAGGCTCCCGGCGAGGGTTAAGTTAAAAGTGCGCGTCAATTTCTACCGTACCGCGCGAACGGTCCAACCATTTACCGTTTTACGCAGAAACGGTGCGACGTTTTCTACAAACGGTACAGCCGTAGTATGTTCGCACGTTTGACAAAAAATGGGTAACTACGGCAACCTACGTCCGTCGCACAGTGCGAAAACCGGCATGTTATTTTGATGCCTACTGTACTAGTGGTGCGCTCGAATAGCGCAAATGCATGGCGAGCGAGTAAATATATGAGTATAGGTAAAGATGATTTGTGAAGGAAATCGCTAAATAATAGCAATGATTAGGCATGAAGAGTTAACAATAACAGAATTACCTGAATAAACTTCGAAAGCAGTGGCAAAGAAGCGCAGCTTGACAATTTGCCATTCAGTCTTTCGCCAAGAAGAGAGTAGCTATAAACTTTTTGGTTAAAACAAAGTTGCGTAAGGCAGTGCAGCAGGATTCTCCATGCTCGTTAATTGAAAAATACTGGAACTGTGAACGCTTTACCTAACTTACGTAATTAGAAGCGCGGGCGAAATTTTTTGACGTACGCATACATACCTACATATAATCGGCGAGCGAGCGTAGCGAGCGAGACACTTACAGGGGTAACACAATTGAAAATCGGGGATGTTTGTTTATTTATTTATACTAGTGGTGTGCTTGAGCACAAATGGCGAGCGAGCCTTAAACTACACTATTGTTATTCAAACTATGTACTAAAATACAGTTGAGTTGTTAAATTACGCATATACGGTAAAGGGGATTCAATGCCATAAGTAATCACTCCCTTCAACTGTTTGAATTGAAAAAGAAGCAACAAAATCAAGTCACGTTATTTAAAATTTTCTTTGTGATATTCTTAATAGTAGTTGTAACGCACAATACTTTCACACAACTGAACATACCTACGCAAGACTTACCTTCGTGGTTCGTCTAGTGGACAATGAATTGTCAAGTAAATGCTGTTGAGTAGTGCTTGTAAACTGTGACAAATAGGGTATTAACTTACCACCGCCACTAACTCGAATAGAAATGGAGCACCCAGCACCCGCAAAACAATTCAAAGCGGTAAACAATTCAATTTCTAAGGTGATACGGGTAATGGTCGCTAAACCGGAGGATTCTGTTTAGTGAAGTTTGGGACGGGGTCGAACGCCGAACGAACACAAAAATACGGAGGGTCAAAGTACAAAATGACATACATACGTCCAAACATATATATAAATAAACTAGTGGTGTGCTTGAGCACAAATGGCGAGCGAGCCTAAAGACTTATACTATTTTTATTGACTTCTAACACTGAAGCTGCTGAAAATAAGGTCCAGTTTTTTAATTTAGCATAGAGGGTAAAGGGATTTCAGTGCCATAGTAACAACTCTCTGCAACTGCTTTGAATTGAAGGTAAAAAACAACAACAAAACAATACACGTTATTTAAAAGTTTTCTTTGTGACATTGTTTAGCTAAGTAGTGGTTGTAACACACAATGCTTTGACACAACTGGACATGCACCTACACAGACTTACCTTCGCAGTAAGTGGACAATGTATTTTCAAGTAAATACTGTTGCGCACGGCTTATAACCATGACAAAGAGCGCATTTACTTACCACCGCCACTAACTCGAATAGAAATGGAAGTCCCTTAAGTTTTCAAGTTTTAACTGCACCCGCAAAAGAATTCAAAACGGTAAACAATTCAATTTCTAGGGTGATACGGGTACTGATCGATAAACCAGAGGATTCTGTTTAGTGCAATTTGGGACGGGGTCGACCACATAACTAACACAAAAACGCGAGGGTCAAAGTACAAAATGACATACGTACGTCCAAACATTATATACAAATAAACTAGTGATGTGCTTGAGCACAAATGGCGAGCGAGCCTAAAGACAATATTTTTATATGAATGATTTTGACTTCTAACACTGAAGCTACTGAAAATTAGGTCCAGTTTGTTTATTTAGCATACAGGGTAAAGGGATTTCAGTGCCATAGTAACAAAACTAACACTCTGCAACTGCTTGTATTGAAGGAAAAAACAACAACAAAACAATACACGTTATTTAAAAGTTTTCTTTGTGATATTCTTTAGCTAAGTAGTGGTTGTAACACACAATGCTTTGACACAACTGGACATGCACCTACACAGACTTACCTTCGTGGCTAATCTAGTGGACAATGCATTTTCAAGTAAATACTGTTGCGCACGGCTTATAACCATGACATAGAGCGCATTGACTTACCACCGTCACAAACTCGAATAGAAATGGAAGTCCCTTAAGTTTTCAAGTTGTAACTGCACCCGCAAAAGAATTCAAAACGGTAAACAATTCAATTTCTAGTATGATACGGGTACTGATCGATAAACCAGAGGATTCTGTTTAGTGTAATTTGGGACGGGGTCGACCACATAACTAACACAAAAACGCGAGGGTCAAAGTACAAAATGACATACGTACGTCCAAACATATATACAAATAAACATCCCCGATTTTTTCATTTTTACCCCTGTAAGTGTCTCGCTCGCTACGCTCGCCAATAAATAAATAAATAAACATCCCCGATTTTCGATTGTGTTACCCCTGTAAGTGTCTCGCTCGCTACGCTCGCTCGCCAATAAACAAACATCCCCATTTTCAATTGTGTTACCCCTGTAAGTGTCTCGCTCGCTACGCTCGCTCGCCGATAATATATATTATGTTTGGACGTATGTATGTCATTTTGGGACGGGATCGAACACAAAAATACGGAGGGTCAGTGTTCGCTCCGCGTTCGACCCCGTCCCAAACTTCACTAAACAGAATCCTCCGGTTTAGCGACCATTACCCGTATCACCTTAGAAATTGAATTGTATACCGCTGAAAGTGCCTGTACCCGGCTTGAGGCGTGAACTGAAATTGTGAATGTGTTGAGACTGTGCGTAGGAAGCCTCAACTTAGCCGGCTATGGGCTCTTGTTGCGTGTCTTTGGGTACAGTACTGTCAGTGGCCTTCTTGCCGTGTGTTGAAGGACCAGGATGCTCACTTGTCAGGCGCAGCCTAAGTATCCCGCGCAACCGCTGGCTGTGTAGCTTGCAGTCTTGCGAGATTAGGTGTTAAAAGCGCACACTATCCAAGGATTTTCTCGTTTCCTGGGACAGGACAGACCGAGGTGAACAACAATTTTTATTAAAGTTAACGTGCAACTTATATAACATCTTGAATGGTGACTTGTAGTGTGGGTTATAGACATGAATATGATTAAGTATAGTTCCTTATATGGACATGTGAGTGAGGTGTTGATAGAGTGGGTGACATTAGAAGTAAAGTGAGAGACTTGTACATGCAGATAAAGTAAACATTAGAAATAAGTGAATATATACTTGTACATAGCGTAAGATAGGATGAAAGTGAAAGTGGGCATGTTTCTTTTAGTGTTCCTTGTCTGGGTGGTCCCAGACAGACTCCCGGGCCTGCGGAAGAGATGAGTCGTCTGGGATGAATGGAATCAACATAGCAGTAGCTCGTGTGTAGTACTTCCCTCGGCACTTGATTTTGACGGCTCTGACTTGATTGTCGTCGCCGGGGTAAGTTTCTGTGATGATGGCGATTGGCCAGTGTCTTCCTTTAAGTACCTCGTCCTTCACAAAGACAAGGTCGCCTTTCTTCAGTTGCTTCTTGGAGGAGAGCCATTTCGTGCGTTGAGAGAGAGTCGTGAGGTAGCTGGTCAGCCATTGCTGCCAGATGTCTTGGCGGAGTCTAGCCACTAGTCTCCACCTCCTGAGTGAGTTGAGTTTGCCAGCTGGTGCTTCCGAAGTGGGTGGCGCCTTGAGTGGTCTGCCAATGATGAAGTGGCCGGCGGTGAGGTAAAGACCTTGCTGTGTGTCGTCTTCATTGAGTTGAGCGATTGGTCTGGAGTTGAGAATTGCTTCAGACTCTGTGAGCAATGTGTAGAGTTCCTCATAGCGAAGTGGGTGAGGCTCCAGATTCTTCCTTAATAGTAACTTCATCGCTTTCACTGCAGCCTCCCAGAGCCCACCGAAGTGTGGAGCTCTGGGTGGAATGTGGTGCCACCTGATTGAGTTCTCCTGAGCGAAGATTGATATGGTCTGTCTTGTCTCCTGTGATTCGAGTAGTTTCTTCAACTCTCGAATCTCCTCCCGGGCCCCCACGAAATTGGTGCCGTTATCCGAATAGATATCCGAAGGGCAGCCACGACGAGCAATGAACCTTGTGAGGGCAGCCCGGAAGTCGATGGTCGAGAGAGAAGTGCAAAGATCCAGATGGATGGCTTTTGTGGTCAGGCAGACGAAAACAACCGCGTAACATTTCAGGAGTACAGGCTTGCGGGTGTGTCCCTGGCGAATGGTGAATGGCCCCGTGAAATCAACGCCCGTGATGGTGAAGGGTGGGGCAGGAGTAGTCCTTGTGGGTGGGAGTAGCCCCATCTGCTGAGCGAGTGGGCGAGCGTAGGCACGCTGACAGTCTGCGCACGAACGGCTGATCAACTTGAGTAAATTGCGCAGACCTGCGATGATGAACTTTGAGGCGATAATAGAGTGAAGAGCTGAGATGCCGGGGTGTCGATGAGACGTGTGAAGCGTTCGGCAGAATAACTTGGTGAAGGTAGACTTAGAGTGAAGAGGAATCAGACGTATTGGTTGAGAGAGCTTTCGAGGGTTGCGGACTCTGCTCTGTGCAATGAGCAGGCCTTGATCTTGAATGATGATGAACTTAGAGAGAGAGTGAGACTTTGGAAGAGCTTTCTATGACTTGAGAGCGGAGAAAACTTCAGGGTAAGACTGCTGTTGAGCGAGTATGAAGAGTAGAACTTTGGCATTTTCGATTTCCGTAGAAGTGAGTACGTTGGATGAAGTCTTGAGAGAGTCTTTCTTGGAATTGTGAGCGAATCGGCGAATCCATGCGATGATCCTTGTGAGAACGTAGAACGAAGAGAACCGGCTCCAGAGTGTAGTGAGAAACTTTGACTGAGAGGAATCCATGTCGAAGGAGACGGAGATGCTGAGAACACTTGTCGCTTCTTTGGGACGAGTGAGCTTTGTAACTGGCCATTTGTCTGGCGAAGTGCAGACAGTAGATCGGGAACGGATGCTCCTTCTTTCATCTTGTCATTGACGAGTGTTTTCCCTTGAGCTGGAACAATAGCTTGAGTGATGATGGCGAACTTGTCTATGTCAGAGTATCCGTCAGCCCTGTGATTGAGTAGAGACTTGAGACGGAGCTCGAAAGACTCCCACTGAAGAGGATCACCCGTGAACTTAGGGATGTCCAAATTCAGAGGAGCCATCTTCGGCTTGTCGTGTGAGCAAGGCGTGTAGATCACTGGAGAAGACGGAGGAGTCGTAGGAGTAGATGCTGCTTCGTCGGCAATCTTGCTGAACTGACTGAGTGCTTTGCGAAGAGTTTGAATTCTTTCTTTTATCACTGGATGAGAACGGAGAGTTGGCGAAGAGTTGAAGAGAGGACGGCAGTTGGTAAAGAGCGAATCAAGTTTCAAGCCGAAGCGAGGCGTGGTCTTGTCCGAAGAGTGGGTTAGATATTCCATATCGTCCATGAGGCTGTGGCTTTCGCTCCACAGCAGTTGCTGTTGCTTGACACGACGAAGGCTGAGACGTAGGTCTGCGTGGATGTCGTCGTGCTTCTCGGACTCGGCAGGATGTCACTCCTTATTACTGCAATATTGTTCCCCATGGAATTAAATCGGCAATTTTTTTGGCAGCACAAACACTTAGGTGAAAATCACAGGCTATATTGTGTAAGATCGGCCTTCAGAAATTGCCGAGATTGCCGGAGTATGACTACTCACTAAGATTGCCAACATCTTGCAATAGTAGTCTCATATACAGTGACATCTGATTACATTACTTGACGTACACATTTGTATGTACAGTGCTTCCAGCTTAAAGAGTGGATTTTTTAGCTTTTTGGTTAGGGTTGCTAATTCTGCTATAATTTCTCAAGTAATGTCATATTAACATACAGACAAAACAATTAATAACCACAAACCCACAAAATTGTTTCGTTCAATTGAAACCGCACGGGGAAAGTGAAAAAGTGTGTAACTAAGTGAATTAGCACAGAAACTAAGTGAAATACCGCAGTAGCTAAGTGAAATAGTACGGATAAGTGTGCATGCGTGCAGCATTAGCCTTGAAAACGTACAGTTCGAGAGATTCTACAGTTGGGGACAATGTCATTCTGTACCACAGAAGCTCTACCCGAATGTTTTCAACATGTTAGGAGTTGTAGGCTGAAAATGAAATTCCAGAGGAAGCTAACTGAAATACAAAGATAGTGAGTGAAAGATATAGTGTAGCTACAAGTGACTAATATTGGGGTGTGGTGAAGCAATCATGTCTGTATGTGCTACTATTAAATTTAGGGGGTTCGGTTAACTGAAATGGAGATGAAATGTTCAGATAATTGAAGTTAGGATAACTGAAGTTCTACTACATTTAAATATAACTTATCCACAGACTTCTTGTTGAAATCCTCTGGGGTCACAAAGGTCAAGTTCTCTGTGAAGATTTTATAAATAAATGGCAGGATAGTGGCACGTGCTCACTGTTTAATACATCCTTATAATTAGGAAGCTTTACATGTCCCAATTATTACTAGAAAACCTGAAGTTTTATAGACATTAGTTTCCACTATGCTAGCTTTCTATGGTGTGTGCAAATCGTCCTGCAGGTGTAATTATTATAGAAATATATACAACCAATTATCTTGCATTTTTTTTTTGTTTTTTTTTGTTTACATAAAATTATCATAGGGAGTTCTTGTTCCTGAAAAGTATCTTGATGAGATGTCAAAAGGTCAGGTTAAATATAAATACAAAGGCAAAGCTTTAGCTATTTTATGCTTGAATGAAGTCAATAGCTTCGGCGGTTCAGTTTTAATGATTTTTTGTGACTGCCAGTAGTTCGACTGCCATATGGTGGTTACACTGGTGAAAGTGTTAATTATTATTCATGAATACTCACACTGTCGTCTTTATCGCTTTTTTCGCTGACCCACCATCGTCATTGACAATGTTTTACCAACCCATTATTGATGACTCTTTACCAACCTAGCTCGGCTGATAAATTATTCATGAATTATACACATACAAAAGTTATAAGCGTTGATTTAAGCGAACAAAATATATTAATTATGTGAAATGTCAGCAGACGACCCCCCCAAGAATGCATACACATTGTTGTTACTGACAGACTAGCGTATTATAAAAACTGCTTGGCAGGAATGACTGATATCTCTGAGGTAATTGAAGAATTTTTTGACTTTCAAAATATAAATTACAGAATTCAAATTATTCAGTCTCCATTGTGGTTTTAGTATTCTATATGCAGCTGATGTAAGTCTCTATGTAGACCAACAGGAAATTCAACAACCTTATCTGTTCTGGAACAATGAGTGGATCAAAACCTTTACGAATAAGCCAAAGAATGCTTTCTACAAATAGTAGAATTTCTTCTGATACATTAAGTAGCAATAGGGCATGCGGACCTCTTTCAAATGATTATATTCCTACAAGTATAATCTAGTTGTGGCTTCAGATCTTTAGTGACAATCGAGTCACCAAATTTAAAATAATTTACAATCATGTCCTAAATGTAGAGGTACTTTTAAGACACCATTGTGAGTGTATGTATGTACCTTTGTTCCATTCTAGACCAGTATGCACATCTCATAAAGTACAATTGTTTTTTTTAAAACCAAAACAGTACTGTTGGCCATTGACACAGCTAAATTGAACTACACAGGATTTACAGTATACTGTCAAGTACTGCTAGATACTATCCTGAGGGATCACCTTCAATCAAGAAGTAATTTAGTATACATACACAGCATTGATAGGAGCTAGAGTTTATTACTCTGCTATATCACAAGCAAAAATGATTATATCACACCTGTTTGTGTGTAGACACTCATATTAAACATAATTGATGAATAGTGAGCTATTCTGGAAGGCTTTTCTTTGTGCAACTACTTTTTCAGTTTGAATGGAGGAGCTTGGTCAAAGGGCACACCGGGGATTCACCTTTTATACCCAGAATGTTGTAAACAAGGCCATAAGAGAACAACATTGAATTATAACTTCGAACTCCACGTTTAAGCCAGAATTCATCACATTGAACTGCTAAAATTATGTAGAGGGATACTTGAAGTGGATTTCTTTAAGGTGAATGTAGAGGCCTGCATGCCCCATATTCTATATGGTAAATACATTATTAGTGAATGTTAGAAGTTTTCTCTCTCCCCCCCACCCTCCGCTTTCCCCTCCCCTCATCACCTCCCAAGAAGTAAATTTTAAGGAAGAAAAATTGCTAAGAATGGTGCCATTGTGAAGTAACTGCTCAGTTTTGAGTCATATGATTTTGGGCCACTTCTGATGCGATCCACCATCACAAATTATACGAGGGGAAACTGTTGTACACTCTTTAATTGATAAGGAGTCACTTCAGATGCGTCCACCATCACAAATTATACGAGGGGAAACTGTCGTACACTCTTTAATTAATAAGGAGTCACTTCAGATGCGCCCACCATCACAAATTATACGAGGGGAAAACTTCAGATGCATCCACTATCACAAATTATACGAGGGGAAACTGTCGTACACTCTTTAATTAATAAGCAGTCACTTCAGATGCATCCACTATCACAAATTATACGAGGGGAAACTGTCGTACACTTTTTAATTAATAAGAAGTCACTTCAGATGCATACATCGTCACAAATTATGAGGAAAAACTGTTGTATATTCTATAATTAAGAAGAAGTCACTTCGGATGCATATACTGTCACATAATGTACAAGGGGAAACTGCCGTATACTATTTAATTAGCTAGAAAATTCATTAACATGTTACAGACCAATTACAAACTTTGACTGTTTTAAAAAGGTCCAGCCATTTTAAAACGGGCCAGACCATTTCCAAACCTCAGACTGTTTTAAAACAGGCCAGACCATTTAAAAAAACCGGCCAGACCACTGGTCAGACTATTTTAGAACAGGCTGGTCAAACTATTCAAACCATTTCGAAGGGTGTCAAACCCTTTTTTAAAGAATATGATCATTAAAATGAGTCAGATAGTAAACCTGGCAAAAAACAAAAACAAAAACAAACTGCTAAATGTAAATAGGGCAGTTGCCAAAGCAGACCTAAGACACAGAACTCTTGTGTGTTCATAAATTTTTTTTTTCTGAATAGAACTATTTAAAAAAAATTGAAATAAAACAGATAGTCTTTTAAAAAGTTTGTTAATCTAAACTTCACTAATCCAAGCAATTTGGGCATGCTAATCCTATTAAAAACACACTTGATTGTTTGTGTGTGCATCTGTCACTTGTCCATCTTTTTAAAAGAATGTAACTAAAAAGACCTCGCAATAAACTTCTTTTAAATTTTAAAAAATTTCTCACACTCACAAATAACTAGTGCAGGAATACAGTGTAGTCATACCATTATAATTATAGGAAAGGTTACAGTTTATCAATCTATTAGAGCATTAATGAAAGCTGAGTAAGGTGGGTCGCAGTCATCTAGGGTGAAAACCTATAAGATATTCAAGGTCATTCAGTAGACATGGCTATGTTCTCATGTCAGACAAAAAAGGAAAAAAAGGCAGGTAAGTACACAAATTACAATGTGTGAAATGCATAAATATGTAATGAGTTTTTTCAAACTAAACATTTCACAAATTTGAACTCCCTCTTGGTCCCACTAAAGTATTCACCCACACAGATACAAAGATCAACAAACAACAAGTTAGGTGTTAATGAATTATGTTGCTCAGAATAATCTCTTTTTCCAGCTAGCTCTGTGCATAACAGATTCATAACAGAAAGGTCACTAAAAATAATGGGGAAATATTATTACGTCTATGGAAATTTGAAAGGAGGGTTTATTTCTCTTTACCAACAATGGAGTGATATGATCTAAATCAGGCTACTATGCCCATAACCACATTCTTTTATTAACAAATTCAAACTATATTATAAATTACACAGGACACATTAAATTAAAGGAATAATACATTTTCTCTTTTTACTCTATGTGTCATATTAGTATAATCATCTGAAGTCCTGCTTTTCCGGCTCGCTTCCATCAGAAAAAAACAAAACAAAAAACTAAGAACAGAAACCTGCCTTGGTGTCTATGTCCTTGGGCTATAAAATAGTTATAAACCAATAAGAATTGGTTTGTACTGCAATTCACAAACCCTCGCAACACTTGGGCTTCACCCTCCTGTCTTGGGATTTGTAATCACATACAAACTCAATATTGGTTATAACTATTACATATAGTACTGGTAGCACAGCAGGGTATTCAATAAATTTAGATCACGTTGAACCACTGTATCTGTTAAGACATGGGTCAGTTAAAACGGTATGAGTGTGTCTAATTTTTTTGAGTCATTTAAAAACTTCACAAAAAAATTAGAAACTGCAATGTATTTTCTGTAATTTTTTTAATGTAAAGTGCTTTACAGAGACAAAAAAATGTGTTTGTTTGTGCAGCTTGATAAGGATTGTACAATATACTTGACCATAAATTAGTCATACTCCCCATGATAGCAGTAGTATAGTCTTAGTGTTTGCTGTTAGCTCTTGCAACATTTCATACTGCTATATGATGCAGCGAGATGCAAGGACGCAAATGCATGTAAATTAAAGCTCCATGTACTTGCATTGTGCACTTATTTCAATTCAAATTCTAGGAACAGTGACATTATTTCTCAAAGGTGACAAGGCAACACATTTGTCAGAGTTATTTAACATCTCAATACTCTGGCTCTGGTGTGACGCTGCCTGACATGGCTACCACCATAGCTGTCTCCACGAATGTCACGTCACTGTCAGCTTTGTCTGAATCCACATCATGTGGTTGAACTTTGACACAAAGGACTGCATTTGTGGCTTCTCTGGTGGACTTTTCTCGATGCAGCATCATGTGGTGTTTATTGTGGCATGTTCGGCAGGTGTACTTGGAGGGACAGTGCTGCGTGTAGCCATGTCCTTCTCCTAGACAGTTAGTACACAATCACTTCTCCCAAACAAACTTGTTTATTTTGTCTACGTCATAGTGGGCGAAGGGTTGACACCGAACTAAGTTGTGCTTGTTTGTGCACAGAGGGCACTTGATAACTGGGGGAAATTTATGCCTTGCTCTTGGCTGAGCTGTTGGCTGGTGATGTGGAAGTGGTTCCACAGGCGTCTGGTGCCATTTGTTTGACAAGGTTTTTGATGTATTCCTCGGCATCTTCTACTTCTTCAGGGGTCAACTGTGGTCAAACTCTCTGTGGTGATATACTAACACAATGTAAACAGCAATATTTCTGGAGGGTACGCTTACGGTCTACTATATCCTACTATATTCGGCAAGAAGTTGAAATATCGGGTAAAGTTTTAATTAACAATATTATTGGTTGTAAGAACGAGAAAATTCGCTATTATTATAATTATTTCAGCCGAGAATGACTGAATCATTAACATAGTAATTATGCCACATCCTCATTCTGTTATGCCTTGCAGATAAATCATGTAAGGCACTTGGAAATGATTTGTATTAGAATTGTGGGTAGGGTATGGAGCTATGCTACAACTGTATAGGCTAAAATACAAATAGAACAATAACAAAAATAAAATAAAAACAGTGAACAGCGTAGACTAATATGTTATTATTTTGATCACTGCAAAAAATAATTGGTGAGTGAACCACTATTAGGGATGTTTATGTCAATTATTTCAGCGGTCAATTATTTCAGCTTTTTATTCGGCTGTAAACTATAATCACTTAAATGACAACATCTGGTACAATAAGGAAATGATGGGTAATGACATGATTAACACACAATAATGAAGAGGATGGCTGCAACTGCAGGATTGTCTGGGAAGAAAACAAACCATTCAGCAAGAAAAACGATGTGACTTGTCTCACAAAACATAATTACGAGAAACTCAAATTATTCAATTAACTGGACTGCCAAGTCTCAACAATTACCAATTACAAAAAGGCCTCACTAGAACAACAAAGGGGCCGGAGTGCATTGTCAGGCTGGTTAGGGTATGGCCTGACCACTTTTTGGGGATGACTTTACATATTCATGGAGAAAAAAAACAGACTTTGGAGTCATGTTTATAAACACTTTCATTGCAAACAATGATCACATAAGAAAGATTATGTGTTATATTGTTACTTGCAGTGTAATTCTTTGTCATTTGATTAAAACACATGTCCAGTTAAAAGTGGCACATTTCATTACATATCTCTGTGTACTGGCCACACCCATGACCACACCTTTTCTTGGCCTGACCACTAAAATGGATCTTTCTCCAGCTCTGTATGTCTTGAGCTCATACAGGTAGCCTGAGCCTTCAATTTCTAGTATTTCATCAAGTCCCTGCTTGCTGGACCAACACTCTCACTGGTTGTACAATCAATTTTGGCTTCCCTACAGCAACACAGATACCAAGTTTCACAATGTCCACAGTATCTAAAGACCCACAATAATAATAGTGATAATTCACTAATAGATAAAAGAAAAACACATATAGATATGTCGAAATGATGTAGTTTTATTTACCATGAAAATTTTATTATGAAAACAGAAAAATTGGAATTAACCCCAAGGGGATGCAATAACACTTTTATAATGCCAAAGGGGATGTAATGGTAAAATATTCGGGTAGTTTGATTTGTATTAATCTCTATGGGAGTACCTGAGTTCAGTACATGATAATATTAATTATTATCACTATAATTGTGGAGCTGCCCACAAGAGGATGAAGAATAAAGAGATATCATATCACACATTGCATAATCACACCTGTAACTTACCTAACTGTTCCAAAACATTCTCATAGCTCGTGTGCTCTCACCTAATGAGCACAGTCAGTGCCTCGTTTCTTTTTATGTTACATTTGTGGACGGACGGCCGTATAATACTTAACTATCCCATCATATCTTCAATAAGTCTTTGGTTGTAGTTACCTTCACACATCTCATGCATGCTATTAATTAATTGCTCCTTTATATACATCTGAGCATTGGAGGAGTATTTGATTTAGTTACTACTGAGGGTGCAGTATCAGCTATAGTATAGATCGACTCTGGTGGCAGTTATGCATTTCTGAGGGCAGTCCGAGTAGATATAAAGCCTACATCCTCAAACTCATTATTGCCCCACAATTTTATTATTATTATCGTTATTTTTATTGTTGTTATCATTTTTATTAATTTTTTTCAAATTTTGTTGTTATTGTTACTAATATTATTATGGCAATGGTAACAACAAGAACAATTATAATTATATGATAATATGCAAAACAACAATGGAATGCTAGTAAATAACGGCAATGTTTACAAAAATGTAATGTTGATGCTGACAACAATAAATAAATGCTGTTTGGGCTATAGTTTTCTTATCTTTGCTAAGTAATAAATCTTCTCTTCAACTTGACACTGAAAGAGAAACAAGAAAGTACTAGCTCTATTATAGATTAATTTTAATGGAGTCCAGGTATGCGCGCTCGCCGTGCGCGAGTTTTTCGCGAATTTAGTCCGGTCCCGGTCCGTGTTTTAGTCAGACCCAGTCCCGCCCACCCATTATTGTCATTCAGCAGTCGCGGAGCCTCAGCTCAGAAAGATGAAGGTGGTGGCTTTTATGTTAGGGGTGTTTTTACTGGCTGAAAAAGGTTAGTTCAATATAGACTGAGGGTGATAGATTAACAATTTTAGGGTGAGTGAATGAGTGTGAGAAGCTTGCGAATTCGCAAGTTGGGTACACCTGGTATGAAGTATAGTCAGGTTTATTAGCTACAAAGAGCAGACGTTCACACCTTGTAATAGTAGTTCCTTTAGTTTATGAAGTTGCCTTAGCTAACTCTTGCTGGAAAATGCAATGATACAGATGAACAGGAGTCATTTGTAAGTATGAAGGAACTATAATTAACCTACATATAGATAAATATTTTGTTCTAGGCTTCAGCCATAGTTTTTTCCAAGTGAATTTTACTCACAGAAAAAGTAGGAAATTATCAGCTATAGGATACTCAAGCTAACGTGGTTGATTTTGAGCTAGAGTGGTTGATCTTGAGCTAGAGTAGTTGATCTTGAGCTAGAGTGGTTGATCTTAAGCTAGAGTGGTTGATCTTGAGCTAGAGTGGTTGATTTTGAGCTAGAGTGGTTGATTTTGAGCTAGAGTGGTTGATTTTGAGCTAGAGTGGTTGATTTTGAGCTAGAGTGGTTGATCTTGAGCTAGAGTAGTTGATCTTGAGCTAGAGTGGTTGATCTTGAGCTAGAGTGGTTGATTTTGAGCTAGAGTGGTTGATCTTGAGCTAGAGTGGTTGATCTTGAGCTAGAGTGGTTGATCTTGAGCTAGAGTGGTTGATCTTGAGTTAGAGTGGTTGATTTTGAGCTAGAGTGGTTGATCTTGAGCTAGAGTGGTTGATCTTGAGCTAGAGTGGTTGATCTTGAGCTAGAGTGGTTGATCTTGAGCTAGAGTGGTTGATCTTGAGCTAGGTAGTTGATTTTGAGCTAGAGTGGTTGATCTTTAGTTAGAGTGGTTGATCTTGAGCTAGAATGGTTGATCTTGAGCTAGAGTGGTTGATGTTGAGCTAGAGTGGTTGATTTTGAGCTAGAGTGGTTGATCTTGAGCTAGGCGGTTGATCTTGAGCTAGAGTGGTTGATTTTGAGCTAGAGTGGTTGAACTTGAGCTAGAGTGGTTGATCTTGAGCTAGAATGGTTGATCTTGAGCTGGAGTGTTTGATGTGTTTATATTACCAGATCAGCTGGATAACTAACTTATAGACAGTTAGATCATATAGCTTGGCGCTGTTTAACTGTTCCTAAAATATAGCTGACTTGAAATCCTGCATCTATTCACACAAACAAACGAGTATGAACACTTCATGCAGGATTTGCTGATCAGAAATTAGTGGATTGGGTGGTAGAACATGTTGTTGTATCAGATACTCTTCCCTCTTTCTCTTTCATATAACATCCTCAACACTTTGTTGTTGTTATTAATGTTGTTGGATCTAGACTAGCAATTCTGTGGCTCAACACTTTAGTCAACAAATAGTCGTACAATTCTTAGCTTCAAGTGTAAGTGTTGTTGATCGAATGAGCTCATGTGTGTGATGATGATAATGCTTATGATAATGATGATTGTGATGTTGATAGTGAGAGTGGTAAAGATGATGATGATGATTATGATGATGATTGTGATGTTGATGGTGAGGGTGGTGATTATGAGGAAATGGCTATTGTTTGATTGCCCATGTGATTATAGTATGTTAGTTAATTACTCTCAAGTCCTCGTAATTCATTTCTAGCAGCCCTCTTCTGTAGTGTTGCAAATATATTAGGGGGCGTGTCCCAGGTCGTGTTTATTGGTAACGCCATGTAATCCATGAGTCAAGGTTCACTTCTGTGGAATTAATCAAGTGGAGGAAAAGTTGTTGTTGTTGTTGTTTTGGCTACATAGAAATTACTTGTCACTGTACCACCTCCATTTACCAGCACTTTAACCATTGTACGAGTAGCTATGTGTGTGTGTATGCGTATGTGTGCATACATGTGCTTTTTAACTTGGGTGTAACATAAGGGTACATGTAGTGTGTATGCATAATTATTGGGTGGAGCCTGAGGCAACGTCCCCGAAAGTGTCACGTATTTATAACCCTGACCTTATTCTCATGATAGTGCTAGTCAACTTGAATGACTCATAAATAGTTACTGTATTTTGTAGCCATTTGAGGAGAAGACTTACCAGTGAGTTGACTTACCAGTGAGTTAATTTACCAGTGAGTTGATTCAATGTGTGAATGTGCACAGGGGACAGCCTCCTTCTGGTGAAGTTAGTTTATTAATACACTCCAGCCACTATTGTATTATTTCATTATTTTATTTTATTTCAACTTACTCTGTTAGTTTCATATACATCACTGGTCACTATGGTAATCTTTTTTTTATTGTTGTAGTTGTTGTGTGTGTGTGTGTGTGTATGTGTATTATTTTTTATGCTTCTTTGTTTTAATTTTTTAAAATTAAGTGCAACAAGGTGTTCATAGACATTGTCTTAGAAGTGACAGTGGATGTCATGTTGACTCCACAGGACACTGTCGAGTAGTAGTATAGTAGTAGTAGTAGTAGTAGTAGTAGTAGTAGTAGTCAAGTGATTTCTATGATCCAAGGGGCACTACTGTTAGTTGTACTAAACACTAGTGTCTGTAGTGGCCAGGCTGGACTTCAGTTGCCAGGCTGGACTTCAGTTGTCACCATTTTAGATACTTCCAATTCAGTCACACCTCAGACTCGCTCAGAGTTGATGGAATGATAAGAAAGCACTAGAGTAAAATTAGAGAGCCGTTGAAAATGCTGTGATATATATGTGCAAGCACACACTCACAAACATCCACATATGTAGCTTCATTCCAAGTGCATTAACATGTGTGTGTTTATAGCTGCATATTCATGCTTTGCTTTTCACAGCCTGCACATGCATACAAACTAAGACACTTGCATTTTGTGCTATTTTAAGTTTATTCTGTTCCTACCTCACCTCAAAGTACATGGCTGTAATGTAGCAGCATCCTTTTACGTGTGCACCTGGACATAATAACTCCTCCAGTTCTTATTCCTGCTGAGAAATAATTACATACTTCACATTGTACCAACAACATGTAGCTATGTTGCTACTAGTAGTCTGCTTCTATTTGTATATAGGGGTGTGTCATTGCCCCACCCTCCTGTCGGCCACACAAGACCCCTCAACCTCATGCTTCTTCAACAACTGCTCTAGTTTGACTTGTGCATTCCCCTCTGCCTCCCAGCTCATCGGCAATGTCACAGTCAACATGGAGAACTGCAGTGGGCCAGCCTTAACTCATGTGGGCGTGGCATTATCTGGATCTCCCCTCACGTACAAAGACTTCACAGACACTGGGTTCCTCCACTTAGCCCGGGGGCGATCTGTCAGAGTGGTGTTGTCTCGAAATGCTTCATATCAGTTTATAGAGGTGAGGAACTTCATCATCTTGTGTTGTTGTTATTGCTATTGTTGTTGTTGCTATTGTTATTGTTTTGACTATTGTTGTTGCTACGGTTGTTGTTGTTGCTACTGTTGTTGTTGTTGCTATAGTTGTTGTTGCTTGTTGTTACTCCTGTTGTTATTGTTGTTATTGCTGCAGCTGTTGTTATTGCTACTGTTGCAGTGGTTATAGCAGAAGTAGTTTGTTTTTTTTTGTTTTTTTTTCTTTTTCTCTTTTATAATTACAAGCACTCAGTGTTAATGATTGATATGCTAATAGTGAAAAACGAGATTTAGGGATCACACTATCCCATAGCATGTGCCTTACCTGGAGGTGCTGAGCTGGTTAGGTGAATAACCAAATAAACAAAAATAAACAAACAAACAAACAGACTCTTTTGCTTTAACAATTTTTCATTTAAATTTTTATTTTGATTAATTAATTTTTACACTTCCTTCTTCCTGATGCACTCCCAGGAACTGTTCCCTCGAGGAATTGGTGGATTCTATAAAATACTTTTTCTTCAATGTTTAGACTGCTTGTAATGTCATTTACTCCAAGCTATGGGAGTGTGCCAAATGCATCACGTTGAAGAACTTGTAGTCATGCTGTAAACGTGTGGGTGTAGAGAAAGTGGCATCCGGGGCTGTTAAAATATGATTATTAAGTATGCATGTTATCGTGCCTTTACTTGTATAAGTTTGGTAAAGCATTCCCCTGCTCTGTGTGGTGGGTGGGGACATCTAGCCCGGATCAAATAAGCTGCTTTTAATTAAATTAGTTTCTTCCAGAAAACTTAAAAGAAGACCACAGCGGCAACCTTTTAGCAAAGTGCTGCTAAATAACTTCAGTGCAGTGGTAAACACTACACTTGGACTTAGCTATAGTCCAGCAGATAAGAAAAACTATTGTGACAGAGTGGACCAAAGCATGAAACTTGGTATGCAGGTTCGGTTTGGCATATATAACAGTATCAGAAGGGGTGCCAAAAAAATGTTTAATTAAAACAAAATTTTTAAAGTGTGAAATTTTGATTAACAGTTAATTATGTAAAAGAGCTCAATATGAATTGTTTATTATAATGTATTGTGGTTTAATACTTTAATGTTAATGATTAGGAGTTACCTGATATTACAGGCAGCTAGACTATTTAATTGAACTAGCTACCCTGATAGCTAGCCAGGTGCAGCAAGTTTCAGAGAATTTATTTCAGTAGAATAAAACCATAATATTTCCGGCCTGTGGAGCCTTCTATATATAGTGGTTACTGAACTGATATGAGGGTGACTGAACAAGGAACTTTGTATAAACAGATGATACAGAACATGAGATCATTGTGTGGTGGGGCACAGCCCCTGGGAATGTTAGTTGGTGTTGGACAATTTCTGTGACTTGTGAGTTGTACTTGAGAGGTGTGAAGGTGTAGTCATAATTGAATTAGCGGCAGTCATTCTGGAGGGGCACTAATTCAATTATGACTACACCTTCACACCTCCCAAGTACAACTCACAAGTCACAGAAATTGTCCAACACCAACTAACATTCCCAGGGGCTGTGCCCCACCACACAATGATCTCATGTTCTGTATCATCTGTTTATACAAAGTTCCTTGTTCAGTCACCCTCATTCAGTTCAGTAACCACTAGCTAGAAGGCTCCACAAGCCGAAATATTATGGTTATATTCTACTGAAATAAATTCTCTAAAACTTGCTACACCTGGCTAGCTATCAGGGTAGCTAGTTCTATTAAAATAGTCTAGCTGCCTGTTATATCGCCGTTTTTTATTTTCGCTGTAATAATTGTATTGGTCGCGCAAATAAAAAAATTTGCGGGTATCGCCAATTATATTGACCAAAGTTTCTTGTAAGACATATTTGTGTAAAGGAATGTATATCTGGATGGAACCCCTTCTAATATTGCTGTAGATACCTTCAACAAACACTGTGCTAAGTTTCATGCTTTGGTCCACTCTGTCACAATATTGCATCAAAAGTACAATTTCCCACTGGACTATTAGGAAAAACTAAATATTAAGGCTATGGAGTGTGTTACTAGCAGTGCCCTCTAGTACCATTTCTTAACATCCATTGTTGTGTAGTTATTTATGATTGGCGTAATGACACAGTTTATATTCTTGTTGTGTGTTCACCTTCACATTATTAGCTGTACATACTGAGTGCACACTTGCCACGCCCACTGACTTTGTTGGGTGTCAAGTTCACTGCTAGTTTCAATGAAACACAATCTGAGATCAAAAGCCAGCCAGCCTGCCTAGGAGGCTGCCTTCTACTCTCTCTCATCCATTTCCATCTCTTCTTCTTTTTTTTTTACTACATTTTCTGTATATAATTATAGAGAGAAAGACTTGAATCAAAATGTCTTTTTGTTTGGAACTACCAAAAAATAGAAGTTAAAATCACGATAGTTATTCTCTATACACTTACCAACTTACATTCTCCCACCCGTCTCCTTCTTACTGTAGGTCGAATACAAGCCGGTCACAGCCAATGCCACATTCTCCCACGCTGTCGTACCTCCTCTACAAATCTTCCTCAACCCCACGGAGTGCATGTGTCAGTCTGTGGAAGAGACAGCTCAGTCTGTGCAGTCCAACTTTCTCATCCACAGCTGCGAGGTCACCTCAGACTGCCACGGTGTTCGCTGCTTGATCAGCGCTGTCGGCCAGACCGGTTATGTGGAGACCATCATCTTGCCGTGTGAGGGGGCATTGGACGTGGTGGTGGAGGATCAGAACTTGGTGCCCGTCTCGCGGCAAGTGTTCTACCGGACCGAGTCTCGGAACATCAACGTGCAGGGATATTCGGTGCGCGCTGACGTGATTATGGAGAAAAACGACTACTCCATGGTAGTGGCGGTGAGTTGCAAATAGTTGTAGTAGTAGTAGTAGTAGTAGTAGTTGTTATAGTAGTAGTAGTTGTTGTAGTAGTAGTAATTGTAGTAATTGTTGTAGTAGTAGTAGTAGTAGTAATTGTTGTTGTTGTAGTAGTAGTAGTTGTTGTAGTAGTTAGTAGTAGTAGTAGTAGTAGTAGTAGTTGTAGTAGTAGTAGTTGTTGTAGTTGTTGTAATTGTAGTAGTAGTAATTTAGTGGTGGCTAATAAGTAATAGTAGTAGCGGTTTTAGTAATAATAACGTTAGCAGTGATAGTAATAATATAGTAATAGTAGTAGTAGTAGCAGTAATAGTGGTAGTGTTGTTACTGATTCCTGTGGTTAGTTACAGTAACTAGGTCCCACCAAACTAACTCATGCCAATCCCATCATTTTATCACAACTTTTTTTTTCCTTTACATTCTGGGCTGAAATAATAATTAACAGCAAATTTTTCTCAGTTCTGTAATAAGTTAAATTAATACATAATATATGTATAGGCTTACAGATAAAGTAGTCTAGTGAACTGTCTGTGTTTGTTGTTGGAAGATAATGGTCTGTAGATTTCTTTCAGTTTGCCTCAAGTGTTATCAATATTACAAGATCGAGCCTCAGTTTTGACAAACATATGCTTCTTCTGAAAGTATTTGTGTCCAACTTAGTGCTGAGTGCACACCATCATACAGCTGCAATAGACCATAATAAGTGTCTTTGACTTACATATAAATAAACATTCCCCCCCCCCCCCCCCCCCCCATCTATTGGCATACTCACATATGCACACACACACACACACATACACACACACACACATACACACACATGACTATGCATGACCCACGCGCACACACACATACACTCACACAACAGCTAAATGTATGTATAAACTATTGACTCATAGCTTAGTGCTTTTAACTGTGCCAGATTATTTCAACTTCTTCTAGTTAATTTAATGTTTTGTTAGTTATTTTTTTCCACTGTTTTTTTTTGTTACGTTATTAAAAAAAAAAGCAATTGGGTTACAAACCAAATACTTCTCCCTCAAAATAGATCCGAATGTGAAGGCACAAATGAGAATATATTTTTTATTGCTAGTGAATAGTAAATTAACATTAACTACCTCACTCAATTGAATGTTGTTGTTGTTTTGAAGAGTTATATACGGACAAAATTGTGCAGGCATTTACGTCATCAATTCCAGCTAATGTCGCCTTGCCTTGCAGTAGTTGTTGTTGTTTATGTGGTATGGGTTTTATGTTTAGTTTCCACTTATGTATATGTGACAGTACTTGGGAAAAGGGACCAATTGCATTAAAAATTGAAAAATGAGTTATTCATACCACTGTGTAGAGCACTTCCTATGGAGTATTTTGATACCAAGTTTATAGGCAGGTGCTGCTTGGTTCACTAAATATACAAGCGACAACCTTTAACAACGGTTTCAGCCACTGATATTTGGGGTCAGTGTAGTTAAAGGGTAGGAGATACCTGTGGGCCAATAAAAAGAAAGCCAAAAAAATTTTTTTTGTCCGTGTTTGGGCTCTACTATACATTTTTGATTTTACGTAATTGTTCCCTTTTCCCAAGTACGGTCACATATTTTAAATCGTAGTAATTGAAATGATGTTGAACATGCCCAGCTGTATAGTGTCACTGAAGATTATCGTAAAGCAATGAAATGAAAGAAAAATTACAATGTGGCAGATGTTTTTTTACTTTACCTACCAAGTGACTGATGAGTGTGCCCCTGTAATTCACTGAGCAAATTACCATTCCTGTGTGACACATGATGAACTTGTGTTTTAACTATTAAGTAACAAATTATTGACACTACCGATGAGAAAATACCGTAGATCTGTTATTTCATACCACGTGTGGCATGTGACCGACCAGACATCGTCTAAGACATGAGAAGTTTTATTCCTCCACCCACACACACACATTATGATGTGACTTTATAGATCGTTAGTATCGAGTATTACATTACTTTATTGTAGCCATAGGGATCCCTTGGGGGAAATAAAGATGTGAAATGAGCTGTATAGAGGATTTTGTGTGACACACTTTCTCTACAGCTGTTACCTTAACTAAAGTTCTATAATGTGATTATAATTTTACCAACTTTAAGTTTTAAGAATAACCCTTTACCTAACCTTTCTTTTCTTTTAGTTGTCCCTTTACCAAATTTTCATCGGAACAGTGGCAATACTCCCTCGACATACAATCATTTTGGACAAGACAAACTGCTCCACTCCCGATCTGAGCACGCTGGCCCCTCCTCCCACCCCCACATCTGCCCCTCCCCCAGCTGCCGACTCTTCAGCCCTCTGTCTGAGCTTGTATGACAACATAGTCTCCCGGAACTACACTGAGCCATTCATATGCAACTTTCTGGGCGGGGCTTGTGATGCGGGCGTGTCTTGTATGCTTCTCCTGTTTGGCTCCAGCTACCGCGTGGATTTGAGCACGTCACCAACGGCTTCCAACTTTTTCTCGTACAATGTTGTGTCCAGAGATGGAGGGACTTCTTCGCTGATGTTGCAGGACAACTTTACAATCGTTGCCGGACTTCCCTCTCCACAAGGGGCGGAGCTTTTGTTCACCCAGGCCAGTCTGAGCCAATATCTGAAAAGAATTCAGGTAAGGGTCGTCAATGTGTTAAATGTTGAGGGTGTGAATTGGGAGGGGAAAATACGCAATCCATAGAATTGCTACACTCATTACGTGAATGTTATATGTATTTTGAACACAGGGAAAAAAAACTGACACTGAGTGTGTCAATTTTAGTTTTCAAATATTTTGGCAAGGATTTTTAATATCCTCCCTCCCCCCTCTCTTCTCCTACCCCTTATTTCAATAATATTTCGTCTCTCTCTCTCTCCTCATGCTATATGTACGTGCATATGTAGATTGATCTCCATCTTGTGTTTGAACAAGAAAACTTCCTGGATGTAGTCCTTCCTCGCACTTGGATCAGTTTGAGGCAAGAAATGTGCGACTCTGTTGTAGCTGCCGAGTCAGATGACGCCACACAGTGCTATGCCCTGGGGGATTGCTCTGGACTCAGCTGTACTCTGACCCCTGATTTCGGGTCCGGTGCCGTCGTCTCGAGAGACGTGGTGGTGGAGCTGGACAAGTGCAAGGACCCGTTGATTTCCATGGTTACGGTGTATGGGAACAATTCATCTTTTCAGAGGAACGTGTCCGGGAGTGGCGCGGTGTTCTTCAGAGGTGGAGAGTCGCTGGTTGTGGGCGTGACCCGTAATGCTACTTTTGCTAACCTCACAGTAAGTAAGGTTTGGTTTATGGCAGGTTGTATGTATGTATATGCAAGTAAGCATTTTATTTTTTTCTTGATAATTTGTGTGTGTGTATGCATTAAATGTGTGCAGTGTGTGTGTGTGTGTGTATGTGTGTGTATGTGTGTATGTGTGTGTCAAAGGGACTTACTATTTGTAATAGCTATCTAGCTTTCATGTTGTCACCTTATTAACAGTACACTCTGTCAAGTGTGTACTTACTACATCTACCTCTTTACGCAGTATCTTCAGATTGTATTATTTCAAGTGAGATTTTTGAAATAGTTGTTTAGGAAAAGAGAGGGCATCAAGACAGCCCAGTGAAGTACAAACACCTGCCTTCTCATTCTCATACTCCATTCATGCCGGTCATTTGTTTCTCTCTCTCTCTCTCCAGGTGTCATTCCAAGGTGTGAATTTCTCGGCACCTGTGGTCCCCCCGGTCCTCATTCCTATTAATGCCAGCACTTGCATGTGTCAGTCATTGAGTGAATTAGCCCAAGCGTCAGGCCACTCTTTCATAGAGACGAACTGCGTCCCCAACCAGGCCTGCGACGGCGTAAAATGCACTCTGAATGTGCTGGGAGGCATATACTATCTGGAGACGGTTATTCTGCCGTGTGTGGATGCCGTGGAGTGGCTGGTAGAGGACAGCGCTTCCAACATTCTGGCGGAGCATCGGTTTAATGAGACGGAGAGGAGAGACGTTGTTGTGGAGAACCTCCCCCTGACTGTGGAAATTATGCTGCTAAAGAAAGCTTACTCCATGGATGTGAAGGTGAAAGGGAGGTGGGGGGGGGGAGGGATTACTAAATAATATTATTCAGATTTAAAAGCTGTACAGATTGACATGCGAGTCTACTACTATTACTACTGGTGTCCCGTTGCACATATTGAATGTATATATATATATATATGTAAAACTAGTGCTGTGCTTGAGCACAAATGGCGAGCGAGCCTAAAACTACACTACTGTTAAATGATTGATTTTAACTTCTAACACTCAAGCTACTGGGAAAAAGTCGAGCGAGTTTTTAAATGATGTGTATACAGTAAAGGGGTTTCAATGCCATGGTAACCACTCGCCACAACTGTTTGAATAAAAACAACAACAACAACAAAATAAACGAGTCACGTTATTCAAACGTTGTTTTTTGTTGTTATGTAGTAGCTCTAACACACAATACTTTCACACAATTGGACATACCTACACAAGACTTACCTTCGCAGTTAATCTAGTGGACAATGAATTGTCAAGTAAACAATGTTGCGTACGCTAATAACTACGACAAAAAATAAACATAAGCATTAACTTACCACCGCCAATATATTGAATAGAAATGGAACTCCAGTACGTTTTTAAGTTCTAACTGCACCTGCTAAAGAACTCCATAACTTTAAACAATTTAATTTCTAGGGTGATACTGGTAATGATCCAGAGGATTCTGTTTAGTGAAATTTGGGACAGGGTCGACCACCAAACTAACACAAAAATGCCAGGGTCAAAGTACAAGATGACGTACGTCCAAACATAATGCCCTGATTCTCAATTTGACACCAATGTATAGTGTCTCACTCGCTTCGCCAATGAATGAAATGTGCCAAATGATTACGCTAGAATTGTTTTCACATTGGTTAGTTGTTATGACAATAATAATAATAGTAATAATAAGGATAATAATAATAATAATAAGAAGAAGAAGTTGCAGTACTGTAGCAATTACAAAACTTAAATAGTGTTTTAAATTTACCATTTAATTTTGTCTTTTTGTGCAGGCCAGCCTTACCGACACTCTATTTGGTGAGATAGAAATTGTCCCTGAGTTCACAGTCATTCTCGACAGAACTCACTGCAGCCATAGAGACTTCACACCCGTGCACCCTCCCCCTCCTCCCACACTTCCTGCCTCTTACCAATCTGAACCATGTGCTGGGTTCTATCGGGCCATCGCCAATGCTGCTGTCGAGGAGCCCTTTACCTGTCAGTACTACAATTCATGTGACATAGGGATACAATGTACACTAAACATCTTGCATTCCACTTACACCGTGGTCATTTCTCTCGACAATAGTGGGAGGAGTTTGGACTTCATGGTACAGGATGGTAATGGGAAGATTTTGATGGCGACAGAACTTCGAGGAGGTGTTAATGTGGTCTTGCCATCTCCTTCAGGAAGTAACCTCAACTTCACTTCTCAACTACTTGACAATCAAACGTTTATTGGAATGAAAGTACGCTACACATGTGAGATAGAGAATGGACTGAAAGGGTGAATCCCTAATAGCTACTTGGTTTCATTTTCCCAAACAAGATGCTTACTGAGAAAACAGTTGAGAAATACATACATTGACTTGAGGGAAGAAAGAGCTGGGAAGTGGTTTGCAGAATCTTCTTTTCTTTAAATTAATTCAGAGGAAAAAAACTGAGCAAAGAAGAGTGGAAGGGGATTTGGAAGTGGTAGTCTTTTCTCTGTGATTGAGTACTTATTATTATTATTTGTGTGTGTGTGTGTGTTTGTTTGTGGCAGCTGGATCTCTACGTCTACTCTCTTACTGGTGAACTCAGAAAAGACATCCTTATACCGTACACAGAAGTGGGACTGAAGTCCAGTGAGTTTATTTAATCCTAAAATGAATTTATGAAATGACTGATTTTGGGAATTTTACAGATCATGAATCAAACTAGTTGTCAATTACCACTTTATTTTATTTTATTTTACTTTTCCATTCTCTTCATTTCATTTGATCTTTTTTCTACAGATATTTAGATCTAATCTAGTCACATGTGAGTAATCTGATTGGTTCGTTACATAAAAGTTCAATTTGTTCCACACTCTGTAGCATTTAGAAAGCGAGTAAATCTGACACTTGTTGCTACACTCAAGGCTTTACTGGCACAAACTGTTTTGTTTCTTTCTTTACCGTTGCTACATTAAAAAAATTTTTTTTTTATATCATGAATAGGCTACTTTTATAATCTTTGGCCTCAGGTAGCGTTCTCACTACACTTGGATGCCATAGCTTGAGACCTCATATTCCTAACGCAGCGCAGATTCATCCAATCTAATGTAATTTTAGATTTTATTCAAGTAAAGTTTTATTAAATCCTGTTATTTCATAATTCCAGTTTCAACAATTACTAGTGGTGTGCTTGAGCACAAATGGCGAGCGAGCCTAATACTGCACCACTGTTAAACTTTTGGTTTTAACTTCAAGCTACTAAAAAAAAATCGAGTTTTTAAGTTACGTATTACACGGTAAAGGCATTCAATGCCATAGTAACCACTCCCCGAAACTGTTTGAATTGAAACAAAAAACATGTCATGTTCTTTAAACTTTTTCTTTGGGATATTTTTAGTAATTGTTGTAACACACATTACTTTCACATAACTGAACGTACTTATGCAAGACTTACCTTCGTGGTAAGTCTAGTGGACATTTCAAGTAAATACTGTTGCGTAGGGCTTATAAATACGACAAATAGCATATTAACTTACCACTGCCACTAACTCGAATAGAAATGGAACTCCAGTAAGTTTTTTAGTTTAAACTGCACCCGCAAAAAAATTCAAAGCGGTAAACAATTTTAATTCTAGGATGATACGGGTAATGATCGTTAAACCAGAGGATACTGTTTAGTGATGTTTGGGACAGAGTCAGACACTGAGCTAACTCGAAAATACGAGAGGGTCAAAGTACAAAATGACATACATACATTCAAACATATATATTATACTAGTGGTGTGCTTGAGCACAAATATCGAGCGAGCCTGATAGTTAGGTAACATAAAACTGCGGTATTGTTAATATGTTTTAGCTTAGTTCATGCAAACACTAAAATATCAGCAAACTAATACAAAATCACTCTCTTACCTTATTAATGGTAACTTCTGTAGTATCAAACATCTGCCATTCTAATACCAGTAACTCTTGGACAAGCTCTCAGCTACGATAAAAAATAAAAAAAACCAGTGTTATTATTTGTAATTTTAGCCAACAAATATGGAATCACTATTTACCTCAATTTCTGAGTATCAAATTTGAGTTACTTTGACTGTGAATTACCTCACATTCTTGACAACAAGCTCTCTGCTACAAAAACAAAAGACAATCAATGTTAGCGCACAAATGCAAAATTACTTTCTTACCTCATTTTCTTGAGCCGTAGTAACTTCCGTAATCAAATTTAAGCCATTCTGACTATTTGAATTTACCGGTCACCTTTGACAGCAAGCTCACTGGAGTAGTAGTAGCTTCCTTAGCATTAATATTACGGCATTCTGACAACCAATGGCTCTTGACAACAAACAAGCGGCACTCCGTATCCCCCTAAAACGGCGAAGTTTTGAAATTATGTTTGGAAAAGGGTCTTCAATGCCATAGTAACCGGTCTCAGCAACTTGAAAAACAAGGGTTTTCGCCGGAATTTTCTCATACTTCAGAGCTTAAGTTTAAAGTAAGGCTTGTTTAATGCTGTAGTTTCAGAATAAACTGGGGTCAAGCCTAAAAAGCCGAGTTTTTAGGAGAAAAAAGTTTTGTACCATCCATATACACACATTATATATATAACATATACCCGATTTTGCTAACCACCCCTAATAGTATCTCGCTCGCCAAATTAATTTACTTTGTACTAACAAAAAGAAACCTAAAAAATATGAGGAATCAAACAACTTTATTATGTATGATGATGCGTGTCACATGATTGAAACTTAGGTTAGAGACTCAGTGGTGCACACTAGGCAAAAAATGAATTTTCCTACACCTCCCACACTGTAGGAAATATACCTATCCTATACCTGCACAACTACAGTAGGTGAAATATACCTATATATACCTGCATTACTACAGTAGGTGAAATATACATATATATACCTGCACTACTACCGTAGGTGAAATATACCTATATATACCTGCACTACTACTGTAGGTGAAATATACCTATATATACCTGCACTACTACAGTAGGTGAAATATACCTATCCTACTACAGTAGGTGAAATATACCTATATATATACCTGCACTACTACAGTAGGTGAAATATACCTATATATACTTTCACTACTACAGTAGGTGAATTTCATAACTATATGAAGTCCTCCTACGTAGGACAAAGATAATATAGGTACATTTCATATACAGTATGGGGTGTGTAGGAAATTTCAGCCGGTTAGACCTTATGGGTCACTCTCATTAAAATGTTGTGAGAAGATTCACTAGTTGTTATTTTTGTTAACTTGTCATTTGCAGCAACTACTGCTGTCATCTCCACTGCTGTCATCTCCACTGCTGTCATCTCCACTGCTGTCATCTCCAAGAATTCCTCCACGGGCATTGTGATTGGAATAGTGGTAGCAATGTTGCTATTTGTCGTCGTGGCGATCACAGTAGGAGTGGCTGTTGCAGTGGTGGTGGTGGTGCTCGTTAAAAGGAGAAAGGCTGTTCAGTTCAGTTTCCAGCGCATGGATGACAGTAATGGTAGTCCCTCTCTCAAGTTTTCTGGAATGGAGAAGAAGAAAGAGCCTAATGTTGCTGCGGCAACCATGGATGACGGGGACAGTGAGGATGACGATGGGTTTAAGAAAGTAGATCTGGGAGAGAACTCAGGACTTGGTGTGCTTTTTAAAAAATAAAAATTTATGAAGTTTTTTTAATGTTATTTATTATTATGCATATTTTTATTCAGCATTGTTGAAATATATTTCCGTACATTCACAACTCTGGCACTTGTTTTTATACCACTTGTTGTTGTTGTTTTCTTAATATAAAATATCATTTCACCATAAGCAATATGATAATAACCTCCAAGCATACTATATTATACTATTATACATACAGTATGTATGTATGTGTAATTATAGTAATAGAAACAACAAGTTCACCATGATAAATAAAGACAATAGCAAGATTGCCAGATGGACAATCCTGAATGCCTGTTTTCATTAAGTAAAATTGTTAATGCTAGCTGAACCTGGCTACAAATTAATTGAAGCTAGATTACCTGTATAATACATAAACATGTTGCAGTAACCACTAAAATTGACTGACACTGGGCCATTGATAAGAATAGGAGTGATGAGAAAGGATAGACACTCCAAAATAAAAGTAGCTATTTATAAGAGCACTTGTCTCTTCACTTCTGCGAAATTTTCTGTTACAACTGATAATCAAATGTTAGATTGATGTCAACTACCAGATATAAAGTCAATTAACTACACTGGTTCAATTTAGATCAAACTTTAAACAGAATAGCTAAAGCTATTCTTCCAAAGTCAAGATAAGCAATAGAACTTCAAATGTTAAATTGATCACTACTTAAAAGCCTGCTGGATATTAAAATTTGATCGCACTACAGAAGTGAATAAAGTAGCTATTATGTTTTGTGAAGGACCCTAGCACAGAATACACGCTGAGGGCACGTGCACCCCAAGTATTTTGAACCTTAGTCAGAATTATGCTGTCGTTGATTACAAAAGAGATCCTTAGTCACGCTAACTAACTACACTATTCCAATATCACTTTCCAAAAATGTACAACTCTGACATGAGGCAGAACTGAATATGATCACGTGATGTGCATGTGTCAGGGGAGAGAATGAGAATGTTTGGTTGGTAAAGGGTTCACCACATACCTTAGATATTTTGGGCATTGCCAAAAATTTGTGTCTGCGAACTAGCACAAATGTCTTTGCACGAGAACACACTCCTTCAAGTGTAGCTTACTTGCCATGTGTGCCCCTACAATTAAGAAATTATTCCTACACCTATGTAGTTATCACATGTTTGCTGTCTTGTTGGTGCATAGTCTCCTGTAGCAAGACCCTTTACCTACCATTATCCTGGGAAGAAGTAGGTAAAGGGTCTGTATACTAAGTAGTGCCTTGTACATTATTGTGATATTTAAATTCATATTGCTTCTGGCATAAAATTTTATAAAAGTAAATGTGTGAAAACAGTGAACACAAATAATGCTAATATTATTAGATTAATATTAATGGCAAGTGATAGTCATAGAAATATTGTTATATCTCCCAACATATATGACTCTGGACTTAAACTTTTAATATGGCAACAATTATAATAATGATGTTAAAAAATGAATCTGTTAATAGTCATTCAATATCAGTTTCATCTTCACTCTCAACTTCTTCGTCTTCCTGATTAACTGATGCCTGATTCTCACAGTCTTGCAGCCTGCACATATCAGTGCACTTGAGCCCATTGGCCATGCATGTACATTTAGCCAGTTCACATTTTCTTGCACAGTTGCAAGCCAGCAGATCCAAAATGGCTTCAGGTGCTGGCTAATCTTCCATCCAGTGAATTACCAGGTGTTCGCTGTTTTCTTCCAATTCCATTTCCATCTTTTTCCAACAGGACTTGGCACTTGAGGATTTGATTCCAAACATCTTCTCCATATTCCAGCTTGATAGTTTGCTCTCTGGGCATGGTTTGCCAAGCAATCTTTGCATGGTGGCAGCTGATGACTTTCAATTTCTCCTTTCTTTGCACAGAACAGATGGTATCTGAGTTTGTTAACTTGACTGGTGGAAGCCTTAGGAGCATATAGGAGGCAAGTGAATGCTTCTAACTTCTCTAGGAGTTCTTGAGAAAGGTTCCACTCCTGCCCCAATTCAATGAACGTCTCTTGGTGATCACTATTGCTCATTAACAACTTCAGGGCCCTTGCCTTCCCTTTGCCTGCAAAAGCACTGACAGTGTCACAGCCAGTGTATGCGTGCATGCCAATGAGAGACCTACACACATCTATGCCAACAGAATCAGCAATTCTCTGAATGTCAACAATCCTTCTCCTGTTCTTTGTGCCACATTTCTGGAATAGCTGAGCTCCTATTCTGTCTTGAAATGCCAACGACATGATGAAGACGTCCGTGTCTTCTGAACAGATCACTGTACCTTGATAGCCTTCACTAGCAGCATGGGAAGCATGTACAAGTAGACGTCCATCAGTTTCTTCTTGAGTACAATGTAGTGCTGCCACTTCTTCACTTCCTTGAGAGGTGATTTTGTAGCATTTGTCATCAACAGTGGCATATAAAACCTTACCATTAAGTTTTTCTCTGCACCATGACATTCTCCATTCATTAACTATGAAGGAAATCAAACTGTTCTTATTCGCAATTCTTGACAGGAAAGTCCTCCATTGCCTCACGATTTGCGTCGCTGTAATGCTCTGCAACTGGTGCCCTGTTTCTCCACCTCGCACTGTTCGTTCACTGTTCTTAATAGAGTTGTACTTGTACATGATGTCAAAGACAACATAAATTCTGCTACTCTGACATCCCTCACTTAGTGCTATAGACAAAACTGTGCTTGCAACATCACCAAATGTAGCTTGATCACCTTTTACTTTTTGAACTAAGTTCATTCCATCAATGATTGAAGCACAGTTTCCTGGTAGCTGTTCTACTACTGGCACATCCTTTTGTAAAGCTGAGGCTAAAGTGGCTTTGTTTGTTTTTCGCAACAGTCCATCCGGTGTGGACAGAGACCAGGGAAATGGTCCAAGAGGATGAGAGAGGATACTTTCGATCTGTAGGTTACGTCCTTGAGCCATCACAATAATTCGACCAAAAAGGGATCTATCCGCTTTTAAGATAATCATTCTTCCGCTTGATTTTACTTGCTTTTTCTTGCACAAATTGCTAAAGGTCTTGAGTTTGTTAGCTCTTATTGGTGCATAAAAATTCTTTTCTGGCGGGTCTTGGGAGAGTCTCTCACATTTAAAAGTGGCGTAACACTGCTTTCCAATATCATATGCTTGCACCAGGTCAAATGAAACATCAGTGGAGGCTGTTTTTGCAGTGGAGATGCTAACTAGATCTTGATTTTCTGTAAAAGGATTAATCTATCCTTGAATCAAGTCAACTACTGTTGACACTGCTTCTTCATCCTTTTGGATTCTTGGTTTCTGTAAATCTGCATGGTTGAGTCCAGACTTCTTACTTGAACCATGTCTCTTAGGCATCCTAAGAATGCACTTCTATGTTCTGCTGTCAAGTAGTAACGCCTCACAGCACCTGCTTTCAGGCTGCATTGAGCTGTGCCTCCTGGTGTCTGAGTATCCTTGTTCACTGTCACTTCTGTGGTCTGGTCTACAGATATCTTCCCAAATGGGTTGCTACTGGACATTTGCACAGAAAATTGGCCTGCCTTGAAGGCTTCATATACTAAAGAACTGGATTCCGGGAGATTTGTCATCTGAGCAAAGTATGCTGAAAGATATCTTGCATAATTGACTTTGTCGTAAGCAAAGCACCATGGAATCATCACTCTAATGGCATTTAGGTGCAAACTCCAGTTTGTAAAAGGCCAAGTACAACATCTTCTACCATGTCAATATACGACATCCAGTAGGCTGATAGCTCTCCATTATTGTGGCGGAGATGCTCCAGAAAATTATTCCACAAAGTCATCACCTGAACTAGAAGTGGATTTTGAAGCAATTCTTCAAATTCTTGCTGACTTACCGTGCATGCCATATCACTTACATACTTTGCACAACAAAGATGTAATCGAAGCAGTTTGCTCTTTATGATTTAGGTCCAGCCAAACTGTGAACGCTGCCCATACCAGTCTCATCAGGGCTTCATAAATGCATTTGTGGACCCTCACAACACGATTGTAGTGTTTGCCATCCAGAACACCATTGACGGACCCCTCAGCAACTATCCCAGATTCTATGCAAATATCTTTAAGCCCAGCATCTCTGAACCGCTTTCCAATGATACCAAGAGCATTACAGATAGTGTGGAATGTTCCCATTCTGAGAATAAGATGGGAAAACTTTTCCTTATGCTTCCAAGCTATTTCAGCAGCTATTGCATAGAGTGCTTGATCCATAACTACTACAATTGTTTCTAGTTGCAATTCTTCCCTGACTAATTCAGACTGGTTCATGATTTCAAACACAGTATTCAACTCAGTGGCTGGAGCATTTATAATAGGGAGATACCCAACAACATCTTTCGAAATCGGAATTTTTTTCCGAGTTAGGATATTAAACCCAGTCCAGCTGGGTATAGCTTGGACTTCTTCATCTGTTTGCCTAGTAAGAATCCATAATAAATTTTTCTGTTGGGCCACTTGAGCTACTTTTATATTGTCTAAAAAGTGCCTCTCTCGGGTTTGAATAGGCTGTGGGCCAACTCGTGTACCAGCTACATAAACATCCAATTCTTGATGCTCAACACTGATTGATCTCTGCTTTTTCTTTGCTACTAGTGGAAGTTCAGACCGGGGAAGATCAGGTCCATAAACCTTGGCCTGTACAACTATGCCATTCACTTGATGTGATGTACCTTTTCCAGAGAGAGTCTCCTCTAGTCTGTCTATGTTATACCATGCCAGATTAGTGAAGACAGGGGTTTGATAAAAACTGGAAGAGCCACTCTCTGGTTGAGACCTGTTGCTATATTTTGGAGGCACAGAGCAGTCTCGTTCTCCTCTAGCTGGGAGTAAGATACGCTATGCCCAAACTTGTTCAGTGTACGAATAGGCTCTGTGTTACCAGTTAGGGTTTTGACAGCATATGGAAGTAGCATATGTTTTGGTGGTTTGTGCTTACCACATGTCACAGCATAGATCATATCCTGGCTAAGAGACTGAATTAAAGTGTTGATCCTGTCCGAGTAACACTTACCTCCAGGATCTCCAGTAAGAAGGCCAACAAGAAAACGTTCCAATAGATGTGGGACATTGTAGTAAGAAGCAGCATCGGATGGATGGTATGGCCAAGGAGTGGGTAGCATGTCCTGTTTGATGACAGATCGAATCTGTGAGGAAGCCTGATCTACAATTGTGGTCACTGTGCTCATCTTCGTTTTCCAGACAGTGAGTTCCTTGTGTATAGACCCCTTGCAGTTACGTAATTTTTAATTACGTAATAGTGAGGGCGGCCATGTTGGAGTACAACCGCGCGAACCACGCTCAAAAGCAGAAAAAAGCTGTTGTTAGGAGGATACTTTTCTTCTCTCAAAAGTTCTGCTGAAAGGGAGAGGTATTTGGAAAAACTAAGGCATGTAGGAGGCTTATATTTACATGGCAATCGTGATTTTAGTTATCATAATATACAGTTTTCAGTCACTACTAGCTATTTGTCATGAATTTTAGTTTCATGTATATGTTACTGTTTAATGGATCACTAACTTCTTCATTCAGTGTTTAACAAAAACAATTATTTGTTGCTTATATTCCATATAGTTTTATGCTTAATGGATGTTTTGTTTTAGTTGATATCTCTCTCTGACTTTGCTTTTAGCTTGAGTTATTGTCTGACCACATACATTTTATTTTTAGTTAAACTACAATACTTATGACAAAAAATATTATAGTTTTAGTCAACCAAAATATATTTGATGTATGGTAGTACTGGGGAACTTTAGGATATTTCAGTTGCTATTTAATTACTTTCAGGTGCAATGTCAGATGTTTTGTTCGAGAAGGAGCTATTGTAACTTTGTTGTATGGACCGAAGATGACTTGTATGTGGAGCGAATATACCCAAATGAAAACTTCTGGTTGATCAGTACCTCTAAAGCAAAGGATTTCTTCAAGTGCTCAATTATACCAGAATTGTTCGGAAAACACTACTCTCAGCCGACAACCACCAATACCACATGTCAAATTCAATCTTCTTTGCCTTCATGTTCTGAAGGACAACAGTCAGATGAGCCTGGTAGTGAAAAATGTCAAGTGCAAAGTGGTAGTAGCACCAGTCAGAACAATACTGACTCTGTAGCACTGTATTGTTATTGCCAACGACCATAAGAAGGAGATATGATAGGATGTGACAATCCTAACTGTTCCTTTGAATGGTTTCATTTAACCTCTTTAAATTTGAAATCTCTTCCTAGTTGTAAGTTTTGGTGTTGCCCCAATTGTAGAAGATTGCCCCAATTTCAGAAGACATCAAAAAAGAGAAAACTCATGATACTAATCTATCATGTTAACTGTATCTAAATATTTTCAAACAAATTTATTATATTGTGCATAAACTTAATTCATATTGAGGTGAATTGTACATAAATTATTTGATCAAAGTTAAAACTGAATGGTACATGAATTATTTAGTCAAAAGGGACAACTGAATCACACATATTTATTAAACCACAGCTTACATATACAATCTTATCTAAGGTTGTTACAGTTTCATTAGAGCAAACAAAATCAATTGGTTGCGTGGCACTAAGAATAGAGTACTTTTGCCTAATGTTACCAATTACACGTTCAACGTGAATTCTCACATTGGCTATCTTCCTGCTTTGTTCCACTTCAATACCACTGAGCTGAGTCTTTCCTTTAGTAAATGCAGGGATTTTCAAACTGGAACAGTATGACCCAACTGAATCTTCAATGTCAAATCCACGATCCGCCAAGATGGTATCTCCTGGAACCAGATTTTGCAGAAGAGAACAGTGCTCTGTAATGTGTTTGTCGCTTGCTCTTCCTCCCCATCCTTCTGAAATGTAACTCACAGTCCCTTGGGGTGTAATTCCAAGAAGATATTTAACCGTATTATGGTGCTTATATGCTGAATAAGTCTGAGCCCTAGCCAATAAACATGTCGGACGCTCCAAAAATGTTTCAAAGCAATCAACTATAACTACACAGTTAGGAAAATGCTTTCTGAAGTCCATTGGCATAGTCTTTCTAAGATTATATCTATCTGGCCAAATTATTAGTGGTTTTAATTTTACGTACAAGATCCCGAGAACATGTAAATATGTTCGACTAATAGTGGAACTATGAACCTTGAATCGGTACGCAAGATATTGACCAGAGAGACCAAGACGCATTTGCATCAGTGTGGCAAGAAGCTGCTGAAAAGGTGTCAACACAGACGATTGCTTCAAATTTGGCTTGACATACTCAAATAGGACCTCAAGAAGTGACCAGGTACTTAACCCGGTATAAAACAGTACTTTAGAATTATTCCCTTTAAACGAGTCTTCATTTAATGACAAATCTTTGATTTCACGCTTTAAAGATTCCACCTTTTTGGACATTAAATTAAAATATTCGCTATGCTCATCTCTTAAATCTTTTTCTATTCTTTCTGCTCGTTCCAGAAGGTCAGTCTTTTCTTTTTTTTTAGAGAAACTACTTCCTCTTGAAGTAACAAAACTTCCTTTGCTGTTAATTCAGTCTGAACTGGAGTACCTACAAAGCCATGATCACTATCACCATCACCATCACTGTTAGTAGGTGCTGGTCTCTTTCTGCTATTTCTTTCTGCTACTCTTACATATCTTTCAGTAGCTTTCTGAGTACTCGAAGCATCATAACCAATTCAGGGATAGAGGAACCCAATCAGGATTGGTACTGTCATAGAGCTTGGCAGGTGATCCATGCACAAAATGATCAGAACAAACACGAATGTATTGTAACTTTTCCAAATTTAGGTCTTTTCTTTTGATAGTTGCCATCCATTCACGCTGTCTCCTTGTACTCAGTTCATGTGTTTGATCTCCTTGGTGACTAATAACTGCTGGCAATCTGAAGAAACGCTTCCCCTTGTCTCTTTCAGTCCTGTTAGAGCAGCCAATCATAGCACACAACACCATATTTTCTAAGGCTAACGAGCATTTAAACCACGCTTGTACTCCAAGATGGCGGATCCGACAATTTGACGTCACGACCACGCCTACTGCAATGGGTCTATAGCTTGATTTTCCAGGACAACTTCTTGTAATGACAAACTGCCAGGAATCACCAGCAGCTTTCCTTTGTCATCTGAACATACCTTAACTGAATCTGTTCAGGTCACGGCATCTGAACAGGCAAGAGGAAGTCACACCTCCGAAGCCACGCCCACCATACCAGACAAGAAGAAGTCACGCCTACGAAGCCACGCCCACCGAGTAATCTCAAGCCAAGCTGAAGACGTATAAACATTGAACTTATATAATATTGATGACTCTTTACCATGTAATTCAATGCATAATGATATTCATACACAACCATTGCTGTTATCACCCTAGTCACACTTTCATAAGTCTTGTAATTCATATGCGTATGTTGTCGAAAAGATTTCATCAGTACTGTCAAAAGTCTGAGTTAGTTTTGGGTGCGTACTCCACGCTGCCACCGCAGTTGTCTCCTGCAATCTGCCCGTTGGCGACGTAGACACTGTCGGGGTAAGGGGCTTGCCTTTGCTGCTTGCTCTGCGCTGTGCACTTAGATTCTGACTTTGCCAGACAGGAAAGTGTATCTTGACACCTGGTCCTTCGCGCACTGGCGAAGCCAGCATTTTTGCTTCGCCTGAACCTCTCACGTCTCGAAGACCACGCTCGAAGACCACGCCCCAGCTCGTGGAAATTACTACTCCACGAACAGAATCCCCAAGCTCGTTTTCCAGTTTTCTGTGAATATGTTTCTTTGTGGACTCACTCAACAATTTATTGTTAGAAAGCATAAAGGATTCAAGCCGTGTCGTCAAACAAACCATTGATACTATCTCTTCGTTGGGAATGATTTTAGTGCGTATGTACTTGAAAAGGTCTACAAAAGCTTCTCTTTCAATAACTTGATACGATTCATCTTCTCCTTTCTCATTATCTTTGCCCTTGGTTTTGAGTTTGGTGTACTTTTTGTAGCAAGAAAGATAGTAATGCGCCTCTGCAGCAACTATATCTCTGCTTGTTACACCTATTATTTTTTCATCTCTTTTTTGGATTGCACTTTCCCGGAGTGTATTGTCTGCTCTCAGTTGAACAGCTTGTGTGAGCTTTTCACGTGACTTAGACCCCTTGAGGAACCTATCCTTATTACAAAAAATGCAGATAGCCTTGTATACCCTGGATTCTGATGTTGACCTCCTACATGGCCTCTTTGAAGTACAGCCAGCCTCAATGCTAAGCATATCATCACTAAAACTTGCCTCTCTTTGCCTTTTAATAGTTTCTAAATCTCTTTTCATAGTGAAAATGCTTCTGCATTTCCTGTGATAGAAGATTTTAAGAACTTCACCCTCCCCAGCTTGCTCTGCAACATTCAAGACAGGTCTATAATTTCTCACTTTGGCCGCCTCTAATAATGTTAGTCATGAATTGTACTTTTGTGGACTGACTAAATGGTCATCATCTTCTGTACTTATGGTTTGGTGTACGATACACTGCTCTTTTGCTGTGGTCCTTTCCATTCTTTACCAAAAAGACAATACTGAATAGCCTAAAAACACAATCATTCATGATTCACACACTATCAAAGCTAGTAGTCCGTTAGCTATTAGTTGCTTGACCAAGCTAGCTAAAATTGTTACCTTCTCTAATAGATGTTAGCTTGGCTGTAGTTGGTCTTCATTTATCTTCTAAAATAGCTCTTAAAAGAATCAACCATGTGCTCTACTTGATGACTCAGCAATATCTTGTGGGTGTGGTTTTGGCAACCACACTTGTAGAAGTGGTGTGGCAACATTTGAGTGTTTCATTGACAGATACAATGTGTACAATATGAGCACATGTGTTTATCGGTTATAGTGAAGTCCGGTTACAATTTGGGTGCATAAAAACCACAAGCTACCGTGGCTACGATGCTATCATGCATTTTCCAACTCTAGGGGTATATACCTTCTCAAAAATTACTATGAATATTATTCACCCCAAATGGTACTGATAGCCAAAATCTGGGGGTCTGGCTCATGGCCTAAATGTTTCAACTTCATGCCGCCACAAGGATAGGATAGATAACTTGTGTGGCAACTATACTATAACTAGTAACATTCTTGGTGACTTGCATGTAGCATGTATAGCCAGCACTTTAGGGTAGCAAATCAACTGCATGCTGCAAGAATTTATTAGCTCACATGATTACGATGAGACAAAAGTGGGCATTACCAATTAAAGCTAGTACACACAGAGCTGATAGCTTCACGTTTTCTAAAAAATCAGCCTGAATTTAAAAGTAGCACAATAGAAGACCAAGTTCATACCTAAATCAACCATATTGTCAGTCATCTCTAAAGTTATAGTATTACAGATATATAGACACACAAACAAACAGGACAACTCACTAGGACCCTCTAGCGCATACAGTGAATAAATGACTGATTACACACTTTTACAGTCCTTCCACATGTATGTGTGAAGCTTTCCATACACACCTCAAAATGTGTATTGTTTCAATAGCGACAGCATAGCCAATGCTTTCTGTCAATATATTGTGTTGTGTTGAAGACCAAAGCCAAAGCTGAACATTCCCCTTGTCAATATTTTAAATCATTTCACCATCATTCCACATTTAGCTAGCATGCACAATTCTTCCTTGTTTGTACAAGCGCGTTATATAACTATCACTAACACATTTTATTTTTATTACTCGTTGCATCATTTCCAATTCCTCATCTTATCAAACAATCTAATATAGTACTAATGATGTTCAGCACAAAAGGCGAGTGAGCTGGTCTGACTGAAATTAAAATTTGAATGCCAGCCGCTTACAATATATATTTACTTTTTGTTATTTTGGAACAATTTATTTGCGCTATTCTTGCAGCACACGCACATGCACGCACACACACACACACACAAGTTTACTGGATATACCAACACAAGATATATATCGCATTCTCTTCATGACTTAGACTAGTTGGACAAATTTTCAAGGGGTAATAAAAAAATTTTCCTAGGATAACACAGTAAGGATTGGTAAACCAATGGATTATGTATAAGCTAAGCCGTGTTTCCATAACCTTGAAAATGCTCTATTGTACCAGAGCTCTAGTTGATAAAGCATTTCGGATTCTCGACTATTGGACAATGGATTTTCAAGTAAGAACCAATCTGTTACGTCAGGCATATAGCCAAGATAACTTACCACCACCACTGCCAATAGAATAGAAAATGAACTCTGATAAGCTTGTAAGACCTCACTGCAAACTTCACTCCTCTCCTGTCTCCGTACCTCTTGCCAATAATTTTTCCTGATTACTAACTAAGTCTTTTCTCCCGAATATCTTGTGCCTGCGCCAATGTTCATGTTTTTAAGTAGGTTCTGTGGCTGGCATTCATTGACCATGGACATGTGTGGAATGTTGCCATATACATATAAACATAAAAGGCCAGCCTTTACGACCTGACTCATCAGATGACCGTGCATGAGCATTTCCCTCTTCATGTTGTGATGCAATGCTAGTTATGAAAGTAGTGTAATCTGTGCTATGTCACATACATATGTATACATTCTACGATCTCTTCCTTACAATTATGCTTGCGGTATTATGCCATATCTCCTGTGGACAGTCATATACAGTAGAAGACAAAAAAAAGTTTTGAATTTCGTTCCGTAGAATGGCTGTCGCATGATTAAAAAACGGGGGGAAAATGGTACGCCGTTTGTTATAAAACGACTGTTCCGTTTGACCGCATTACCGTTGTAATCTTTCTCGTTCACCGTATGTCTCACTCAAAGAAATACAATAATTGAACCGTCCTATTTGAAGTTGTCTCGCGAAGAATTGTTTGTTCAGTTCAACCACTGTACAGTATCGACGTTTTGTCGATGTTGTGGCCTTCTCAGGCTTAGATTTTTTACTGCTGGAGGTTCAACTGTAGCTAACAGAAGATCTACGAAGTGTGGACCTCGTTATAGTTCTGTGTCCATCGGAACTTCGGTCTGCAGCTTTATTGAAGCAAGTTAAAATTTCGTATGATCGTTTTTGCACTATCCCCATTGTACGCGACCAGGCGCGACCAAATGCTGGGAATGCCTTGTCTAGCGGTGGTGACTGTTGGGGCGTAAATCCAACAGGCAGCTCCCAGGCTTCTAGAACAATAACCCAATAGACTATCTCGATGCCCCTTGACACCACAGCACACTTAGGTTAATAAGATAATTAGGCAAAGGCCAAGCAGTACTATGACACAACTGAAATGAGAAGGGGGTGATACAACTTACAAAACCAAAGATGAAGTTGGTGGGAATGAATTAGAACAAAAACAGGTAAGAGAGACAAGGTAACATGAGGAAGGGAAGATTACAGAGCATGCTCAGTTCAGTTAGAGAGGGGATGAAATGAATGAATAGGTGATGTGGTTAAGGCACAATAGTTCAGTAGAAGGTGGGGCTGGCTGTAGCTTCTCCAGGTCACTTGCAGGCCTGGACACACTCCCGGGAAAGAGAAACTAGGCTCCTTTCTTCTCTTATCAAGGGCACCAGTTGCTTGACTGCTCTCTTGAGAAGACGTCCTTCACATTGAATAGTGACAACACGAACTAGACCATCTGCTCCAGGATAAACCTCCACGATGCGGGCTAGGGGCCAAGATCTTTTGAATGTCTCAGATTCCTTCAAGAGCACGACATCTCCAGGTTGAAGGTTTGGTTGACTTGTTCTCCACTTCTGGCGTTTCTGCATAGTTTGCAGGTAAGTAGTGTGCCATTTCTGCCACAGATCAGCTGAGAGACGCTTTACTAGGTTCCATCTGCGTAGAGTACATATTTTACTGAGACTGTCAACCTTCGAAGGGAGAGCTCGGAGAGGACGGCCTATAAGGAAGTGCCCAGCAGTGACAAGCTCAGTGCCATCTGGGGAAGTGGAATGTTCAGGGATTAGAGGACGGCTGTTCAAGGTAGCCTCAACTTCAGCCAAAACAGTGTGGAGTTCTTCATAAGTCAAAATGTGTGTGCCAATGATTTTCCGACATAGAATTTTCATCTGCTTTACACCAGCCTCCCACAACCCACCAAAATGAGGTGAACGGCTAGGAGAGAAGTTCCATGTAATGGATCTGGAGGCAGCAAAGTGGTGTACACTGTCCTGGGTCTGTTTGGATTGCAGTAGATTGTAGAGGTCCTTGAGTTCACGGCTAGCTCCAACGAAATTTGTTCCATTGTCGGTCCAAATAGTGGTGGGAGAGCCTCTTCTGGAGACGAAACGGGTCAAGGCCGCAATGAAAGCATCAGTGGTGAGGTCACTAACCAATTCTAAGTGAGTTGATTTGGTAGAAAAACAGAGGAAGAGACATACATACACCTTCAATTTGGTATACTTACGAGTATGACCTCGCTTGACGTAAAAGGGTCCAGCAAAATCAATCCCGACATGAGTAAACGGAGGAGCTGGAGTGACACGTTCAAGAGGGAGTTGTCCCATGAGTTGGCCAGCTGCACGGGCATATGTCTTCTGACAGGTAATGCAAGTACGGCTGACTTGTCGCAACAGAGACCTCACACCAATGATGTGGTAGTTCTCGGACAGAATAGCTAGCATAGTTCCAACTCCGGCATGTCCAGAATCCAGGTGTACCTGCCACACTAACAACTTGGATAACAATGAACATTTGTGAATGATAATGGGGTGTTTGATAGAGCGTGATAAGAGAGAATGAGTCAACCTACCCCCAACCCGTAACAACCCATCAGAGCCTATGAGGGGTGACAATGACATGATGGATGACTGAGATGAAATTGGTTTGCCTTGAGAAAGTTGTAAAAGTTCATCAGGGTATGTCCGTTGTTGACTCAGTTTGAAAAGCAACAAGCGAGCTGTCTCAAGCTCAGAAGAAGTCAGTCTTATCTCTTTAACTATTTGAGTACCACGACAATTCAAAATGAACCGATGACACCAAGCCGTAGTGATGACCAAGGGCTGTAATGAAGAGTACCGCTTCCAAAGATCCATTTCAGGCAAAGGAGATTTGATGAGTAAGACAGTGGATCGTAACTCTGGCAGCTCCCGGGAGCCGTTAATGTCAGGACGCTTAGGCCAGTGTTCAGGAGACAATGCAAGCCATTCAGGTCCTTGCCACCACAAGGTTGAAGCCAATAATTGCTTTGGGGAGAGACCTCTTGATGCAATGTCTGCTGGATTCAGTTGAGTGGCAACATATCTCCATTGTTCGGGAGGAATGAGTTTGACTAATTCCATTACTCGGTTGGCCACGTAAACCTTCAACCTTGTTGGGCTCATGTTGAGCCAACCCAGAACAGCAGTCGAGTCACACCATGCAAAGATTTGTATAGAGTTAATATGAAGGTCTTTGGCAGTCTGAGAGAGAAGCTTAGCCAATAGCAAGGCACCACACAGCTCCAGACGTGGAATAGTGCTACCTGGGAGAGGAGCAACTCTTGTCTTGGCAGTAACCAGACTGACAGTCACACTTGCATCTTGATGTAGAATACGGAGATATACAACACCTCCAAAGGCAGCTTGAGATGCATCTGAGAACCCATGTAATTGGACACTGACTGGGGAAGAGTTCTTGGCCGTATACCGTCTAGGAATAGGGTTAGTGGTGAGCATGGGAAGTTCTTCCTTCCATCGTTCCCAGGTAGGCAGCAAGGATGGAGGTAAGGTCTCGTCCCATCCAAGTTTTGTTTTCCAGAGTTGTTGAAGTAGAATTTTAATGAGTATAGTACAAGGAGCGTACCAGCCCATAACATCAAATGTCTTTCCTACAGCTGAAGCAACCTCTCTCTTTGTAGGAGGATCCGACTCAATCAAGGGTGGAGTACACACATGCAGGGTGTCTGATTTTGAGTTCCAATGGAGACCCAGAGTTTTTGGACAATCAGATAGGGAGATATCAAGTTCAGAATTATCAGTCTCCCGAAGCTCTGCAGGAATGCTTGCTAGCAACTCAGTAGAGTTAGACCTCCATTTCCTAAGAGTTAGGCAACCCAGAGATAATAAACTGTTCAGGTCAGCACGTAATTGAGAAGCTTCTTCAACAGTAGGTGCACCAGTTAGGCAGTCATCCACATAGAATGAATTACGTACTACTTCTGATGCATTTGGAAACTGGTCAGCATACTCTGCTGCGACTTGGAGCAAAACCTTGGATGCTAGGAAGGGAGAAGAAGTGATACCAAAAGTCACTCGTTTCATACGCCAATCCCTAAGTTGACCATCAGAATCCTCATGTAGAAAACGGTGCAAGTCCTTGTCACCTTCAGCCAAGCTGATCTCTCTGAACATTTTTGAAATGTCAGATGTCATACCAACAGCATGAAGTCGGAATTGGGTAATGACCTTAGAGAGGAGAGGATATAGAGATGGCCCAGGTAATAGAATATCGTTTAGTGAGTGACCATTGGATGTCCTGGCAGAGCCATCAAAAACTATTCGCAGCTTGGTGGTGCTACTACTTTCCTTTACTACCCCATGAGTGGGCAGGTAGAAAACTTCTCCAGGCGGAGATTTGACTTCTGAAGTAGGAACAATTTCCGCATGATTCATAATCCGGTATTCATCCAAACCAGCATGAAATGATTCCCATTTCCCTTTCTTTAGTAGAGATGTCTTATTTTGGTTATATCTGCGAAGTGCTTGCTGGCGAGATTCTCCCAGAGTGAGAGGAGGTTCTCTTCTAGGTAGTGTTACCACATATCGTCCTTGACAGTCACGTCTTGTGGTATCTTGAAATAGATCTAGGGCACGTTGATCACTTGCAGTCAGAGTAGAATCTTCGCCGGGGACCTCTTCTTGCTTCCAAAACCTCTGGAGAATTTCATCAGCTCTGGAGTCTGCTGCTACTATCTTCATACACAATGGAACAGATTCAGCACTATCAGTTTGGCCTCCAATGACCCAGCCAAATATGGAAGACCAAGCTCTGAATGACCTGTCCGGAGTTGATTCTGAATGATCATATGTACAGCGATTGGAATCTGCCATACTGAGGAGCATATCCACATGACCGGACTTGCCAAACTCGGGGTCAGCAAGGGGCTTGCCTTTCAAGAATGGTAGTGATCTGACATTACTCAGATCTTGAAGCGCATAGTCAGAGGTGATCTTGTCGACAACATGAGCAATGACCTTCACTTCTCTTCACCACCTGATTGTGTAGCAGACTTGAGTACACAGGTGACTACATGCTTGGATGTGAAACACTTAATACCACTCAGTCCAGTGATGTGCTGAATGGTGGGCTTCTTCCTAACTTTCAAGGAATTAGCCAGACGCGAAGTAATCAAGGTAATGCCTGATCCTGAATCCATCAAGACTCTGGCTTTGCGCTGACATCCATCAGCTTGAACTGTAGCCAAAGCAGTGGCAGGGATGTAAGCAGGAGGTCGGACAGAATCGATCATTGAGTGCTGTTGATACATTGATTTAGAGGTATCGCCTGGAGGCTGAGTGACAGTAGGAGGTGTAGTCCCAGCAGAAGTTGTAGAATCATGAGGTGGGGGTTGAGAATTCGAGTTATGGCCAGATTTATGAAGTAAGCTGTGGTGCCTCTTACCACACTCTCTGCAACTGTGCTTGCTAGAACAATCAGACATAGTGTGTCCACGGCTCAGGCAATTTATGCAAATTCGATTTTTACGTACAACAGTGTTCCTTTTGTCAACAGAGAGATTCTTGAAAGCTTGACAGAAGTAGAGAAGATGCCGTCCATCACAACATGGGCAGCTATCAGAGTCTCTGAGGTGTAGAGCGTGAGGCTTCTCTCGATTCTGGTCCTTATGAAAAGGACGAGGAGTAGATTTCTTAGACACAGGCGGCTTGGAATCCACCACAGTCTCTACAGCTTGCAGACGCTGATCCAGGAACTTTACAAATTCAGAAAGAGATGGTGGGTGGGTTGAGGAAGTAGTGAACTCAGACCAAAGTCTGGCACTGAGTGTAGGCAGAAGAGGCTCTAGAACGGCCACAACTAACTGTTCAAAGGTGTCCCCTTTGCAGGCACGGAGACCACCCACATGTCTAGTGAGATCTTCCTTTAGTTTGATCAGCCCATCGTAACTCTCCGACACAGCCTCCAAATAAAAAAGTTTCTTGGCATGGTGTCAATAGACAAGCTTGTTTCTGTCATATCTAGCTTCCAGAGCTGCCACACATTCAGAGTATGAACCACCAGATCCATGCAGGCGCACTGTTGTCTTGGCAGAGTCATCTTTCATGGCCTCCTCTAGACAATTGATCTTTTCATGATCAGTCAAATCAGTTTCTCGAGCTAACCGTGCCGAGAAGATAGCCCCAAAATCCCTCCAATCAAGCACATCTCCAGAAAACTTGGGGAGTTCAAGCTTGAGACGGCTATGCTGGATGGTGGGTGCAGTAGTTTCTTTAGTGACAGAGGATTCCCCAGAAGAAGTATGATCTCGGGCAATAATGTCTGATGCAGCCTTGGCGGTGAGCCTCTTCATAAGGGCTTTAACAGAAGTAGATAAATCCTGTAGATCCTTGATAGTAAGATAGGGGCGTGATGAGTTGAGAAATTCAGAATACCTCTTCTTTAGCTCATCATAAGATGCTCGACCAGTAGCAGTGTTTAAGGAGTCACAACCTAGTAAATCATCCATCTCCTCACGCAACTGACAACCTTTGGAGTATACTTTGCAGCAGCTGTGCAAACTGGCAAACTCATCCGTGATAGTGGCATGCTTTATCAACACATCTTCATCAGAAGCACTGTCAGGAGCCTCTTTATCCCCTTCAGTCAATTCTTCAATTCGAGATTGTAGGGCTGCATGATCTTTCACTAAATCGTTCAACTTGTCGAACTTGCCCGATAGCTCATCAGGATTTAATTCAGAGCGAGGAGTCTTAGAAGCGCTCTGCACGTATTGTTCGAGAATAGTTATCGCTCGGCGACGAGTTGTCCTCCGTTGTTTCAGATGCCGAAGGTCGTCAATCCTAGAGTAGTAAACATCGTAGTCCACAGACATGACGTAATTTGTTGAATACCTATGAAAAGGGGTGAGAACAAGTATGAAATTAACACCAAGTGAGAAGTGAAATGACCTTTGCCAGTGAGAGATGATGAGAAAAGGTCAAGTGACCCGAAGAGTAATGAGAAAATAATAAATAAATAAATAAAATAATAATGATAATAATAAATGAGAATATGATGATACGAGCAACCTTACGACCCTCCAAATGACCCGGTGAAAGCCACTGCAGTCCCGCCAAGAGGAGCTCTAGCTGTTTAGCCTGGAAGTTCCAAGTATACAAGCGCAGAGGTAAGGCAGTCTCTGATCCGGACCGTCTGACTTAGTAAAGTAACTGTGACGATCCGGCTCGAAGGACCAATGTACGCGACCAGGCGCGACCAAATGCTGGGAATGCCTTGTCTAGCGGTGGTGACTGTTGGGGCGTAAATCCAACAGGCAGCTCCCAGGCTTCTAGAACAATAACCCAATAGACTATCTCGATGCCCCTTGACACCACAGCACACTTAGGTTAATAAGATAATTAGGCAAAGGCCAAGCAGTACTATGACACAACTGAAATGAGAAGGGGGGGATACAACTTACAAAACCAAAGATGAAGTTGGTGGGAATGAATTAGAACAAAAACAGGTAAGAGAGACAAGGTAACATGAGGAAGGGAAGATTACAGAGCATGCTCAGTTCAGTTAGAGAGGGGATGAAATGAATGAATAGGTGATGTGGTTAAGGCACAATAGTTCAGTAGAAGGTGGGGCTGGCTGTAGCTTCTCCAGGTCACTTGCAGGCCTGGACACCCATAGTGTTTAATGGTTGATACAAGGCCTTAGCTTGCTGATATAGCTATGGAAGAGTTTCTAGCTAGAAAATATCTGTGAATCGACAGAAACGCTTAACCGTTATTTTACCATTTTAGTAAACGGTGTTGGAACGCAACGATAAATACTACGGTAAAAAAAACTACCATTTTAAGGCTACAACACTTGTCAGTTTACTCTATACTTCCCAGTACATGGTACACTTCTTATAGTCAATATTACAGAGGGACCCTCACTGCTACAATTTGTATTGTTGGACCATTTTTCCTGTCAAAACCTGCTATCTAGGTAGACAACTATAGCTAACACAAAAAGCGAGGGTCAAAGTACAACATGACATATGTATGTCTACACGCAATCTAGTATGAGCTACAGGTCTTGGCATAACTTCAATATGGTTGTTGAAAATGAAATGTGTTTACACATTCAAAGACAACGAAAAAAATATAGTGCTGCTGTGTCTGCTATGCTTTTATAAACTAGTGATGTGCCTGAGCACAAATGGCAAGCGAGCCTAAAGCTGTACTATTGTTAAACGATTGATTTACACTCATGCTATTAAAAAAAAAATCGAGATTTTGAAATATGTATATAAGGTAAAGGGAATTCAAAGCCATAGTAACCACACCACACAACTGTTTGAATTGAAAAAAAAAAGCAACAAAAACAACAACAAAACAAACAAGTCACGTTATTTAAGTGTTTTCTTTGTGATATTCTTTAGTTAACTAATAGTTGTAACGCATAATACTGTCAGACTTAACTGAACGTACCTGTGCAAGGCTTACCTTCGTGGTTAGTCTAGTGGACAATTCAAAGCAGTAGACAATTCAATTTCTAGGATGATATGGGTAATGATCGATAAACCAGAGGAATCTGTTTAGTGAAGTTTGGGACGGGGTCAAACGCTGAGTTAACACAAAAATACGAGAGGGGTCAAGGTACTAAATGACATACATACATCCAAACATATACATGTATAGTAAACAAACAAATATCCCAGATTTTCAAATTGTGTTACCCCTGTAAGTGTCTCACTCGCTTCACTTGCTCGCCAATAAAACAAAAAGTTCAGGCATTTAGGTCTACTCCAATTAGCTTGGACCCGCCACTCACTGCTCAGCAGATCCATTTACGATTTACCAACTTATACGTAACTAGTGATGTGGGCAAAAATAGAGGTCACATGTTCCATATTAATAAGTTAAAAAAAAAAAAAAAATAAACAAGAGCTAATTTTCGCGTTCTAACAGCCAATATTTTTAATTAAAACTGAACTGGGTTAAGTTTCAATTAATTTTGGCTATTAGAACGAGCATTTGCTATTATTATCATTATTTCAGCTGAGAATGACTACCTTTTGATTTTGCCTATTCCTGTGGAAAATTCTGCAAGGATGTCAAAGGTATCTTGAAAAGTCTTCACTGATTCAGTGTTTCTGGTATGCTTTATTTCTCCTTCACACAATTCTAAACCAAATAAATAAAATAGCCATTCTATACTATGCCATATCTTCATAACTTACTACTACTTGTGGCACAGTTAAGCCAGTATCATCAGCAGCTTCTTCCAACACATGCTGACATGCCTATGCTCTTCACTGAAACACCAGTCACCCCAGCTCTGAATAGAGTATTGAAATGGGAAGTCTGAGCAACAATAAATGCTTTCCCTAACCAGTCCTGCGATGTCGGAAGCTCGATCGCAGCTATAACAGCTCAAGACCCACGCTCTGTAAGGCTTGCTTCCTAAGCAAAATGGAGCTCACTGCGTGGGTGGAAAGTGGTCAAGTTCACGTATGCGTTTGGTCTCTCGCTGGTCCTGGAATTTCTTTGACCGGTAATTGGTTTTAAGTGACAGTGACCTCACTATTATAAACACAGACGTTCGCGCTCAAATCTAGCTTGGTTTCTATGGAACTGTAGGAATGAATTGCTGCTTATGCCAGAAACGTCTTGCAACGAACAAAAGAAAGAGAAGAAAGCTACATGCGTCTTAGCTGTTCTAGCTTGAAAGAAGAACTGCAGAAGCTGTCTAGTGTGTCTTTAGAAAGTTTAGAAATGCTCAGTGATAGGGATGCATACTTATGCAGCACTTGTGAATTTCAGTTAAAATCAATTATTAATCTTAATCAGAACACAATAACGAAGTCAGAGGCATGCTATCAAAACTACAGTCTGTTTCTGGAACACCAATGGAATCACAAAGGAAAAGACATCTCCCAGATTCTAGCAGTAGTGAGCTAGCTTCCAAGCAGCTTTGTATGGCAGCTTCTCAAGTTTCTATTCTGGATGAAGATTCTGCAAGATTAACCCCTCAGTCTCAATCATCCAGTAGCTGTCAGCCAGGAGATCATGCTTTCCCAGATGTTCAGGTAATTTCAACGGGTCTGGATAATTTAATGCCGTTATTATATTTTAACTACTGTGGGCTAAATGCAGTTCAGAATGTTTGGTGGACATTTGAATTTCACTAACTATCTATTTATAAATGTGGGAGTCTATGAAGTCAAACATTTCTATTATGTTAGATTGTCATTTATATAAAAAATTCTTATTATAAATCAGGTCAGTGTTTTCTATCAAACTGGAAGAAAAAAGATGACACCGACTCGCAAGCAAGGCATCCAGAGACTTGCTCGGCGAAATTACAAATCACTGGCATCAACAATGTTTACCTCTGCGGAATTCACAAAATCAGCTATGGTGAAATTAACATGCAGAATTCGTGACGAGATGGAGAAGATGAGCTCTGACGCACATGATTCCATCCTAAGGGACAGAATAGAGGCTGTAAAGCAGTTTAGTTGGAAGACAGTTTATCTTGAGTATTGTAAGATGATTCCAACACTCATTTTCTTCTTGGAAAGTTTCATCCCAAACCTAAAAAACAAAAAAAAATTCATATGCTTTGTGGCTTCATTACTATTGAAGTGCAGACATCAAAGGATGGGTCTAGTACAACATGCCATTTCTGTAATGCTTTATGGGAATGGATCAACTAAGCAGGTTAGTTTCTAAAAAATTTACATGTATATAGCAGGAATTGCTATTCTAGAAAAACAACAACAAACTAACAGAAGCCCATACTTGACCCTTTCCTACATTTTTTTTTTGTTGTTATTCTTTAATTATTGTCATTCCTATTTTTCATTTCAATGGTGTCTGTGCAGTAAATGAAATCAGGCATTCCATGTACTGGTGAATGCTGCAGTATATCCTAGTGCAAATTATTGATGTCTTGCAAAAAAAAACTTTAGATTGAATCTTAGCTTGAATACCCCTTTCATATACACAGGCTAATGACAATGTGGGTGGACCTCATACACAACCTTGTTGTGCTGTTTGTGATGTGTGTTTATATGTGTGTGATGTGTGTGTATAAGTATGGTGTGCATAATGTGTGGTATGTGTGTATGTGTGTGCGATATGTGAACCAGTAAAGTGTGGGTTACAATAATGTGAAGAGGTAGAGTTTTGTGATGACAGTGTTCAGATGTCCCAATACAATGTGCACACTGCATTAGTCCAAGGGACCCCAGTTATTGTTTTTTTGTTGTTATTTTTCTCATTAGTAACTACTCCAGGAAATGCTTGGACAAACCCAATAAAGTCCCACCCCTTTCTTCCTGTGTATGAATTTACTATTTAAATTTCGGGGTCAGAAAAGGGGGAGGGTGAAGGGAGGGGACTGAGTCTCATATTAGATTCTCTTTATTTAATCAATTTTAGTATGATGGAGGTTCTAGGGGTGTGTGCAAAAAAAGTTGTTGTTTTTTGCCAAATTTTTTTTCAATATGTTCCTGCAATTGGATTTAAAGCAGTACATGTTTTAAGCATATATCTGATTTATAAGCCAACTTACTACTGATCTTCTAATTAGCTCTGCTTTACTTCCCCTAATCTGAGCTATGGTGGCCATAAATAGGTGTGATAGTTTGTTAATAGAAAG
>WLWD01003901.1_pt1 | contig 54625 bp, 29 predicted proteins | sample 6712731 | NCBI WGS metagenome assembly WLWD01 (sample SAMN12718690, study PRJNA576275) | sponge metagenome | isolation source: marine sponge | host: Mycale hentscheli | place: New Zealand: South Island, Marlborough, Capsize Point | collected 2014-11-01 | reverse complement strand
TAACCTATACAGCATCATGAATCGAACTGTTTATATGAAAACGTTTGCCACTCAAAAATTGATAACAGTTAAGACAGATCTTGTATTTTATAAATGTCTTCAATTTTTGAATAATAATCTTCAGTATATTGATAGATGTTGCATATCTCATCTCTTTGTCGATGTTTGTATTTCTTGGCAAAATATGAGTAAATTATCAAAGTAAAAGCTGCCAGTAGTAAATTCATTCCATAGTACAGCACACTACAACTGCTGTGTGATATTGGAAAATAGATGAATACAAGTAATAAGAAAGCAGCAATTGCTTGAAAGACTCCTTTTATAGCAAATGACGATCCAATTATCAATCCCTTCATATATGGAGGACTCTGAGCGCATATGAACTCATAGAGACCTGTATGAAGCAATATATTGGATATTCCATACAAAGCCCTTGGAAGAAGAAGTAAAACTGGTGGTATCTTTAAATCAATATCAGCTCCAGCGTCATATATGTAGTTAGAACGATGGTAAAGAGGAGTAAATACACACTGTTTTTTGACCAAGGCAAGTGGAAAATGAAAAGCAGTTATTGTTATCAAAGTCAAAATTAAGAAAATAATACCTACACCAAGTCAGAGTAGCAATATTTAAATTGCCTAAAAAAGAACAAGTGTATATTGGAATTAGTATCACAACTATTAAAGAAGATAAAGTGCTGTCATCAAGGATATAATGATAAGGCATTAAACTAGTCTGAAATTTTCAACATACCAATATAATCAGACAACAGTCTTTTTTTTTCTTCATGTGGTGTTGCCTTTAAATAATTTATAGCCCACTAACATCCTATTTACGTCCACTGGGATTTACATCCCAAAGATTAGGCTTATTGTTTTACACAACTATCATCAATGTCTGCATTTTTGCAACACCATCTAAAACCTCATAAAACTCATTTAATCTTATTAATAAGACATTATACTGTTTTAAAGAAGTACCAGTTGATTAATATTGAAATCAACCAAATAATATCAAGCTAAAAATGTATTACATGACAAAAACAGTCTACTGCGACTTGTCATCTTTACAAGAACAAAATTTTATACCAATTTGATTTTTTATACCAAACAATTCATTTTTAATGCCAAGATGTAAGAAATATGGTTTGATTCCAAAGAGCTTAGAAATAAGACCACTAATCAAGACTAAAAATTGCTTAGCAGCTAGAGGCCACTCACATAAATAAACAAGAATTAAACCTTAGGCAATATATTACATTTGTCAAGCATCACCCTTGTTTATTGATTTTTTATAAATCAGCCCTGATGATGGCAGAAGCAGTCTGCTTAAACATGTTGGCATTAAAAATGAATTGTTTGGTATAAAAAATCAAATTGGTATAAAATGAACTATAACCAGCAAGAAAAAAATTTAAAACAGTACATAACAAGGATATATGGATCAGAACTGGCATTCAGTTTGAGATATAAGAAACATGGTTTGATTCCAAAGAGCTTAGAAATAAGACCACTAATCAAGACACACAAAGGCTTAAAAATTGCTTAGCAGCTAGAGGCCACTCACATAAATCAACAAGAATAAAACCTTAGGCAATATATTGCATTTGTCCAGCATCACCCTTAGGCTAATTATAGCATTTTTGTTTTTTGATTTTTATAAATCAGCCCTGATGATGGCAGAAGCAGTCTGCTGAAACATGTTGGCATTAAAAATGAATTGTTTGGTATAAAAAATCAAATTGGTATAAAATGAACTATAACCAGCAAGAAAAAAATTTAAAACAAAAACAAAATTGATTAAACATATGGTAGCGTATTTTACTCACTTGTGGTGCTAGTGATATACACGTGACAGTAATTCCGCTTACTAAAACAATTCAGAGGCTTAATACAGCACTATATTAACACTATGAAGCTATAATTATTTTCCTTTCCAACAATATTCAGTGCAATTATTTGAGTGGAATATACAATCTTTTTCCACAAGTTTTAATTTAACATTTTCATTGTTATGTTTTCTAAGCTATTCCTAATACCATAATATTATTCAACTAGCAAGTATCCCACCACATAGTGACACTTGACATACTACCAAGTAAGAATGCAGTAACATAAGTTATTTGATATGCTATTATCATTCTCTACCATTGTTTAAGATCACATATGAACTCATAGAGACTTGTGTATAAGAACATGTTAGAAACTCCATACAAACACCGGGGAAGGATGATTAACATTGCCGGAAAACTTACAGATTCATTGCTTACCATGTGAGATTAATTGCTCATGTATATGATATATTCAGAAGAATTGTAACTACCTTTATAGGAAAAGTTATCATAACGGTGATGGAGACTTTGAAACAAACAGTACTGTTTGTGAGTATAAACAATTAAAGCTGTTATAAGTATTAAAGTCATGGTCACGAATGTTATGCCCAAACCAATTATTTTCAGCATACCGATAGAATAATAGCAGAGACTTTTTTATAGAGCAAGGGAATTAGCAAAACAACAATTATCGAATATATTGTATTGTCATTGTTCATATAAATAATGTGGTGCCATCTCTTCACTGTACCAGAACAATGAATAATCAGCTGCTATCATTACTAAAAATACTGGACATAAAAACAATAGAAATTTTAATATTCCATAAAATGCTTTAGCATTCTCTATTTCTTCAGTAGAATACAGACCACCATATTTAGTTATTGCAAGATCTAGTCCAGTAGGTATCTAATCTTCACAGTATGTGAATGCACTACATTGAACAGGAACTTTATGCTGTCTGGCTAAGCGAGTAATTTTATAAACTAGTTTGTATGGATTGATTTTGGCAGGATTGATGAGAAACAAATTCTTTTTGCAATAAACTGTACATAATAATACTATAATCATAAAAATAGGCACATTATAAGCATAAAAAAGTGTCATATTTGTTATTGGTTCCAAATAAGCTAAGTTCCATTGCTGTACAATTATGTTGTACAATGTATAGTACAGTATGTCCAAACATACCAGTGGATAAACAGACTTGGATGTTCTGATGGTGAAACATGAAGTTGATTCATACCAAATTGAATTACAATCCTAAGCTAATATTAATAGCAATTTAAAATAATACAGATAACTCAATTTATACTACATATGTAGCCAATATTACATCCAATGTTGTGTTCACATGCTCCAAGCAAGCTAAGATCGCATCCAAACACTGGGTCTGATCAAGCAAGCAATAACTACAGATATTATAACAGTTATAATTGTCACTATGCAAGCAATTATATAAAAAAAAATTATTCTAGTTATCATTATTTTGTATCTTTCAAGAACATTATCTGCTAAATTTCCAGACAATGGATAAAACACAAGCTTATAACATCTCCTATGTATATCACAGATAACATATACTGCTTCAATAGTATGAAAAATTTGCTTGGGTTCCTTGCTAACCTACAAACTAAAATTTCCTAAATGAGCACCTATTTAATGATACGCTTGTAATCTTATATTATTATGACAATTCTCCAACAATTTATGGGAAAACAGTAGCATAGGAGTTTAACTTTAGTTAGTTTAGATGTGATTCAATTTCATTGCTTGCCATTGTTGAAAAGTGCAATTGATGTTAGTGAATATCAATTTATTTCTTGATAGTTACTTAACAATTGATCATGCTCACAGTATAAAATTATATTCAATAAGTTAATGCCAAAGTAAAGGTAAGAGTTTGTCTAATAAAGTGAAATCTTACAGGGCATTTGATTGTTTAAGAATGTATGCATAATCTTGTGAGGCCGGGATGTGAAGATAGAGAGAGAGTGAAGGAGGAAGACAGGAAAGAGAAGAAAGATAAAGATACAAAGAGAGTGAAGAAGGAAGAACAGAACGAAAGAGATAAAGATACAAACAAGGTGAAGAAGGAAGATCAGAAGGAGAGGAGCAAAGAGAAGATAAAGAGACAGAATAATTAATAGGTGTATGCATGGTCATTTAGAACAGTGTTTTGTTTGTAAGCATTAGTCAGAGTTCATTGTATGAGTGTATGTAGTTATATTGAGTTTTATCCCGGACTTCCGGTGAACATAAATCACTTCGCGTGTGTGGCCGACAACTTATAAAACAAGGTTGCACATGCCCAGTCAGTTCTCGTATATTAAAATCCTTGGTAGCTTAGAGAGTAAGATCCTAAGTGCGTCGGGGTATACTACGAAGCAAAGGCCTAGACTCCTTTGTACTGTGTGGTTCCGAGAATTCTGGTGGCGGCGACTTTAGAAGGCCAACCCCGATCGGTCCATAAGAAGACAGAAGCCGCCAGGAGCGACCTTCCATTCAGCAATTGTAAGAGTGGCTCACCAACCATTTGAGTAGTAACAATATTATACTAAACAAAGCATTATTGAGCATTTTTGAGACCACAATATTGTTTTGTACATGAAATTGTAATTTACGAACCATCATATCATAACGTTAAATTTCTCACAAATAGCATAATTCAAGCTGTGCCACTGCTGCCTTTTGCTAATTACTAAAACAAAATTTTGTCCAACCAACAATGTCACCAACACCAATAAATCTATACTTCAATTTTGGTACCCTTAAATTTTGATCTCAGCATAAGTGAATATAAGACATGCCATGTAATCATTGCTATTTGTATCTAATAAACGTTCATAAAAATCACTATTGGCCATTCATTAGTAGTGAGGAACTCAGTGAAATTGTGAATGTTTTATTTCGTTGACCAATATGCCAGAAATACATATGTGTAATGTATCGTACATGGGTTTTATGGGTGTAAATGGCTTTCTGGCATTAGCTTTTCAATAGAAGTTAGATTTTAAGTGGTATTGCTAGTATTGTGCATTTAAATATTAGGCTAGAGAAGTAAGAAGTTGGTGTGGCCATTATAACCACACCCAATTAAATAGACCCATTCATTCACTAAATTAATGAAAAGAATAGATTTGAATCTAACAGCAGCATTTTTCCCATTTGAATATCCTTTCAAAAATGGCTTATTAGCCACAAAAATCACTCTAAACAATCCAGTAAGAGCACATTTATTATTACAATGCAGTTCCCTGATGAAATTATCAGTGAGGTGAGTGCCCCTCGCATGTTTAGCTTCTCCTGTAAGACATCATTTACATGCACTGTTTTCATTGCATGAGAGCTACATACTGACATGTTGATACGCCAAATAAATTATTGTTTTTGCCTGAGGAATGATTTAGTAGTAGCTATAGCTAGTGTATAACAGTGCTGAGGGTTTGCATGTTTGATACATTATGGTACAATGCAAATGATTTTTATAAACAATCAGTAGATTCACATCAAATAATTAATTTGTTATGTATAATAGTGAGAATCAAACCTTTCTTTGCTTTGATCAATAGAAGGTAACTCTTTAGAGTCTGCACTAATGATTGTGTTGTCATAACCATTACTTTGAAGTACTTTGTGTAGGTGTTTCTCTTCTTCCTTCAAGTTTTCACTCTTATTACTTAACCTCCAAGCTCTTTGTATGAGTAAAAACATGAAGGAAGAAGACAAATGCCTACACAAAGTACTTCAAAGTAATGGTATTAACAGCACAGCCATTAGTCCAGTACTTATCAGTATGTACCATTAGGTGTCCACAGGATGTGATGGTGTGTTGGCATACAAGGAGCTAGGAGGTTAAGTAACATGAGTGAAAACTTGAAGGAAGAAGAGAAATACCTCTTGCTAAATATAATCAATGCATTTCGATCGAGTTTGCTTGATATTCCTCCATCGAAAGGAGCTGATATAACTAATTAAAAAAATGGTGAAAGAATTTACAAGGAAAGGAGGGAGCTACTTAGGAGCAAGAGAGATAAACAAAGGAGGAGAAAAGAATCCATGAGCTGAAGAGAGGAATAAGAAAAACTGAGATCATTCAGGGTAAAAGTGAGCAGGTAAGGGAAACAATAGATAAAAAAAAAACAATTTGCTACTGAATTCCAAATTTTGCAAAAGTTTGTTCAGGATTGCTGGTCTGGTATAGTTAAGTCTCTTTACCAAACGGTTGCTATGCTTGAAATGGAATTTAACAAACTAAGTTGTTCTTGTGGGTTTACTTTTGATATTACTTTGGGTAAATATGTCTTTAAGTTGTTATCATAAATAACTGTTATTGTGAAAGCTCCGTGGCAAATTCTCTCAATTTTTTCTTATATCTCCCTAAATATGAAGTATTTTGCAAACTTTTTGTCATCCAGTTCATCTTTTTTTTTGTTGTTGTTATTTTTTAATGAACTGATAGAATATTGTAACAGTCTTTTTAGAATAACCATTTTTCTTAAATACTTTCCAAATGTTTAATTTCTGTTTCCCAAATTGAAGAATTACAAATTTGTATTGTGTTGAGTTCAAGGCATTTTATAGTAACTACCTATATAAACTCACTGATAGTGATTGGAATTAAACTTTTATTTATTCTGATGTTGTTGTTTTTTGCACTTTTTTCTACTGAAACATCCAATTACAGTAAGGTGCTGTTTGTTTCATGTTGAATTATAAATAGCATAGATTAATTGATTGTATTTAGGTGTTGGTGGAATATTTCAATCTCTTGGATGTCATAAGACCAAAGCACAAAGACATCATCAGCTTATTATTATTATGGAGTCCTGGTTTTACAGAATACCTATTTTAATTGTTTATCAAATTTTAATTTACACTTAACTCACAAACTTAGATGCATATACTTATGGGTATAGTCTGCCATCATACTACATATACTTGATCCTTTTTCTTATGTACATAATTTCACCAACTCACCTAGCTCATGCTTATTAAGAAATGGACATCCAGTCATTTTTCAGTGTGTGTGTTTTTCATCATTATATAGTTACCATTAAAATTTAATAGCATTCAACCATCATTTACTAATCATGGTGAGGGCTATGTTCAGGCATTCACCTGAACAGGAACAGAATTTAATATTCATTTTGTTTGACCTAATTAGCTACCTGATTAATCACCTTTATTACTTTCCCACCCTTTTCTCTTATTTTATTATTTTTGTTTCATAGTGCGCTTGCATACAACTTTCATCCCTTATCTGCTTGTACGTGCGTTATCGCACACTTTGTTCAGTTACTCGCAAAGATTGAATTGTGAAGTTAGAGTGCGCGGGCGAGTGACTCTGGTCCTTCGAATTTGGCTAGTTTAGAAACCTGCTGAGCCTGCTGGATTTAAGCCCCGCAGTCAGCCTATAGATACTTTACATTCAACTAGACAACATATTGTCGTTGGCTGATACATTCTCAACATTTCCATACAGGGAACTTGTGCAATCAGCACAGACTCACTTATGTATATAAGTTTCCTTTCATGATTGTTCAGTCTCGGCAGTTTCTCAAAATGAATTTTTGTAAAATTCCACCTAAAGCTCTAACTGTCCACAGGCACCTTGAGGATACTGAGATAGCTAGTCTCAGGGTTGGTGATTTACAAGCCTAAACTTAGCTGCAGAATTGATGAGGTCCGTAATAATGATATTGAGTTAAATTCTTAATCGAATTACTTGATGAATGTACTTATTGGTGTCCTATACTGATTGAATACTGTTATAGAGTCTTCAGCTTAGTACAACACACTAATATATTTCTTTATGCAAAAATAAAGATTTAAAAGAATCTAATTTTTATCAGTGTATAGAATTGGGCTCATGTTGATGAAGAGTCCCTTATTGCAATTGCTATGTATTTTTTAAACTTAATTCACTTAATCAAAAACAAAAGAATAATATCTAAAATAATTACACAATAATACTCAAGCATAGAAAAACTTAAGTCAACCTAATCTATAATTTGGAATAAACTCAATATTACTTCATAGTTATAAGCCAAAATCTCTATAAAACCTTGGTGTATAGCAATGAATATGCATTTTTCTCTTTGTTTTTGTGATAATTATCTTAATCATTCTCAAAAGTAATAGCATTTATTGACAAAGCCTATACTATCATGTAGCACAACAGAAATAAACTAATTAAAATGCCTCATGGCCTATTTATTAAAAGCAGCTGCTAGCTATAAGTATTTTGAGACTGGACAGCAGTAATATTTTAGTTTAGATGGTGTAATAATTTATTTTCTTATTAGAGGGATTAGTCAGGTCACTCTAATCTGTTATTCTACTGCTGCTCTGAACAACTACCACTGAATGGTGTCATGATTAGCCAGATGTTGGCAATATAACAGTATTATTGTGATGGATCAAAATGAATAGATTGTTTATAATCTTGTTTCATAATAAGTAAACAGTAAAATTACAGCATACTCCCCTGACAATGTATGGGAAGTTCAGAAGCTTTGGGGAACTATCTCATTTATCTGTGTATCGTTGATGTTTCTTCTTCAGTACCTCAAACTTAATGAATAGAGGCTTGAACATTAATTAAGTAATGATTACAGCATAATCATATACTTTTTTGTCACTGTTCTTTATATAAAATAAGAAGAGAAAATGTTTTAAGTTCAGATATATTAGGAAGTATAAAGGCAATGTTAAAAATTATTTTGAAATGTCAATACAATGCATCGTGAGTTCTATTAAAACTTACAGTCTCGCTAGCTAGCAGTTTTCTGGGCTTGCACCCTACTAGACTGTGGTGAGGTTGAACTTAGAAGAAAACTTCATGCAAATCAATAATGTATGACTTAATGAAAAGTGAAAGTAATCATAAGTATGTGAAAAGGTAATAGCTAAGTTAGAATCAACTACCTATATGAGTTTTATACATTTATGAATGATTGACAGCAACCACAATGCAACATAACTCCAGCAATTTCAAAAACATTGTTTGTATTGGCAGAAAAATGTAACATCAAACTCACAAATTAATACAACAAAAACTTGTCATAAAAATAATATGTAATATAAAATTAAGACTAACACTAAAAGTTGAAAAAAATAAAGTGCTTCGTTAACTACTAGGTTTTTGATGTGAATGCTATTTTTCAGTTTTTGAGTAATAATCTTCTGCATATTGATAGATGTTGCATATCTCATCTCTTTGACGATATTTGTATTTCTTAGCATAATATATGAACACTATCAAAGAAAAAAATGATAGTAATGTATTTATTCCATAGTACCACAAACCACAATTGGGAAAAGATGGTGGAAAATAACCAAAAGGAATTAATATTAGAGAACCTATGGCTTGAAAAATTCCTTTTATGGCAAAAGACAGTCCAATGAGTAGCCCCTTCATGGATGGAGGACTCTGAGCACATATAAACTCATAGAGACCTGTGTACAGTAACATATTTGATATTCCATACAAGCATCGATAAAAGATGACCAACATGGCTGGAATACTTTCAGTTGGGTCTGAATAGTTGGACCAGTTATTATCTTCAGAATAATTGTGATATTTGTACCGATAGTTGAGACTTGGGAAGAAACACTCTTTTTTGCTGGCTGAAGTATAAAGAATTGAAGCATTTATCATTATTAAAGTCATGATCAGAAATATTATGCCCAAGCCTATTCTTTTTAACATACTTAGAGAATAATAATGCATACATTTTCTAAAAACGAGCAAGTATAGCGGAATTAGCAGAACAACAGTTGCTGAAGATAAAGTATTGTCATCTAAGAAGTAGTAAATAATAATTCGGTAAGATAAATTGTCAACATAATAATTTGGCACAATACTTTGAATGTACCAGAACACAGAATGATCTGCTGCTATTAGTAATATAAACACAGGGCTTAAAGACAACAGAATTTTTAGAATTCCATAAAATGCTTTAACATTCTCTACGTCTTCTGTAGTATATGGACCTCCATATTTAGTTTTTGCAAGATCTAGTCCAGTAGGTATCTCATCTTCACAGTATGTGAAAGCACTACGTTGAACAGGAACTTTATGCTGTTTGGCAAAGTGAGTAACTTTATAAACTAGTTTATATGGATTGATTCTAGCTGGTATAATGAGAAACCAATTCTTATTGCGATGAGTTATGCATACTAACACAATAATCATAATAAATGGAATTACTCCCAGTATTGCAAAAAGTGTGGAACTTGTTATGGACTCTATATTAAACATGTTCCATGGTTGTACAATTATAAGTTGAACAATATAGTATATCCAAACATACCAGTAAATAAACAAACTTTGATGTTCAGCAGGCGAATCATGAAGCTGATCCATACCAAATTGAATAATGTTCGCATTGAATCCAATAAAACTGATGCTAATGGTAATGTAAAATAAAATAGGTACCGTAATTATACTTATTACGCCAACATCACATCCAATATTTTGTTGACGTAAAGTAAGGTGACATCCCCACTCTGGGTTTGATTCAGTAAACAATACTATAGATACTACAATAGGAATAAGTACTACTATTCCAGCAATTATATATGTTATTAAGCTAGCTATTATTATTTTGTATCTTCCAAGCACATTGTCCGCTAAATATCCAGCCAATGGATAAAAACACAAACTGATAGCATCTCCTATATATTATATTGTAGTTAAAATCCACTGGGATCCCATGAGTAATCTGTTTGGGTTTCTTAGTAACCCATATGCTATTCCAATACAAAAACTCCACATTAATGTGATCAAAGCAGCTTTAGAGGAGACACACCAATTATTTGATCTTAATTGTTTAATCAAATGTATTGGTCTATATTTTTGTACTTTATCAATATTCAGTAAGATAGTTGTTTCCATTACTTCTGTTAAAATCTTGGAACTTTTTGCTACTATTCAGTTTCCTGCAATATGGATTTTAAACTGCAAGAATACTGAATTTATAGTCAGCATGCTGGGATTTAAATTTTCCCAAACAACATTGTTTTATCATAATTATGACATTGATCATCCTTTGCAAATTATAGTGCAATTTTCTGTACAATTAAGTTTAAAGTAGTGCTGAATGATATAAAAGAGTTCATTCAGTGATTTACCTAACAATAGAAAATGTTTTCCATTGAAGTCAGTCTAAGTTAGGCATTTCCTAATAGATCCATGGAGTGCTTGATGGTTGCTCTCTGCTAATGAGGGATTGCACATATTAACAGCACTTTCAACATCTCTTGCTTATTTTTTAATTTTGTTGATGGTTTCTATTGTGTTCAACAAATGCCCCGCAATATAATGGTACTATAGATTGCCATTGAAATTCATCAATCACTCACTTCACTAAATTAAAAAAATCCAAAGCCTTATGAGAAAGCATCATCAGGCCAGGAAAGCTCACTATAGCAAAATCTTAAAACAACATCGCATAACAGTTGTTTTATGTATAAGGTTCCTGAACATAAGTATTATTAATATATTTCTCACCTAGTGCTATACACAATAGTGTAATATTATTTTGTACAGTTGAAGGTGAATATATAAGAGTTTTGGGATTATATGTTATAAAGTTGTACTTCATCTTATATATATGTGTGTGTGTGTGCATGTGTTTGTGTGTGTGTATGTGTGATTTCCAAGTTAAACATTATTTTTTCAAACTACTGTATATCATATTCATATTTTGGCTCAGAATCAATAGAAGGCTGCAGTAAAAAAATCACCTGTTCAGAGACTAACACAGATGAGAATGTTTTGTGGAATTTCTAAAAATTTTCGCTACACACTTGTAGGATTCGCTGTATTTGTCATGCATGCGGTCACTAACCTATATTTTTATGATCTATTTACTACTAACTGTTAGATAATTCATAATTTCATCCTTTAAATAGCTATAATTATTTTTTTTAATTAATAGCAATCAAATAACACCATCATAAATCTAAGAAGTCTATATAAACTTCAAATTCACTAGAGAAAATAACATTGTATACTCGTCACTACTTTCGCATATTTTCTTTTTATCACATGCGTCCTAGGTAGTTAGAAGTTAAAGCAATCCGAAGAATCTTAGTTGTGTACTAATGCGCTGAGGGTTCGCACCCTTAGTGCTCTAGTTCTAACAGTTCTTTGTTATGCTTTCTAAAATTTCTTCCAATAGAAAGTTATTCAATTGGTCCTATTCATCACCATCAATGCCATTCAGTGTTAAAAGGAAATACTTTAAAAACCTTAGAACTGGTTGACAGAATCAAATCTCAAGTGAAAAACTTTTGGTATCAACTAATCTCTTGTGGAATCTTAATGCATGATGCAAGTTGTGAATCTATCGTTTATTATTGAACTCTCAAAAGTTCTTCCAATATCAAATTATTAAATTGGTCTCATTGAACAACATCTGTGTTATTAGTGCTAAAGGGATATTATTACCTTCAAGCTATTGGCAGACTGAAATCTCAAGTGAATAGCTTTTTAAAAAATCCTAAACATGTACAATATAGTATACGACTAAGAATGTTGTGCAATTGGGGGTGGAGGATGGGGAGGGTACGACCTTTTCAATTTGAATTTAAATAACTTAAATAACTAGAAGTGCATGCTAAACATTATTAGGTAGGGTGCAACTGCCAAAGGCCAATGAAATGCATACTGCTTTTATCCCAGTTTCACAAACTAATCACATGTGTACTTCAGTTCAGTTGTTACTTAAATACAAGACACATGTACTCGTACTTATTCAAATAGACATTGCAAAATTGAGTTATTTACACTCATACCCACTCATTACAAATTTATAAATACTCATAAAGTACCTAAATACTTTTTGAAGTAATTCACCTCATGTCTATTGTCTCCTCCAATACATAATTATAAAGCAGTTCAGGCTGGAGTGAACTATCACACACAGTCAATTACTAACCCTTTTTGCTGTCTAAGATTTGTTTGTGAGTGTGTGTGTGTATCAGAAAAACCTGCAAATAGTAAGCCTCTTTGAAAATTCTACAGTTTCCTGATTGTGTGAATTAGCTGCACTTTTGTTGGATTGGACAAATGGCATAGAACATGACAAAATTCACTTTGGATAACATCCAATCAGTTAATTCCCAGTTTGTGGCAAGTAACGATATGAGTAATTTGAGAACTCAATAATGTATGTTTAATTTAGTAGTAATAATGCTCACCCTACATCTAAGAAGTGAATATAAACTTCATATTCACTAGAGAAAATAACATTGTACGCTCATCATTCATACAATAAACATCATCGGGATTTATTCATATTTTGAGTGGAATCTGTATGAGTGCAACAGCGAACCCTCAGCGCATTAGTACACAACTAAGATTTCTTGGATTGCTTCAACTTCTAACTACCTAGGACACACGTGATTAAAAGAAAATACTCGAACTATTAGTGATAACGTGACTGCTGTGTGGCATAAACCAATTTACTTGAAAGTAAGGGTTGTTGCGTCTAGCTTGCGTTCTCTGGATTTACTTGAAAACTAGCTCAAAATTGAAAAAGTGGTCGACTTAAATACTAGCTTTAAAGGTTAGTTCTCAGCGATTCATGAAATCAAATGATGACAGACAGACAGACAGATAAAGGCACAACTATAACCCTCTCGTGCATGCGTGATGAGGGTTAATTACTTATGAAATATAGTTCTAACAGTTCTTTGTTATGCTTTCTAAAACGTCTGCCAATAGAAAATTATTCAATTGGTCCTATTCATCACCATCAATGCCTTTCAGTGTTAAAAGGAAATACTTTAAAAACCTTAGAACTGGTTGACAGAATCAAATCTCGAGTGAAAAACTGTTGGTGTCAACTAATCTCTTGTGGAATCTTTATGCATGATGCAAGTTTTGAATCTATCATTTATTTCTTGAGCTCTCGAAAGTTCTTCCAAATTATTGAATTGGTCTCATTGAACAACATCTGTGTTATTAGTGCTAAAGGGATATTATAACCTTCAAGCTATTGGCAGACTGAAATCTCAGGTGAATAACTTTTTAAATAATTCTAAAGATGTACAATATAGTAAACGACTAAGAATGTTGAGCAATTGGGGGTGGAGGATGGGGAGGGTACGACCTTTTCAATTTGAATTTACATTAAATTCTTAGGACTTAAATAACTAGAGAGCATGCCTATGAGAGTTAATACTGTCAAAAAAGCAACAACTCGATCTCCTGTTCTTCCTTGATAGATTTTAATTTTGTTAAGTATCAAGTCCTCAGTTAATTGTTGTGAACATGGAATACTAGACATTTTGATATAATTATGTCACAATTTCTTAAAATAATCTTGAAAACTTTAAATGCCACAGGGTGTTATCAAAGCAATGTAATAATTGATTTCATTATTTGCAATACACAAAATTTAATCTTCGTGGAACATCCACCAGAAAATTTGGGGGCCATGCTCCCCCATATAATACAGTTGGGATTACGAGCCCCCATAGACCTCCTTGTTCCTATTACACTGAATTGTATAATATTTTCTTTAAGACTATAGACCACTAGTTATAAGTGCTAGGTCTTTGCACTGAATTAACAATATTTTAAGGATGAAATTAGCATATGTGCAATGTGAAATAACTTGATTGTCAAATATTTATTATTGGTGTACAAAGGCAAATTATACTTGTGTGCAGTCATTAAGTTTTGTGTTACAAGCATAAAGTACCAATTCGTTGGAGTACCTTCACCTATTGTTAAAATGTCATTCATTCTGGATTACTAGACTTAGAAAAGCTAAATATGGCAAGTCCCTTAACAACAGAACAGGTGGAAAATGCTAAATAAGACTTTCTACGGAATTATTCTCCCTCAGTTTCTGTTGTTTTGTCTAGGATTTATCATGTATAATGTCTTTTATCGTATCTATTCTAATCACCTTGCTTCTGATCACAAATATGAACTTTTAGAAAACACACAAGTAAACTTTTAGGATTTATCATGTATAATGTCTTTTATCGTAGCTATTCTAATCACCTTGCTTCTGATCACAAATATGAACTTTTAGAAAACAAAAATATAGGGGATGTCAGCTGTTCATTTATCTATTATAATCTTTTTTTTTTGTATTCCAGCATATGTGTTGATCATTTGCCCCTTTTGTAACCACTAATCAACCAAGTATGTTGAAAACGATAGAATTTGGAGTTGTGTTGCGTAGTTTATCAGTAACATGTTATTTCACTATGGACGCTGTAGCTCAAGGGCAAAATCACAAACCTGAATGTACGTTTTATGACACAACATCACTTCTCAAACTGCCAGCCAGTATATTGACGCTGTTCTCTATATACAGTACACAATGTACTCTCTCTCTCCTACATGTTTACATACATATCTCTATATCAGGTCATAAGTGCCCAGAGTCCTCACTCTATGAAGGGACTGCTCATAGGACTGTCTTGTGCAGTTAGAGGCATCTCTGAATTGTATGCTGCTATCCTTGTTGGCTATTCCATTAGACAAAATTTACAGTCATTTCTAAGCTGTGGCATGGAGTACTATCTTGTCAACATAGTTGTCTGTGTGGTGGGTGTAACTATATATGTAGGTGTCGCCAGAATGTACAAGCTGAGAGAAAGTGATGAAGCTTGTCATGTACGGCGTTTACTGAAGAATACTACTCCAAATAACCAAAATAAAATCATTGTTGTAGTATTTAACGAGACTTTAGAATTGTTTAATACGCAACTATTTGACAGAAATACAAAAATTTGACATGTATAATGTAACAAAAGTGTGACTCTATTTCTGTAATGTTGTAAATTTAAATGTTTTTATATTCCATTAAATTACATTTTGGTTACCAACTTGCAAGTTAATAGTAAGTGCTGGGTACCTGTTTTAAAAATGATTTACTTAACATGGTAATAATTCATATCCAGCACCTTCAATCATTTGACATTTTTCTTGATAATACATAGTAAACTTTATTAACTTGAGGTCAGAAAATTTATAATTAAAATTTCTTGACAAATGTATATTAAATTTTACCAAGCAATAAAAAACACTTTAGCAAATAGCATAATACATGTTAACTCTAGTAGCTGGCTCTTACTTATATTTGTAATTTTGTAATTTTTTTCTTTTTTTAATGCAAATGCAAGAATATATTTCTCTAGTTTTAAATGAACGAGGATATATTATGCTTTTAATTCTGAGGTTCTTAAGAATTGATGGTATTAATAACATTTTCATCATTGTATAGTACATCTTAAAACAAATGCCTAGCACTAAACTCATAATATTTTCATATTATTGCATCGAAGTTACAATACTAAAGATATTTCACAATCATTAGTATTTTATTGGGTAATTATAAAATAGTCAGCCCAATAATGTCAAAATGCTCACGAAAACACTTTTATTGCTTCTATTCAGCTTTCCTATGTAGTATGTGAGATAATTTCAAAACAAAATTGTGCAGCCAAGTCAGGATAGGCAAACCTTAAGTGACATAATTATAACATCAGCGGATTGAAATAAATTTGCCTTTGCTAATCTGTGGTGTTTTGCTTATTACGTGTGTATAGATATGGTACTCCATTCCCAAATTACCTTGTGGTTTGTCCTGAATAGCTGGTATTATTAAAAACCATTTTGTATTTCTATATGTTTATTTATAAACATGCTTTAGAATATAAAATGTTTATTCTTAAAACAACCTTATAATGGTATTAACAATTGTAAATTATTTTCTCACTGGGAAAAAGGCAATAAATATATCCAACACTTCTAGCACACAGATACAGTAAAGTAAACAATGTGAGTTTTCAATACAATAAGTTCAGAGCATACACTACACTGTGTAGTTCCTCGTAAGCAAATACTTTCATTGCCAGTTCAACAGAAGAGTCTTTTTTTACTACCAACTTACACTTGATAAAATAGGAAATTGTGAACAACTCTGCCATCACATGTAGTAGCTAACAATAAATCAAATTATTTCACACTAGGAAATACATTACTGTGTTTGAGTTCACCAATCTATAATTTTGACTCCATGAAACCAGTCTATTAATACTATGTTAAACCTATTTCAGAGTACTTAAGATAGTACTAATATAAATGCAATAAATATAATAATTACTCATACAGTAACACCTAATTTACTGCACTGTCAGGTTCAAAGCATGATATGACCATAGCATGTATTGAATGTGTTTGCTGCACAAGAAAACTAATTGTAGGACCTGGCAATCTAAAATTTCCAACGTCCAATATAGAATAGCTCACCTTTAATAAATTTAACAGCATTGGAAGTATTTAAATCTCTTGATATAAAATGTGCTAGTTGTATTACAAAAACATTTATAGTGAAGTCTTTCTAAATTTTGTCTGAAACAACTTATTTAATTGTTCTCTGGAACATAATTAGTGACATTTACAACTAAAATGTAAGGTACTAATTATCAATTAAACTTTTAACAACACTAAACTGTTGACACACAGAATCTGAGTGAATAAGGATTATCTCATATTTCTAAAGTATACAGGACAATGGTAAAATACAATGGTAGTGCATGCCACAAACTTAAATAAAACTTAGAGTTGAAAATGTAAAAGCACTGTTACTAATGATGAACTCACAGGGCCAGAAGCTGTAGTTTTCCATCTGTATACCATGCAGTATATCCTAGTTTACTGCATAGTCTACCATGCTGTTGCACTCCACATGCCCCCTCAGTACACTTTAGTAACTAAAAATGACAGACACTGTATACTGCTATGTATATATGGCATGTACACCTGGTACATTCCAGTAAACTTGACACTATTATGTGTATTACCTGGTAAATGTTATGTAAACTATAAATCCTTTAGTAGATCACTCAGTATACTCCCATGTATACTTCACATGTTTCATCCAGTATGCTCCATGTATACTCTGGTTATGAAACTACTCAGTATATTCACATGTATACTATCGTTATGAAACTACTCAGTATATTCACATGTAACTATCGTTATGAAACTACTCAGTATATTCACATGTAAACTATCATTATGAAACTACTCAGTATATTCACATGTAACTATCGTTATGAAACTACTCAGTATATTCACATGTAAACTATCATTATGAAACTACTCAGTATATTCACATGTAAATGCTACATATACATACTTGTATACTCCAAATTTCTATAAATAATGTTGATTTTAATTTATACATTCAATTATAATCAAAAACTCGTGAACAAAACATGTTCAATGATATGATATATTTAGTCTGCTGTGAAATAATTGTGTATTTCAGCAGATTTCTGATGACATACCTAAAGACATTAAAATCTTATCAAAATTATAGACATATCAAGAGATCACAAATACACCAGATCACAGATATCTGAAACATCACACATACTGTACTATACTAAAGATTATGCATATATCACTAACAAGAAACTATGAATACATAACCAAACCAAATACTTCATTAAACAAACCAAAAAAATTACAAGACCTAAAAACCATACTTACTTACCACACAAAAATCACTTGTTTAGTCAAAGTAAAAAAACAAAACAAAAAAAACACCTTATCACACAAAGAGATCCAAAACACTTGACCTAACTAGTTCTTTATATCACACACACACCAAACCAATAAATCAGAGATACTGTACAAAATCAATATAATAAGAAATACTTAACCAAACCAAAAGATTTAGAGATACTTTACCAAACAAAGATCAGAGATACTTTACCAAGCCAAGAGATCACAGCTGACACTTTATCAAACAAAAAATTATAAATGAGCTGGAACAACATAACATAGAGATATCTCAGCCAGATTATCCAGAAAATCAGCTATTACATACAGCCTGTGAAATTTTCTCTTTCAGGCTCTCATGTGTGCGTGTGTGTGTGTGTTTTAGCTGTCTTTCAAAAGCTACCCTACAGGTCAAAGTTGCTGCTGAAGGTAGTGGGGATGGTGGGCAGGTTACCATAGATATTCATTAAAGCCCTAATAAATACTTGCCAAACCAAAGAGAATCACAGACAATCAGATATTCACTCACACGCTCAAAAGATCATGCATACTTGTAAGAACCAGAGTTAACCCTACGTCTCGTTCCGTTAACTCACCATCATCCTTATACTCGTCATCAGTGGTCCTCCCTGATTCCGCAGCTTCAATAGCTGAGTGGTTTGGCAGGGGCGTTGGCCAGAAGCCCCGCCCCCAATCAGCAGTTGCCGAATTGGGGCAAATTAACGGGGTGAGGATAAACCCCTTTAATTCCTCCAAGGGAAGGCACGACCATTGCCCCAAAGGCGGCAACCACCCATCCCCAGCAAAGCTGAAGGAAGGAGGGCCAAACCCACAACTTATGCACACTCATGCACCCACTGACACAATCACATCGGAAACACGACAAATCATAGCAACACAACATAGGTGCAACATAACAATACAAGTCTGACTGGCACAATTGTATGACATAAATAAGACCCGGCTGTTCAAACAGCAAACCGTCAGCACAATCTAGCAGAATAACTTGCCAACTGACGTCTTGGAATCCGGATATACTCCAAGTAGGCCAAACTGCGCCATCTACCCAACGTCTGAATGGTCGAATCCTCCAAACCTCTCGAGGCAGCAGTAGTGGCCGCCACAATTCGGAAACTGTGACCGGCATACTTGTCCGCCTCCACCCCGGCACGCTCCAGGGCCTCACGAACTGCTGACACCAGCCTCTGTCTGGTCAAGGGCATGCCGTCCTTGAACACAAAAAGTGGACCAGGCCTCTTGCCTCTGACTGTCAGGTAGGCCAACACTGCCGACACAAGACACAAGTCAGAAGCCACGCGTCCAATGTACAAAGTGATCCCTTTCCTGAAGGGATCCGTCTTTGAAGCCTTCAGAGTAACACTCAGGATAGCTGGGTCTACCGGATTGTCCACCGCCAAGTCACCCCAGCAAAGGTGCACCGAAGGATCGAACGAGGAGTCATCAGGGATTGTAAGCTCCCCAGCACGCAGGAAGCCAAAGAACGCCAGGCAGCAGGCGGCCCACAACATAACAATGTCACTATCCTCCGCCTGACCATTCTTCATCTTACACAACAATGGAGGGGTAATAGGGAGTCTCACTCTCTTGTCACAGTCACCTTGCGATCTCTTCACTCCCCTCAACACGTAGTGAAGCTTAGACCACGAAGAAAGAAATGGATCACCAAGTCCTTCACTGATGTGCAAGTGCCTTACTCCAGCCATGTATGACTTAATAGTGCGATGCTTAAGGCCTTCGGTAGCAAGTTGAGCCACAAACTTGCACACGACACCCTCGGAAGCTGGGACTCCTCGGTGCCCAGCACCACTGCAAAAATCCAGGTACCTCTTCTGACCAGTGCGGTAGACTCTGTGAGTGTTATCTGCCAGTCCTTTCATAAAGAACGTCTGAACATGCTGATCCAGTCCACCATGGTCCAATCTGGCGTTCCGAGCACCAGACACTCCAACAGCCTGTCTGGAAGAACTGTGGCCGTCTCGTTTGCCTCTGGAACCAAACGCTGAAAAGAAGGCTCTGAAAAGAAGGCAAAGCATTTCTCGATAATGCATCAGCCGCCCCGTTCTGAGCGCCGGGCAAATGCCTGCACCTCAAGGACACTCCCCACCTGGCCAAGAAGGACAGGCACCTCACCAGGTGCATGGCCCTGTCCACCTTGCACCTTCCAGAATTCACTATTGCCACCACTGCGGCATTGTCGCATCTACAAGAGACACTCGTACCCTGCCACAACTCACCCCACACTGCCACACCCAGAACGATAGGTAGTAACTCCTTGATGGTGATGTTGATGTCAGACCAGCTTTCGGGAAATGGAAGCTGGAACCAATGGCCCTGCGAAGTGTAGGCACCACAACCCCAGTTCGGATAGCAAATGAAACACACACAGAAGTCATGAGCACACAAGGGCTCCACAGTCTCAAGCAATCTCAGGTCACGCACTGCTGACAGGAGCAGAAGAGCTCTCCACCGGAGGAGGGCACACGGACTTGAGGTGATCACCCCCACACTTAGAGCACACGTGTGAGAAACGACAAGGAGTAGCAACGCAAGGCCTCCCATCGTTCCAGGAATAACATGGCGCCACCTTGCGCCTCTTTGCTGGTGGTGTGCTCTTGCCCTCTGCCTGAACAGAAGGGCCTCCACGCTGATCACTGCCAGCCACACCAGTGGCAAAGATGGAACGAGTGTAGAGTGCTTGGTCCAGTTTCCCAAACTCTGCCGACTCGAGTGCAGGAATTTGCTGCCGAAACCGACTGTCATAGGCTCTCCACCAATCGCCTCTCTCGGCCCCCACCAGCAGGGTAGCCAGATAGGCCAACAGATTCCGGGCCTTGTCCGGATGGGCACTCACAACAATCCCGGCATATAGGCAGAAGGACCTCGCCCAGGTCAACGGATCTGCCACCAGCTTCAACTTGCTCAGGGGGGTTGGTTTCCCCTCCTCGCCCTCAGTGGACCGACGGAGCTCCAACTCTAGGTTGTCCTCTGTCAACTCGGCCATGTCCATGTAATCACCCCTCAACACACGTCGCACGATGCGTGCCGGTACCACCGGCAAAGTGGGGCCCAACTGATACTTCTGCACAGCCACATCACCCTTCTTGGTGCTGGCTGGCTCCTGACCTGCTCCGGCACTCTTGGGGCCAACCACAGGGGCCACTGATGGAGGCACATCATCGTTGATCACCGGAAGACCGAGATCGCGCACTCGGCCAGCGTCAACTGTGCCTAGCCCTACATGAACACCAACACGGTTTCAGTGACACATGTAAATAAGGCACCCCAAAATCAGCGCACACCCAGGGTCACACCACAAGTAGTGCGATACCTGAGAAAGCACACAGCCAGGGTCACACCACTGGCTGCCAATCAATCCGCCTTCGCCATAGCAGCAAAGCAGAGACTGGCCCCCACTGGGCCCACGCGACCCTGGGTCACACCACAGGGAGCATCTCACACCAGAGGAACACACCATGCCGGGGTCACACAGCAGGCACATAAGACCCTGGGTCACACCACAGGAAACATCCCTCGCTCACATACGTACAGCGACACCGGGGTCACACCACCGGCACCATGACCTGGGTCGCACCACAGGACGTACACACAACAATGCAGTGAAACAAAAGGGGAATAATAGATAAATGAATATATAATAATAATAAATAATAAATAATAAATAAATGTGACCAGATTTGGGAAAATCCGCCTAAACGCGGCAAACAATTTTTTTCAGTATCACCGGGTAAAGCCTTATGGGTCGATTTTTTTCGAAAAAATTGTTATGGCAGAAATGGATAGACACCAGTTAGCTCTAGCTTATGACGCAGTTATAAGCTCTGGCGTGCTCTAGAACTCACACTAGGAGGCTAGAAACACTAGCCGGTTGGACTCGTGTACGGAGAGTTGCTAAGAAATTATTGGCGGGCTTTTCACTAACAGCCGGGAAAAAACTGTAGCTAACTAATTCACTTACTATTCTACATAATTCACGTACTCACGCAATTCTCGTCATCATAGTTTCTTAAGGAGCCCTGCATTAAGCCTTTTAGACTTCTTTCAATCCGCCTGTAACCGGTTTATTCCATAGTGTCCCGGAGACACGCAGTAATAGTATACGGACACAAGGCGCACCCCCTGACCTTAGCAGCGCTTTTACCCGGCATTTTTTCGAAATCAGCAATAATAAGTTTAGCAAAAATACTGAAGTGTTGTAGTGCGTAGGGCGAAGACGGCTTGTGCTACAGCTTCCAAATTAGGAGGAAGGCATCCCAAGGCCCCGTGCAGCCTACTGGTAGAATAAATTAGAAAACTTTAGATGCCGCGTTTAGCCGGGTTTTCACAAATCCGGTCACAAATAATAAATAATAAATAAATAATAAATAAATAAATACATAATAAAATTAATAAATAATAAATAAATTAAATTATTGTATTTCCTAAACCAGGGTCACACCACTGGTTACCTACCTACTAAGTGTGGAACCTGTGCACACCAGGCCCACCACAATACTTGTGCCTATGGAACCTATTCCGTATTGGAGGCTAAGCCAACCGGTCCCATTACCACCATCCCACCTACATAACAGCCTCCAGCCCTCGGGAGCATCCCCGGGTGAGGGATCACGTAGCTACTACCCTCCCAACCCAAACCGAGTTGGCTCACCAGCAGCCGACGCTGGAGTACTTCCAGCGACGCCGTCCGTAGACGAACCCTCTCCTGAGCCCTCGCTAGGCCGAGCCACGAGACGCTTGACCGTCTCCTCAACCACCTTCTGTATACAGGCGACCATCTCTGGAGTCGGTCCCGCGGTAGCTCCATCGGTAGAGGTACCTTCCTCGGCCATGCTCACTCCTACTCGCAAGTTTGTCTCTCAAGAAACGCAGAACCTTGAAACTCAGTCTAGCGTCGTTTCTCAAATGACTGAATGGTACACTGACCTCGTGCTCCCGCTGTTCACCCGCCCGGCACGCGTGCGCGCTCCGTGCAATCTTTACCCAACACACCGGAACTTCCGCCTTGGATTAACCCCACCTAGCCTGTGGCTAAATGGCCACAATTGACTCTACTGCTTGTTAAAACCACCTCACCCATACTATCTCCATTTCACACTTTGATTGTAATCCTACCTGTGGGTCTGCGAGAATGAAGAAGTAAGAGAGAGTGGAGAAGAAAAGACAAGAAGACAACGAACAGAACTAATATGTTTGCGTGTGTGTCAATCCCTAACTTTATGTTTATTAGCAGAGTTCGTGATGTGCATTATTTACTGTGTATGATGTTTATCGGTGTGTGTGTTATTGAGTTGTGTCGTCATTTTGGTGTACGTGGCAGCTTTTGAGTTCTGTTTCCCTGCGCATGCGTGGCCGTCGGAACTGATATAAGCCCAGCCACGCATGCGTCTCATCAGTTCCCATATGCCCTATCATTTGTCAGTACCTAAATTCTGTGATCTGGGTTGGGGACTCAGGTGGCAGCGTACCTGTGCGTAGCTTGCTAGACTGAGTGATAAATAGTTGGCGAGTCGCGCACTCCTTACCCGGTAGCCCACACTACCCTTCCACGTACGTTCTAGAACTTTCTCTTCATGCATGTGTTCTATGTGTTGTTTGGTCAGTTTTATTGCTATGTGTTTCTCTGGTGATCTCAGAGGCCTGGCCTATATAAGGCTGGTCCTTTGAGTTCTCTAGGTCTCTTTTTCCTCTTATTTATTTTTGTACTTCCTCCTATTGCTATCTAATATACGAACTGGAACGGGGGTAATCTAGCATAGGGAGTACCATAACTGAGAGGGAAGATAACTGGTGGCAGCCACTTGGATTAACTGAGACCTAACATCATGGTAGCAGCTGTGTTAAAACCTTTCCATTGAATGTGTAGTACTGAGAGCTTGTTGTTGAGGTATGAGTAGATGCAGCTCCACATTGGACTGTAGTTTTGATCAGGAGACAAACTGTCTCTGTGTGTTGAAGAAAGACATTGAACAATTTTATTAGGAAAAGTTATTTCATGTGTACAGCGCTCGTGCGGCAAGCTAGCGTGGTCCCACCACAATAGCGTTGACTTCGGGTGAGCAGTATTAGCATTATATTGGTAGTGAAAGTGCAGTAACCTATGGTGGCCCTTTGGTTATTCATATTGCTGTTACACTGCACGTGGTAGTGGGTAAGTGACATTATGATGAAATAACTTGTATTAATTCCCTTAGCTATATCAAAGCAAACCTATAATATTAATAGTTCGCGATGTTTGGACAGGCATACCGCTGTATTCATCAGGTTAAAAAAGTAAAGTGAAATGAACTTAACTTTTCATTTCAATCTCACTTTAACAGTGTGAAGACAAAGGTATGCCTGTCAAAACATCACGTACTTTTAATATATAGTAATAAAAATTAATATAAGGGAACAAAAACTATATATATATATAGTACTTATTACCTGAGTCAGAGTATGATATGGCAGAATATTTCAAGAGCAGGCTAATCTATTTTCACTAGCCAGTGGCTGAGTGAAAATAAAGCCTGAGAGTGAAATATCTTGCCATATCACTCTGACAAGTGTAATAAGTGGTTTATTCCACACTAGATATCTTTACTACTGTAGTTAGTACTAGAGGACCTGTAACCCACAGGCTAAGTTGGTTGTAGGGGCCACCCACACCCCCAGCTGAAATTTTAGCAGCTGCTCTAACCCTGGTTGGAGTAGGCGGCTACACCTGATCCAGAGGAGGAAGGTAGCTATAAAAACCAAAAAATTGAAAAGTTTGGCTGGTTACTATAACTACAAGGGTAATATGCTTGCACAGTACAGTATAAAATAACAGCATGAAATATCAAAATAACAGCTTGAAAAATCTTGAGTTATTTCATGGGTCATGTATCTAAAGATATCATTGTGAAGATATCTAGGGCAGAATAAAAATATATATCAATTGTGTGAAATGTAAACTATACTTATTTTGTAGTAATTTGTAATCATAACATTAATGTATTAAGAATACTATGTTACCTTTATTACTAGTGGTGTGCTTGAGCACAAATGGCTAGAGAGGATCCCATACATAAACCTAATAACTGTTGTATCATTAATTTTAACTTCTAACACTGTAGGTACTACTAAACAATAAACGGTCAAGTTTTTAAGTTATATTTTAACTTCCAACACTCAAGCTACCATAGTAACCACTCCTTGCAACTGTTTGAATTGAAACAAGCAACAAAAAACAAATCACCTTATTCAAACATTTTCTTTATAATCTTTAGCTAATCACTAGTTGTAACACACAATACTTTCACACAACTTGCACACAACTGAACATACCTAAACCAAGACTTACCTTCGTAGCTAGTTAGTCTAGTGGACAATGAATTTTCAAGTAAATACTATTGGGTAGGACATATAACTGACAAATAGCGTATTAACTTACCACCGCCACTAACTCGAAACTCCAGTAAGTTTTTGAGTTTTACCAGTAGCCAAACACAAAAGAATCCGAAGAGGTAAACAATTCAATTTCTAGGATGATACAGGTAATGATCGATAGACCAGAGGATTTTGTTTAGTGAACTTTGGGACGGGTCGGAGACTGAGCAAACACAAAAATACGAGAGGGTCACTGTAGTAGCCAAAATGTTGTGTAAAAGCAGCTATAATAGTTAGTTAAACGTTTACTTTGTGCTGTTCTTTAGCTAAGCAGTAGCTGTAACGCACAACAATTTCACACACACTTGTTCACTGGACATATCCTGGTTAGACTATCGGACAATGATTTTTTCAAGTAAGAATGGCAGCGTTGCGCTATCACTATGACAAGGAGCTCATTAACTTACCACCGCCACTAATTCGAATAGAAAATAAACTCTGGTAAGTTTGGAAGTTTTAACTACTACACCCACAAAAGAATTCAAAGCGGTAGCTAAACAATTCAATTTCTTCGAATGATATACGGGTAAAAATCGTAAAGTCATGATACTCTGTTTAGTGGCGTATGGGACGAGGTCGACTCCTAGCATGAATGCCCTGGGGTTTTTGCTGTTGATTGTTATTACTAGTGGTGTGCTTGAGCACAAATGGCGAGCGAGCCTAAAGACTATACAATTTTTATATGAATGATTTTGACTTCTAACACTGAAGCTACTGAAAATAAGGTCCAGTTTTTTTATTTAGCTTACATGGTAAAGGGATTTCAGTGCCATAGTAACAATTCTCTGCAACTGCTTGAATTGAAGGGAAAAAACAACAACAAAACAATACAAAAGTTTTCTTTGTGATATTCTTTAGCTAAGTAGTGGTTGTAACACACAATGCTTTGACACAACTGGACATGCACCTGTGTTACACAGACTTACCTTCGCAGTAGTATAGTGGACAATGTATTTTCAAGTAAATACTGTTGCGCACGGCTTATAACCATGACAAAGAGCGCATTGACTTACCACCTCCACTAACTCGAATAGAAATGGAAGTCCTGTAAGTTTTCACGTTTTAACTGCACCAGTAAAAGAATTCAAAAAGGTAAACAATTCAATTTCTAGGGTGATACGGGTACTGATCGAACAGAGGATTCTGTTTAGTGAAGTTTGGGACGGGGTCGACAACCGAACTAACACAAAAACGCGAGGGTCAAAGTACAAAAATGCCTTACGTACGTCCATACATATATACAAATAAATAAACTAGTAATGTGCTTGAGCACAAATGGCGAGCGAGCCTAAAGACTACACTATTTTTATATGAATGATTTTGACTTCTAACACTGAAGCTACTGAAAATAAGGTCCAGTTTTTTTATTTAGCATACAGGGTAAAGGGATTTCAGTGCCATAGTAGCAACTCTCTGCAACTGCTTGGAAGGAAAAAAACAACAACAAAACAATACACGTTATTTAAAAGTTTTCTTTGTGATATTCTTTAGCTAAGTAGTGGTTGTAACACACAATGCTTTGACACAACTGGACATGCACCTACACAGACTTACCTTCGCAGTAGTCTAGTGGACAATGTATTTTCAAGTAAATACTGTTAACTTTGAACTGCACCCGCAAAAGAACTCAAAACGGTAAACAGTTCAATTTCTAGGGTGATACGGGTACTGATCAATAAACCAGAGGATTCTGTTTAGTGCAATTTGGGACGGGGTCGACCACATAACTAACACAAAAACGCGAGGCTCAAAGTACAAAATGACATACATACGTCCATACATATATACAAATAAACTAGTGGTGTGCTTGAGCACAAATGGCGAGTGAGTCTGATAGTTAGGTAACATAAAATGTTACTATTCTTAGCTTACTTCATGCGAACACTATTATAGCAGTTATGACATTTGATTTCAGCAAACAAATACAAAATCACTCTCTTACCTGATTAATGGTAACTTTTGTAGTATCAAACATCAACCATTCTGATAATCTCAATCACCAGTAACTCTTGAACAAGCTCTCAGCTACAATAAAAAATAAACCAGTGTTATTATTTGTAATTTTAGCAACAAATATGGAATTACTACTTACACCAAACTTGTGTATTGATAACTTCTGTAGTATCAAATTGAAGTTACTTTGACCATCTGAATTACCTGGAATTCTTGACAACAAGCTCTCACCTACAAAAACAAAAGACAATCAATTATAGCACACAAATACAAAATTACTTTCTTACCTCAATTTCTTGAGCAGTGGTAACTTTTGTAGTACCAAATTTGAGCCAATCTGATTATTTTCACTGTTGACAAGCTCTTAGCTACATAAATGAAAGGCCAGAGTTAATTTTGCATATTTAGCTAACAAATATGGAATTACGTACTTACCTCAGCTTCCCTCGAGAAGTAGTAGCTTCCTTAGCATTAATACTACGGCATTCTGACTACCAACGGCTCTTGACAACCAACAACCAGCACTCCGTATTCCCCCCATAAAACGGCGAAGTTTTGAAATTAAGTCTGGAAAAGTGTCTTCAATGCCATAGTAACCGGTCGAATCAACTTTTTGTTTCTTGAAAAGCAAGCATTTTCGCAGGAATTTTCTCACACTTTGGAGCTTAAGTATAATGTAAGGCTTGCTTAGTGCTGTAGTTTCAGAATAAACTGGGGTCAGGCCTAAAAAGCCATGTTTTTTTGAGGAAAAAGTTCCCCGCGCGCGCGTTAAAAGGGCATACGTACCATCCATACATACATACATATATATAACATATACCCGATTTTGCATTATCCACCCCTAATACTGTCTCGCTCGCTACGCTCGCTCGCCAATTAATTCCAAAGCTTGAGAAAGCTATAATGTATTAGTATAAGCATAGAAGTTTCAAAATGTCAGAGAGAGCTCATCTGTTACAAAATACTTCATCTAATTCACTGTGGATTAGAGGATATCAAAGAGGCTTATCATTGTTCAACGATAAAATATCTCTTAACACATTTGCTCAAGAATAAACATTGCTCTAACAGTCACTTACATTGAAAACAATCAAGACCATCACCAGGAGCTTGAGCTTTCAATGTCATATTATGCCTCATTGACAGTACGAATCCCTCAGACTTGCTCTAGCATGATAATGAATCTATTGGAATAAGGAATTAATCATGGCAAATTTTCTGGTTCTAACAACTAAAACTTAACCCTGGCGTTGACTTCTTTGGGTCCTCATTATGGTTCAATTCTATGATATATTTTTTATTGCTGCACAACAATAAATCATTCAATTATTATTGTTAGAATTGCTACACTTTTTTGAGATTCCAATTTAAAGTTTAGTATTTCACAGGATAATAATTTTTTCTATAACTCTGCTATGAAGTTAAAAAAAGGAGAAAATGACAATTGACTAATCGCTGTTGATAAATGAGAAGAATTAAGAATATTTTTAATTCTGCATTGTTTAAGTAAAAGCTGAGTAAGAGAGAGAACACATCTAAGAAGAAGAAGCAATGAAATATCTTTCATAAGTGCCTCTCATTTTGAAGGCAACCTTTGAGGAGTGTGATTACTGACAATAGGTGTAAAATACATTTGGTAGTAGTGTAATCCATTACAATAATGGACCTCATGCTTTTTCTATATCTTTCTTGTGAAGTCCAAATAATGACCATAAATAGAAAAAAGCAATTCTATTTTATAAATAAATTCTGAATTCAGACTTTTTTAGAAAAATTCACAAAAAGCTAGTATAAGATACAATATTATCGCTTTCCTTTCATAAAATGAACAGCATTGGGAGTATTTAAATCTCTTGATATGAAGTGTGCTAGTTGTATTTAAAAACATGTATAGTGAAGTCTTTCTAAACTTTGTCTGTGACAACTTATTGAATAAGATGTATTTTCTCTCTTTTACCGGCTTTTTTAAACAATACAGAATTAAAATATTTGGATATTGAATCCAGGACCACTTGCTTAATGCACAAGCGCTCTGCCACTGAGCTACAACAACCAGCGGGAAAATAAACACTCCAATTCTGTATTTATACCGTCAAAGGGTACTCTGTGCAGTTTCACTCTCAACAGACCAACGAAAATTCTCTTACTTCAAAGACTCATCTTATCCGTTAAAATTTTTACTCCACTAATTTATCACTTCACATTTTCTTTCTCAGCCTTCTTTTGCTCATTGTATTCTCTCAAATCATAGGCTTTTTAAACAATACAGAATTAAAAATATTTGGTTGCCACCAAAAAGAAAAAAGAATCTTTGAAAAAAGAGAATTTTCAGTTGGTCTGTTGAGAGTGAGACTGTAGCATAGCAGTACCCCTTAACAGTATGAATACCGAATTGGAGTGTTTGTTTTCTGGCTGGTTGTCCTAGCTCAGTGGTATAGAGCTTTTGCGTTAAGCAAGTGGTCCTAGGTTCGATTCCCACTGGCGACAAAATATTTTTAATTCTGTACTGTTTTTGAAAAAAAACGTGAATGAGAGAGAATACTTCTAACTAGTAAAAGAAAGCTGAGAAAGAAGTTGTGATGTGAACTTATTGAACTGTTCTCTGAAATATAACTAATGTCATTTACAACTAAATTTAAGGTACTATTTGGCGAGCGAGCTTAGCGAGCGAGACACTTACAGGGGTAAAAATGAAAAAAATCGAAATATAACTAATGTCATTTACAACTAAATTTAAGGTACTATTTGACGAGCGAGCGTAGCGAGCGAGCACTTACAGGGGTAAAAATGAAAAAAATCGGGGATGTTTGTTTATTGGCGAGCGAGCGAAGCGAGCGAGACAGTATTAGGGGTGGATAATGCAAAATCAGGTATACACTTACAGGGGTAACACAATCGAAAATCGGGGATGTTTGTTTATTTATTGGCGAGCGAGCGTAGCGAGCGAGACAGTATTAGGGGTGGATAATGCAAAATCGGGTATATGTTATATATATATATGTATGTATGTATGGATGGTACGTATGCTCTTAAAACGCGCGCGCGGGGAACTTTTTTCTCCTAAAAACACGGCTATTTAGGCTTGACTCCAGTTTATTCTGAAACTACAGCATTAAGCAAACCTTACTTTATACTTACGCTCCAAAGTATGAGAAAATTCCTGCTAAAACGCTTGTTTTCAAGACACAAAAAGTTGATTCGACAGGTTACTATGGCATTGAAGACCCTTTTCCAGACTTAATTTCAAAACTTCGCCGTTTTATGGGGGATACGGAGTGCCGGTTGTTAGTTGTCAAGAGCCGTTGGTAGCCAGAATGCCGTAGTATTAATGCTAAGGAAGCTACTACTTCTCGAGGGAAGCTGAGATAAGTACGCAATTCCATATTTGTCAGCTAAATATGCAAAATTAACTCTGGCCTTTCTTTTTTGTAGCTAAGAGCTTGTCAACAGTGACTGGTAAATTCAAACAGTCAGATTGGCTCAAATTTGGTACTACAAAAGTTACCACTGCTCAAGAAAATGAGGTAAGAAAGTAATTTTGTATTTGTGTGCTAAAATTGATTATCTTTTGTTTTTGTAAGTGAGAGCTTGTTGTCAAGAATTCAAGGCAATTCAGATGGTCAAAGTAACTTCAATTTGATACTACAGAAGTTATCAATACTCAAGCATGGTGTAAGTAGTAATTCCATATTTGTTGGCTATAATTACAAATAATAACACTGGTTTATTTTTTATCGTAGTTGAGAGCTTGTTCAAGAGTTACTGGTGATTGAGATTATCAGAATGGTTGATGTTTGATACTACAAAAGTTACCATTAATCAGGTGAGAGAGCGATTTTTTATTTATTTGCTGAAATCAAATGACATAACTGCTATTATAGTGTTTGCATGAAGTAAGCTAAAACATAGTAACATTTTATGTTACCTAACTATCAGGCTCGCTCGCCATTTGTGCTCTAGCACACCACTAGTTTAGATATATTATGTTTGGACGTATGTATGTCATTTTGTACTTTGACCCTCCGTATTTTTGTGTTCGCTCCGCGTTCGACCCCGTCCCAAACTTCACTAAACAGAATCCTCTGGTTTAGCGACCATTACCCGTATCACCTTAGAAATTGAATTGTTTACCGCTTTGAATTGTTTTGCGGGTGCAGTTAAAACGCAAAAACTTATGGGAGCTCCATTTCTATTCGAGTTAGTGGCGGTGGTAAGTTAATACGCTATTTGTCACAGTTATATAAGCCCTACTCAACAGCATTTACTTGAAAATTCATTGTCCACTAGACAAACTACGAAGGTAAGTCTTGCGTAGGTATGTTCAGTTGTGTGAAAGTATTGTGCGTTACAACTACTATTAAGAACATCACAAAGAAAATTTTAAATAAGGTGACTTGATTTTGTTGCTTCTTTTTCAACGCTATTTGTCACAGTTATATAAGCCCTACTCAACAGCATTTACTTAAAAATTCATTGTCCACTAGACAAACCACGAAGGTAAGTCTTGCGTAGGTATGTTCAGTTGTGTGAAAGTATTGTGCGTTACAACTACTATTAAGAATATCACAAAGAAAATTTTAAATAACGTAATTTGATTTTGTTGCTTTTCAATTCAAACTGTTGCGGGAGCTGTTACTATGACATTGAAACCCCTTTACCTCATACGTAATTTAAAAAAACGACTTTATTTTAATAGCTTGAGTGTTAGTTGTTAAAATCAAATTTAACAATAGTGTAGTTTAAGGCTCGCTCGCCATTTGTGCTCAAGCACACCACTAGTTAACAATGAAACTAACAAAATATTAAAATTGTTGACAAACAGAATAGGGATTATCTCATGTTTCTAAAGTATACAGGACAATGGTAAAATACAAAGGTAGTGCATGACACAAACTTAAAAAAAACTTAGTGTTAAAAATATAAAAAGCACTATTACTATCTAAAAATGATGAATCGAACTGTTTATATGAAAATGTTTGCTACTCAAAAATTGTTAGCAGTTAAAACAGATCAGTATTTAATAAATGTTTCTCTTCAGTTTTTGAATAATAATCTTCAGCATATTGATAGATGTTGCATATCTCATCTCTTTGACGATATTTGTATTTCTTGGAAAAATATGAGTAAATTATCGAAGTAAAAGCCACCAGTAATAAATTCATTCCATAGTACAGCACACTACAACTACTGCTGTGTGATTTTGGAAGATAGATGAATACAAGCAATAAGAAAGCAGCAATTGCTTGGAAGACTCCCTTTATAGCAAATGACAATCCAATTATCAATCCCTTCATGGATGGAGGACTCTGAGCACATATGAACTCATACAGAGCTGTATACAGCAATACATTAGATATACCATACAAAGCCCTTGGAAGAAGAAGTAAAACTGGTGGTATCTGTAAATCAATATCAGTTACAACATGCTCACCGTACCGATAAGCTCGAGTGCCATTATAGGTATAGTTAGATTCAAAATAAGTATACACATAGTCGGGACTAGTAAATACACACTGTTGTTTGACCAGTGCAAGTGGAAGGTTAAAAGCAGTTATTGACATCAAAGTCAAAATCAAGAAAAGAATACCTATACCAAGTCTTTTTAACATATTAATAGAGTAGCAATATTTAAATCGCCTAAAAAAGAACAAATGTATTGGAATTAGTATCACAACTATTAAAGAAGATAAAGTGCTGTCATCAAGGATATAATGATAAGGTATTGAACTTGTTTGAAATTTTTCAACATACCAATATAATGAAGGATCTACTGCAAAAGTTGCCAAAAATACTGGACATAGACAAAGTAGGATTTTAAGAATTCCATAAAATGCTTTAACATTCTCTACGTCTTCTGTAGTGTATGGACCTCCATATTTAGTTTTTGCGAGATCTAGTCCAGTAGGTATCTCATCTTCACAGTATGTGAATGCACTACGTTGAATAGGAACTTTATGCTGTCTAGCAAAGCGAGTGATGTTATAAACTAATTTGTAGGGATTAATTCTGGCTGGATTTATGAGAAACCAATTCTTTTTGCGGTGAGCTATACATAGTGATACTATAATTGTAACAAATGAAGATATTATAAGTATCCCAAACAGACATGAACTTGTTATAAGTTCCAATGGTAATATGTTCCATGGCTGTACGATGACAAGTTGTACGAGATAATATATCCACACATACCAGTAGATGAATATACTCTGATGTTCTGCTGGCGAGTCATGGAGCTGCTCCATACCAAACTGGATCACATTAGCATTGAATCCAACAAAACTGACATTTATAGCAAAATAAAATAATACACAAATTGGTATTATTCCCATGAATATAATGTACTCTGCATATTCAGCTTGTCCTGCACTTATAATAACAAGAACAAGAATGAACATAGTCATGATTAATGCAGCTCCCACTATAAAAGTCATTGCAATTATTTTTAAACTGTTAATTATTATTTTGTATCTGCCCACAACATTATCTGCTAAATATCCAGCTAATGGATAGAAGCACAGACTGATTGCATTCACAGCATATATCAATGATACAATCCACTGTGGAAGAATAAAGAGGTATATGCCTGGATAGCTCGCTAGTCTATATAATATTCCAATACAAAAAATCCAAACGAAACAGATAACAGCTGCCTTGGATGAGACACAGGCTTTCTTGAATTTAAATCTTGCTAAAACTTGTTGCCAACTTTTTGTTTTGTAATCATCCAGTAGACTCCTTCGAGTTACATTTTGTATTTCAAATTGCTCACTATTCATCTCCAATCTTCAATATATGTATAAATAGTCTATCATACAGCAATCTTTTTTTTTTCTTCGTGTGGTCGTGCCTTTTCATAATTTATAGCCCACTAACATCCTATTTTGGGATTTACATTCCAAAGATTAAGTTTATAATTGAAATTTACACAACTATCATCAATGTCAGTTTTTTTGCACCACCATCTAAAACTTAATATCTTATTAAGCAAAACATTACAGTTATTTTAAAGAAGTACCAGTTGGTTAATACTGATTAATTTCAGGCTTACAAGTGTATTACATTACAAAAACCGGCTACTGGCAACTAGTCATCTTAACAAAACGGAATTGATTAAACTTTATGGTAACTTATGTTACGCATATGTGCTGATGATTTGCATGTGACAGTAATTTTGTTTATTAAAAATAATATAGAGGCTACATTTTTTATATTACGGCCCTATATATACACTATGAAGCTATAAGATGAATTGGATCAAAAATTTTTCTTTCCTAAACATTATTCAGTATAATTGAGTGGTGGTATCTATTATCTTTTTGCACAAGTTTTAATTTTACATGCTATTTTCTGAACATAATATTATTCAACTGGTCCTGTTCAACATAATTGGTGCTACTCAATGCTATAGTAAACTTAATCAGCAAAGTGTTACAGACTGAAATCTCTAGTGAATAACTTTATTGTCCAATACTCTTATGAGCTCAACAACACTTGCAGTACATTAGTGCGGCTGCTTTTTACACATTTCTATACTTTCTTTTCATTCAATTCACATTGGGAATAATTAAAGCTACTTTAGTGGAATAAATAATAATGTGAAATGCTGGCAACATTTATTGTGAAACATTTTCCCAACTTTTTCCGATAGCAAATCATCCTATTGTTCCTATTCATGTTATTCAATGCAAACTTGAAACAAAATGTTTTACAGCAACTTTCCTCTTACTGTCAAACTGAAATCACATAGAAAATTGAAACATAATAATATGCTTTCTAAGAAGTGCAATCGAAGTTAGTAAAAAAAATTCATGGTTCACGATCACAATATAAAATTGTAAATAAAAATTCTCAAAAATAATTTTTTTTACTCAATAACCAATTAGAAATTTAAGAGACAAAATATTGCTAGTAAATATCAAAACATTAAGTTTGTTTAAACTATAGTTTTATTAATAATTTTTGGGTAATATTTGTCTGCACTATAGATAATACTCGCATTATTTTGACTATAGTTATTTATCTTTTAGCATAGTATAAAAGAAAGTAGCATTATTTAACAGAATATCATGTATTTCATTATCATGTCTAAGAGTTCAAATACAAACAAAAGTAAAAAACACAAAAAATGTAGCTATTTACCTAAGGACTTTATGGAGCCTTCATCTAGCTACATATATGCTTATTAATAAGCATTTATGAGGAGTCTTGATCACCATTAAGTACACTGTTCCTTTGTGTCTGCGAATTTTTACATAGAAGCAATGTATCAAATGCACCACAGAATTTTGTATACTGCTTTATGAAAATGTAATAAAAGCAAGAATTAATCTTTATTAGATCCCGTTGCTATATTGTTACTAGGTGTACTAACTTAGTAAGTGTGCACTATTTTTTGCCTTTAGGTATATGAACTGCCATACTAACCACCCTTGGGGTATTGCTATTTTTGAGTTTCAGTTTAATAGAATAGGCCGGATAAGGATAAAGCATAAAGCGGGTTATGTGAGGCCAGGTTATGTGAGGCCAGGTTATGTGAGGCCCAGATATGGGACCAGCCCTAGTTCGATAACTCTCCTGCTGACCCCCAGGAATTTACCATAGCTAGCTGCTTAACTGCTTACGCAGAGCAGCCCAGGGTAGAGTTAGATCTGGAGATAACAGCTGGCAGCTACAATGCTAAAGTAAACTTTCCAGTGTGCTTCAATTGAATTTTAATTGAATTTTAATTTTGGGACGGAAACACACCTGCATAAATGCTGATAAACAAAGTTGCTAGTGGAAACTGGGCATGGGTGGCAGGTAAACTGGATCTAAAATAGTTAGAGCATGCACAGCCCTTGGGCTTCAGTGCACTAAATCCACCAGTACCTAAGCGCTTATGCTCTAACTATTACTTACCAATTGTTAAGCAACTACTGGAAGCTCTACATCTTCATAAAGATAACATTATTTAAAGTTGAAAGCAATTGTTTCAATCGAAAGATAGTTTTCATTTACATCACTTATTTTCTTTCACTGCATCATTGGGAGTATAGATTCTGCAAGTTGTTATTCAAACATTTATTGTTGAGCCCTTTCTAAACTTTGGTCAATAATAATAGTCATTATATTGTTTCTATTGATGACCATCGTATTTACAACAGAAATCAATTTCTTGAAGCAAACTTCAAAACTGTTAAGTCAGAGTATGATAGGGCGAAATATTTCAGGAGAAGGCCAATGTACTTTCACAAGTCCCAGAGGCGAGTGAAAACAATGCCTAAGAGTAAAATATTCTTACCATCAAGCAGGGAGGCAGCTGCCCCCCAGTAGATTTTGTATTGCTACTTTGTTTATGTAGCATTTAGCATAGTTGTAATATGTTTAGAGTAATAGTTATGAGGAAAACGGATGAATTAATCGAATTTCAAACAGAAGCTCTATAAATATATTATTGATTTTTTTTATTGAGATTAATTATTATATAATATCATATAATTATTATATATTATATATTATATACATTTATATAGTTCACTAAAAGTTTGCTTATGTTATACAAAACTGACGTTAAACATTTGGCTATACCTAGGTGTAAAAAGTCACAAATTATGAACATTATTATAATGTTACTATGGCACATAGTAGCATATAAATATTAATGTGGTAGCACTAGTAGTATAGGTAGCACTGGTAGTATTGGTAGCACTGGTAGTGTACGTAGGATTAGTAGCATGGGACAAATTTAACAAATCTGGGACTCTCCTGGACATTCCAGAAGGGTCGGAGCCTAAGTAACTTAAGATAGTCAGTAAACATGCTAAATATTAATTAGGTGGGTGCAACTGCCAAAGGCCAATGAAATGCATACTTCTTTTATCCCAGTTTCAGAAACTAATCATATGTGTACTTCAGTTCAGTTGTTACTTAAATACAAGACCCATGTACTCGATGAGTTATTTACACTCATACCCACTCATTACAATTTTATAAATACTCATAAAGTACCCAAATACTTTTTGAAGTAATTCACCTCATATCCATTGTCTCCTCCAATACATAATTATAAAGCAGTTCAGGCTGGAGTGAACTATCACACACAGTCAATTACTAACCCTTTTTGCTGTCTAAGATTTGTTTGTGAGTGTGTGTATCAGAAAAAAACTGCAAATAGTAAGCCTCTTTGAAAATTCTACCACAGGGCAAAAACTTAAATTTCCTGTAGTCACATGTTTAAGACATTTCATGCTTTCACTACCTTTCTTGTACATGATAGGGCTAAATGCCCTGCACTATAGGACATTTAGCCCTATCCACTACAGGAAAGGTGGTGAATGCATGAAATGTCTTAAATACATTTCTACAGGAAATTCAAGTTTTCGCCCTGTGTACAGTTTCCTGATTGTGTGAATTAGCTGCACTTTTGTTGGATTGGACAAATAGCATAGAAAATGACAAAATTCACTTTGGATAACATCCAATCAGTTAATTCCCAGTTTATGGCAAGTAACGATATGAGTAATTTTAATGTATGTTTAATCTAGTAGTAATAATGCTCACCCTACATCTAAGAAGTGAATATAAACTTCAAATTCACTACAGAAAATAACATTGTATGCTCATCACTACTTTCATACAATAAGCATCATCGGGATTTATTAATATTTTGAGTGGAAGTAATTAACCCTCATCACGCATGCGCGAGAGGGTTATAGTTGTGCCTTTATCTGTCTGTCTGTCTGTCAGCATTTGATTTCATGAATCGCTGAGAACTAACCTTTAAAACTAGTATTTAAGTCGACCACTTTTTCAAATTTGAGCTAGTTTTCAAGTAAATCCAGAGAAACTTCAGCTCCAAACAAGCGCAAGCTAGATGCAATGACCCTTACTTTCAAGTACATTGGTTTATGCCATACAGCTGTCGCGTGATCACTAATAATTCGCGTATTTTCTTTTACTCACGTGTGTCCTAGGTTAAAGCAATCCAAGAAATCTTAGTTGTGTACTAATGCACTGAGGGTTCGCACCCTTGGTGCTCTAGTTCTAACAGTTCTTTGTTATGCTGCTTTCTAAAATTTCTTCCAATAGAAAATTATTCAATTGGTCCTATTCATCACCATCAATGCCATTCAGTGTTAAAAGGAAATACTTTAAAAACCTTAGAACTGGTTGACAGAATCAAATCTCAAGTGAAAAACTTTTGGTATCAACTAATCTCTTGTGGAATCTTTATGCATGGTGCAAGTTGTGAATCTATCGTTTATTATTGAGCTCTCAAAGTTCTTCCAATATTAAATTATTAAATTGGTCTCATTGAACAACATCTGTGTTATTATATTAGTTTAAAAAATAACCTTCAAGCTATTGGCAGACTGAAATCCAAGTGAATAGCTTTTTAAATAATTCTAAGGATACAATATAGTAAACGACTAAGAATGTTGAGCAATTGGGGGTGGAGGATGGGGAGGGGTACGACTTTTCAATTTGAATTTACATTAAATTCTTAGAACTTAAATAACTAGAGAGCATGCCTATGAGAGTTAATACTGTCAAAAAAGCAACTGTTCTGGCCATGCCTGAACAGAGGCTGGAATTGCTCATTGCATGTGTGACTGTTTACACTACTAATTAGTACCTCTTGTGTTCGCTCTCATTAACAGTTATTATATCTCATTCCCCTTATACTGTTACTCTCCATCTCTAGCCTGCTCTTTGTTGACATTGCTTTGTTTGTCTCATAGGGACCCTACCCTGCTCTGCTCTGCCTATAAAAGGGTAGAGTGGAGCATCCTCTCTGCTTCTTATACTTGTACTACTACTACTACTGTTACTACTTTTGTCAGTTTTCTAATATACTATTTGTCACTTAGTAGCCTGAGAACATTGGGTAATTAGTGTGGGATTGTTCTGCTGTGAGTTCAGCAGGGTAACTGTGGGCAGTTGAGTCACTATTCTCCTGTCTCCCTGTAACATAGTGGATATTTCTACCGAGCGAGCTACATCGTTTTACACTGCAACAACTCAATCTGCTGTTCTTCCTTGATACAATTTAATTTTGTTAAGTATCAAGTCCTCAGTTAATTGTTGTGAACATGTAATTACTAGACATTTTGATATAAGTATATTACAATTTCTTAAATAATCTTGAAAACTTTAAATGCCACAGGGTGTTATCAAAGCAATGTAATAATTAATTTCATTATTTGCAATATACAAAAATTAATCTTCGTGGAACATCCACCAGAAAATTTGGGGGCCATGCTCCCCCATATATACAGTTGGGATTATGAGCCCCCATAGACCTCCTTGTTCCTATTTAACTGAATTATATAACATTTTCTTAAAGACTTTAGACCACTACAAGTGCTAGGTCTTTGCACTGAATGAACAATATTTTAAGGATGAAATTAGCATTATGTGCAATGTGAAATAACTTGATTGTCAAATATTTATTATTGGTGTACAAAGGCAAATTATACTTGTGTGCGGAGTCATTAAGTTTTGTGTTACAAGCATAAAGTACCAATTCGTTGCAGTACCTTCGCCTATTGTAAAAATGTCATTCATTCTGGATTACTAGAATTGGGAAATGATAAATATGGCAGTCCCTTGACAACAGAACAGGTGGAAAATGCTAAATATGACTTACTACAGAATCATTCTCCCTCAGTTTCTGTTCTTGTTTTTTCTAGGATTTATCATGTATAATGTCTTTTATCATAGCTATTCTAATCACCTTGCTTCTGATCACAAATATGAATACTTTTAGAAAACAAAAATATAGGGGATGTCAGCTGTTACAGTCGACTATTCATTTATCTATTATATTCTTTTTTTTTGTATTCCAGCATATGTGTTGATCATTTTCCCCTTTTGTAACCACTAATCAGCCAAGTATGTTGAAAACGATAGAATTTGGAGTTGTGTTGCATAGTTTATCAGTAACATGTTATTTCACTATGGACGCTGTAGCTCAAGGGCAAAATCACAAACCTGAATGTACGTTTTATGACACAACATCACTTCTCAAACTGCCAGCCAGTATATTGATGCTGTTCTCTATATACAGTACACAATGTACTCTCTCTCTCCTACATGTTTATATACATATCTCTATATCAGGTCATAAGTGCCCAGAGTCCTCACTCTATGAAGGGACTGCTCATAGGACTGTCTTATGCAGTTAGAGGCATTTCTGAATTGTTTGCTGCTATCCTTGTTGGCTATTCCATTAGAAAAAATTTACAGTAATTTCCAAGCTTTAGCATGGAGTACTATCTTGTCAAAGTTGTCTGTGTGGTGGGTGTAGCTATATATATGTAGGTGTCGCCAGAAAGTACAAGCTGAGAGAAAGTGATGAAGCTTGTCATGTACGGCGTTTACTGAAGAATACTACTCTAAAGAACCAAAATAAAATCATTGTTGTAGTATTTAATGAGACTTTAGAATTGTTTAATACACAATTATTTGACAGAAATACAAAAATTTGACATGTATAATGTAAAAAAAGTGTGACTCTATTTCTTTAATGTTGTAAATTTAAATGTTTTTTTCCCATTAAATTACATTTTGGTTACCAACTTGCAAGTTAATAATAAGTGCTGGGTACCCATTTTAAAAATGATTTACTTAACACGGTAATAATTCATATCCAATACCTTCAATCATTTGACGTTTTTCTCGCTAATACATAGTAAACTTTATTAACTTGAGGTCAGAAAATTTATAATTAAAATTTCTTGACAAATGTATATTAAATTTTACCAAACAATAAAAAACACTTTAGCAAATAGCATAACACATGTTAACTCTAGTAGCTGGCTCTTACTTATATTTGTAATTTTTTTCTTTTTATAATGCAAATGCAAGAATATATTTCTCTAGTTTTAAATGAATGAGGTTATATTTTGCTTTTTATTCTGACGTTCTTTAGAATTGATGGTATTAATAACATATTTTCATCGCTGTATAGTATATCTTAAATACCAAGTGTGTTTTGCACACCTCAACTGACTTTGTTATTGAACTCAGTAAGCATGTTAGGATAGACTATAGTAGGCTCTCTTTAGAAGAAAGCCTGACTTCACTTGAACAGATCCTATATATATCAGTGACTGCAACGTTAGAAATATTTGGCTTCTTCATATCCTCAAAAATTATATTAATCATTTTTATAGAATAAGTGTCAAGGTCACATAATCTAAGCAGTGTTATAAAGAACATTTGGAATAATATAAGATAACTGCACATACTAATGTCTTTCCATTAGCTTCTGCACATTTTAATTTTATTCATAGTTTATCCACATCGATTCTAGCAGTCATTGCTACATAAGAAGATGCTGTTTTCCTTATAAGTATATCTGGTCAGGTAGAGAAAGAATAGAAGCCAGATACACCATGCAAGAGGTCTGATATACTCTGGTGTATATCATGGAGGATGATGATGACAAAAAGATTGACATGAGTCCACCAATAGCTTGAACTCCTTTTGATAGCAAAAGCCAATCCTATGAGCATTCCCTACATGGATGGAGAACTCTGAGCACATATGAACTCAGAGCTGTGCATAATAACATATTAGATATTCCACACAAGCATCAAGGAAGAGTGACTAACATTGCTGGAATACTTACAGATTCATAAGTAATAATGTCTGAATAGTTGTACTAGTTAGAATAGTAAGTACTGTTATAGTAATTATCAAAGAAGTTATAATAGGGGCAACTATAAGGATTTAAACATACATTCCTTTTAGCTGAAGTGTAATGAATTAAAGTGGCTAGGGTCATTAAAGTCATGATCAGAAATGTGATGCCCAAACCAATTCAAGTTATTTAGACAGAATTTTAAAAAGATATGCTACTCAAACATGGTGCAATTGTTGTATGTATATGGATACAACCTACAATGTTCATAATTATAACATTCATTTAATTCCATTACTAGTGTTAGGTGACTTTCAAGAAGGCATTCCAGTAGCTAGCAATGCTATTTTTAATATGGAAGACAAAGTTGCAAATACTGGAGTCCATATTATAAAGTTGAAATGCAAGGGATTTAAATCCTGTTTGTGGTTTATGCAGATCTAAAACATAAATGCTCAATTGTTGCAGTGACTATAAAATATTTGAATAAATTTTGTTGATTTAATAGTGTCATTAATTTAACCAGTAACAACAGTTTGAACTGTGCTTGGCTAGTTTCTGTCAAAAGTGTATCAATACTTTTTTATTTCTTTCCTCCAGCCACAAGTATTAATTACATCAAATACTTCTTCCATGAGTTAAAACATTGTGGAGCCATATCTGACGGCAGTTACATGCATGCCGAGTCATTCCACTGTGTGTTTTTAAAAAATTGTTTATCTCAATCACAAGATTAATAGATGCCTAGATAAACTTATTTATATATATTGTATAGCTATAGCTCGTGACAAAGCATTTCTGCAATTGTGCAAAAGTGAAAGAGGAATAAAACACAAATCAAATAATGTGACATTCACAAATCACATGAAATGCTAAATCTTCATTCAGCAATAATTGAATAATGTTAGGTACATTTATTGTACTTACTGTTGATAAATGCTTTACAAATACTGAATTTATTTCCTCTAAGTCATGCTACAGAGTAATTATGCTTTTGAAGAATGCAGACATACTTTAGATGTTAAAAATGTATCCATCATTAAGAATTTCCTGGTGACCACATGCTTTTCAAAGCATACAAACTAGCTAGCAATCAATTGGTAATTAAATAAATCCAACAAGATTGAATTCCAATAAGCAGATTGGACAAAAGTTATCATTCTTATTGAGCTACTTTTGATTACTTAGAGTTAAATTACTTTCCATCTAGAAAAATCAACGTCAGCACGCACACACACACACATATACTGTTATACTCACACATATACATAATTATACACATAGGCATATACAGTTACACACAAACCTACAATAAAAAGTGTGACAAAAGCGAACATAGACTCTTCTATACATCTAAACTGCTATATAATTTCACATGGTACACAATAAGTTACACTAAATTTAGCTTATTCCGATCTACAATATGAATAGCTCATAAAATTGGCATATGTCAGTGGTAGAATGTCAATTATAAAGAATGCAGACATACTTATGAATCTGTTCCTTATAAGTATATCTGGTTGTATCAATAATCTAGTGATATAAGGTGGTTTGTATTGGATACTCTTCACAGTGAACATTTGAACAAAATCATGAATTGAATCACCTTCCTAAAAAAATACAAGGTATAATTTTGTGACAACAAAGGGTGCTGGAAGAGCTAGCTAGGTATTATATAGAAACTATATAACCATTGGCACATAACCATTCCTTGCTTTGATTTGCTAGCATGTTTGGCGCAATTGTGCAATGTTTGACGATCTTTACTAATGCTAACTTCTCTCCCTAGCCGCATGTTTTTCAACATACTTGTAGAAAAATAATACATAAATTTCCTAATGGCAAGCAAGTATATTGTTGATGATAAGGTGTTGTCATAACAAAGTAGTGATACATTTGATAAGATAAAACTTTCGTATAAATGTGGTGTAATATCTGTTATGTCCGGAAGGTATCACTTCACAGTATGCGTTAAATAGGAGCTTTATGTTGTCCAGCAGACTGAGTGATTCTATAAACTATCGCTATTTGAGGTGAGGAAATCAGTGAAAATATGAATTTTTTATTTCGTTGACCAATCTTGAATCGCTTCGCTCGGGATGCTACAGCTCAGGGCCTTCGGGATTCCTAAATCCGGTAGTTTCCTCGGAGCCTCTGTCTAACTTATATATATCTGCTTGAAACACCTTGGGTTTTTATATTTACCAAAAATGTTCCAGAGGCATTAGAACAAACGTTTATGGTAATTCTCTCCTTTTGGGTCTTTCTTCCATCTGCTGATTTGTCTGTACCACAATCTAATGATTTTTTTGGTAAAAGTTTATAGTAAAGGCCACTTTCATCACAGTTGAAAATTTGATTTATGGTGTATTGTTTCTCTTCAATAATTTTGTTAAAGTCTCCAATGAAATTCTCAGCTGCTGGCTTATCTGCAGAAAGTTTTTCTCCTTGTCGGCTAAGCTGACGAATGCCATGACGCTGGCTAAACCTCCAAAGCCAGCCATCAGAAGCTGTAAAAGTTGTGGTGGCTTGTCTACACTCACACAGCTTTTTATGTAAATCGCGAGCCTTAGCTTGAACAACTGGACCTGCATGATAATGGTAAGCTACATGCTATTTTTGCTCCAATGTTTTTACAGGGAGCTACAGCTAGCTATACAATTACAGTTAATAAAATGGACATGCATGTATAATATAGCTATAATGTACCATGAGATTAAACTTAATACTGTAATAATATAGATAGCTAGCTACATGTAAACTATGAAATAAATGTACAAACCTGTTAGAGGTATTCCTTCTTCTCTTTTTTGACGAAACCAAATAAACAAAGCACTCTCCAATTCTTCATCCTGTCCCATTTTCATATTTTTCCTTGGTCGTTGAACTCCCAATTCAGTGGCCTTTCTTTTGTACCTTCTAATTTCATTCTCCTTTCGCTTAATGTCTGCTATAGTAGATCTTCCAATCCCATACTCCTCCGACAATAGCTTGTAACTCTTTATGCCAATTTTACCAAGAATTTCTAACTTTGTTTCAATGGTAACACTTTTATGAGGCCTTTTTGGTAGCTTACTACTTGGCGGAACAGCCATAGAAATGCCGTTACCGAGCTTTAATGTCAACTTTACCCGGCGGTAAGTATTTTTCTGATTAAAGCATGCCCAACTTATTACGTGTAACACAAAAATTTTAATAGTGCACGTGCACTCAGTTCTGTTCGGATTTGCGAGGGTTCGAATTATCGCGATTCGGAAAATCGAGGGTCTACTGTAATAGTTTAAACATCACCACTTAGTTTCTAGTCCAATACAGTGTCCAGCAGTCTTAGCCTAGAAGGCAGCTGCCATGATGTAAGGCCATTTAGAAGTCAATTAACTCTGCATTCACATGCTATATTGTGTTACATGATATAGGATATTACTTGGTATAACTATTTAAAAAGTTATTAGCAGAACAGGGAGAAATACTGTTTAATGAGGATAAACTAAGCTGCTAGTTCCAAAACTATCCTCAAAATATTACATCAAACAGCTTTAAACTTAGGCAATTCAAAAGCGCAGAAGAAAATATCAATAATGCACACTTGCCAAGTTGAACCCCAGTAACAATTTAGCAAGGGGATCTGATCTTTTCTAATATAGTATTCAGTATAAGCTTTTAACACCATCAATTACCTTCTGGTAGAGAATGACAAATATCAATATAAGGAGTTCTCTCCTTAGGAATACCTGGAACTTTCTTCCAGCTAGTGCCTCCTCGAGGATGGTAAAACAAAGAATCGTTTTCTGTTTTATAATTGTCCTTAGCTTTGCGCCTAAGAACCGTCCGGCACTGTTCACACCCAAAAACTGGTATATGGCACGTGCGCATTTGGTAAAGGGAAGTGGGACATTTGAGCGGGCTGGGGGACAAACCATCCCAGAGTGTCAGGGTGGACATTCCACCCCTGGAGACAGTCTACCCTCCGACACCGATTCTGTTCAGTGAACTTTGGGAAGGGGTCAAAGACTGAGCTAACACAAAAATACGAGAGGGTCTAAGAAAAAAACAACAACAGGCATTTCTAAGGAATTGGCGACAGGTTTGAACCTAACCCTATGCTTACTACTGTATTCCCAAAATGCTGTGTAAAGGCAGTTAGCTAAAATATTTATTATTAGTTAAAATTTACTTTGTGCTGTTCTTTAGCTAAGCAGTAGCTGTAACTTACAATACTTTCACTCACACTTGTTCACTGGACATAACAACACAAGACTTAACATGGTGGTGAGACTATTGGGCAATGAATAATCAAGTAAGAATGACGGTGTTGCGTAGGGGATGAAAGTATGACAGGGAGCGCATTAACTTACCACCGCCACTAATTGGAAACTCTGGTAAGTTTGTAAGTGTGATACGGGTAAAGATCGTTAAGTCTAAATATTCTGTTTAGTGGCGTATGTGACGAGGTCGACTAGCATGAATGCCCGGGCATTAATTTTGTTGTTGATTATTATTATTATTCCTAAAGTTTGGGAAAGTTATATAACTTTATTAAAAGTATAAGCATCAAAGTTTCAAAATGTCAGAGAGAGCTCATCAGTTACAAAATACTTCATCTAATTCAATGTGGATTAGAGGATATCAAAGAGGTCACAAAATCACTTCACACATTTGATCAACAAATAAACATTGCCTAAACAGTCACTGACACTTAAAACAAACAAGAGCATCACAAAAAGCCTGAGCTTTCAACATCACACTATATCTCATTGACAGTACAAATCCATCAGACTTGCTCTACCCCATGATAATGAATCTATTGGAATACGGAATTAATTATGTCAAATTTTCTAATTCTAACAACTAATTATATTAATTAAAACTTAACCCTAGAATCGACTTCTTGCCTAGTCCACTTCAGGGGCAATTTTATGCTATTTTTATTGCTGCACAATAATAAATCGTTCAATTATTATTTTTAGGATGTGCTAGACAATTTTAAAGATTCCAAATTTAAAGTTTAGTATATCACAGGATAATCTTTCTGTAACTCTGTCATGAAGTTGAAAAAGGAGAAAATGACAATTGACTAATCACTTTTAATGAAATTTTGGGCTCTTAAGAATTACGACTAAGAAGAAGAAGAATAAAGAATATTTTTTTATTCCTTATTGTGTAAACAAAGCTTGTGTAAACAGAATCCTGAGTAAGAGAGAGAATACATCTAAGAAGAAGAAACAATGAAATAACTTTCATAAGTGCTTCTAATTTTGAAGGCGGAGTATGATTACTGACAATAGGTGTAAAAATATTTGGTAGTGGTGTAAGCCATTAAAATCTGCACCTCATGTACTTTCTAAACCTCTCTTGTAAAGTCCAAATAATGACCATAAATTGAAAAAAAGCAATTTTGTATTATTAATAAATTCTGAATTCAGACTTTTTTAGAAAAATTCACAAAAAGCTAGTATAAGATACAATATTACTGCTTTCCTTTCATAAAATTAACAGCATTGGGAGTATTTAAATCCCTTGATATGAACTGTGCTAGTTGTTTATGAAAACATTTGTAGTGAAGTCTTTCTAAACTTTGTCTGTAACAACTGGTAAAATAAGATGTATTCTCTCTCTTTCACAGGCTTTTTTAAACAATGCAGAATTAATAATATTTGGTGCCACCAGAATCGAATCCAGGACCACCTGCTTAATGCACAAGGGTAGTACCACTGACTCCAGTCAGCAGAGAAACTCTCCAATTCATGTATTTATACAGCTTATGGGGTACCCCTATGCTACAGTTTCGCTCTTAAACAGACCAACCAAAATTCTATTTTTTCAATGATTATTTTTCCCGGTAAAATATTTTACTCCACTAAATTATCACTTTACAATTTCATTGTCAGCCTTCTTATTAGATGTATTCTCTCTCACTCACGGGCTTTATTAAACAATACAGAATTTAAAAAAATATTTAGTGGCCACAAAAAAAAAAAAAAAAAAAAGAATCTTTGAAATAAGACAATTTTAAGTAAGCATCCTATATTCAATTCCCACTGGTGACCAAATATTTTTAATTCTGTATTGTTTAAAATAAACCTGTGAAAGAGAGAAAATATCTAATGGGTAAAAGAAGTCTGAGAAAAAAATTGTGAAGTGAACTTTTTGAATTGTTCTCTGGAACATAATTAATGTCATTTACAATTAAATATAAGTTATGAACTAACAGCATATTAAATTGTTGACAGGAAGAAACTCAGTGAATTAGGGATTATCTTATGTTTCTATAGTATAAAGGACAATGGTAAAATACAAAGGTAGTGCATGACACAAACTTAAAAAAAACGTAGTGTTAAAAATATAAAAAGCACTGTTACTAGCTAAATGATGAATTGAACTGTTTATATGAAAAATGTTTGCACTCAAAAATTGCTAACAGTTAAAACAGATCATGTGTTTTATAAATGTTTCTCTTCAGTTTTTGAATAATAATCTTCAGCATATTGATAGATGTTGCATATTTCATCTCTTTGACGATATTTGTATTTCTTGGAAAAATATGAGTAAATTATCAAAGTAAAAGCCACCGGTAGTAAATTCATTCCATAGTACAGCACACTACAACTGCTGTATGATATTGGAAGATTGATGAATACAAGCAATAAGAAAGCAGCAATTGCTTGGAAGACTCCCTTTATAGCAAATGACAATCCAATTATCAATCCCTTCATGGATGGAGGACTCTGAGCACATATGAACTCATAGAGAGCTGTATACAGCAATACATTAGATATACCATACAAAGCCCTTGGAAGAAGAAGTAAAACTGGTGGTATCTTTAAATCAATATCAGCTCCAGCGTCATATGTGTAGTTAGAAAGATGATAAAGAGGAGTAGATACACACTGTTTTTTTACCAAGGCAAGTGGAAAATTAAAAGCAGTTATTGTTATCAAAGTCAAAATTAAGAAAATAATACCTACACCAAGTCGTTTTAACATATTAATAGAGTAGCAATATTTAAATCGCCTAAAAAACAACAAATGTATTGGAATTAGTATCACAACTATTAAAGAGGATAAAGTGTTGTCATCAAGGATATAATGATAAGGTATTGAACTTGTTTGAAAATTTTCAACATACCAATATAATGAAGAATCTACTGCAAAAGTTGCCAAAAATACTGGACATAAACACAGTAGGATTTTCAAAATTCCATAAAATGCTTTAACATTCTCTACATATTCCGTAGTATATGGACCTCCATATTTAGTTTTTGCAAGATCTAGTCCAGTAGGTATCTCATCTTCACAGTATGTGAATGCACTACGTTGAATAGGAACTTTATGTTGTCTCGCAAAGCTTGTGATGTTATAAACTAATTTGTAAGGATTAATTCTGGCTGGATTTATGAGAAACCAATTCTTTTTGCGGTGAGCTATACATAGTGATACTATAATTGTAACAAATGAAGATGTTGTAAGTATGCCAAACAGACATAAACTTATTATTGGTTGAACTTGCAACATGTTCCATGGCTGTACAACCACAAGGTGTACGAGAGAATATATCCACACATACCAGTAGATGAATATACTCTGATATTCTGCTGGCGATTCATAGAGCTGCTCCATACCAAATTGGATAACATTAGCATTGAATCCGATAAAACTGACATTTATCACCAAATATAATATTACACAAATTGGTATTATTCCGATAATACCAACATAATATGCAATATAACCTAGCCCTGCTTTTGAAATTAGAAGTGCAGAAATAACAATCACCATTATTAATGTTATTCCCACTATAAAAGCACATACAATTATTCTCAAACTGTTGATTATTACTTTGTATCTGCCCACAACATTGTCTGCAATATATCCAGCTAATGGATAGAAGCACAGACTGATTGCATTCACAGCATATATCAATGATGCAAGCCACTGTAATGGAATAATATAGAGGTATTTGCCTGGGTAGCTCACTAATCTATACAATATTCCAACACAAAAAATCCAAACTAAGCAGATCACAGCTGCCTTGGATGAGACACAAGCATTCTTGAATTTAAATCTTGCTAACACTTGTTGCCAACTTTTTATTTTGTAATTGTTCAGTAGGCTTCTTCTAGTTACGTTTTGTATTTCAAATTGCTCACTATTCATCTCCAGTCTTCTATATGTTATAAAAAGGCAGCACACCCACAAAAAAAGACTGCTGTCTGGTAGAGTAGCATCCTATTTAAGTCCACTGGGATTTTAAATCCCAAATATAAAGCTATTTGAAATTTACACAACTATACATTTTTGCACCACCATATCAAACTTCATAAAACTCTCATTAAGAAAACACTATAAGGGTTTTAAAAAATTACAGAACTAGTTGATTAATTAGATGTATTCTCTCTCTCTTTCACAGGCTTTTTAAACAATACAGAAGTAAAAATATTTGGTCGCCACAGGAATCAACCCCCCAGGACAGCGCACAAGCGCTCTGCCACTGAGCTAAGACAACTACTGGGCTAACAAACGCTCCAATTCTGTATTTATACTGTTAAGGGGTACTGCTATGCTACAGTCTCACTCAACAGACCAACGAAATTTCTCTTTTTTTTAAAGATTCTTATTATTCGTTGAATTTTTTTCGTCATCTAATTTATCACTTCACAATTTTTTTTCACTGCCTTTATTTACTCATTAGATGTATTCTCTCTCTTTCACAGGCTTTATAAACAATACAGAATTAAAAAAATATTTGGTCGCCACGGAATCGAACACAGGACAATCTAATGAGTAAATAAAGGCTGAGAAAGAAATTGTGAAGTGACTAGTGGTGTGCTTGAGTACAAATGGCGAGCGAGCCTTAAATTACACTATTGTTAAATGATTGATTTTAACAACTAACACTCAAGCTACTAAAATAAAGTCGAGTTTTTAAATTAAGTATATGAGGTAAAGGGGATTCAATGCCATAGTAACCGCTCCCCGCAACTGTTTGAATTGAAAAAGAAGCAACAAAATCAAGTCACGTTATTTAAAATTTTCTTTGTGATATTCTTAATAGTAGTTGTAACGCACAATACTTTCACACAACTGAACATACCTACGCAAGACTTACCTTCGTGGTTCGTCTAGTGGACAATGAATTTTCAAGTAAATGCTGTTGAATAGGGCTTATAACTGTGACAAATAGCGTATTAACTTACCACCGCCACTAATTCGAATAGAAATGGAGCTCCCGTAAGTTTTGGCGTTTTAACTGCACCGCAAAACAATTCAAAGCGGTAAACAATTCAATTTCTAAGGTAATACGGGTAATGTTCGCTAAACCAAAGGATTTTGTTAAGTGAAGTTTGGGACGGGGTCGAACGCCAAGCTAACACAAAAATACGGATGGTCAAAGTACAAAATGACATACGGACGTCCAAACTATAAACAAACATCCCTGATTTTCAATTGTGTTACCCCTGTAAGTGTCTCGCTTGCTACGCTCGCTCGCCAATAAACTAGTGGTGTGCTAGAGCACAAATGGCGAGCGAACCTTAAACTACACTATTGTTAAATGATTGATTTTAACAACTAGCTAACACTCAAGCTACTAAACTAGTGGTGTGCTTGAGCACAAATGGTGAGCGAGCCTTAAACTACACTATTGTTAAATGATTGATTTTAACAACTAACACTCAAGCTACTAAAATATAGTCGAGTTTTTTAATTAAGTATATGCGGTAAAGGGGCTTCAATGCCATAGTAACCGCTCCCCGCAACTGTTTGAGTTGAAAAAGAAGCAACAAAATCAAGTCACGTTATTTAAAATTTTCTTTGTGATATTAGTTGTAACGCACAATACTTTCACACAATTGAACATAACTAGCAAGACTTACCTTGTGGTTCGTCTAGTGGACAATGAATTTTCAAGTAAATGCTGTTGAGTAAGGCTTATAACTGTGACAAATAGCCTATTAACTTACCACCGCCACTAACTCGAATAGAAATGGAGTTCCCGTAAGTTTTTGCGTTTTAACTGCACCCGCAAAACAATTCAAAGCGGTAAACAATTCAATTTCTAAAGTGATACGGGTAATGGTCGCTAAACCAGAGGATTCTGTTTTGTTGAAGTTTGGGACGGGGTCGAACGCCGAGCGAACACAAAAATACGGAGGGTCAAAGTACAAAATGACATACATACGTCCAAACATGTATACAAATAAACAAACATCCCCGATTTTCAATTGTGTTACCCCTGTAAGTGTCTCGCTCTCTACGCTCGCTCGCCAAAAATACAGTCGAGTTTTTAAATTAAGTTTATGCGGTAAAGGGGATTCAATGCCATAGTAACCGCTCCCTGCAACTGTTTGAATTGAAAAAGAAGCAACACAATCAAGTAGTAGCTGTAACGCACAATACTTTCACACAACTGAACATACCTAGCAAAACTTACCTTCGTGGTTCGTCTAGTGGACAATAAATTTTCAAGTAAATGCTGCTGAGTAGGGCTTATAACTGTGACAAATAGCAACTAACTCGAATAGAAATGGAGCTCCCATAAGTTTTTGAGTTTTAACTGCACCCGCAAAAGAATTCAAAGCGGTAAACAATTCAATTTCTAAGGTGATACGGGTAATGGTCGTGTGTTTCTGCCCTCCGCTGGAGTGAAGGAGAAGGAAGAGAAAGATAAGCAAGATAAGAAGAATGAAAGATGAAGACACAGAGATTGAATTGTCATAAATGTTTATTATTGTTTTGTGCGTCAAACAGTTTCGTTAAGTTTTGTGTCGTTAGCTAATAGGAAGTGGTGATGATCAGGACAGGAAGCAAGTCCGGGCATGCGCGTCGGACTTGCTTAAAAGACTGGTATGTGTGTGCTTTGTGTTACTCTTTTTCTCGTTTGTCTTAGTTTAAAAACTATTTATAAAATCTCTCTGAGCCAACCGGGAGGGTGCGGGATTAGCTACGGCGGTTAGTCCTGGCTTGTTAAAGTTGACTGGGGGAGACGAGAGACGAGTAGAGTCTGGTGGCAGTACCGAACAGGGATCTACCTTGCCGAGGGATCGTTACTCGCCCGGCGGGTATTGGAAAAATCCCGCAATTGGCGGCAGCGGTGCTTCGGATTTGCTGTAGAAGGCATCATCACGAAGTTATCATCGAGTCTCCGCGACATCGATCAGGCTAAAAACTGTTTTATGTTCTGTGATTTTTGTTTTCTAATTATTGCCCAGTATGCGTGGCCTTATCTTTAATTCTTTTTTTGTTTTGTCTTTTCTGTTTCCTTGTAGGCTTCTGAAGTCTTCTGTGTCTAAGGCCTGTGTGGATGACAGCGAGAGCGCAATTGGACAGAGCGTGCAAGAGGAAGTGGAGCATAGTGGGTTAGTGAACGAGCTGAAGGATAGTGGTTCATCTTATTCTGGGAGTATTTCTTCTGGTATCTGTGGTGAGGGTGCTGGAAGTGTTACTAGTGTAGGAAGTGTTGTGGGAAGTTTGACTGTTGAGTGTACCGGTGATTCTGGTGTGGAGAGTAGTGTTGTAATTATAGACAGTATGAGTGGTGTCGAGGAACGGGAAGTACCAAGAGAGCCTAGTGTGAGTGATAGGGTGGAAAGAGCTCCTTCACCTGTGGGTTCGAACTTGTATGGTGGTAGTGGTGAGTCAAGTGCACATGAATTTATGAGGATGTTTCAGGGCATGATGGCGGGCCTAATGAGGGCTAGTGACAGCAGGGGGTAGGACACATTGTTAGATAAGAGTAGGATAGTAGACAGTATCCCCAATTATAATGATGGCACAGAGATCTCCAAATTTATTAGGGGGATAGAGGCAGACCTGAGAGACATAGGTGTGAGCCGTGCCCAATACAAGAGAATCTTGCTGTCGAAACTCACCCTTAAAGTGAGGGAACACGTTGTAGATTTGGTTGACATGGAAGGATGCACATATGACAGTTTGAAGAGAAAGCAGTTGGAGAAGGTGGGGCTAAGCAGAAGGGATCTTGAGATCAAACTGTTTAATGATCTTGAGGAAGACACGACGAGCATGGATAGGGAGGCTAGGTATAAGCATGTGAAGGCACTGATTGATAGGGTGTGCATGATGGTGAAAGACAAAGAGGAGTTAGCTCTCTTCAGGGCTAAAGGGCTGTTCAGGGTGGGTCTTCCCCTAACAGAGCAGGGACTGATAGATGGTCGCAAAATAACTTGTTTTAATGACCTGGATTAGGTGGCTTCAACATTGAAGGCTAC
>WLWD01004490.1_pt1 | contig 54683 bp, 24 predicted proteins | sample 6712731 | NCBI WGS metagenome assembly WLWD01 (sample SAMN12718690, study PRJNA576275) | sponge metagenome | isolation source: marine sponge | host: Mycale hentscheli | place: New Zealand: South Island, Marlborough, Capsize Point | collected 2014-11-01 | reverse complement strand
GTAGGTTGTTCCATACTGAAAGTTAGAGATTGTAGTTGAGTTATCTGCTATCATGACTGGAGATGACCTTGAGACGTCTGTGTAATAGCCTACAGTACAGAGTCCATCCTCCATTGCTGGAGAGCAGGACACATCAAGTGCACAGTCAGCAATTTTCACACTATGATCCAGATAATAGCCAGGAGATGAACCTAAACATAGTAACCATGACAATGTACCAATAAACAAACATCACAAATGACACAATAAACATCACAATAACTCACTGATGTTTGAAGTGAAAGTAGTGGTGTTAAAGCTGTTGCTAGCCATTATGAATACCGTGTAAACAGTGCTGTTGAACTGGCTGACTGGAATGTCTAGAACACAATGGCTGCTATTGCAAAAGTTATGGATAGTGTATAACAGTCCGTTGGTGTCGTTTCTTATTTCTGCCGTGTAGTCCGTTTTAATGCCACAATCTGCCAGCTGAAATATAATATTTCACAAACCACAAGTCTAATTACGCATGCCTTGAAATTATATTAGAATTATTTCTGCTACGTCAAATACATAACTATGGCGTGGTAATTATATAGTAAACATACTGTATTATTAAACTGAGCCATAATATTGAGTAAGGTTTCATCTGAATACACGAGTGATAAGCTGACATCCAAGACCAACTCTAAACAAGTACACAGTATTCAAATGGGAATAGAAGGCTTCTGGTCAACAATAATTAAATATCTACTATCTTATATAATAAACAATGGTTGTCTTGTGGATATAATACATGACAGACAAATGCATGGACACAAACTTAAAAGGAAGTTTCATGACCAGTTTCAGCAACAATAATGTGAGCATGCCCAACTCACCTGATGACGACAACATGAATCTAATTACTATAACATAAATTGTTTAATTAAATGAATAGATACAAGAATACTTGGAATTTAGATTCTATTAATAATTATATAATCACAAGATGTGATAATACTGTCGTAACGTAATGTCTTAAAATTTTAAAGTGCAATATAAATCACAAGCAGTAACTAGTGCTCTAAACTTCAAGATAAATCAACCCGAGAAGATAGTATGACTTGCATGTCTTTTATTGAGGCTCTAATGTTTGTTCTTACAATGTCTGAGGTAAGATGTGCTCACAAAAAGACCAATAATGATATTCACGACTCCTTTTGTACTTATATGCCAAACCCATTAATGATATTCATGGCCGGTATTCTCTGCTGCTAAACATTGCAACATTCACTATACTAGATCATACCTCTGATGTAAAACCCTCTGATAGGCAGAACATTACTGCTCACATCATCTGTGGCACAAGTAACATTGAGCCCTTGAAACTGAAGGAATTCAGCCAGGCTGGCTGTTAATGTCAGGTTAGTATAGTTGAAACAAGTACACACACTATCAAATGTTATATTGGACGCTGCAGCTGTGGCATTAATATCAGCCGAGGTGTTAAGCGGTGAGTTGAAGGGATACCATGCCAACTTTGTACTGCCAGCATACATGTTAACTATTGGTAAAAGCAATCCCTCAGCGTTACAAGTGATGACGACCTCTCGAGGACATTGTGCTCCTGATAATTCTGACTGTCCAGTGTCAAAATATGCTTCTGGGTTACCCCATACTATATATACGTATATAAAATCAATATTGAATTAACTACATGGGAGCATACTCACTAGTGCAGTAATGACACTAGGGAGTCCACTCAGCTAAAACTATACACAGTTGAATCATAATTTATGTGCTATGTCTTTACCCTACACACACACGCACACACACACACACACACAAACACACACACATATTCTTCAATAGTTTGATATCATAAGACTGTTTTTTTTAGTTTTTTTTTACCCTTTTGACGCCGTAACCGCGTATATGCGGGCAAGAACAGGCTTTTGAAAGCGTATTTGGCTTGTTCAAGGCTATAGCTACCTACTTTATATTCCTGGCTGTTTATTTGTGGATTTTTGCGGTTGTTTTGTGGTAGAAATTCAAATCAAATTCAAATTCTAAAGACGCCTGAAATATTGAAGGAAGTTGGCGTCGAAAGGGTTATTGGAATAAAATTGGCCATCACTATAAAAAAAGTGGAAAATTTTGATCTGTTGTCAGAAAAAGAGTAAATTTAAATTGAATGTCTTCACATTATACAAACTATATATTTAAGTAAAGTATTAGGGTACCTAATTTGGTGTTTTAAGAATTGTTGAATTAATTTCAATTTCAATTTGTGTAAACTAGCAAAACAGCTGGAAATTTGTAACAAGTCAAATAACCCGTTGCTATGCAACAAGTAGCTTTTATTCTATAATTGATGATGTTTGTGGAAGCCCTTCTCCCAATTAGTAGTATATGTGACGTCACAACATTAAAGCATGCAAACCAATGATAGAAGAAAGCAGCTACCAAACATGTGGGCAAATCTTGGGGAAATTAGAAGTTCAGGTGAGTCTCCAGTTGCAGGCTAAGGTGATGTTACTAAACGGCATTGTGGTAGAACTGAGGCTCAGCTTGAGTGGAACTTGTTGAGTCTCAAGGTCCCTAGCAGTGTTTGCTTGCAGTCTGCTTCCTCAGCACTCTAGCACCTTGTAGAAAAGTTTCCGCTCGACTTGGCACCTATCTCAACTGGATGAAAACATCCTGCGGTTAGAAATAATAAACCCAAAACAGAATCAATTCGACTTCAAAAGCTAAATTCTGGTGTTTAAAAAAAGTGTTCAATGTACGTGTCAATGGGAATACAGTGGTTCTCATACTTCTGCTATAAAATGGCATTTATTTTGTGGAAAGAAACCTGACAAGGTAAAACAAAAATGGTATACATAAGCGATCAATAAATAGTAGTGAGGTCTAACTTTTAAGATCCTTAAACACACTTTATGTAGTAGACATTTTCTGTACCTTGAAGCTTATAAGACATTTTCAAACGCCGTTTATGAAATAATAACTGATTACAATAAAATGCCACCTTATCTACACAAAAAGGTAACTTACCCGTCATTTTTACCAAATTTTTAGAACTAAAGTTATTTTGGTTAACAATAATTGATATACTTATTGCACTAACCTTTGGACAAATACAGCATAAAAATAATCCCAAGTGTCAGTCGTAGAATCTGAATATTACAAATATACTCGATCAATGCCTGGTAGAACACATGTAAGCTAATCTGCATATACTACCAGTCACTCCCGTAATTAAAACTTAATACATATTATATTTTTATTTAGCATAACATTATTTGCTATGCAAAACAAAAAAACGAACAAACTAACAATATTGTAAATAATGATAGTTACTCATCACAGTTGTGGGTCCACGTACAGCTCAGGGTTAGTTAGTTTAGTACACTGCCACTGGATTTAATCCTTTGTGCAAAGTGGCCGTGACTAGCACACATATTGAAAGTTATTACAAAATTTAGTTACAAATTTCAAGCGCAAATCTTGTGCTTATTACATGCTTTCTCTTTTCAGAATATTTAATAATTGGCTGTAGCTATATATTATTGAACTTATTATACTTTGCCATAGGGTGCTCCGCCAGTTTAGTATAAATTATTGTTTCTACAGCAAGCAATTCTGGGTTACATACTGTTTTGGCTGTTGGCTGAGCAGGAATGATAACTTTTTATATATGTAATCACTCAAGTGAGACTGCAATAAAAATGTGGTATTTTTTGTGGGCACTATGTAAATTGGCACTTACTTACAGTGACCACAACGCAGCCATGGGCGCTTAATTTGAAATTATACAGTACAGGGACAATCCCTACTGCTCCTCCTAAAATTCAAACTAAGCCTATATAGCCAAGCTCCGTTCCTTCTACGGAAAGTGAATGTATACCGACCACGGGGCTCAGCTCGAATCATCACGGGAAGCAGTATAAAAGTTCACACGTGCGCGGGAACATTACGTGGAGAGTGGCGGCGGGGGCTCTATTAACTCGTGCCATTTGAACCTGTGCTATGCTATAGGAACTTACCACGAGATTCATTGCCGCTTGTCGAAGATTGAGCATTCCCAGAGCTAGTTCTCTACTACTGCTTGTTCTAAAGACCTACATCTACTTTTCCCTTTATTTTCATTCTTAATTTTTTGCAGTTTCACGGTCACGCCCACACACCGTGATGACGACGCAATTTCGATTCCATTTTTATCTAAGGTGCTCCCCCCCCATGTACGGAAACTTAATTAAGCATCGTCATCAGTGTGGGGCGTGACCATGAAGCTGCAAAAAATGAAAATAAAGTAGGTAACAATTAAATGTTTCTATGGGTGAAACAGGCATGGCCTACAGATGTGACACAACTGGAGAGTTTGCTATGTGTAGCTGGCCTCTTCGAAATTATTGTGTGTGTTGCTGTTCTCTAGCTGTTGTTATAACCAGGTCTACCCGCACCCCTTCAATTATTACATTATCACTATTATTATTATTATTTACTATTATTACTATTACAGTACTAGTATTATTATTATTATTATTATTATTATTGTTATTGCTATTATTATTATTACTATTATTATTATTATTATTATCACTATTACTACTAACTTCATGGCATAGAAGTAAAGCATACAGCTAATTGATTAGAGTGTTGTCAAGGATGCATTTTTCTTCCTTCGTGTTCAATAGCTGTATGTTATGATCAAGATGTTCTAAATATTCCAATTACTATACTTACTAATACTGGACTCCTCATATTTTTTTGCATAGGCAAGTAGTCAAACTCTTTACAACTGATCTTCTAAGATAAAACATATTGGAGCTATTTGGGAATCGTGTATTGGTATTAAGCTGAGATGTGGTCAGACGAGTGGTCTAGCTAGTTAAGGTGATAGTAAAGAATTCACTTGGTGAGCTGAACTCTGATATAGTGTACATCTCGGGCTACAGCCTAGCTTATTGTTATTGAGTCATTGTTGTTCAACAGCTCTCTATTGTAATCAAAACAGCGAGGTACAAGGTGAGGTTGAAGCTGGAGTAACCTGACACCGCCACATAGCTGCTATCATCATCTACCATCATGCATCCTTTGGGGTTTTTTCTTATTGCATGTGGTGTCCTTGCCATTCAAGGTAAGTGATATTCAGGGTAAGTGATGACACCAGGCTCAAATGATAACGTAACTATTTTTTGCTGTCTGGCTGAGACTTGTTTAGCTAGTTGTTTATATAATGGAAGACACTACAGTAAAGATTAATGTGTGGGTTTTAACATTAGAGATTGGACCAGTGAATACCACCACCTCTAGTTGTTAATAACTGTTGAGCTGCTCATAAATCCTCATGGATAGAGAGGCAAACTGTTTGTAATATCTTCATTTGCTTTTTGTCAGAACTTCACTTATAAGGCGCCTAGGATAATTAATTGCCATACGTTTCGAAATAAATAAGAAAGATGATAGACTTCCAATAGTCTTCCTCTCTCCTCTCATGAAATATTAATTACATGTACCTGTAATGATAAGAAAACAGAACATTATTATATAATTATTGTGTACAGAACAGGGCCTAATACCTGTTGCCACATAGGAAATACATTAAAGTAAACTGGATGCGGCATAAGGCAATATTTTCTCATATCACCTGTGTTCATAGTTATGATGTGGGTTACTACGTTACCTCCGGTTATGCAAGTGTTTGTTGTACAAGAAACTCGTTACTATGGTACTCACATGAGTAGTATGTAATAATAGTGCCAATTATCACTTGTCTGATTGGCTGTATTTACACTTGGGCCTGTGGCACTCGCATAAAAATACTAAGCCAACAGACTCTTGATATTCTCCTGTATGAAATGAATAATATACACAAGTATCAGTATAATTATAGGAACTGTAAATACATAACAATCATGTTAAACAGCTTTGGGATAACAAGATGTTCCCTTAGGAAAGTTCTCATGAATTGTTGGGAAAGATGACAGTATAACATTTCATTGGAAGTTTAGAGGTGTGGATGAAGAAAAATATGTAGCTTGAATGATGTGTGTGACATAGGTGACCCGGAAGTGTCCCTTGATAATGGATTATCAGAAATATCTGGACCACAATGCCCACGCGTGGTTACCTTCACTTGTAATGCTAGGGAATCCAGCAGCCCCAGGATCAGTTGGTATGCTGGAGAAACTGTCATAGCAACCTACTCATACGCAGCATTGGATGTATACCCAATACAAGTCACAACTGCAACTAGATTAAAGGTAAATATTCTACTTTTAGGATTGGGGTGGGTTGGAGCCGCGATAAGGCGGATGTAGATCTGAGTGCCTGGAGAGAGGCTGAAGTCTGACCTCCTGCTCTCCCTTCTTCTTTCTCCTCTGGATAAACTATATTAATTTTACTTTGTCAATGGACTTGACGGAGCTCATTCCTTTTCAAGGCCAAAATATAACATGCAGAACATTGTTAAGGAGTAATCTTCTATCCATAAAAAAATTTAGTGTGCGAGGTGAGAGATTCAACTCCATTGGCATAAATCATTGCATTAGATACATTCTTACTCATTTCATGATAAATTAAATTAAATTAGCTAGATTCTATTGTTGGTGTCTTTATTGCATTGTATCCTCGCCTCACATCTTACTCTCAGATTTCATTATATATTTGCCAATTTTTACATTATATTTATAGTAGTTTTAGACTTCAACTAGTCATTTTATTCACTCATTCAACATTATTATATCTCACTCAGGATTTGAATGGATTGTGAGCATCATACTAATGTATTATGGAGAGCATTTGAAAAATATTATTATCAAGTGGGACAACATGGCAAGTTGTACCATCAATTTAGACTTTTCTATCTGATTAAGTTTATCCTTTGTCCCTGCTAATTTGAATGGTTATTATAATTAACTTTTTGGTTCAGATGATGTATTTTAAATTTTTTTTTCAGCTTTCTGAATGTGAATTAAATTCTTGTTTCAAAATTGAATTGAGAAGAAATGCTAGTGAAGTGCTACATAGCAATCTCATCAACATACAGGATTGCCACAACAATTATTGCACGACTTCATTAACTGTCTCTACTACTAGTAGCATGTTTCTTCTTCATGCCTCTACTGATCTGTGCAGTGAAAACTACACTGCAGTAATAGGTAGTCGCAATGAATACAATATTAATGTTGTTATGTCATGTGATCATTATTAGATGGATCTAGTACAAACTACATTAACTATCACTTCGTAATTGAAGACTGCATGCTCAGAGTTATCTGCCACACCACAGGAAGTGGTTGCAATGGAACTTATAGAATTGGTGGAAATTCTAAGAGTGCTCTTATTAGAATAGAACGAAACATTTTAACCACTTTAGTGCCAGTTGTAAGTAACAAGAAAACATATCTTGTGGAACTGAATGGCACTTCTGGAGATATTTCAGTTTCTCTCCAAGTAAATCATACAGCGAGTAAGTTATTTGGTTCATGTTCTGTTATTGAATTAAGTTGTCATGCATCAGCTTTATTAAAGTGAGGGGAATGTGTTCCTACTCTGACAGACAAAGGAAAAATAATATTGCAACTTTTAACTAGTTTATATTTTTTACATGATCAGGTCAGGGTGAGTGCTATTTAATTTTGTAGATTTAAGTAAAAAAAAATCCTAGTAGAAATAGAGAAGTGATGATGAAATTCCCATGCAATGGTAATGGATTGTATTAATGTTTACTTAACTTCATTGATTTTAGTTGTGGAATCAAGTCCATTGAGTATACAAGTTCTAATTTCCACAAGAACACTCTTTCTAATTATAACAGTGATAATTGTGGCAGTATATTGTGCTATATTGAAAGCAACAGAAGGTAATAATATTAGTATGTACACTAGTACTTTATACTCATTTATACTATTGACACTTTAGGGAATACCTTACGAGCGTATCAGAAAGTGAAGCTGCTATTATTATTCAGTTCATTATCCGTTTCATTCTTTCTGTGGTTATTTGTTGGAGTCTTGATACAGATGAACTCAGGTAAGGAAGAGAAATGTGTGATTACATTCAATGAAATCAAAACAGTGAAATTAAAATACTAATATTATACTGTGTTATTTCTAATGGAAAAATCATATATTTACAATGTATAGATCACTGTGACAAGTCTAACATTCAGACAATAGATGTGATTGTTAATGTGGCTTCTGTTCTCACGGACGGCACTGTGATAGCCATTTTATGTGACCAAATAATAATGAAAATTATTCCATTCAAAGGTAATAAAAAATTAAGCAGCTATTAGCAGTGTGACTTGGCCTAATTTAATTTATGTATTCTGCTACATAAGTAGATGATACATCATTAAATTATTTATTATTGGTATGTTATTTTTGTAGACAACAAATCAAAACTTTTTTGTTATAAGAGAAAAGCTAATACAGATACAAATGCCAACTATTCTGAGCCTCCTTGCGCTAAAGAGGAAGAAATACACATGGAAGTTAACAGGATATACAATATGGATACAAGCATACAGAAGAAGAATCCACAGTGTTTGAAAGAGAAAGCTCCTTCATATGAAATTGTTAATTAATTATTGTCATGTTGATATATTTTGTATTAAAGTTTGACATAATATTATTATTAAGTGTGATAATATGAATGACATCTGCGGCTTATATAGTACCAATTAATAGCACCAAAAATGAGCGAGCAGTAATTTGTATTTCATTTTCTGTCCTCATTTCATGTGACTCACTCTGGACATATTGAACTATATAGGAAAAACCTGGCAATCCTGAACTTTGATCCTATATACATATGTATCAATCACAACAGTGAAGCCAAAGGGAGAGACAGCTAGCAACCAAAATACTGAGTATGTGTACAAGAAAGTGTACTTTGTTTTGTTTCTGCTACCTTAAAAAAAAAGAAGCAACAGAGCGATGCCATATAGTGAGGTTCACACGATTACAGTTTATACGCACAATAAATCATAATTTCAGCATAATTATTTTGTGGGGATGGAGTGACCCATCACAAAGCTAGCTTTTTACAAGTAAAATATAATTAGATTTTCCTTCGTATTAAAAAAACCCATAATATATTACTTATACTATTTATTTGTGCAGGTCATTCCATTCTCCATTTGTTCTTCTGTGTAATCCAATTTAAAAACTGGCCAGGGTGATGTCAGTTTTATCACCTGGGAGTTATCAAACTATGGTTTAATAATTCTATCTAGATACACTGTATCTTTACAATAGTATTATTAGATTTGTGACCCGTAAGATGGTAACTCATAATACACGGTTGATGTGTTGATATGCACATGTTTATTAACCTTGGTGTATGGCAGTAGATAGCAACCATCCAGATGGTGGATGCCCTAGGACTAGTAGACCTTGATGACGGGGATAGAATAACCACTTTTTTTTCACTTGTTAGAGAGTGTTTTTAGCAAAGTATTACACTGGAAGGCTTTATTTTTCACTCATCTGCAACTTATGAAAATATATTAGCCTGCTCATGAAATATCTCACTGTATCACAATGTAATACAATGTACATATATGATTACAACATGAAGTGGAGGTCTGTATGGGATTTACACAACCCTATGGACAGTTTGAACGAACCATGGTACAATATATTTATAATACTTGTTGCACATGTCAATGTATACAATAAGAGGAGATATTTCACAAGTAGGTGTTAAGTATTTTCACGAGCTGAAGGTAAGTGAAAATGTAAGCTTGAGAGTGAAATGTCATCCCATAGTGTACGATGAGTGTAATAAAATGTTTATTATGCATTTGATTTTTTCCCAAACAGTAAACACTTAGAGGTAACTCTGCCATACTTCTAACTTCAGTTGTTGAGAACTGTGCATGGGCGTGGTGGAGCTTTCAATGTTGGAAAGTATTGAATGCTCACATGCATATGTAGAAATACTCAAGGAAAACATCCAATGTATATATATATATATTATATCATTGGCTCAATAATGTTCCTAATAGTTTGCTCAAGAATTCTGTGTGAACTCTACCAATATTAACATGTTGTGCTGAACTTGACCGTAAAAATTATTTACTATGATATTTAACAAACAATAATGCATAAGAAAGTAAAAAAATCTTGTAATTAATTTGAAATAAAAATTTAATGACACAGAGCTACACGATAAATACATAGATACACTGCTACTTTTGTGTTTCTGTTTCTGTTGGTTTGTTATGATTCATTCTATTACTGAGTACATAGCACAGTGAACAACAGTCCTTTCGTCCATATTGGCGGGCACATTTTTTATTGTAGCACTGAATTGTATCATTACACAGAACCTGTAATTCACATGAAATGCAAAGATGATAAACACATGGGCTATGCATGGTGAGATCTGAACTGAATGCTACTGTTATAACGCGTAGCACTTTATAGTGTAACTGTATCATTCATTGGTGAGTGTGCAAAGTGAGCGAGAACTATACAGGGGGTAACAAATCAGGGATATTGGTTTGTTTATGTATAAGTGTGGACATTTGTATGTCATTTCACATTTTTGTGTTCATTGGAGATCAACCCCGCCCTCCATACTCCACTAACTAGTGATGCGCTCTAATAGCACAAAATAGCGAAGCGAGCGATGCATGTTTCCTGTAATTGCAGCTATTCCATGCATGCTCTTGACCGAGCGTTTCTAACGTTTTGTCTCTCTTTCGCAAAATTTGTTTCACTGGGCATCGCTACTTCGTACGGCGGGTAAACAAAACAAAATGTTGCTAAGAAGGTTACCCGGCCCGCGCAAGCGCGTAGGAGAAAATGTGCACACGTACGCCCACGCAAGAACAAAAACAATTCCTAGACCTAAATATATATATATATATCGCGGACTCATTAATAAGTCAGCTCCGCTCGCTTCGCTGAATCATAATCCTTTAGATTATCAATCTTTACTCTTATCATCAATAGTTTACCCCTTTGAACTGGTTGTGTCTGACATAACTGATATTTTTGCGGACGCAGTTAAGTCTTACAAACTTAGGAGTTTATTTTTTATTTGATTAGTCGCGGTGGAAAATTATCTGGGCTAATGCGATGTTTGTCATAGTTTCGGACTTACAGCAGAAGACAAAAAAATTTTGAATTCGAATTCCGTTCTGTAAAACGGCCGTCGCACAATTAAAAAAACAGGGGAAAAATGGTACGCCTTTTGTTTAAAAAAAACGGCCGTTCCGTTCGACCACGTTACCGTTTTAATCTTTCTCGTTTACCGTATGTCTCGCTCAAAGAAATATAAAAAATCGTTTATCCAATAAAATGTTCTGATTTTTTGTTTACAGGCTCCAGAGGCAGAGCTTTTCGGGTTTAAAAAAATTGAAGCCGTCCTATTCGAAGTTGTCTCGAGTATAATTGTTAGTTCGACCACCGTACAGTATCAACGTTTTATCAACTTCTCGGGCTTAGATTTTTTTTACTACTGGAGGTCCATCAGTAGCTAACAGAAGATCTACAAAGTGCGGACCTCGTTATAGCTCTGTGCCCATCGGAATTTCGGTCTGCAGCTTTATTGAAGCGAGTTAAAATTTTGTACGAGCTTTATTGCACTATCCCCGTAGCGTTTAATGGTCGATATAAGGCCTTAGCTTGCTGATATAGCTATAGAAGAGTTTCTAGCTAGAAAATATCTGTGAATCGACGGAAATGCTTCACCATTTTAGTAAACGGTGTCGGCTGTTTAGTCAAAACGGTACGGAATGCAACGATAAAAACTACGGTAAAAAAGCTACCGTTTTACGGCCGTACTACGGAACGAAATTCTAACTTTTTTTGTCTCCTACTGTATGCAACTGCGTTGTTCTTACTAAAAAATCCATTGTCGGATAGTCAAGTCACAAAAGTAAACCTTGTGTTGGTATATCCAGTGAACAAGTGTGTGTGTGTGTGTGACAGTATAGTGTTACGGCTACTGCTTAGCTAGAGTATAGCACAACGTAAACATTAACTACCACATTAATGTATTAGCTGCCTTTACACAACTTTTTTTTAGCTATTGCAGCAGTAAGCAAGTCACAATTTAGGGTAAGATTATAAACTGGGTGGTAATTCCTTAATGCATGTTAGTTTTCAATTCAAATAGATGTGAAGAGTAGTTACTATGGCATTGAAACCCCTTACTGTATGTCATTTAAAATCTCGGCCGTTTTTAAGTAGCTTTTTGTCAGGAATATACATAAGTTATTTAGATGAAGCCACTACTAAAGTAATTACATATTTTTTTTAGCGAAAATACTTGGTCAATGGCTACATAGGTACTTCAGCTACGTTTAGGAATAAGACTGCATGATGCCTTCTAAAGCTATTATCGGTGAACAGGATCTAAGACATTAATTTCATGCAAACTAAAGCAAAAATCATCTTTTATCGATTCTACATTGTTTGAACCATTTGTGTTGAAGCACATCACTATTAAACTAGTTATTGAGACAAGAAGTCATCAGACAAGATTGTCTTAAATGTGGTCATGAACCTGCACTAGTAATAGGAACTTACAGTAGGAGACAAAATAAAGTTCCGAATTCGGTTCCGTGCCGTAAAACGGTAGTTTTTATCGTTGCGTTCCGTACTGTTTTGACTAAACGGCCGACACAGTTTACTAAAACGGTAAAATATGGCGAAGCATTTCCGTCGATTCACAGATATTTTCTAGCTAGAAACTCTTCTATAGCTATATCAGCAAGCTAAGGCCTTGTATCGACCATAAAACGCTACGGGGATAGTGCAAAAAAGCTCTTATAAAATTTTAACTTGCTTCAATAAAGCTGCAGACCAAAGTTCCGACGGGCACAGAGCTATAACGAGGTCTGCACTTCGTAGGTCTTCTGTTAGCTACTGATGGACCTCCGGTAGTAAAAACTAAGCCCAAGAAGGCCCTAACATCGAGAAAACGTCGATACTGTGCGTTGGTCGAACTAACAATTCTCCGCGAGACAACTTCGAATAAGACGGCTTCAATTTTTTTTAACCTGAAAAGCTCCGCCTCTGGAGCCTGTAAACAAAAAATCGGAACATTTTATTGGATAAACGATTTTTTTTAATTTCTTTGAGTGAGACATACGGTGAACGAGAAAGATTAAAACGGTAACACGGTCGAACAGAACGGCCGTTTTTCAACAAACGGCGTACCGTTTCCCCCCCGTTTTTTTAATTGTGCGACGGCCGTTCTATGGAACGGAATTCGGAACTTTATTTTGTCTCCTGACTGTATATTAAACTCTGATATATTGTCAATATGTTTTCATACTTGTGACGGAATCGGCCAGCTTGCAATATACATTTATCTGTTGCTACCTTGTTTCCTAGTGCACTACCAACTACGACAGTGCATGTTAACTCAGAACATAGGATGTCCTCTATTGCTGAGTGAAATATTTCTTGGCATCAGCAATATTGTCTTAAAAAATTCAGCTGACTGGCAGAAACATCAAGCATTGTTATTAAAAAAGATATACCAAAAAATTAGAGCACTTGCTCTAGTAACAAAAAAAAAATTGTGACTATAGGCTTCTCTTAGTTTTCTAACACTAAATTGATCAATGCAATCTTAAATAGTTGTCACACAAAAATGCAATGACGTACGTACGTCCAAACACATATATAAACAAACATTTGCTTGCCAAATTATTATTATCGTTTATTATTATTATTACCACCTGATTTAGAGATGCACTGTCATTCTTGAGTTCATTTGCCATTTAGATTTCAATCCACAACAATTAAAATTTTGTAATTTCTTAAAGGGAAGTTATCATGTAGCGCCCCGAATTAACCCAAGTTTAGTATAATAGTCTCATTCAACAGTTACAACTCAAAATAATAAAATCGACTGACTTATTGTGTACACCAAAATCAATGTGACATATGCGTAAGGTGGCGGCGGCGCCTCTAGCTAAAATGTTTACGTCTGTCCGCATGAACTCAATAGAGTGCTAATTGAATGTTCCACTTGAGTGAGGATACCACATTTCCTCCCTGCTAAATGATAACGTCCACTAAGTGTGTGCGATACTGTCCATATCGATCAGGTTTGTTTCGCTCACGAGATGGATAACGTCCTGCTGACTCGGGTATTTCCGTGTCTATAGTAGGAGTAGCTGATGGACTTGAACCTTCAAGAACTTGTGGTGTTTCATTAACTGGTTCCACACTATCTGGTTGGGCTTGCGTTATCTCTGCTGATTCAGATGACTCAGTTGATGTGTCATGCACTTCCGGTGTAGGATATTCTGTTACGTCTCCAACATTGTCAGTAATGGAGGTAGTTGTTACTGGTGTAGGACTATGCGAAGTCGCCAAATCTTTCAATTGCTCAACATGCCTCTTCCAACTCTGACCATCCTGAGTTTTCACCATGTACGTCACAGGACCCAACTTGGAAATAACTGTCGCATGTACATAAGGATCTCCTGGACGTAAGTTGCGAGCCATCACTGACTGTCCTTCTACAAACTCTCGCTGTCTTGACCTTGAATCGTGGTTTGACTTCTGTTGTGCTTGTTTACTTTCAACACATCGTGCTCGATCCGGTCGAAGCAAATCAAACCTTGTACGTAGCTGTCGCTTCAGCAACAACATACACGGGGCCACACCTGTTGTTGCATGAGGAGTACTTCGGTAGGTCAATAAGAAATTGCTAAGTCTTTGATTGACTGAAAACCCTTTATTCACTGTTGCCTTCATTGACTGTTTAAAGGTCTGAATGAACCGCTCTGCCAAGCCATTTGAGGCTGGGTGATATGGTGCACTCCTCACATGTTTAATTCCATGGTTTTTCATGAACACCGCAAATTCCTGAGATACAAATTGTGGCCCATTGTCCGTAACTATCTGACTTGGTAGACCATGTGCTGCAAACATCTGCCGAAGACTCTCCAAAGTTCGCTGAACCGTAGTGTTTGATAATGCATGCACTTCAGGCCACTTGGAATGTGCATCAACTGCTATGAAAAACATTGATCCTTGAAACGGACCAGCAAAGTCCAAATGAACTCGCTCCCAGGGTCGTGATGGCCATACCCATGGATTCAAAGGTGCTGTGGGAGGGGAACTCTTCACTGCCAAACAAGAACCACACTGTCGCACTAGTGTCTCTATATCAGCGTCAAGACCCGGCCACCACATGTATGCTCGTGCCAGTGTCTTCATGCGCGACATTCCTGGATGATCTAGATGAAGTTCCTTCAACAGCTTCTGCCGTAACGTCTCTGGTACTATTACCCGAACACCCCATAAAACCACATTCTCCTCCACTGTTAGCTCATTCCTCCTTCTCCAAAATGATTTCAAACTGTCATCTTCCATATGTTCTGGCCAACCTTCCAAGGTGTAGCGAAGAACCAAATTCAATGTCTTATCTTTCAGTGTTGCTTGTCGCAGTGTTGCTGCAGTTACTGGTAGGGTTTCCACTTGCGAAATATTGAAAATGGTTGGTTCCGAGCAATAATTTTCCTGACATAGTTGTTCTAACGGCAATCTAGACAATGCATCTGCATTGGCGTGTGCTTGAGTTGGCCTAAACTCAATTTTATATTGATAAGCCGACAACAGCAAAGCCCATCGCTGTAAGCGTGCAGCAGCCAATGGAGATATTCCTTTCTTGGGACCCAGTATTGTAGTCAATGGTTTATGGTCTGTGACCAATGTGAAACGTCTTCCATAGAGGAAAGGATGGAAGCGCTTGATCCCAAATACCAAAGCAAGGGCTTCTTTCTCCACCTGAGCATAATTTTTCTCTGCACTGGAAAGCGTACGCGAGGCAAATGCTATTGGTCGTTCCTCACCGTCTGCCATTACATGCGAAAGCACTGCCCCCACTCCATAAGCTGAAGCATCTGCTGCTAGTCTTAGCTCCAATGAGGGGTCGTAATGTGCTAGTACATCAGTAGAGATTAACTTCTCCTTGGCCAGTTTGAAACTGCTCTCACACTCTTTAGACCACACCCACTCTGCATCTTTGTGAAGAAGCTTGTTTAACGGATGCAAAATAGTAGATGCATTGGGAATAAATCTGGCATAGTAATTGATCAAGCCTAAAAATAACTTCAATTCCCGTACATTCTTGGGGGAAGGGGCTTGAGTTATTGCTTGTAGCTTCTCATTAGTAGGATACAACCCCTGCTTGTCTATGCGATATCCCAAATACTCAACAGACTTTGCCTGAAACTTGCACTTGGCTCGATTGACATGAATTCCATGCTCCTTCAATCTTTGAAGAACCTTCTTGAGAATACTCAAGTGTTCCTGCTCAGTTTGCCCTGTCAACAGCATGTCGTCAATGTAGCATAAAACATGTGGGATTCCTCGCATAATCGTCTCCATAGTCTTTTGAAACTTTGCAGGTGCACAAGCAATACCAAAAGGCATTCTCGTATACTGGAACAGCCCTTTGTGAGTGTTTACTGTGAGATACTGCCTTGACTCCTCCTCTAAAACCAATTGATTGTATGCATGACTAAGATCTAATTTTGTAAAACTTTTACCACCTGCTAAATTACTGAATAACTCCTCAACTCTGGGGAGAGGATATTGATCCACATCAATCACTTGATTAAGAGCACGATAATCACCACACACTCTAACCTTTCCATCTTTCTTTGGCACTGTAATGATCGGAGCAGCCCACTCACTATGATCCACTTTCTGTAACACACCATCTCCTTCCAAACGCTCCAACTCTCTCTCTACTGCTTCCTTCAGTGCAAATGGAACTTGATATGGTTTCCGAAACTGAGGCTTTGCTTCATTCATGACAGATATCCTGACTTTGTAGCCAACTATAGTGCCTAGCTCTTCATTGAACACTTCATCATATTCCGCCAATAGTTTGGATAAAGCTGTACCACTATCAACACGATGCACAGCACTTTGAGTAAGCGACTTCCAATCAAGTTTAAGTTGCGACAACCAGTTTCGACCCATTAAACATGGTCCCTCTTGCTGTACTACAATCAGTGGCAACTCCGGTATTTCTTGGTTTCCATAGCGTACCTGCACAGACATTTCTCCCAACACTTTCATTTGCTGACCAGTGTATGTTCGCAATACAACCTGGCTTGGGTTAAGCCTGACCATTGGGAACAGAGCCTTCATATCTCTATGTGAGATCACTGACAATACTGCACCAGTGTCAACTTCCATGCGCAATGACTGACCATTTGCTAACACTTCTACTTGCATAGGAATTTTCGAATTAGCATCTCCTATGCTAAACAAAGCCATATCTTCCGTTACTGTTTCTTCTGGCGCACACATCCATTGTGTCTTTGCTACTTGTCCTGTAGAATCTCTCCCGGATTTGGAAGTCTTGGACCGGCAGACTACACGTAAGTGTCCAATCTTTCCACACTTATGACACTTGGAGTCCTTAAAGGGGCACTTGTGTACTGAATGACCCTTGCGACCACAACGGAAACAGCTAACATCGTTATATGGAATACTTGCTGGCTTTGTAGGTGGGGCTGATGCTCTACTTCCACCCTCACTTGCAGGCTTTTTCCTGTTGAACACTCGATTTACCTGACCTCCAGATTCTTTAATCTCTCTTGCCTTCGTCGTCGCTGACTCCATGCCTTGTGCAATCTCCACTGCACGACTAGTTGTGAGGCCCTCTTCAGTAAGCAACTTTCTCTGGATAGATTCACTTCGAAGACCGCAAACCAGCTTGTCTCGAATGGCTTGGTCCAGGAACGTGCCAAACTCACACTTCCTTGCAAGTTGCCTCAAAGCAGCCACAAAATCTGCTACTGACTCACCAGAAGCTTGTACACGACGATAGAAGTTAAAGCGCTCAGCAATCACTAGAGGCTTTGGTTCAAAATGAGCCTTGAGCTTTTCCACTAGCTCGTTATAAGTCTTGTCCTTGGGATTTTCTGGTGCAACCAAGTTCCGTAGTAGCGAGTAATTCTTCGCTCCTAACAAGGTTCCAAGCATAGCCACTTTCTTCCCATCGTCTACTGCGTTAACGAGGAAGAACATCTCCAAGCGCTCCAGGTAAGCGCCAATAGTCTCATCCGAAGGATCGAACTCCGATATTGTTCCTATGATCGAATTTGTAGCTAAAGCCATGCTTGTTTAAGATCCCGTATCTCGTCGCCAGATATCATGTAGCGCCCCGAATTAACCCAAGTTTAGTATAATAGTCTCATTCAACAGTTACAACTCAAAATAATAAAATCGACTGACTTATTGTGTACACCAAAATCAATGTGACATATGCGTAAAGTGGCGGCGGCGCCTCTAGCTAAAATGTTTACGTCTGTCCGCATGAACTCAATAGAGTGCTAATTGAATGTTCCACTTGAGTGAGGATACCACAGAAGTGAAGAGAGACATTCATCCCTTTAAGGAAATCCTTTGCTTGTACTAGAGATCGCAGTAGACTTAGCTAGTGATGTGTAGTCAGATAGCTTTGCATTTGTGTTGAAGCAGTGTAAGCCATGGTTACTTGAACGCAAAGATTATTATACTCCTAAAATCTAGAAAAAAACTTACTTCATCCTTCCTTCCTAGCTTTGTTTTCTGTTTGCAGTCCTGCAGGGTATGATAGCAGAGTCTGAGATCTCCAGCTGTCCTCCTATAGTGTTAACTGTTGAAGGCCATAATCGAGAACCACGGAAGGGCCTCACTCAAAGAAATATAAAAAAATCATTTATCCAATAAAACGTTCCGATTATAATATGTTTACATGCTTCTGAGGTGGAGCTTTTCAGGTAAAAAAAAATTGAAGCCGTCCTACTCAAGAGTTGTCTTGCTAGCTTGACTAGCGCACAGTATCAATGTTTTCTCGATGTTAGGGCTTTCTTGGGCTTAGATTTTTTACTACTGGAGGTCCGTCAGTAGCTAACAGAAGACCTACGAAGTGCGGACCTTGTTATAGATCAGAACATCGGTCTACAGCTTTATTGAAGCAAGTTAAATTTTTGTACAAGCTTTTTTGCACTATCCCCATAGCATTTAACGAGTGATACAAGGCCTTAGCTTGCTGACATAGCTATGGAAGAGTTTCTAGCTAGAAAATATCAGTGAATTGATGGAAAAGCTTAACCGTTTTACATTTTAGTAAACGGTGTCGGCCGTTTAGTCTAAACGGTATGGAACGCAACGGTAAAAACTACAGTAAAAAGACTACCGTTTTATGGCCGTACTGGAACTGTATTTTGTCTCCTACTGTATGTAATCATTTTTGCGAGTATTATAATAGAATACTCAAGTCCATCTCCTATCAATGTTGTGTGTATGTACCAAAGTATTTCTTGATTATGAAGATGAACCCTCAGGATAGCAGGGGGGGGGGGACCGTATGCCGTTGGGTAAAAAACAACAACAAAAAAATGGCTGTTCCGTCTGTTCCGTTCGACCGGCGTTACCATTTTAATCTTTCTTGTTCACCGCAAGCCTCGCTCAAAGAAATATAGTAAATTATTCAGTAATTCTCGGCTGAAATAATTATAACTAGAAAATGCTCGTGTAGCATTGGTTGGGCGAGCGAGCGAAGTTCTGGAATAGAACCCCTTAAACCCCTATATATATACATATATAGGGGTTCATTTAGTAATTAATATAAGAGGGGGTGCGATTGAGCTTGTGCTATCTTAAGAGGGTCACAACTTTCATACATAATTAAGATGGAAGAGGAGATGGGTTTTAATTACCAAGACAATAGGAGGTAGGTATTAATTGTAGCTGATCACATGAATATACAAATTGATTGGATGGTTTGAACAAACCATGGTGTAAATAAGTATTAGTAGCTATTCATTTGATACTGGATCGTACCCTCCCACTTGTGCTATTAACCCCAAATACCAGTTTTCCATGCTGTTATGTATATATCCATATACATGTATTCCATCAATTCCATTTATTTACTTTCAGTTCTAATAGCTATCAAAATGGCTTCCTTGTCCCAACTTTATTGCAAAAAAAAAAAATATTTGAAGATATCACAAACTGTCAAAAAACGCGCGCGTTTAAACGACCACGTATTCAGGATGCGCGTTTAAACGACGACGTATCGCATTCAGGATTTCCATAGACTACATCTTAGAGTTGCTCGCTCGCTTCGCTCGCTCGCCAATAATAGGAAATTTATCTTAAGTTATAATTAAAAATATTGGCTGTTAAAAAGAGAAAAATTTCCTATATAGAAAATTGTTTATCCAATAAAATGTTCCGATTTTTAGTTTTCAGGCTCCTGAGGTGGAGCTTTTTGGGTTAAAATTTTTTTTTTGAAGCCGTCCTATTCGAAGTTGTCTCGCGAGAATTGTTACCTCGACTACCGCACAGTATCAATGTGTTCTCGATGTTAGGGCCTTCTCGGGCTTAGATTTTTCACTGGAAGTCCATCAGTAGCTAACAGAAGACCTACCAAGTGCGGACCTCGTTATAGATATGTGCCCTTCGAAACTTTAGTCTGCAGCTTTATTGAAGCAAGTTAAATTTTAGTATGAGCTTTTTTTTTTTTTTTTTTTTTTTTTTGCACCATCCCCGTAGCGTTTAATGGGCGATACAAGGCCTTAGCTTGCTGATATAGCTATGGAAGAGTTTCTAGCTAGAAAATCAGTGAATCAACGGAAAAGCTTAACAGCTTTTTTACTGTTTTAGTAAACGGTGTCGGCCGTGTAGTCAAAACGGTACGAAGCGCAACGATAAAAAGACTACCATTATATGGCCGTATGACGGAACGGAATCTGAAACTTTATTTAGTCTCCTACCGTATTCTGTGAAATTGTGAAGTGAGCTGAGTGCTGATTATTTTCCTCCCAGTAGTAGCTCTCAAGTTTCTCTCCAACATTACAGAGCCATTTGTTAAATATCTATTATAGATATTCATTTCCTACATATTACACATCATTTTGCTCACACATTATTAAAAAAGAAAGTTCTTTGTAACTATATTCTTTAGGGTGTGTTCCGCACATGTGCTACATAAGTTAGGTTCAGTCAGTAATCCAGTTCTACAAAATATCAATTGAGTTACAATTTTACCCCGCCCTCCAAAATGTTGGGATTTATAAACTCGCAATTTATTGGTAGGTAAATCTTTTGTTATGTTTGTGTCTCTGAAAAGAGTACTCGACTGCAATGGCTTATATTAGGGTACTTATTAGCAACTAGTATAATTGAATATGAACATTTAAAAAATATACAATGCTAGACTTCAAAAATTTAATACCCATAGCTAACCAGCTCTGCTCAGTGCATTATTATTTTCAAGTAATCACCAAAAAGTCGTACACTGTATATAATATACCATGTTTCCTTGAAAAGTTTCTGTGGAAACTATGTATTTTAGACCAATTCTTGCTGAAGACAGAAGACCTACGAAGTGTAGACCTCGTCATAGCTCTGTGTGCCCATCGGAACTTCAGTCTGCAGTTTTATTGAAGCAAGTTAAAATTTTGTACGATCTTTTTTGCACTACCCCCGTAGTATTTAATGGGCGATACAAGGCCTTAGTATAGATATGGAAGAGTTTCTAGCTAGAAAATATCTGTGAATCGACAGAATAAGCTTAACCATTATTTACTGTTTTAGTAAACGGTGTCGGCCGTTTAGTCAAAACGGTACGGAATGCAACGATAAAAACTATGGTTTAAAAAAAAAACTACCGTTTTACGGCCGTACTACAGAACGAAATTCAGAACTTTATTTGTCTCCCACTGTAAATTGGATATGTTTTCAAATCAGTAAACATTCAGAGGTAATTCTGCCATACATGTACTTCTAAAATTCAGTTGTCCAGACAATGCATGGGCGCATCAAAGCATCCATTATGACATATTTAATAAGAGAAAGTTTGGAATGCTCACACGATATGGAAATAATCAAGAGGAAATATCCAATGTGTGTACATACTCTATACCATTGATGAGAACTCCTACACTTCTGATGTTGTAAGAGCTTCACTCACATAGTATATTACCTTATCAATGAGGAATATGTTCAGAAAACTTACAGTTTTACAAATCCCACATTTTGAAGGTTTATTCTTGCCAGATTGACCTTTTCCAGTTGATGTGTCATTTCCATCCATCTCCTTACACTTTCCACAAAACTGTGGCTGGTGTAGTCGTAAGTAGTCTGATATTTCTTTGACAGTGCCTCTTTGAGAAAATTCTAAATATATACATCACAATCATGATATAAATACATAACTCAACAGATGTACACTCACGTTCATTCTCTTCCCTGTATTCTTCATAACAACCCTTGCATACTGGAACTGGCTTTAAGTCCCGCCAAATGTAAACTTCTCTTTCTTTATTAACTTTGCAATCTCCACATAATCTCTATAAATCAGGAATACCATATGTATTTCAAATTTCTAGTTCATTAGTAGAAACTTACCACTCCACCATTAGGACAAAAGTGAGCGGGTATTTTAACTATATTTTTGGCTTCACAACCAGAACAATCATCTTCATAGACTAGTGGCACCATCGGTTTCATATAAAACTTGAATGAATAATCTAGTGGTGGTAACTAAAAAAATAAGAAAAAAATACTTAGTATACTAGTAAACTACTGTTTTACGGTCATACTACAGGACAGAATCCGGAACTTTATTTTGCCTCCTATTGTACATATCTGCAACCTAGTCATTGGTCTAGTTAAATGAAGCGAAAAGCCCCTTTAACCAGTCTGCTGCACAAAACCACTAATTATTTTTTTACTCCAGTTTAGTATAACCGTGGACTCCTACATGTTTCATCACAAAAATACTAATAAAAACATGAATTTAAAGTGGCACTCTAATTGCACTATATACTACAAGCTTTAGCCAGAATCACTCAGAATTGTGGCAACATAATATTTAGAAATAGAATAGCAGAAGGGAAAGAAGCCTAGCAAGTAGTCTCACCATTAGTAAGTATACAAATACATATGAAACTGTAGTTATTTACTACATAAATTGCTAGCTAAACAGTAGCAATACACTATTGATAGACAAGCCATGATTTGGTAACAGCGAGAGACCAATAAACCTCTCAAAATTAGATGGCCCATGGACTCTTAATCATATAAGAACCTTTCAACTAAACAATATAAAATGGAAAAGTTAGCATCAGAAAGTGGCTTATTGTTGTGTGCTTCCGGAAATAAACATTTACTCAATTGAGCCATACCAACTGACTGACTACATTCAGGTGAGTGGGAAAGCTGTGGTTATTCTGTTACTATAGACGTTCGTATTGAGTTTTAAAATAGCATTCTTTTGCCTGTTCTAGAGTTTGAAGTGGGCAGAGTTTAGGTTTTTATTGTCTGAAGACAGAGATCGAGAACTTTTTCAACTGAGAAATTCTAGGATGCCGAGTGCCTAACTTTTTGCGCCCACATATATGCAGTTATGGTTAATTTAATGCAGTTGAGATCGAGGATAAAGTACTTCTCTAGTAGTTTTGAGACCATTCTGGCTCACAAATTTCAATTTTTTTGTGAACATCAAATAAAATCGAGTGTTCAAAGTACTTTTGTTCATACATATGTTACTGGGAAGATGCCACACTGGCATTTTAAATAAAATGGTTATTTTCTTTATGCGACATAATGTCAAGTCTGATGAGTTATGTGTACTTGAGTGGAACATGAAGTGGGAAGTATGGACATTTATATTAAACTCTATAAACTAAGAAATTTGCCATTAACAGTGGACTTAAAAAAAGTACACTACAACCATAGCATAGTTTCATTGGTCTTACTTCAATGCTGGAAACATCATGGTCTCCTTTTTTGCTTTTGTCCACATATAATATGAAGCCTCCCAAAGAAACAATTGATAGTACAGGCAGTAGAAATGAAAATACTGATGCAGCTAATAGAATATTGTACTTTGAACTCCCATTATCACAATCTCCTGCAAAAACAAAAAGTTAAAAAGGATTGTACAAGAAATGACAAGTGGAATATGCCACATGGACTATATCTGCTCGCTTATTATAACATAGAAACAGACTAGAATTTGTAAATAATGGACACTGACACTAAATTGGTCAGAACAGGGATACCAATTACAAGTTAATTAGCATTATTATCTATTTATATAACTTACCATTTGGTATTCCAGCATAAGAAATCCATAGTGCCAATGCAGTTATAGTAAATAGCATTGGTATTAGGCTGTATACAAGTGTTGCCCTAAGTAGAACAGCTGAAAATAAATGTTATGATAAGACACATGATCAGTTTTATTTATATCACTGAATAACTTACAATTATTGTTTTCACGTTGGAATTGTTTGATGAAAATGAATACTCCAAATCCTGTTATTAGAATTACCATTCCTAGTATGAAAGAAGCCACTGCAGTTCCAATAAGTGCACTGTACTCCGTCTTTTCCATTGCTGTCATTACAATAAATTAAAGCAAATAAATAACTGAATATAATGAAATATTATGTAATAATAGTAAGAAACTTTAGTGCCAAGCAAACCCTCCAGAATAGCAGAACACAATTCATGTAATCTTTAAGGGTGGCCGCACATAGCAACCCGCACCGCCTGTAGATCCCGACATTAATTTATTCCCCGCCAATACCCCACCATTCGATAATACGCGAGCAGAAACAATCGTGCAGTAGTAGCAGAAGTATAATTTGCGAATTTGTGGTGTTTTAATTTAGCTTCTTGTTGTCTCATATTCGTTTATAGCAACTCTCCATACGTCGTCTGAGTTCACGCGGCAAGGTGCACCAGGCTGCCTCTCCTCCAGTAGCCATTCTCCGGACTCTGCGCACCTGAACTCAAGCGGATGGATCCACCAGGCTCGATTTCTGCGGAGCGAAGACTTCCCAAGATGCGCAGATCTAATACCTTCACCTCTGGCTATCTCCAATGAACTGCTCTCTCTTCTGACTCTCTTGTTATTGTTCTATTGATGTTTGTTTACTCTTGATATAGGCGGGCTCTTTTTAGAACCAATACAAACTAATTGAGAAAAAAAATTGCTCGCGTACTCGTAGTACGAGATATGGGGGTGGGGCTATTTCTTAAGAATTGCGAGTGGAATTAAAGTTCCAAATTTTGTAACACTTTTTCTTGGAATCTAATAATGAGAACGACATAAAAATTTTACACACGGGTAAACCAAAAAAAAAATGAACTGCACCACGTAGAGAATTTTTCAATATCTTATAAATAGAAAAAATTGCGAATAAATCATAAAGTAATATTGAAATGGAGAATAACTCTTTGTCTTGCAGTAGAGTATCGGCTCGGCTAGTAGTGCACCAAATTGCGGAGCTCTAACTTACCGCACCGCTCCAAAAAACTGCTACAAAGTTTTATAACCAGGCCCCGATATTTCCTGATATTTCTTCCAGATTCGCTCTAAAATTAGTGAGCGGCTCCTTCGGCAGGTACTTTGTCCTTGTGTAGTAGTGGAGAAGCCCCTGTAAGTATACAATAGTAGTAATCGTGCATAGCAACCATCAACAAAAAATTGCGTAGGCGGTGTGCGGCCACCCTTAAATAGGGACAAAAAAATGAAGAAGTGAACACTGAAATATACATTATACAATTAGCAAAAATGTAAATGTGTACAAATTGTATGGATAACTTAAAATTTACACCATTAATAAAAGTGCTGTGTTAAACTTGCTGTACTATTTTAATACTCAATCCAGAAAATGTCATGTACCCCACAGAAAAGAGCTTATTAAACTATACGGCTGAGTGAGTGTCAAGCACATAGCTTGAGAAAATGAGGATCAGTCCCGTAGAAAGGCTGATTCAAAAGATCATGCCCATAAAAAAGCCCTTAAAACTCATGAAGAATCCCAGAGATGCAAGCAGGCCAATGTTAAATGCCCTAATTAATTAAGTAGATAATTTAAAAGTTGTATTCATAAACTATTATTTTTTATATGCTGAATATTTAAGAACGTTGTTATTCAACAATAGTGACTTCTTTTGGAAATTATTGCATTTTTTTAAACTAATGCTCAGGGTTTGCACTCTTAGTTCTCTAGTTAGATGACCAAAGTAAAATAAAAAAGATGACCTATCTGTTCTACAGTCACTGTTGAGGCAAAAATATGTAAATATAGATATGTAATAGTTGGACTAGGACATCGTGAATCTGCTCCTTGTAATGTCTGAAGCCTCAAGCTGTGGCGTCTGAGCATACCGAGGATGCTACTCACGACCAAAGATGTAATACCTTGCCCTGCCGATTCATGTTATCCGAATCTAAATACTTTAGAACGTAGCACCAGCTAACCTACATAAGTACTAAGGTACAAGTAGTGAGTGCATAAAAAAAAAACACTTAAAACTTACAATTGGAGTAGTTGACTTTCAATGAAATCTTAATACCCTGATATGTTGCATTGAATTCGAATTCAACATATGAAGAAGCTTCTGTTAAGTCCAGTATCGCTGAATCAAAGTTCTGATTCATGCTGGTCATCAAAATGCTTGATGAATCGGAAGAGGAGCTGATAGCACAAACTTCATTCACATTCGCTGCACAGCTGGCATTAAGCATACAGTTGTCCTCAACCAGAGAATAATTTAAATATTGTTCATGGGAGGCATCTAAAATTACATAATAACTAAAAGGTGAGTAGCATTTAATAACTTGTATGACTTACTTATTGATTTATTTGAAGTAATGTCACATATAGTAGATATGATCACTACATAGGTGGAACTGTTAGTGGTGACTGGAATGACCTCAGTACAAACATTGGTCTCACAGGATATAGTAGTGGTATTCAATGACACATTTTCATCATTGATTAATTCAATGGTAAATACAGAAATATTTTCCCATGTCAGCTACAAAACAACAACAACAACAACAACAAATGTAAATATAGGGTTAGAAATCATCACAGAATCCTCCTCAGGGGTATGCATTTTCAGAATTAAATTATGCGGAGGTCAAGTCAACATTTGTAAATAGTATTTCAGGGAAGTTTATTGTTTTTATGAAATTTGATGAAAATCTGGGAGGGAAGGGAGTTGTTGCTAATGTCTTCATAAAAGTCTTTTCGGGGGAAAAGCAAAATACTTCCCTAAAATCCAAACACCCTGACTCCCACAATATACTGGAGGTCCTACATGTATGTCTGATCAACACACCAATGTGGCAAAGAAACACAACTGTTCCTAGTAGACATGTGTGATTTTGGTCGACAAATATATTATCAAGTAGAAGTGCACGAACGTCGGTCTTTGAATTCATAATATAATTAAGAAAATGCTCAGTCGCATGCAAGAATTGACCAACAAAAACTTTTTAGATATTTACACTCAGTCCCCTCTTATTTGGGCACCTTGGGACCTGAGGGTGCCTAATCTCAGAAATTCCTGTTACTCAAGGAAAGACATAGTTTTCTCCAACTACACATTGAACCAACCTTTTTCAATAAGTTTCAGGCTTTTTTCAAGTTTAAGCACAGTCCTGTTTCGCTTGCAACACTCAGTAGGCTTCTCTGCAATACTCTGGAACTAGAAATAACCAGCTTGCGCTGTTGCAATTGGTAATGGTTGTCAAATTAGCGAGCTCGCGAGGTAAGAATAGATTAAAAATGGGGGCATTTGTCCCCCCCCCCCCCCCCAGAAGCTATTGCACCCCCTCAAAATCCTTTAGTGACATTCTGACTATGCAGCATGGTATTAGCCTACCTTTTGCACGATTCTATGTATTGCATGGGTCTCTATACAATGTAATGTGTCTGTATATTACTCTCATTGCCCTCCAAAAATCTAAAGAAGTTGTTTTTTGCCCCTCCTAGATTTGTTTTCTGTATGAAGCTCTGGCTTTGAAAACCAAGAAATGTGTTGCTTAGCATAATTAAAAAAAATAAAAAATTATGTCTTGTTATTTATTTTTAAATAATATTAATGTAATTTGCGAGTGATAACTAAGCCATTGTTATATACTAGTGATGTGCTTGAGCACAAAGGGCGAGCGAGCCAGTTCACAAATGAAACACTTCAAACAAATCATTTCTAAAAGTATAGCTAAGTACGTAGCCGTTGTGACCATATATACTTTAGCTAACAAACACAGAACCACTTTCTTACCTCAATTTCCCCAAGTACTGGTATTTTCTGTAGTCTCTATCCTCTATCAGGGTTTCATACAGAGGGGGGACGCCGTGGAAATTTCCCTCCCCAGCAAAAGTTTTCCCCCTCCAGAAAAATATTCCCCCTCCAGAGAAAGTATCCCTCCTCCCTCCCACACACCAAAACTAGATTCCCCTACCCCCACTGCCACTTCATCAACAATTTTGTTTCTGAGGGTCAAGTATGATATTTGCCTATTCTCTCAACATTTGCAGTCCCTACTGAAAGTACGAGAGTGATGTTTATATGTGTAAAAGTTTCTAATTATCCCCCTCTAACAAAAAATCCTGTATGAAACCCTGTCTATGAATTACCTGTATCTTTTGACAACAAGCACTCATACTACTAAAAAAGGCCGAGTTATTTTACGATAACATCTGGTAAAGGGTTTCAATACCATAGTAACCTTGCCATAATATTTTGCAACTTGAAAAAAAAGAAGCAACAACAAGAAGTTCTATGAATTACTGCACAGTGTTGAGTATAACGGTAAGTTTTTAAAACCTAAGTGTGTCTTGTGGCATTCAGAAATAACCTAATACGAAGGGGTAAATAATTAACTTTCTTGAATGATAAGGGATTGCTAAATGAAAAGACTCTGTTTAGTGGAGGTATGGGAAGGGATAGACCAAGAAGCAAACACAAAAATCCGAGGGTCAAAGTACAAAATGACATATGTACATCCACACAAACAAACAAATATCCCCAATTTTCAATTGTGTTACCCCTGAGAGTGTCTCGCTTGCTTCGCTCGCTCTCCAATTACTTTGGATAATAGAATTGAAACTGGAAAGATAACCACAGTTTTCCGAGCTCTCTATATGTGACCGTCTACGGGAAAACCGGGCACAACGCGGCGTGCGTAAATATCGAGAAAAGATCGATCGATTTCTTAAAAATGTATTGTTTCAAGCCGACGGAAGGGAACGGTTAGGTCTATTATATCGGGAACGACTTAAGCTACGACGATAAAACTTGGATAGCTCAATATCTGGACGCCGACAACTCTGTAAGTGAAAAAAATTTTTTTTCGAAGGGTGCCGCGTTGTGCTTGGTTTTCCTGTAGACGGTCACACATACTTGTGCCCAGTTAACTACAAAGGCAACCTCTAGTTCTGGCTTACTTTCTGAATCTGAGCTCTAATAATCACTCACTCTCTCTAATAATCACTCACTCTCTCTAATAATCACTCACTCTCTCTAATAATCACTCTCTCTCTCTAATAATCACTCACTCTCTCTAATAATCACTCTCTCTCTCTCTAATAATCACTCACTCTCTCTAATAATCACTCACTCTCTCTAATAATCACTCACTCTCTCTAATAATCATTCACTCTCTCTAATAATCATTCACTCTCTCTAATAATCACTCTCTCTCTCTAATAATCACTCACTCTCTCTAATAATCACTCTCTCTCTCTAATAATCACTCACTCTCTCTAATAATCACTCTCTCTCTCTCTAATAATCACTCACTCTCTCTAATAATCACTCACTCTCTCTAATAATCACTCACTCTCTCTAATAATCATTCACTCTCTCTAATAATCATTCACTCTCTCTAATAATCACTCTCTCTCTCTAATAATCACTCACTCTCTCTAATAATCATTCACTCTCTCTAATAATCACTCACTCTCTCTAATAATCACTCACTCTCTCTAATAATCATTCACTCTCTCTAATAATCTCTCTCTCTCTAATAATCACTCACTCTCTCTAATAATCACTCACTCTCTCTAATAATCATTCACTCTCTCTAATAATCACTCTCTCTCTAATAATCACTCACTCTCTCTAATAATCATCACTCACTCTCTCTAATAATAACTGGAGACCATATAGAATTTTCAAGGGGTGATCGCTTTAGCCCACGCTCCTGTAAACTCACGAATACTAAGTATTGTCAACCTCTTTCTCAACTCCTTCAGCCTAAAAAAACCTAAATCATAAAGAAACTGAGAGGCCATAATTGCTTGTGCGGATACTGAATGCTTGATGTCATGGCTTCCTACATTACAATGTAGGTGAGCATTAATAAAAATAATAAAGTACAGCATTAGCTTCACATATTTTGATAGCTGAATGAAATTTTAGCTTGAACAGGTCCATTTCTATAATCTTTTTGTGGCAGTGGGTAGTCTGACTGCCATATGAATGTCATACCAGCGACGGTTAATTACTTATCAGATGTTTTTTTCCTCCCGAACCTTTTTGTATTTATTTGAATGTATTCTCTCCTATATCAAAACTTGTCCACTTGCAGGGCTAACATGAAATAAAATATAAAAATTCTCATTAAACTTGGCTTACAAAGAGGTGATGTACCAAACTCATGCACATGAGCTTTCTTACACTATTTTACTATACTTATTCATTCACTATTAAGAAAACAAATTAACTTACCACATTAATCCATTCAGCAGTAATATTCTGTAATCTACCTTCAGCAAATTCTATTGTCAGGTTGACGTTCAAATCAGTATCTAAAATAATTTTAATATAATCTTTCAAACTTTGTTAATAGCAACATATCCAATAAGCTGCAATTAGCATCTAGGCTTAAAAACAAGGTTTTTTAAGACTGCACCAGATAATTTTTTTAAAAAGCAAGCAATACTTTCAACACTCAAAAAAGCATTTAGAGTAAGCAGGTGACTCTCACCTTAATTACTTACCCAGGATATTCAAATCATCTACAGGTGTGACATTACTCTTCATTGATGTTGTCCCACAGAATATATTCTGTCCTTTAAACGGAATGAGTTCATTCAAGTTGTTGACTGATAGAGTAAAGTCGAAATAGTTGAAAGTAGTAGTGAAATTAGCATGTGATATTTGTGCAGTAGCATTAATAGACTCAGTCATGACCTCTTTTGGATATACATCTGTCACAATAAAGTTGTATGTAGCTAGGACAGTGTCTCCAGCAAACCAACTGATTCGTGGACTATTGAATTCCAGAGCATTACAAGTGAAGTTAACCGCACGAGAACATTGTGGTCCTGATAACTCATAATCAACATCAGGAATACATAGTACTACATACACAATAATGATACAATATGGTAATTTATAGTCAGACACGGCAAAGATATCACTACTACCATAACATTGCCTTGAATCAATAGTTTCTAATAACCTAGCTAAAATCTCAACAATAGTAGCAATCTTACCTTCATATGCAAATAATATGCACAGTATAGTTATTCTGAGTCCATGAATCTGAAAGTAGGGAAAAACAGCAACTTTGAGGCAAGTTTTGTATCACTGAATAGCTCTGAGAGGTGTAGTTAGATAAGACATAGCTAACTCTGTACTAATTGTATACTTCAAAATAGTTGGTCACCGAGCTAGCCATTACACACAACTCACTTCAGCGGTTCCCATCACTTCTCAGCACACGCCAGCAGCGCAGGGAGAGGTTTTAGACAGAAATGCTACTAGGCCGCGAGCTCAGAGCTCTCGGGCACACCCACCTTGAGTCATAAAAACAATATTATGTCACGTGACATAATCACGCAATCTCAGGACATCTTTTACCTTCTGCTCAACCAGTGCCAGTTCAAGGCAAGCATGAACAGAGAGCTAGGATCTGATTTACTACCAAAATGGTCACCGCATGCCAATAAATTGATTATGAAGCATGTGATGATTCCTCCAGGAACTAGCGTAACCAAACCCTTTACCAATGACGTAGGGAGAGTCAGTTGAACTGACCTGACCTTTTTCCCGCGTAGCGGTAGGTAAAGGGTCTTTGTTGGGTAACCCTGAGGGCGCGGCATGGGTGAGGACGGCAAGGGTAACTAACTTTATGATTTACAAAGTTACAAGTAGTGAATGCTATATCAGGTAGAGTGCTACAGAAACATTGAAACTACATCTACTAATTGACACTACCACTACAATTATTGTAGCTTTCAATGTTAACACCGGTATTTTTGTGACTAACAATCTTGATTGAAATGACTTTGAAGCATTGATATGGCAACATAACAAAAAAGTTGTATTGCCAAAAATCAAATTTACATAAGAAAATGTGAAATAAATGCTTAAATTTCAAGAATTACGTTAGTAAAATTTTAAAGATGATAATTTCAAAGGACTCAGAATTTTTCTTTTATCTATATTATTTTGTTCATATTCTAATATTTCCACTGTATCCCAGTTAGGTAAATGTCTTGTTTTCAGTGTACAGATACAGTATTGCTCTACTGAGCATAGCATATTTATCTTGTTTTTTGATGATGTTATCATTTTTTGCTGGTTGTTCTATTTCATCATGCATTTCTTTCAACCTCCATCCTTACCTCCCACATTGTTTACCTCATTAAAAAATATTAATGTAGTCAGATAATTATTGAAGTGCGTCTCATCTGTGCTATTTTCGATGAGCTGTTCATCACTGCTCCGTTCTTTTGAAATTTCAGTTTGAACTTAAGGGTAGTGGCTAGAGAGTGATTGTTTGTAGTTGCTTTCTTTTCTTTCTTTTTTTTTTCAATTAAGTTCTTTTTACTCTGAAAAGTTGCTATATATTAAAATTTTATTTTACAATTATTAGTATTTTACACAGTAAAATAGCTAGATCTTAATGAAATACATCAATCATGTTAAGTAAATTTTGTTACTTAATCACAATAGGTGTGTCTTTTATTAGAATATGATCAGTACCTATAAAACGTCATCTAGTTTGGGTGATTCCTGCCAAAAGTGAACAACAAAAAACAAAACAACAACAAAAACAAAAACAAAAAACATACCATATTGCTTCAAGTGGAGCATTTTGTTCTGAAGTAAGAATTAATAAAGTTACTATTTATGTTTCACTGATGATGACTAGCTGAATAGCAGCCGAAACGTTTTATTAAAAAAACATTTTATGACTAGTGGTTTTAAACTTTAATAATCAACTAGACCTTCTTCAGCTGTACTGAAACTGACAAGAGAGAGTGATCTATGCTAAAGGTAGCATAAAGTAATAGTGCCAGTGTGTGACAAAGAGGTGGTGATGAGATATTTATAAGGAAGGTTAGATGATTACATACTAGCAGCATTATTTGCTATAACAACCATTGTAGAATGCATTAACATATTAGATACTGTGGATATATTTAGTTTTTAATGCTATAATCAAAATCTAATGCTCCTATCCCTTTTAATAATCTTATTCCCAATGCCTATGAAAGTAAATAGTAGATTAGATATGCAATATGTATACGACAAATATTGTGATCGAAGTATGAAACTTTACTTGAAGTTAATCTATACCTTCATAATAATTTTATGCTATAGCCACATTTTCCAATGGCGTTGGTGTTCAACATGATCATAAGTAAGACATCTAAAATCTTTCTAATATATAGGTCTGCCACTAACACCAACATCATTGCATACAGCTACTAGAGCAAGTTTCTAGCTAAAGAATAACTGGTCCCTCCCAGGTGCATGATGGTGATCTAGATAAGTTCTGCATATAAATCTGCCTTGCCCACCACTAGGGAGATAGTGTTAGGAGACATGTTATGTCATCCACTTTAATTCCTGCAAACTGATTCGCATTTACCCAAATTAATGACACTAAAATCAGAGTTGTCTCTCTTAGCAACAAAATTGATGAATATTGACACTAACAAAAATATTATTACTACATAACAATGTTCATGTGTTACGTACATGTATAATCAGCAAGATAGCACACATCAGCTCCTACCACCCAAACACTCTGCTATTTCTCCACCAGGAAGATGCAACTAGGCAAGGGATTACCATACGGACTGTGGACACAGATGTTGTAGTTGTGGCAATGGCATCTGTTCAACAACTAAATCTTGCTAAATTATTGGTTTCCTTCGGAGTTGGAAAGAATTTCAGATTCTTTTGGTGCCAATGAAATTGCTCAGGCACTTTGTCCTGATAAATGTGTTGCAATACCAATGTTTCATGCTCACTGGATGTGATACAGTGTCTTTCCGTATAGGCAGAGGAAAAACAACAACAACAAACAAATAAAAAACAAAACAAAAAAACAAACAAAAAAAAAACGAACATGGGACATCTGGAAGTATACCAAAATATTACTCCAGCTTTCTGTGCCATTATGACTAGGCGAACACCTCAGATTATTGAAGAATGATTCTGGCCACTCGAGTGATTTGTAGTTTGCTCTGTAAGTGAACCATCAGTCTGAATTATGTAAATGGAGCAAGGGTGTGCAGCTACTATCTCAGTAAGGTATAGCAATCGACAGATTATCCCCTCCACAGGCTGCTCTCATTCAGTATATAAAAAGGGCTACTTACTCAACTGGTAATTGCTGGGCACAGATGATGATCGAGGTTCCACAACTTTCACTGCCTGGTGAAGGGCATTGATAAAGGTGGATGAAAACCGCGGTCAGCTTTACATGAAGCCACACAAGTTTGTGGAGAACTTGTTGTGTAAAGGGTCATAGAGGACGATGCAAATGAAAGAAAGCTACTCAGTAATGCACTGCCCTATGACTTTGTGGTGATTGAATCATAATATTATCAAGTTACAGGAATTATTTGACCATATACTTACATGGTAATAAATAAATTCTTGTGTATATGATTGTATTAATTAATTTGAAAATGGTAGCCATTTTTACACATCAAATTTGAGATGTCCCTATAGCCTAAACTTATTCTTACATCATATCCTAGCACTACACAGACTATCATGCTTTCATCATCAAAAGCACAATTGTTGCACACATTTATTGAACGATAATACTCTTTATAAAACTGTGCAAAAACTTAATACAGTAGCGATCCAATATCAAATAGCAAATTTTATGAAGTACCAGTTTGTCTTACAGTCACTCTCAGTATGAAGTAATTAGCTATTTAGAACTATAATACTAATAGCAAATATGCTGTCAACTTTATGCCCAAGTTTTCCAGGGTTATGTATGCACCATGGTCATGATAAATTTAGCTACAGGGTGGTATTGATATTAACATGGCCAACCCCTTACAGTGCTGCATAATTTTTCACTCTCGGGTTTCCAGTAGATTAACATATGAATATACAAATAATATTATTCATAGCAAAGATTTGAAATCAGCTTTCTCTGTTATGCTTTTAGTTCTAACTCCAAATTTAACATAGATTTTGAATCCATGTTATTAGCCTGCTTCTTAATAATATATTGTAGAAGCAATTGACTATATTCTTGAAGTGACACCAGTAGAAGAGTCATTTAATTGATAACATGTATTATTAGGTACTGAACAGAGCCTGATAACTGTTGCCACATAGAAAATGCATTAAACTAAACAGGATGTGGCTTAGGGCAATATTTTCCCATATCACCTGTGTTCATAGTTATTACGTTGGGTTATTACGTCCCCCTAGGTAAATTTCTTGTTACCAAGGTATTGCCATGAGCAGTACCTAATAAATTTATTATCCATTGGATACCCGAGAATATCACTCGTCTGATTGGCGGTATTTACGCTCGTGCCTGCGGCACTCACATAAATACTAAGCCAACAGACTCGTGATATTCTCCTGTATCAAATGAATAATATATATTTATTTAGGTAGATATTTGGGTGCATGCATATTCTAACTAACACGCAATTGATAATTACTTAATCACTTTGGAATAGAAAGAGCAATTGGCATAATCAACCAGTTTAAAACTATTAGAGGTAATTGCTAATAGTAATTGACACATTTGAAGGTTTTTAACATTAAACATTAAACAATAGCACACTATAAGTATAAAACTGAAACTCTGTTAGTGTTTAATTTGCTGTGTATGTATATGATATAGCTAGCTAAAGAAATGTTGAAGAAATTTACGTTGTTATATAAATGTAGTATTCACAAATCCAAGCCATTAATGTTATTATATATTGGCTCTAAATGATCAATGGTGTCAGCACCAGCAAACTCAGTTTTATTTGATCGAATTTTGTATAAAACATTCACTTGCATTTGTACACTTTCTTCTTTTATGCATGATGGCTCAGTATATATGCCACTTTCGACAGGTTCTTGAGTACTTTGAGATGTTTTATTCTCTATCAAAGAAATAATTAATTGAGATAAGATCTTACACAGTACATTCCACCAATTAGCTATATCTTATATGAACACCTATCAATCACTTGTACTAACATACTCTGTTTCAATATAAACTTTGATACTGCTTTAGCACATGCCACAGTGAGAACAGAAATTCCTGTCAGGATAGTAGACACTTTAATAAGAATATCTCTAGCCTGAAAAATTAATTGGTCTTCACAAATATCTGCAACATTAGGACATGTATGAAGTAGTTGAAATATTCAATTTCACATTCAAAGATGATAATTAATATAGAAGGCACTAATCCTAGAGTGTAAGAAGTTAGCTCAAGTTTATTAGTCCCCAGTCATTTATTTTTTGTTTGTAGTCAAGCAAGTTGTTCATTCTATTTGATGTTAAGATCCTATATTATATTATAGAAATCCCAATGGATGGCAAAATATTCTATCAAATTTATTCCAGTTAGCTGAGTAATTATGCTTTACCTGATTTTATGTGCAGTACTATACTGATAACAAATCCAAACAGCCATGACAGAAAGCACAGTGTCAGCATACATACTATCACCAATGCCATAATTTTTTGATTAATTTCAAAGGAATCCTCTATTTAAAACAGAATAATTACAATTTCAAAATGTAACATTAGCTACATAGCTAATTACCTGATTTTTTTAGCTTCACCAAATATGAGATAGTTAGAAAAACACCAACGGTTACTAGGAATAAGCTAGAAAGGACTAAAAACAGTTCAAGTGTTGTTTTTGATGAATTTGAAACTAAAGAGTAAAAAAAAAGCAAAATAATATAGAATTTATTAAAATAATATTTTGATATTTGATCTCACCAAATGGAGTAGTAAAATTTCCTTCTACATAAATTATATAAGTTGAATTTATTTGTGTTGATACTTGTACATAATATGTAGTGGAATGATTTAACTTGTAATTTAAAGTGTAATTTGTGTATGATGATGAATTTTCCATACTAAACAATAGCCTGTTGGTCAACCAAATAGTACAGCTATAACTTTTCGGAGTGATACACTGAATGGATGTATAACAAGTCCCAAAATACAGTGAATAATCAATGAAACTTCTGTGGTGAGAGCCAACTACAGCAAAATAATTCTAGTCAAAGCCAAGTGTAAACTTAAAAGTTATATAATACTTGTTTAATAACTGAATTTATTGTACTTAACTTACTAAAAGTAGGTGAGGGTATACTATCGGCAGTTGTGTAATCATTTTTAAAATATAGTACCCAATCATTTGTTGGCTTATATATGTTAAAGCTTATGGTGCACAAATTATTTGAGCACATATCCATAAATATTCTCTTTTCCAAAAGTATCATTCCGCTGCTGTTTTGTATTTGAACACAAGTACTGCTGACAGCACAACTGAAGATCTAAAATACAATTAAAATTATGGATTTTGCTTTAGGTGGAATTCCAACAACAGCATAAACAAATAATCAAATAATTGCAGCATATTTAAATAGAAATGAAGATAATCAAGCATTTTTAAGCTAATCATGTGTTGTACAGTACAAAATTAACAGAAATTGTACTACATTTTTGTATTCATACCTGTGTTATGTTCCAAGCTACTCTTGCCTCAAACAGGTGTCCATTGTTCCAATACATTGCTGTGAATGTAGCATTAATAACTTTTGGTAATTCTAAATTTCAATATTAAAAACAGAATTGATAAGGATAATAATGATCGTCATAGCTACTCACTGAAAAATGTTTCACTAATATTATATGAAATGTAAATTAAAATCTCTGTATTTTGAAAAAATGTATATAGCTCCACCAGGTAAGATTTATTTGATGCCAAGAAGACTGGAACCAAATTAGTGTAGTTGCTTGGATGTATGTATATAGGGGCATGCCATCTGTCATCTTCACTAATATAATAACGCCCAACACATATTTCATTGTTTACTGCAACACAATTTGCTTGAAGACCACAACCTTCATTAGTAAAAGAGTAATTTATATACTTTGTAGGATGGCCTTCTGTAAAACAACAACAACAACAAGGTACTGCATTACAATTGACACTATATGTATATATTATAATATTTATATTATTATTATAGTAATTATCTTACCTATTTTAGAAGTAAATTGGTTTTCAGCATATTGATTTCTAGCCAGTATATAAATGAAGTACTTGACACTTGGAGGAGGAGAGAGAATGGAGGCAGCACATTGATTAAAGTGACACATGTCTGATGAGAAGTGCTGTCTAATTAGAGATTCATTAATCAAGTTTGTTAGTTCTATTGTGAAATTCGTCATAATTCCACATTTATAAACCTGCATGCACAGTAATATAATAACAAACAACTCAAATTTAGCTAACTCTCTTGTATAAAGCATAATATTATTTTTTCAAGTGTATGTGATAGTCAATTGAAGTTTACAGAAGGTATTGCTATTTAGTGTTACAAATCACAACTATTTATCTGGACTTACATACAAATTAAACATCTAAATGGTAAAAAAAATTACTCTGCTATATCATAATATAAACTGAATACAATAACTTACTGAATTAGTCCAACTGGTTGTTATATTGTATAATTGCTCTTCAAAATATTGCACTTTTAAGGAAACATTTAAATTATTTCCTAAATAAATGAACAAAAATTTAAAGTGATTTATTTTTATATATTTGAACTCCTTAAAATAATAGACTTAAACTTACTTGAAATTAGTAAAATTAATTTTTCTGGATTTTTACTAACATTTTATTTTAAGTTATGTGGTTATAGACAATCTCATGATAATTGTATAAACCTACTTTGAATCTATCGGATCAAAACATACAGTTGAATGTTTTTTCCTCTAGCTACATTTCTAAATTTATTTTTATTCAAAGTAACTTCAGTAGCTACCTATTAACTCTTTCTTTTCAAAATGGCATACACAGTACAGAGAATCCTGCATTATTAAAGCATCATTTAGCCATTGCAATCAAGTTTTATATCATACCAATGGCTATTAAGGTCTGGATCTGATGGTTTTACCTAAAACTTCAAAATTGCCAACTGGTATGGCATTACTCCTCATTGATGTTGTCCCACAGAATATATTCTGCCCTTTAAATGGAATGAGTTCATTCAAGTTCGTTGATAGAGTAAAGTTGAAATAATTGAAAGTAGAAGCGAAAGTAGCATTTGATATTTGTGCTGTAGCATTAATAGAGTCAGTCCAGACCTCTCTTGGATATACATCGGTTGCAATATAGGCTTAAAAACAAGGTTTTTTAAGACTGCACCAGATACTTTTTTTTAAAGCAAGCAATACTTTGAACACTTAAAAAAGCATTTAGAGTAAGCAGGTGACTCTCACTTTAATTACTTACCCAGGATATTCAAATCATCTACAGGTGTGACATTACTCCTCATTGATGTTGTCCCACAGAATATGTTCTGTCCTTTAAACGGAATGAGTTCATTCAAGTTGTTGACTGATAGAGTAAAGTCGAAATAGTTGAAAGTAGTAGTGAAATTAGCATGTGATATTTGTGCTACTGCATTAATAGACTCAGTCATGACCTCTTTTGGATATACATCTGTCACAATAAAGTTGTATGTAGCTAGGACAGTGTCTCCAGCAAACCAACTGATTCGTGGACTATTGAATTCCAGAGCATTACAAGTGAAGTTAACCGCACGAGAACATTGTGGTCCTGATAACTCATAATCAACTTCAGGAATACATAGTACTACATACACAATAATGATACAATATGGTAATTTATAGTCAGACACGGCAAAGATATAACTACTACCATAACTGGCCTATCTACTCTACCTTTTGTTCCCGTAAAATAGATCCAGACTGTCAAAAGAAACTCTTTTACAGACATTGCTATTACTATGCGTCTAACTGTCTCTCAGAATTATTTATTTTTGGGAATGACTTGTTTATATATCTCTCTCTCTTGGAACCTATTCCCAATAACTATTGAAATTTGGTGTTTAACTCTTGAAAATCTAGTTGTTGTTTTACTATGGCGGGTCACTCTAGATTCTGTTTATCAAAGCTCAGGAGAATGACAAAATCTGTCCATTAGCACATAATCCACAGAACAAGTTAACCGCAAAATAGTAGCTATATAAACAAACAAACAAATAAAAAAATAATAAGAAGTTCTTAAAATCATATGTCTGCATGTAAACCTAAATATCTTCATGGCTAACATTTTGTGATTTGCTTTAGAAGTATATAATTTCAAGGCTTTTTATCATCTAGCTATGACATTACTTTATATTGTAGTGGTTAATTTAAGTTAGAAGTATACTATGATGATGTCAGTAAGACTGGTGTAGGCACAATCATTATGGAAAATATTCCTAAAAGTCGTTCCTTGAGTCTTCACTGAACATCAATAGCATAAGCATGAAGTTATGTTTATTACAGAAATTTTAGTCAGATTTTGTTTCTGTTGCATTAGCTATATTTACCTTTAGCCCATATCTCAGCTTTGACTTTTGGCTGTACATGCACTAGCCCAATAATTCAGTGTTACAGGTGTAATATTAGGTCTTCCAGCTTATTTGATATAAAACAATGAAATCCCATAATGAGAATTGAAATACACTGTGTTGATGTTCATTTAATTAATTTCACTATTGGTGTTGGTATCTAGTCAATCGATGTTATAGGAACATGTTTTCTTTTTAGACGTGGTAATTGTGGAAGCATTTTCTGTTATGAAAGTAACCAAAAGCTAATGAAGGCAAAATTAATATGTAGCTACACTATTTCTTTATATTCATCATTCATACTATTGACATTTGAAGTAATATTTTATATCACGAATTAAAGATGAGATCACGTTTCAGTTCATTTTCTTCTTACTGCTTTCAAGCAAGTTCCTCTCTCACTAATTATGTGACTCACTTTGTACATATTCCCCAGGGTAAATACAATTGATTCAACTTCATTGGTTTTGGTAAACCACCACTAAGCAATGAATGGGTTGTTTATTCACTAACCCAAGTACTGTTTGTGTAAACTCTGTCCTTATAGACATGTAGAATATCAAAAGTGATGTTCTTGTATTACTTTGTGAAATAGCTTATTGTTATATAACCAATAATACTTATAAAATGAATCTTTTAATTAAAATAGAGCATACTAATACTGTGATATAGGTTACACGTGTGCATGCACTATACTTGTTTCTGATGACACATTCTATTACTGAGTACATAGCACAGTGAACAACAGTCCGTTTCTTCATATTGGCGGACACAGTTTAATGTTCACTTAACTTTATTGATTTTAGTCATGGAATCAAGTCGATTGGGTGTATAAGTTCTCTAATTTCTACAAGAACATTTTTTCTTATTGTAGCGGTGATAATTGCAGCAATATATTTTGTTATAATGAAAGCTAAAGAAGGTAACATTCACATGTACACTATTAACTTTATACTCACTTGTACTATTGACATTTTAGGAAATACCTTACGATTATATCAGAAAGTAAAGCTGATATCATTATTCAGTCATCATCTGTTACTTTCTTTCTATGGTTATTTGTGGGGGTCTTGATACAGATTAATTCAGGTAAGGAAGAGAAATGTATCATTACATTCAATAAAATCAAAGCATGTGAAATTAAAATATTAATATTATACTGAATGGAAAAATAATATTTTATACTGTATAGATCACGGTGACAAGTCTAACCATTAAGACAATAGATGTGATTGTTAATGTGGCTTCTGTTCTCATAGATGGCACTGTAATCATAATTTTATGTGACCAAATTATAGTGCAAAATATTCCGTTCAAAGGTAATGAAAAATTAAGCAGCTATTAACAATATGATTTAGCTTAATTTATGTAAATTATGCAATACAAACAGACAATGCATCATTAAAGTATTTATTATTAATTGTATGTTATTTTTGTAGATAAATCAATTTTTTTTTGTTTAAGAGTAAAGTTAATACGGCTATAAATGCCAACTATATTCTGAGCCTCCTTGCGCTAAAGAGGAAGAAAAACACATGGAAGTTAACAGGATATACAATATGGATACAAGCATACAGAACAATCCACAGTGTTTGAAAGAGAAAACGTCGTCATATGAAATTGTTGTCAAATAGTTATTGTCAACGCCCGATATATTTTGTGTTAAAGTTCAACATAATTATTGTATATTATTAAAAGATTGACTATAAATAATTTTCTACAAGTGAGAATATGAATGACAACTGTGGCTTACACATAGTATCAGTTATAGTTCTAACAGCACAAAACAATTAGCAAGCATTATATTATGCTTTATGTCAGTCCTCATTTCTTGTGACTCACTCGGGACATACTGAACTTGGTAATAAGGCTATCTCTAACATTGATACATGGCTAGAGTGGGAAAAATATGTCCAACATTAACAATTACTGCAGTGAGGGTCACTTAAAAGAAAGAGTACATACAAGAAAGTGAACTTTGTTTTGTTTCCACCACTTAGTGGTGACAGAGCGATGACATATTATAGCGAGATTCACAGGATTAGTTTATACACAAACTTTTTTCCGTTTCAATGTATTTTAGATGGGAATGGAGTGACCCATCACAAACAAAGCTTTTTACAAGTAAAATAAATTAAATTGTCATTAGTACCTGAAAGGACCATGATACAGTATTGCAACTACATATAGTTAAAATGTATGGGATATGTCATAAGCAGGCTAATTTATTTTCACAAGCTGCAGAGTGAAACTAAAGCCATATCACCCTCTAACAAGTGTATAAAAGTGGTTTATTCAACACTGAATATCGATATCTTTACCAGCTATGGTTACTCGTTATGCACAATAACCAGCAAGTCAACTGTCACATACGATCTCACGGGTTATGAATCTAAAAATATCATTGTAAAGATATCTGGGCTAGACCTTGGGCAAAAAGATATTCACTTCCTAGGAAGTGGATATAAAATATATTCATCGCAAAACTGAGCAATCTAATTGGACAGTCTGAACGAGCCATGGTACAAAAAATACATTGTATATATATTATATACTACTTATGGCATGAGTCAGCGTAATATGGGGAGATATTTCATAAGCAGGTGCATGTGTTATCACGAGGCGAATAATATATATTTGGTATAATGCTCCTAATAGCTTGTTCAAGAATTCCGTGTGAACTCTACACTTATTAACATGTTGGACAGAGTGTATGTTAAAGTTGACAGTAAAATTGTTCACTATGACATAACCAACAATACATGCAAAAGAAAGTAAAAACAGTCTTGTAATCAATATAATTGATATAAAAAATTATTGACACAGAGCTACACAAAATACATTGATGCAATGCTACGATTGTCTTTTATGTTCCTTTCTTTTACTGAGTACAAAACACAGCACACAACAGTCCTTTCCTTCAATTTGTCTTTTACATATTCTATTGTAGCACTGACTTGTTGCATCATTACACAGAACCTGTAATTCACATGAAATACAAAGATGATAAACATGGGGCATTCATGGTGAGATCTTAACTAAATGCTATTATAACTCTCAGTACTTCACAGTATAACTCTAGTTATTGAGACAGAAAAAATAAATCACCATGGGTGCAGAAGGGTGCGAAATCTCCACGTTGTTATACACTAGCCAGCTACTACAAAGATCAAAAGAATAATTTATTAGGAGTAATATCGATACGAATATGCCAATGTGTAGCTCATGCAAGTCGATATGCAACTCCTGCAATGAAATGGTAGACTTAATGCTGGCTTCATAAAAGAAGCTTAACATACAAGTGACACTCACCTCACTAGTAGCTTCAATGGGAAACTCCAAGCACTCTGTTAAACCGCTAAGAAAGTATGTAGCGCAAGAATACCTAAATGTTTACTTCATGGAATCATTATTTTATATAGCTACAGATGAAATATTCCCACCTTTATTTCATTAAAACAAGTTAGTAGCTAATGTAAATCAGCAATCATTAATTAATTTACCTGCAACTTACAGGAATAAAAAAAAAATTGCCAGAAAAATTCTAAAGTTGGTTGTTTGGAGGGTAACTACCACCACTCATTTTTTTTGGCCCTATTTAATAAAAATAAGATGCAAAAAAGAAAAAAAAAGAAAAAAAAAAGATTGTTTGATCACGTAGTTCTTGAAAACTGTCAAAAAAAAAAAGTTGTGTAAAAGTTGAGCTTGTGAGCTAGCTGTTCATAAGATTGTGGTTACCACAATATGGTCAAGGGACTTGTGTTGCTGCTGACTGCAATTATTGTATTATACCAACCCGGATGGAATTTTAGTCTTCATGTCCCAGAAAAAAACTGGTTGATCAGGTGAAGAGACTCAGAGACAGATGAGAACTTACAGCATCCTCTGTGCTCAGTAGTCAATGCATTCTGTGGTGAATGGATTATTTGGCAGCATCCACAATTACCCATGTTTTGGTGTTAGATTTCATGTATAGCTAATTATACTGTAAAAAATGGGTGTTACATTACTTCTTATCAGGTGTATTACAGCCAGTGTTGTAGAAACACCCTTATAAACTGCATGTCTTCCTGAAAATTTTTTTCTTCGAAGCGTTAACATTTCATAATTAGCAATGACTTGTGTGTGTGTGTGTGAAGAGTCTGAAAAATTAGGTTACGGTATATTGTGTGGAAACCACATCAACCTCTCTGGCTGTTGATAAGAGACTTTGTAGTTTGTATTATTATTATTATTATTATTATTACAATTGTTTGCATTACCTGATTCCGGGATGCAATGTCATCTTGAGTTCATTTGCAGTTTTGATATCCCCAACAATTCAATTTTTTTAATTTTGTAAAGGGAAGCAAAGAAAAAAGGGCATTCACCCCTTCTACTAGATAGAGATCACAGTAGACTTAGCTAGTAACGTGAAGTCAGATAGCCTTGCATTAGTGTTAAAATAGTGCAAGCCATGGTTACTTGAACAGAAATATATTTTTATTTCTCCTCCTAGAATCTAAAAAACAACAACAAACAACAAAACAAACTACTTTACCCTTCCTAGCTTCTTTTTCTGTTTGTAGCCCTGTAGGGTATGAAAGCAGAGTCTGAGATATCCAACTGTCCTCCTATAGTGTTGGTAACTATAGAATGAAAGAAGAACATAGAAAGAAGCCATATTGCAGCTAGTATTTTTTAGTCAGATTCCATTCTACCTTAACCCTTTGACTGTAGGAGCCGAGAATTCTTGGCATTGGACAGTTCTCTGTTTTCCAAAATTTTATAAATCAAATATCTAATATAATGTTCATATTCTTTGTTTATACGTTGCTTTGACGTAGTAATTTCCGCAATAAACAATTGAAAAAAGTGCACACTTACTCTTTTTTTTTTTTAAAGTGTGGCTGGAATGTTTACTGTTGAGAGTCTTTCTGCCTGAAAATTTTTTTTATAGTACTGTACTGGGCTCTGAAGCTCAGAATTGAGCACCCAGAAAATGAATAAGCCGTGCACTCTGTCTGAACCTCGTAGAAATGCTGAGATCATTGGAAATTTAGCTTTAGCTAATACCGTTAGAAACGGTAAGCCCAAATTTTAACTCTTCCCTTTGTGAACTGATGTATACTTTTTTGGCATAATAGAAAATAGTTCTGTCCTAACATGCTGATCAGGGGTTGCAGGAGAATCTGAAGGACCAGCCTGTGGAGAACTAGCAAGCACACGCACAGTGGAGTAGTAGCTACAATAGCTATGTTACAGTTAGAGATATATTTTTAACAGCAACTGAACAGCAATTGAACTGACAAAAAGAGTGAATAGAAGTGTTAATGAGTGGAATGACACAAGGTGGGGGGGGGGGGGGGGGGCCTGAGCTCACACACAGAAATGCACACACACAGCAAACAAGGTTCATAGTTCAATCCATGCACTTTACTGGCGGTTGTTTGGTGCATCTGGTCCCAAACACATGCTGTCAAAATTCAATTCTTGCTATTCATACATTTTTCATGTTACCCAACTGGTCGCTTAGCCATAATAAAGAACCACTGAAAGCAGCCCATTCATTGTTTATTTTCAATGAAAATTTGTGCAGTTGGCTTCAGGATGATAGCTAGAAGTTCGTTCTGGGGGTTTGGATTTTTAAAATACACAGGAAAGCCACACCTTTTAAAAATTATCTTCAATTATAATCATTATAAAAATTTAACTGCTCTAAGCTAATAATTTTTTCCATGTGTTCCACTTCAAGACTATTTATACATAGGTTGATTATTGAGTAACAAGTGCTAAACTGCTAGCGCTATATCAGTCTCAGATAACTCTAGGCACCATAGACCTTTCATTCTATAAGCTATTTAAATTAGTTGTTATTTGTATAGCTAAGTGCATTACGCTTCATCTTTTAAAGAAATACATAATGTAGCTAGCTTTGCTCATGTCGATATAAGAGTGAAATTTGTAGCCACGGAGCTCAATGTTTACCTGGTAGCTTGGACTCGAATTGGCTGTCCACATATAGAGTATGAAGTATATTCAGGGAAACAGCTAAATAGAAGAGAATTCCATCGCAGGTTAAGACACAATCGAACAGTTGGTGATATTCCACAGGTATTATGTCACTGTACGCGAAATCTGTGGCCTCCTTTACCTCATTCTGAACTCCTTCCGGAGGTCCGGGTATAAAAGAAAGAATCCTCGGCATGCCCTTTGACCTCTAACTCCTTCTATTCAAATTAAAAAAATTAGCTCGCAAAGAGAACCCTCCATTGTAGCTCACTATCCATGTTTACAATGAGTGCCCTAACTAAAAAAATAAAAAGTTATAAGTAATAATTTTTGGCAGTAATATCATAGATTACTCAAGCCCATCTCCTATCAATGCCGTGTGTATGTACAAAAGTATTTCTTGATTGAAGATGAGCCCTCAGGATAGCATCTTGCAGAACTCTGATGGCATTCTCTACATCTTTTGTAGTTGAATTTTCCTGCGTCAATATGGTACACAGTACGTTTATTCTTTCTGTATTTAAAGCCTGCCATTTGTTTATTTTTTCTTGTTTGTTGGATTATAGTCTCACGACTTACATGTGTCATTGTTTCCCAGCTTTTGTGCGCTAAGTTGCTGCAATGCGTACTAAAATGGTCTCTGGGAAGTCGGCGATAAAAACGGTCAGCCGCCATTTTCCACTTATCGTGAGATATGTCCCCGGCCATGCCCTTTTATATACAACCTTCTCATTTAAGGCTAAGGTCAATTTGCTGGTTGTTTGCACGCTTAGTGTGCATAGCTACCCAATTGAATTCACCACCCCTATTGAATTCACCTACTTACTTAGGGTGCTCTTCCAGGAATTCCAGTGGCTGGATGCTGGCACAAGTTGAAACAGCTACTCCAGTGGCAGTGAATTCAATAGGGGTGGTGAATTCATCAGGTAGCTGTGCAAACCAAGAGTGCACATATCTACCAGTAAATTGACCTGTTCTGCTGTGTATTTACTTAGCTTTTTCAGTGTATATAAAATACACTGAAAAATAATATCCTGTGTCACACTAATAAGAGTAGAGTAGACTGCAATGGCTTATATTAAGATACTTATTTAGCAATATTATAATTTGAATATGAGCATTTGAAAAAATATACAAAGCTAGACTTCAAAATTGTAATACCCATATAGCTAACCAGCTCTGCTCAGTGTATTATTATTATTTTGAAGTAATCACTAAATTCATATACTGTAAATATATATATAAGTACTGATTACATGAGTCAGAGTGTGATATGGTGAAATATTTCATGAGCAGGCTAATTTATTTTCATGGAGCCAAAGGCGAGTGAAAATAAAGCCTGAGAGTGAAATATCTAGCCATATCACTCTGATGAGTGTAATAAGTGGTTTATTCCACACTAGATATCTTCACTGAAGTATTTTTTTGGTAACTAGTGGTATAAAGTTGGCGAAAACTCACTAGGGGCTTCCCACAACCCCAGCTGATATTATAGCAGCTGCTCTAACCTGGCTGGGTAGGCTCCACTAGAGTAAAGGTAGCTGTAAAAACCCAGAAAACTTGTAGCCAGGGTTGCTATAACTACTCTGGTAATGAGCCATGAGATAACACTGTGTTATCTTGAGATTCTCACTGGTCACTACTTAAAAATATCATTGTGAAGATATCTAGCTTGGAATATATATATATATATATATATGTAATAGTTATGCCATGGCCAATGAGGGGTTATGGAATATAACCGTCCAGATCCTGAGGGCGAAGCCCGAGGGATAAGGGCGGTGATATTCCATAACCCTGATGTTGCCATGGCATAACTGTTTTATACCATAGTTGCTGCTACTACTACTCTCTCATATCCACCTATATGGGACCAGCCCTACCACATATAACTCTCCTGCCGCTCTCATACCACAGGAATTTACCACAGCTAGCTGCTTTACTGCTTACTGCTGAGCAGCCCAGGTAGAGTTAGATCTGGAGATAACAGCTGGCAGCTACAATGCTAAAGTAAACTTGCTAAAAGTAAACTGCCTAAAGTAACTTCTGGCTGCTGCAATTGAATTTTAATTGAATACTAATTTGCCGGCCAGAAAAGAATTCGCATTGACACCACACGGAAAATATCATCAGCCAGGAAAAATCACGGGAAATATCATTTTATCCATGGGTGTTCATTACCGCAGCAACCTGGGTATAAATATCTACTAATATATATATTTATTGCAGCTTTGATATTTTTACTTGAATATTTCAGCATCACGCGAGCGTTCTGTATTCTCCCATATTGTACGGTTTATATTGTACGCTACTTGTAGCGCGCGCGTAGCGAGTAAAATCAATGAAAATTGTATTGTAACCGGTGGAGAAAAATTTCAAAGAAGCAATAAATCACTTATCACACTCGTCGTACAATATGGGAATGATATTTTACTCTCACGCCACATTTTCACTCGCCTTTGGCTCGTGAAAATATTTTGCGTGCTCGTAAAATATTTTCCCCTATTGTACTCTGACTCGTGCTATAAGTATTATGACTCGTGCCTGTCAGTATTATATATAATAATGATAGCACGAGTCAGAGTACAATATGAGGAAAATATTTTCGAGCACGCAAGAATATTTCACGAGCCAAAGGCAGTAAAATGTGGCGTGAGAGTAAAATATCATTCCCATATTGTACGACGAGTGTGATAAGTGATTTATTGCTTCTTTGAAATTTTTCTCAACCGGTTACAATACAATTTTCATTGATTTTACTCGCTATGCGCGCGCTACAAGTAGCATACAATATAAACCGTACAATATGGGAGAATACAGAACGCTCGCGTGATGCGGAAATATTCAAGTAAAAATATCAAAGCTGCAATAAATATATATATTATATACTGTATATATATATATATTATATATATATATATATATACCATGTTTCCTAGAATAGTTTTTGTGGAAGCTATTTTTAGACCAACTCCTGCTGTGACTGCTAAACCAGGGTGGGCACAAAATGAGGGTGACCACAATCGCAATACTCTCATTCTTGATAAACGTAAGCAGGCAGATGTATCACCAAATTACTAGAGAAGAATGATAAAAACATTCACTCTTTTTACTTTTCTTTTTCCCTTTCTTATTGACTAAACCATTTAGTCAGCATGTGCACTGCCTAATAAGGGAGTAGGTACGGGTCTTATTATATAAAGCTGATGCCTGAGTGTGCGGTATAAATCAATGGCAATCACTTAGAGTGGTGCGGACACTAATTGAGGGTGGAAAGGTTCTGAGGAAATAAAGAATACTGTATAATATACTTATAGCACGAGTCAGTGTACAATATGGGGAGATATTTTAAAAGCTCATGAAAATACAAGTGTGAGAGTAAAATGTCATCCCCATATTGTATGATGAGTGTAATAATATGTACAGTAGAAGACAAAATAAAGTTACAAATTCCGTTCAGTAGAACGGCCGTTGCACGATTAAAAAAACGGGCGGGGAGGGAGGGGGAATGGTACGCCATTTAATAAAAAAAAACGGCCGTTCCATTCGACCACGTAACCATTTTAATCTTTCTTGTTCACCGTATGTTTCGCTCAAAGAAATAAAAATCGCTTATCTAATAAGATGTTCCGATTTTTTGTTTACAGGCTCCTGAGGCGGAGCATTTCAGGTTAAAAAAAATTGAAGCCGTCCTATTCGAAGTTGTCTCGCAGAGTTGCTAGTTCACCCACCGCACAGTATCGATTATTTCTCGTTGTTAGGGCCTTCTCGGGCTTATGTAACCTATGGGATAAACTATATTAATTTTACTTTGTCAATGGACTTGACGGAGCTCATTCCTTTTCAAGGCAAATATAACATGCAGAACATTGTTAAGGAGTAATCTTCTATCCATAAAAAAATTTAGTGTGCTAGGTGAGAGATTCAACTCCATTGGCATAAATCATTGCATTAGATACATTCTTACTCATTTCATGATAAAATAAATTAAATTAGCTAGATTCTATTGTTGGTGTCTTTATTGCATTGTATCCTCGCCTCACATCTTACTCTCAGATTTCATTATATATTTGCCAATTTTTACATTATATTTATAGTAGTGTTAGACTTCAACTAGTCATTTTATTCACTCATTCAACACTATTATATCTCATTCAGGATTTGAATGGATTGTGAGCATCACACTAATGTATTATGGAGAGCATTTGAAAAATATTATTATCAAGTGGGACAACATGGCAAGTTGTACCATCAATTTAGACTTTTCTATCTGATAAAGTTTATCCTTTGTCCCTGCTAATTTGAATGGTTATTATAATTAACTTTTTGGTTCAGATGATGTCTTTTAAAAATTTTTTTCAGCTTTCTGAATGTGAATTAAATTCTAGTTTCAAAATTGAATTGAGAAGAAATGCTAGTGAAGTGCTACATAGCAATCTCATCAACACACAGGATTGCCACAACAATTATTGCACGACTTCATTAACTGTCTCTACTACTAGTAGCATGTATTTTCTTCATGCCTCTACTGATCTGTGCAGTGAACACTACACTGCAGTAATAGGTAGTCGCAATGAATACAATATTAATGTTGTTATGTCATGTGATCATTATTAGATGGATCTAGTACCAACTACATTAACTATCACTTCGTAATTGAAGACTGCATGCTCAGAATTATTTGCTACACCACAGGAAGTGGTTGCAAAGGAACTTATAGAATTGGTGGAAATTCTAAGAGTGCTGTTATTAGAATAGAACGAAACATTTTAACCACTTTAGTGCCAGTTGTAAGTAACAAGAAAACATATCTGGTGGAACTGAATGGTACTTCTGAAGATATCATAGTTTCTCTTCAAGTAAGTCATAGAGCGAGTAAGTCATTTCGTTCATGTTCTATTTATTGACTTAAGTTGTTATACATAGTCATGCATTGTCTATCTATATTCTATACAAAATGAGGGGAATGTGTTTTTACTCTGACAGATTAAGGATAATATAATATTGCAACTGTTAACTACTGTAGTTCAGTCTTTTATTTTACATGATCAGCTCAGGATCGAATACTATTCAATTATGTAGATTTAAGTGAATAATAAATCCAAGTATAGATAGAGAACTGATGATAGAATTCCCATGCCATTGTAATGAATTGTATTAAATGTTAACTTCATTGATTTTAGTTGTGGAGTCAAGTCAATTGAGTATACAAGTTCTAATTTCCACAAGAACACTCTTTCTAATTATAACAGTGATAATTGTGGCAGCATATAGTGCTATATTGAAAGCAACAGAAGGTAATAATAATATTAGTATGTACACGATTACTTTATACTCATTTATACTATTAACACTTTAGGAAATACCTTACGAGTGTATCAGAAAGTGAAGCTGGTATTATTATTCAGTTCATTATCCTTTTCTTTCTTATATCAATCACAAGGGTGAAGCCTAAGGGAGAGACAGCTAGCAACCAAAATACTGATTATGTACAAGAAAGTGTACTTTGTTCTGTTACTGCTACCTTAAAAAAAACAAAAACAACAAAAAAACGGCAACAGAGTGATGCCATATAGTGAGGTTCACAGTTTATACGCAAAATAAATCATAATTTCAGCATTTTGTGGGGATGGAGTGATCCATCACAAAGCTAGCTTTTTACAAGTAAAATTTAATTAGATTTTCCTTCGTATTAAAAAAAAAAAAAAATTACTTATACTATTTATTTGTGCAGGCCATTCAATTCTCCATTGTTTTTCTGAGTAATCCAATTTAAAAACTGGCCAGGGTGATGTCAGTTTTATCACCTGGGAGTTATCACACTATGGTTTAATAATTCTATCTAGATACACTGTATCTTTACAATAGTATTATTAGATTTGTGACCCGTAAGATAGTAACTCATAATACACGGTTGATGTGTTGATATGCACATGTTTATTAACCTTGGTATATGGCAGTAGATAGCAACCATCCAGATGGTGGATGCCCTAGGACTAGTAGACCTTGATGACGGGGAAGTGCAGCAGTTTAAGATATTTAGTATGGAATAACCACTTTTTTTCACTTGTTAGAGAGTGTTTTTAGCAAAATATTCTACTGGTAGGCTTTATTTTTCACTCATCTGCAACTTATGAAAATATGTTAGCCTGCTCATGAAATATCTCACTCTATCACACTCAACTATCATGTAATACAATGTACATATAATTATGATTACAACATGAAGTGGAGGTCTGTATGGGATTTACACAACTCTATGGACAGTTTGAACGAACCATGGTACAATATATTTATAATACTTGTTGCACATGTCAATGTATACAATAAGAGGAGATATTTCACAAGCAGGTGTTAAGTATTTTCACGAGCTGAAGGTAAGTGAAAATATAAGTATGAGAATGATATGTGTAATAAAATGTTTATTATGGATTTGATATTTTCCCTAACCAGTAAACGCTTAGAGGTAACTCTGCCATACTTCTAACTTCAGTTGTTTGGAACTGTGCATGGGTGTGGTGGAGCTTTCAATATGGCAAAGTATTGAATGCTCACATGCATATGCAGAAATACTCAAGGAAAACATACAATGTATATATATATATATATATATATATATATATATATATAATTATATCATTGGCTCAATATGTTCCTAATAGTTTGCTCCAGAATTCTGTGTGAACTCTACCAATATTAACATGTTGTGCTGAACTTGACAGTAAAATTGTTCACTATGATATTTAACAAACAATGAATGCATAAGAAAGTTAAAAAAAATCTCGTAATTTTATTTGAAATAAAAAATTAATGACACAGAGCTACACGATAATACGCTGCTACTTTTGTGTTTCTGTTTCTGTAGTTTTGTAATGATTCATTCTATTACTGAGTACATAGCACAATGAACAACAGTCCTTTTCTTCAATTCGGCGGTAACATTTTCTATTGTAGCACTGATTTTTCTTATCATTACACAGTACCTGTAATTCACATGAAATACAAAGATGATAAACATGGGCTATGCATGGTGAGATCTGAACTGAATGTTACTGTTATAACTCGTAGCACTTTATAGTGTAACTGTATCATTGGCGAGCATGCGAAGTGAGTGAGAACTATACAGGGGGTAACAAATCAGGGAAATTGGTTCATTTATGTATAAGCGTGGACATATGTATGCCATTTCATGGTTTTGTGTTTGCTTGGAGATCGAGCCCGCCCCCATACTCCACTAATCATAATCCTTTGGATTATCAATCTTTACCTGTATCATCAATTGTTTACCCACTTGAATTAGGTTGTGTCTGACATATCTGATTTTTTGCGGACGCAGTTAAGTCTTAGAAACTTAGGAGTTCATTTTCTATTGAATTAATGGCGGTGGTAAGTTATCCTGGCTAATGTGATGTTCATCATAGTTTTGGACCTATATGCAACAGTGTTGTTCTTACTAGAAAATCCCATTGCTGAATAGTCAAGTCACTAAAGTAAGTCTTGTGTTGGTATATCAAGTGAACAAGTGTGTGCGAAAGTGTAGAGTGTTACAGGTACTGCTTAGCTATAGAATAGCACAACGTAAACATTAAAATACCAAATAAAATATTAGCTGCCTTTACACAATTTTTTTTAGCTACTGCAGCAGTAAGCAAGTCACAATTTAGGGTAAGACTATAAACTGGGCGATAATTCCTTAGAAATGCATGTTAAGTTTTTGTTGTTGTTGGTTTTTTTTTCAATTCAAATAGATGCGAAGAGTGGTTGCTATGGCATGAAACCCCTTACTGTATGTCATTTAAAATCTGCTGTTTTTAAGTGGCCGGAATACTTTTTGTCAGGAATTATACACAAGTTATTTAGATGAAGCCACTACTACTTGGTAAAATTGAGGTAAGAAAGTAATTACATATTTTTTAGCTAGAATACCATGGTCAATGGCCACATAGCTACTTCAGCTACTTTTAATAAGACTGTATGATGCCTTTTAACAACTAGGTTAACAGGATCTAAGACATTAACTTCATGCAAACTA
>WLWD01000718.1_pt1 | contig 54683 bp, 33 predicted proteins | sample 6712731 | NCBI WGS metagenome assembly WLWD01 (sample SAMN12718690, study PRJNA576275) | sponge metagenome | isolation source: marine sponge | host: Mycale hentscheli | place: New Zealand: South Island, Marlborough, Capsize Point | collected 2014-11-01 | reverse complement strand
CACACACTGTACCTATGGCAAGAGAGTCAGACCAGCAGAAAGCAAAATGATTCCTGACAACTTTAAACTGTGGCTAGTCCCGTCTCACTTAACCAAACAAACTTAACCACATCCTCTTGTTCATTTTATTAGTGAAATTGATATATAGAAAAGACAATTTTGAAATTTATTCTCAATCAAATGAACCAATAATTTATTAACCCAATAATCGCTCCAAACAATTCAGTACAAGCACATTAATTATAATTACAATTCAAGTGATTTTTTTTTTAAACAATCAGTAGGTTTGCGTCAAATTAATAACTTTTTTAATATAATTATATGATGTAGAGTGTCTATACTGCACAGATAACAAGGCTACTTGGATATATAAAGTAAACAACACAATGACAAAACAAAAAAAACAAAAAAACAAATTTGAACTTAATGCCTTGTCTGCACCCGTGGCAGTCTTTGCTTTATTTTGTTTAAACAATGTTAAGCATGTCTGGCAAAAACTACATCAGCTGAATCCTTATGGTGTAAAATGGCCACTTCTGAAGCCAACAATACTGGAAGAAGCTCTGAGCTACGTTTGTTTTTCCAAAGATCGTTTTGGAAAACTAAAGGAAGTTCAAGATTTCCCATCCATTATAGCCTTTCAAGTTTCACCATCCACACAGCCTTTCAAGATTTCCCAGCCAATACTGCATAGATAACATGGCTACTTGGATATATAAAGTAAACAACACAATGACAAAACCAAAAACTAAAAAAAAATTGTGTTTTCTTAATCAAGTATTGGGACAATAGTAGTATACATATTATACATAATACAGCTCCAGTGATATTTCCTAGTACAAATGAATTCACACTATCTGCAGCTGTATAAAACACCATTATATTAGATTTTTATGATTAACTATCAACTTATATGTAATGTGACACCAAATTGACAAATGTGTTGCATCTAAGGCAAGTGATACATGAGAGCGAAATGCCATTTTCATGTTGTGTGTTGAGTGTAATAATTTGTTTATTAAGTAAAATATATATGTATCCAAAACCGTAAAGTTCATATCACATTTTACCAGAATTTGTTGTCCAGAACTCAATTGCATGTTGAAGTGTTCAGTATGCAGTGTTTATTATTGGAAATTTTGAACCCTCGATCACATTGTGCAGATTGACTCAAGGAAAACATTCATTGTGTAATGATTATAAACATAAAAAATAATATTATACCATATTTTTTAATTGTTTGAGAAGTTAAAAGTCATTAACTAAAAATGTTAACTACTCACCTAATCGAGATGGTACACTTAATTCAGGCTCTGTAATATTCTGTGTAGAGTATACTTCACACATTGCTGTTTGAGTTGACATACTATTATCCGTAGTACTTGTTTTGACTGTGTATTAGTATTATCTGTAAGTGTATCTAAACACAAAGAAAAAAAGTAATTTAATCAGCACAAGTCATAAAAACTTTAATGATTCATTAGGTATCACTGACTAATTACATAATAATATTAATATTATATAATACTATAGTATATTCTACTTTTTGTGGACTTCAATCATAATTGTGTGAGAAATATGGGAACTATATGTATGTACAACACACCCTCAGACCCTCTCCCACCACAATACTTCAGAACTAATTATTGACATTAAGAGGTTAAGATTGGACACACCTAAATGCTCAGCAAGTTGGTAGATAACACATGAAGTTGTTGTACAGAGCAAAATCTCGCAGCACAAACTCACATGCACATAAACACGCACATGCACACAGAGATAAGAACAACCCCAAAAAACTCAACGTAAGAAACTATACACACTTCGAGGAAATGTCAAAATAGTTTGCAAGCAACAGCAATCTGTTATCACAACAGGAAGTAATGCATGTATTATAGTATTCTATCCCATACTACTCACAATTTGTATGTGAGTTTGTTGTTCTTAGCCTAGTATAGTATGCTGATTAAAAAATTAATAACGTATATTTAGCATAACAATAATTAATTTTATGATATTTTTGGAGAACAAATGATTCTGATATTATATTATATAACTCAATTAGTATAATATAACAACTTTAATTGATTAGGTAGCAGTGCCTAAATATATATTTTTGGTATTACACAATATTACAGGATTTCATATAAACAAGAGCAGCTACAACAAGCGGGCATAAAATGAAATCAACGTTGCCATTACTGAAAGTTCCCACAAGCAATGAATTAAAATGTAAATTTTAAGTGCACTTTCAATGATTCAGTCATTCTCGGCTGAAATAATTATAATAAATGTGTTGAGTGTTAGTAATTGAGTTGCCAACATGTCTCCATCTAGTTCAGTTAGTGTCGGAATAATATTATCAAATAAAATACTACTACATGGAGTATTACATACTCTACCAGCTTCATTAAATCACAAGTATATTCTTTAGTCTCCAATCTATGTATACAATATTGAAATATCAAAAGTGCTTCTTACTTTTTGAAGTAGATGTTGAAATTGAAGTACTTGATGTAGTTGGTACTGATTCATTGAGGACAGCATTAGAACAGGCACGACTATTAGTATAGAATGTAACTTCAGCTAGGTAGACTCGTTGAAGTGGATTATTGAAATTTAACGATAATGTTGGATCTGTAGTTGTAAATCCATCTGATATACCTGCTCTGACCAGATACTAACAAGATTGAGGAACATGATTAATAGTACCAAGAGGTGAATAACCATCACCATGGATGCTAATACTGGTCACTCCTATTTAAAGATAATGTTGGATCTGTAGTTGTAAATCCATCTGATATACCTGCTCTGACCAGATACTCACAAGATTGAGGAACATGATTAATAGAACCAAGAGGTGAATAACCATCACCATGGAGGCTAATACTGGTCACTCCTATTCCCCTAACAGAACAGGTAAACAAAATGACTTCAATAGTTCCTACACCCACGTAATTTGCTACTCCATTAAAGTTAAATGTAATACTAGAAGATGTAGATGTGTTGAGTGTTAGTAGTTGAGTTGCCCACATGTCTCCATCTAGTCCAGTTAGTGTGGGAATACCATCAAATAAAACACTACTACGTGGAGTATTACATACTCTACCAGAATCTGACACATAAGAACAATGACCACGGCAGATGACCCTCTCTCTGATATAGCAGCAGGATACACTGAATAGGAACATGGATAAACTATTAAAGTGAAATTTACATTAATAATTGGTTCTCTATTTCAGTTTGACTAGTAAGTATTGGTTGCGTATTGCCACTTGTATGCTTCAGTGAGGCTTAATTTTGCAATTTGTTGGGACACGTCAAAAGCATTAGGATAAAACAATGATATAATACAAAATCTTTATAATATTTCTTGTCTATTTTGTAGAACATAAATAATATTGATGCACCGGAATTATAATTCAAATGTCCCAATAGTTCCATTTTGCTTTTTGTGACAAGATAGGAATCTTTTGGACTGCACAGATCACTATAATAATCTATTGCAACAAAAAAGTGGAAAGATGTTTTATTAATGATTGATGATAAATACTTTTACATCTCACACTCAAGAGAACACAAAATTACACATACATAAACAACAAATAATATGCACAAACACACATAATAACTCTACGAAATAACCTATCACTGACATGAATACATATTATTTTTGCTAGGATTTAAGTTGTTATTGTACCATTGTCTCAAATACACTATAGTAAACCATAAACCCAATATTTATAGATAAATTACCTAAAGTATTATAATTATAGTAATATTGTTAGTGGTTGGCTGTATTTAAATTGTGTGGGAATCATCACAATGTCTATAGTAACTGATTATGTATCATATTATTCAGTACTTTGAAAAACACATTGTTTTTGCTACAATTACTGTTAAATAGAAATATGGGCAGGAGAGAAAAGGCTACATGATCGTAAACATGTATTAGGTAGTTGTAAATAATAGCACACAACAATTAATACAATGTTTAATATGTAGCCAAGCAACACAATAAACCAAAAGTTATAAACAATTATGCTGATTGATTAATGAGCATGATTTCAAAACTTGGAAACAGAAACAAATAAATTATCTAAATATTAACCCTTCACTCTTGAATTGTCAGAGAGGTTTAAAATGGAAACATGATCAGCAAAAATATAGATGAACAGCTACTAAAATATATGAGACCATTTCAAAGTCAAATATACAAATTCTTTATGTTCCTTGTCTGAGTCCATCCAGTTTTTCTTTGTGAAGCATCTCCCAGTCTACAGCTGAATAGCCCCTGTAAGTTGAATATTTTATGTACCTTCTATTCTACTGTAATCAATATTGGAATTGCAAGGTCGATGGCCACTTTTAAGTCTGCTTAACGTTAATCCTGATTTCTGTGTACGTTTTTTTGTGGACCTTAGAAAGACATCATGTAGAGCTTAACCACATTTAGTAAGTGCTTGGCCTACTTGTGATGTGTATAACATTATTGAGAAGAGCAATGCAAATGAAAATAAACAAAGAATTCCCAATGACAAACTTCTATAAGGCAGTTATGGCTGACTGGGAAATTGTTAAGGTCAAAAAGAGTCTGCCATCTGGTAATTCACTTAACCTTTACAGAGACTTATCATAGCCAAAACTATTAAACTATATTGAGTATTCAAGAAAAAATAACTACAACACGTATAAATTCATAATTCTTTAGTTTTTGTCTTGATGCATAGCTATATTTTTGTGATAGTGTTATTTTAGCCAAATCATTTTTCTAATTTTATGCTCATACTTATTATTCTCTTTTGAAAATAAACTGAGTGAGCTCCAAGAGGCTATAAAACTGTTTAGTGCCATTAAGAGTTCATTAGTTGTACTGAAACTTATTATTGCTTTATTAGCTTTTTTTTAATCTAACACTAGTGTAATTCTGCTAGCTATAATTCTGATAATAGTTAGTAAACAACATGGACCAGAATACACACTAATGGTTACATATTCAACTAGTCACCTAGTATAACTGTTAGTAACCAATACTAAATCTGATACTATCCTGCAAACATCCATACAAGTAACAATATAGTCACTAGGTTTTTCAACTTACCAAATTCATTGTAATAATTTATAAGCACCGATAAAGGTACAGAACAACTTATAGAACAAAAGTTGTTAATGGCACAATGCTGTTGCTTCCTGCGTAATAATTTTGTTATTTAGCATGATACATATAGATGCGATTAGGAGGTTGCTAATATTATACATAATATTGTAATTACAATTCAGTTTTAGCTTATTTTGTGGAAAAATGAGTGATCTAATGTTTTCAAAAACACCACCACCACATTAAGGCAGGTATCTTTCCCAATGCTGAATAAAAATTGTGTAGCCTCAGATTGCTGATTAAAATTAGAAAACATAGCTAGCTACCAACCACTAGATTTACATAACTATAGCATAACACCAGCAAACATTTTCACAGTAATTATAGCAGCAGAATTAATTTGTATAGTAGGGTGTAGATATAGAATTTACAGCACAACCTTATCAGCTCTATAGATAGCACAACACAAAATTAGCAGGAATGGATTATTATTAATAAATAGCACAATATTATTCAAAAAGCAATCATTTGGTGTGGAGTACACTTTATAGGGTCACGTAGATAGAATTCTCAGCACAATGCTTGGAGCTAATAGACATTAGTATTAGGTATAAATTTTTTTTGTGAAGTTCATTTAGTTAATTATCAAAATGTATCAAAGAAGGAAGTGAAGAAGAAAAAATGGTTGAGGCAATCTAACAAAAATCTTGCACCATTATTTACATTTATAATTATGTTCATGCAATAATAGATATAATAGGCTTTCTACACTAAATGTTATGTGTAATGTGTGTGAAATACTTAAAGAAAAATTTCAATTATAGTAGTATTAGGTCTCAAATTTTACTCTAAACTTAAAAAATTTACAGTAAGACACACTCAATGTGACATCGTGCATTGAGATTTTTTAATATTAATTTAGAACTTATCTACATGTTTTAATTTGTTCCGATGCAAAAATTTCACCTGAGGTCATTAATATTACATCTTTTACATGAAACGTTTAATAGTGATGTTTGTAAACTGACCTAATACCCAATGAAACCTTAATATCTATTTAAAGTGTTGATTAAAGCACCATATACTAAATAATTTTCATACCAAAGAAACTAACTAATAATATTGTATTTTTAATGCCATTGCTAGGAGACAAGGTGTCATGAAACATATAAATTGTTTTCTCTTGATCATAATCAGAATGTCACTCCTTAACACCTCATTTATTGTTATTGTTAATATTTTGGATATTTTGCACCACTTATTAAAATTTTACTTTGGCTATAACAATGTCAGTATTAATAACAGAATAATGCCTTCAATAACTCAATGTTCAATTACCAGCTGATATAGTAAGGGATATTAGTTGTAATAACAGAACGAATTGTTTGTATTTGAATAATATTACTGTTTTTAATTACGACTCATATTATTCAAAAATATTGCTACGAAGTTGATAATTCAACTTATACATTAATAATACATTAAAACGATCAACAATAAAAATGTACTAATAAAACAAACATCATGCAGATTATAGGTAACAATACATAGCTATAAGATTATTAACAATGACTCATGCTCAGTTGCCAGCTGTAAAGCAAGGGTTATGAATCAGTTGCAATAATAAAACAAATTGTTATTATTTGAATAAAAAATTTTTAATTATGCTTCAAAATATTAAGTAATATTACTACAATATTGAGATTATACTTACACATTAATAAAACTTTCAAATCTATCAACATTAAAAATATGATACATCATAGCTATAAGATAAAACACAAGAAACAGGAAATTCAATCAGTTAAGTTGACGGTATGCAGAGTTTCCTTGTAGCTCAATATTTGAAGATGTATCTTTCTTGTTCAGTTTGATTTCATCATAAACTACAGGATTAGTTGAATTATCACATTTTACTTTGTGAGAACGAACTCGCTTCTTCTTAATCAAGTATTTGAACAATAATAGTATACATATACTTACTACAGCTCCTGTGATATTTCCTATCACAAATGAAGTCACACTAGCTGAAGCTGTATAAAACTAATATTATAATTACCATAATTCTCATATTATATGATAAACAATCAGCTTGAATGTTTTGTTATACAACATTGATAAATATACAGAAACAATAGCATAAAGGTTTATAAACTAAATTGGTTATAGTGGCATCTTTGTATATCAATAAACTTGGTTCAGACCCCTCCCCTTCCCAGATTCTCCTGTTATATTTTTTCTATAAGGTAATGGATTGTGAAGCTAATGTATGCAACAGTCATGCTTCTAAGTCAAAGATCCATTTTAAAGTTTTGATAGTCATTCAGCTAACAATGACAAAGTATTATAATAATTATATACAATAAAATATATATTAATGATACCGTCATTCTAGCCTGAAATTATTATAATAATAGCACATTTTTCTCGTTCTAACAGCCAATACTGTTAAGTTTTAATTAACAATATTTGCTGTTAGAATGAGAAAAACTTGCTATTATAATAAATATATTACTTATTGCATGGCTCATTGTCCATATGTGTAGGTATTCCATCTGATGTGTAAGTATTTTCACGAGTTTATAAGGCAAGAAAAAAATACTTGCGAGTCAATGTCATTTCCATTGGTATGATGAGTATAATTTTGTTTATTACTATAATGATTATTTTCTAATGCAGTAAAAGTCAAGAGAATACTTTGTCATACTTCATTGTCCAGAACTACACATGTACATGTTGAAGTGTTCATTATGCAGTGTTCACTTTCGGAAATAATGAACCCTCCCATTATGCAGAAATACTCAAGGAAAACATTCATTGTATATATTAGAGTATAATTGATATTATGCTAAACGTTTAAAAACAAATTGGATGAGGACTAATGTTAGCTACTCACCTAATTGAGATGATAATATACTCGTTTCAGGCTTCTTAATATTCTGTGTAGAAAATTCTCTCATTGCTGTATGAGTTGTCATACTATTTCCAGTTGTACTTGATTTGACAGTGTTCTTGACATCAGTGTTATATGTAAGTATATTATCTTAACACAAGACCAACAGTAACATTTGTGATAGCATGATAACATAATAAGTCATAACAACTTCAATATTTAATTAAAGCACCAGTGACAAATAAAATATTTTTGATATTATACAATTGTGTAGCATAATACTTCTATATTAATCACTGACATTAGTGCTAGGATAAAAATAAAATTAACTACACATCCCAAACTGTACGAAATGTACCTATCCTGCTTGTATCCTACATAGAGTATAAAAGTGAAGCTAATTGACATATGGCTCTATCCTATATAGGATATGAGTAGGATAGGTATATATTGTAAGTAGTTTTGGTCTAGTGTATTGGATTATTGTTGGCCACACACGTGTGCAGGGCAAATTAATACAGACATTAACCATGTTGTTGCATATAGCAATAGTTCACAGTACAAACTCACACACAAACAGAGAAAAATAACAAACTAAAGCTCAACAAAAGATACTCACAGAGATAATGTAAAAATAAACTGTTCACAAAGTAACAACAATAACTATAGCTTGGGGGAGGGGGGTGAAGGTGAGCACACAGCATGCTCTTTATTCCACCTTGTAATTGAATTTAATAATAGCTGTTATGATTGGCCCATGGATTCAATTCTATTTGCAATATTAAAATAAGCTGCTTATCACAACATCAGTGCTATTACTGTTTGTATTAATTAGTTATTTTCGACTTCTTGGATAAAAAAAGAAGAATTGATGATTCTTATAAAAGTAGAGAACTTTAATGAGGCTAGTTTGAATATTTACAAACATAAAACACAACAAAGAAATACTGACATAATTAATAGGTAAAACTGAAAGTAAAATTATAAAACTAAGTAATTGACGATATTATAATCGAGAACTTTCTATCCTAATATTATCCATCCATTTGTCCCTGTCTTTATAAACAGTTTTCATTAGTTCCGTTTAAGTCAAGAAAAAATTATGCGATTACATGGTGCCCCCCCATACCTCCCCCCCACCACTCACACACACACTGAAATTGAGGCACTTCTTCACTCATGAGGTTATTTATATCACTAATTTCTTCGTGAAGTGGTAAGTTATGTTGATTGTCTATACAATATTAATTATTATAAAGTGCTTCTTACTTTCTAAAGTAGACATTGGAGTACTTGATGTAGTTGATACTGAAATTGCAGTACTTGATGTAGTTGATATTGATTCATTGAGGACAGCATTAGAACAGGCACAACTAACAGTATAGAATGTAACTTCAGCTAAGTAGACTCGTTGAAGTGCATCATTGAAATTTAAAGATAATATTGGTTCTGTAGTTGTAAATCCATCAGATATACATGCTCTGACAAGATACTCACAAGATTGGGGAATATCATTAATAGTACCAATAGGCGAGCCATCACTACTACGAATGCTAATACTGTTAGCTCCTATTCCTCTCATTGAACAGCTAAACATTACAACTTCAATAGTTCCTACACCCACGTAATTTGCTATTCCATAAAAATTAAATGTAATAATAGTAGATGTAGATGTGTTGAGTGTTAGTAGTTGAGTTGCCCAAATGTCTCCATCTAGTCCAGTTAGTGTGGGAGTAACATCATCAAATAAAACACTACTACGTGGAGTATTACATACTCTACCAGAATCTGACACATCAGAACAATGTCCAGTTGCAGATGACCCTCTCTCTGATGAAGCTGCAGGATTCACTGAATAGGAACCTGGATAAACTATTAAACAATGAAATTTATATTATTGATTTTCTTAGTAAGTTTGGCTAACATGTATTAACTGCATTTGGTCACTTTACGCTACAGTGAGACTTTAATGTATGACTTTTACACTTTTAACTTTTAGTAAGATAGAGTTCGGATAAATTAACACAAACTACTTTAGCACATAGAAGGAAAAATTAATACAATATATTTCTTGTAGTACATAAGAAAATATAAAATTGATGCAATGCAGGGTAAGAAATGAAATGGTTGTATATTGCTCAGTCAAACTTTGCTTAGCAAATAATGATCGTTATAGATATCAAGGAATAGAAGAAATTGTTTTTATTTATAAATATTTTACCTTAGCATGTGATTATATAAACATAATAATACATACTTTATATAAGCACATTAAAAAAACTTACTCTGAGACAAGGTAGGAATTATTTGGACAGCACACACCGCAATAATAATCTATCACAAACAAAGAGGACATTTTTATTAATGATTTTATGATAAACACTTTGTATACTAACGTTCATCAAACCATAAAATTACACAAGCGCTCAAATAGGCAAATATCTATTATAACTTTACAAAAATACGTAGAATATTTTATTGAAAGGGTAAAGTTTTCTATTCATTTTGTATCGTTACTTCAATTACATCAAGAAATAAAAAATGATCATGGAAGAAAATTAAGCATTATGTTGGTGGCAGTTGGCTTAGATGGAAAGAAATTATCACAGTGTCTATAGCAGTTAAAACATTTGGCTGATTTGCTGAACTTAAAAAATACAAAAAACAATTCTACAACTACAGTTAAAGAAATAATATGTAAAGGGTTGAAAAGACTACACCAAAGCAATCATATGAAGAACAACAACAAAAGTTAGCACGCAATTAATACCACTATGTCTATGTAACCAGCATAGTGAACTATGAATATGAGCATGATTGGGAAACTTAGAAACAGAATTAAGAACTATTACCAGAATATTAGTCCTTTCACTACTTGTTATTAGGTTTTACATTTCTTTGATTTTGTGATAAAAATGGTAACAGGAACTATTTCAGGCAAATTTAGAGTCACGTACAACTTCATCATATTCATGCAAACCTTCACAGTTAGCATTGTCTTCTAAAACTGTAGTGTATGCTTGTTTTCTTAGTGGAGCAATTTTCTGTCTATTACTGAATAGTAACTACCATGCTAAATATCTTGTGCATCTTTAAGTATACTGAAATCACAATGTGGACAGTAGAAGATTCTCTTAATCCTGCTTTACTACTTCACCAATAAGCTGATGAGTTGCTAGTTTTAAGTTGACACAATTTTGATCCTGATTGCTGACTAAAGGTTTCTGAAAAACATCATCCTAGAAATTAAACTGAAAAATAATAATTGGATTGTTTAAAGTAGCTAGTGTTACAGCAGTGGAGTTGAGAAAAGCAAATGAAAAAAAACTACATTTTTCCCAAAGTATACTTCAAGCCGCTGTAACTGTTATTGGTGTGAAGGGTAAAGGTCAAAAGTATACATTTGGTATTCTCTTTAATGTAGACAAAATAATATCCAAAATTGTTGAACTATATTATGTAAAAAAGGTAAAATCCAATCTTAGAATTTATGCATTCACTGTTCGTAAGTATTAAAAACATTTTAGCATTTATAATTGTCACGTCATAATCACGTGAGCAATGAAACCAATAAAAGTTTTTAAATTGTCATTCTGAGTCCGTCAGTAATCTCCAAAATCAGAGGGTGATCAACAGATAGACAGACAGACAGATAAAGAGACAGGCAGACATACAGACAGACAAAGAGACAGACAGACATACATACATACAGACATACATACAGACAGACAAAGAGACAGACAGACAGACAGACAGAGAGACAGACAGACAGACAGAGAGACAGACAGACAGTCAGACAGACAGATAGAAAGACAGACAGACAGACAGACAGGACTACAGCAAATCTACCCACATGCTCACTGAGGGTTAATATAATCACTCCTAGTGATGAGAGTTTAAAAAAATGATTGACTATATATCAGCTGACTATATAATGTAAACTTAGGAGAATTGGCAAGTCCACATATTTCTGTCAATAACTAATAAATACATAATCAAGAATCAAGGATAAATCATGTCACAGCATTAAATGCTGGAAACCAAAAAATAGTAGCCCAAAATTTCTATTCTGAATAGTGCAATGTTAATTAAATGCAATGTTATTATGCACATTGCAGTTGAACTTTTTATACAAAAACTATGTTATGCAACATTAGCAATTATGCTCAGTTGTGCTGGCATAATTTGTATGCTACAAAGGTTTAGAGAATGCAGTTTAGTTAGTCAAATTTTAATCCAAAATAGTTGTGGCTCAAAATGGATAACTTAAGAAAACAAAAAAACAACAACATTTTAGCTACATAATGTCTAACATTGGTAATTCGATCATTTATAGCAATAGTATCTATAAACTACCCATTATGTATCACTAATCTACAAGAGGGGAAGTGAGGATCATTTCAATATTGTGTGCCTACTCTGGTTTATCTTGTCATAGATTTATATGTGAGGCTGTAGTTGTGGTGCAATGAATCAAAAGATTACCCTACTGATTTAAAACTTTATCCTTTACTTGCTGTTTGTTTACACAACTCTTGCATAATTAAATAAAAACAGTTCACTTATAGCTATTGTAATTTTGTAGTGTTCAGTCGATTTGCTATTAAAATTTTAGGATGAGATGACTATAAAGCAGCAACTTCATGTCCACAGTTTAATCAGTTTTAAGTGCAAAAAGTAGTTAATTGTCGTAAAATGTTAATTTATTTCTTCAATTGATCATAAGCTGAATTTTCTTGAAGATCAATCACCATACCAACAATAGAGTATACTCAACTAAAACTTGGTCAGTATTACACGAATATGACTGTTATACAAGACTTGGTACACTTGACGAATTCATGCACTGGAGTATACTAGTAGTACTTTACAAGAACACAACAGCTATGATCTCTTAAACACTTATCATATTATTTTGATTACTATATAACTGATTTCTGTTTTCATGTTATGTTTATGCTTTCTCTCATTTCACACTCACTCACTATGTACAAAACTCTACATTATGCTTAGAATAAATTTGAATAAACTAGCAGTATTACAAGAATCTATACTACTTTGAGTTTACTTAAAGAATACACTTGAGCATATTAGTGGTATTACTGATGAAACATACACACTGGGAGGAATACACAACTATAAACTAATAAATTACAGGTGCTCCACTGGAATATTAATCATGGAGTAATATCATGGTCTTCCCTTATAGTCCGGTAGAATTAGGATTGGACCCGGAAAAAATTGGTATGAAAGAAATTTTTGCACCATTCAATAGTAAATTGTTTGTACACTAACATATTCAAAATCCACCAAAATCCACCTTGGGGAAATGGGGTTATAGTCTTGTTTGTCTAAATCATTAGAAATGCGGTGTGCGCGAAAATATTTATTTTCACGTCTCATTGAAAATGTATAGCGAAAATTTTAAACGCAGAATAAAAAATTAAAGTTGTTTCTGACATAATCAACTAAAGTACTGACATCTCATCTTGTTCTTCTTCATAAATAATATCATTAAGCTCTAACTCTGTGTTCTGACAGGCTTTTTCATGACAATCACCACAAGCAGTAACACACTTCAATCCATGCTTATGGCAGGAGCAAATGTTGGAGCTACAAGGATTTCTTGATGAAAGTTTGACCTGATAAATTTCAACAACCCTTCTGGTTCTGGGTCAAAGTCCGTCATTATTGGCTGTAGCAAAGTGTTCTCTTTTTTCCAGCCCCACTGAGTTGGTGGTAAGTGTACTGAAGGGCTCTTCCATATCACCACTTGGAGATGTACACGCAGGCTATGAAAAAAAAAGCAGCTCTTGCAGTTGGTGGGAGTTCGTGAGGTTCAATCTTCTTGGATGATGTGACCATTTGCATATACTTGACATAACGTAGATTACTCAATGAATCATTTTTCTTTCTACCATACATTAAAATGAAGAGTTTGCAGCCAGCTTCCCCAATAATTTCTGAATCTGCTTCTACATCATTCATAACTGATGCTAGATCTTTTCAACAAAGCAGTTTTTCCATGTCCAAAAGTTGCAGAGGTAGTATCACAACCAGTCCATGCATGCAAAAACTGTAGATTGGATGTTACTATAGGTCCTGCTTCAGTAACTAAGTCACAAATCTTCCAAATCTTCACTTTTTTTCTGGCCTCAGACAGGAAATACACATCTGCAAATCCTATTTCCAATGGTACCTCAAGAGAATAAGTACATCAGTATCATCAGCAACTACATTTACTGGTAAACCTTGAGCTGCAATTTCAAGAGCACACTGAGATCAAAGTGTCTGCATCATCTGTGCTATGGTGGACAGTATGACAATCAACAACAAGGGATTGACTGAGCAGTGTGATAAATTGACTCTTATTCCTTTCATTTGTAAGAAATATTTGCTGATTTGTATATGCTTCCATATTCTCACTCAGCTTGATGTCTGCACAAGTCTTCTTGGCTCTTCTCTGATGTTCATGGTTCTTGGATAGATGGTCCTTGCTCATAGACATCAAAGCAAATGCAGCATCTGTCTCCATACCTAGAACGCATAGCTAACATACTGCATGGCTATGGAGTGGTAAGTTTCATTCTTAGCCCATTTCACTCGATGCAGTAGAGCTCCACCATCAATAACATGCTTAGCTTGTCTTTGATAAATAGATCCATCCACAGAGCTTGTAAAAAAAATTGCAAGTTGTGATTTCACACCTTTACGCATAAAGCCATCCTTAAATAGAGAAGTAGGGAAAGATGAAAGTTCATAGTCAAAGTACAGCTTCGTATCTTCTTCCCTCTCCACGATTGCAATAAGCCGAGAGAATAATATTGTTGGATCAATGTGAATCTTTTGCTTTTCCACTTGAATTGCAGGTTGTAGATGGGAGAGGGGCTTAATATGATCACTTCGTTGATTGATATTATATACATACATTACATTACAGGAAATATATTTAAGAAAAGGATCCAAAGTGTGAAAAGTTGTTCAGGGGTGGTAGAGAATTAGTAAGGAACAAAGAAGGTGTTGATAGACTGTGTGTAGAGTAAGGGACTAAGTAAGGGACAAAGAAGGTGTTGATAGACTGAGTATAGAGTAAGGAACAAAGAAGGTGTTGATAGACTGTGTACTGTTGAAGGAGTTGAATATATCTAAATAACAGAAAGTGTGTAAGACAGCAAACAAAACTAAGAACAGAGGGATAACTTAAAACCACATAACAACTAAACTTAAAGAGTAACTTAAGGAGCAAGTCTCAGGCAAGGTGCCCAGCGAGCGGGTCATCTTCGGCCTCTGATTCTAGCAAGACTGATGACATATATCAAAGCAACCACACAGTAACCACACAATGTCACACTCTAATCACACAATCAACACACTCTAACCACACAATCAACAGGTCAGTACAAGCATGAAACTGACAAATAACTTCCATTCTAAACAAAAAGTTTCCCCAAGGGGGATTTAGGTGGATTTTGGATAATATGTTGTTCTACAAGAATTTGCTATTGAATGGTATAAAAATTAGCTCCATACCAATTATTTCCGGGTTAGACCTTTTTTGGAGCTAATTCTACTGGACTATTAGCAAATCTTAGAACTGGACTTAGCTATTACCTAAATGGGTGTGAACAAAAATATCTTATTGGGAGTGCATAAAAATCAGTATCATTAATAAAATGATAAAATCAGTAATTTAGTGATATTCACTATGGTAGAGCTCAAAAAAATTTTTTTTGGGGGGGGAAGGGGACCTAGCATCCCTTTTGTCTACAACAATGCACTGTTAAAACTAAGGAGTTAGAGTAACTCCTTGGGGGAGTAATTTGGGGGTGTAAATTAGTAAAGGAATTAGTGGAACTCAATGGATGGTGATATAATACAAGATCTAGAAAATGTCTAGCTATTTGTATAACTACCTTATTTATACACACAATGTTTCTCATTCTGTCATTATATCTGATAATTTTCTAACTCTTCTATAGCTCAGATAATAGTTAGTGGACTACTTGAGTCACCTAGCTAGTATAACATTAGCTGCCACGACTAAATCTATAAATTCTATTCAGCAACATCCCCCACATCTGACAATGCAGTCTTAAGGTGTTCAACTTACTAGATTCATTATAATAAATAAGCACCATGAGATGACGTTGAGTAATACTCAATCAGAACCACATGAACTACAATCGTTATACTGGCGAATGGATTCCTACACATAGTCTGGCGTAGCTGACCCCTTTACCTTCCCGTTATATGTGGGCGTGGGGGGGAAGGAAAGGGTCTGGTGAGAGCTCCACATCGGATTGGTACTGGAGTTACTATGTGGAACCCAATCAGATTGCAGTATCGGTAATTAGTGGCACTCCTTTGAGACTGTACTAATGCGCGTAAGTTTAAAGGGAACGTGCGTCAGCACGCAACGCAAGCAACCTATTCCTGCGAATTGTAAGGCAACGATCAAGACTAAAATCACTGAAGTGTTTCAGGAGATGGGATGGCTTTCAGCTAAGCCTGAGCAACATCAAATTGTAGAAGCTATTTTGAATGTGATTCTTCCTACTGGATACGGAAAGAGTGCCTGCTATCAGTGTTGCCACTTCTTCACAAAAAGATGTACCAAAGTAAAGCTCCAATCATAGTATTAGTAGTTTCTCCACTCAGAGCACTAATAAAAGATCAGGTAAAACTAGTGGTGTGCTTGAGCACAAATGGCGAGCGAGCCTTAAACTACACTATTGTTCAATGATTGATTTTAACAAATAACACTCAAGCTATTAAACTAGTGATGTGCTTGAGCACAAATGGCGAGCGAGCCTAAAGACTATACTATTTTTATATGAATGATTTTGACTTCTAACACTGAAGCTACTGAAAATAAGGTCCACTTTTTAAATTTCGCATACAGGGTAAAGGGATTTCAGTGCCATAGTAACAACTCTCTTCAACTGCTTGAATTGAAGGAAAAAAAAAACAACAACCAAAACAAACACGTTATTTAAAAGTTTTTACACACTGACATGGCACCTACACCAGACTTACTTCGCAACCGTAAGTCCCAGTCTGAGTAGTGGACAATGATTTTCAAGTACATACATGTTGCGCACAGGCCTCATAACCCCGCACAAAGAGAGCATAGACCTTCTCCACACGACACACTAATCGAATAGACAATGGAGTCCCTAAGGTTTCAAGTTTTAATGCAACCCCGCACAAGAATTCAAAAACGGTAAACAATTTTCCCAATTTCTAGGGTGATACGGGTACTGATCGATAAACCAGAGGATTCTGTTTAGTGCAATTTGGGACGGGGTCGACCACAAAACTAACACAAAAACGCGAGGGTCAAAGTACAAAATGACATACGTACGTCCAAACATATATACAAATAAACATCCCCGATTTTTTCATTTTTACCCCTGTAAGTGTCTCGCTCGCTACGCTCGCTCGCCAAATAAAGTCGAGTTTTTAAATTACGTATGCGGTAAAGGGGCTTCAATGCCGTAGTAACCGCCGCAACTGTTTGAATTGAAAAAGAAGCAACAAAATCAAGTCACGTTATTTAAAGTTTTCTTTGTGACATTCTTAATAGTAGTTGTAACGCACAATACTTTCACACAACTGAACATACCTACGCAAAACTTACCTTCGTGGTTCGTCTAGTGGACAATGAATTTACAAGTTAATGCTGTTGAGTAGGGCTTATAACTGTGACAAATAGCGACTAACTCGAATAGAAATGGAGCTCCCAAAAGTTTTTGCGTTTTAACTGCACCCGCGGTATACAATTCAATTTCTAAGGTGATACGGGGTCGAACGCGGAGCGAACACTGACCCTCCGTATTTTTGTGTTCGCTCCGCGTTCGACCCCGTCCCAAAATGACATACATACGTCCAAACATATATATAACTAGTGATGTGCTTGAGCACAAATGGCGAGCGAGCCTAAAGACTATACTATTTTTATATGAATGATTTTGACTTCTAACACTGAAGCTACTGAAAATAAGGTCCAGTTTTAAATTTCGCATACAGGGTAAAGGGATTTCAGTGCCATAGTAACAACTCTCTGCAACTTGAAGGAAAAAAACAACAATAAAACAATATACGTTATTTAAAAGTTTTCTTTGTGATATTCTTTAGCTAAGTAGCTAGTGGTTGTAACACACAATGCCTTGACACAACTGGGGATGCACCTACACAGACTTACCTTCGCGGTAGTCTAGTGGACAATGTATTTTCAAGTAAATACTGTTGCGCACGGCTTATAACCATGACAAAGAACGCATTGACTTACCACCGCCACTAACTCGAATAGAAATGGAAAGTCCTTTAAGTTTTCTAGTTTTAACTGCACCCGCAAAAGAATTCAAAACGGTAAATAATTCAATTTCTAGGGTGATACGGGTACTGATCGATAAACCAGAGGATCCTGTTTAGTGCAATTTGGGACGGGGTCGACCACATAACTAACACAAAAACGCGAGGGTCAAAGTACAAAATGACATACGTACGTCCAAACATATATACAAACTAGTGGTGTGCTTGAGCACAAATGGCGAGCGAGCCTTAAACTACACTAAACTACTAAAATAAAGTCGAGTTGTTAAATTACGCATATACGGTAAAGGGGATTCAATGCCATAGTAACCACTCCCCTCAACTGTTTGAATTGAAAAAGAAGCAACAAAATCAAGTCACGTTATTTAAAATTTTCTTTGTGATATTCTTAATAGTAGTTGTAACGCACAATACTTTCACACAACTGAACATACCTACGCAAGACTTACCTTCGTGGTTCGTCTAGTGGACAATGAATTGTCAAGTAAATGCTGTTGAGTAGTGCTTATAACTGTGACAAATAGTGTATTAACTTACCACCACCACTAACTCGAATAGAAATGGAGCTCCCATAAGTTTTTGCGTTTTAACTGCACCCGCAAAACAATTCAAAGCGGTAAACAATTCAATTTCTAAGGTGACACGGGTAATGGTCGCAAAACCAGAGGATTCTGTTTAGTGAAGTTTGGGACGGGGTCGAACGCCGAGCGAACACAAAAATACGGAGGGTCAAAGTACAAAATGACATACATACGTCCAAACATATATATAAATAAATAAATAAATAAACATCCCCGATTTTCGATTGTGTTACCCCTGTAAGTGTCTCGCTCGCTACGCTCGCTCGCCAATAAACATCCCCGATTTTTTCATTTTTACCCCTGTAAGTGTCTCGCTCGCTACGCTCGCTCGCCAAATTATACTTCTCTTTCTACATATGGGTGAACTACTTTTGTCTCTGAAACAGGTATCGGCACTAACAAAAAAAGGTTTTGAAGCATGCTGTGTTCTTCAAAATGATGAAATTGTGAGTGAAGGAATATCCAATGGAGACTATCAATTTGTTTATTTCACTCCAGAAACTCTTCTGTTAAGTAAAAGATGGAGAGCTGTGTTGGCTGGTGATGCATTTTCTAGCAGGCTACAATATGTTATAGTTGATGAAGCTCACAGTTGAGCAATGGCAAGTGCATGGCATGATATATACTGTTGTTGTGTTGGTTTCACAAATATTCTTTTTATGTAGGGGAGAAACATTTCGAAGCATTTTGTTGCGAATAGAAGAAATTTGTGGCTTAATCCCTGAACATGCACACATCATGGCACTTACAGCTGGATATCATTTTTTGTTGCTGTTTTTGTTTTAATATCTCATTTGTAAAAATGTCGCTTCTGCAACTTATTTTGTATGTGTGAAGTTAAATGATGGCATGACTTTATTTCTTCGATTAGTTTACTGCTATTAGCTATTATGCAATCACATAATATTGTATAAAATTATAGGTTGCAATGTGGGTTTTGAAATTTCTCTAGCTTTCCTTATCAATGATCCAATACCAGTTTTCCACAGGTTCAAAGTACACCCAGCCATTTCGAATTAAAATTCTAAGTACGACGGGGAATTTGCGAGGTCAAATGTGGAATTGGCTTCATGGTACATAACTAGTCTGGCGTAGCCGACCCTTTTACCTTCCCGTTATATGTGGGCGTGGGGGGAAGGAAAGGGTCTGGTGAGAGCTCCACATATCGGATTGGTACTCGCCCACGTACGTGACGTCAGCATTGAGGGCCAAGTAAAGTTTGCGTTTTAGTTAGCGTTTTTTACGCCATAACGTACGCGCGCACTTGCAGTTTAACTGCGTTATTGCAGCTTCATCAAGTGCAGCTCTTTGTTTAGCTTGTGCTCATTCGACTAAAGTTAAAAACAGACGTCTTCTAGGAGCACAGGAATCGAATTAGTCACTAATATGGAAATAAATGGTTTTAAATGCATCCCAAAAAGAAGGAAAAGGGGTGAATCTGGTCACCATTGACAGCAGGAAAGAAGCATGTGTTTGCGTACAAGTACAGTTGGAGTACAAACTGTTGAGTATGACATTGGGTGCATTTGCAAATTTGCTGACACAGATCACAACATAAACATAGAGGTCCCTGGTATGTTCGAATATAGTTGTCATAATGTGAAAGTAATAAATCTCTCCTGTACACTGTTTGGTTGATTGCATAATATTTGACTGTTTATTATAAAAATCTACTACTAATTTTTTTTGGTAATCAAGGTAGCAAGTGCAGGAAAGCTATCTCGACCAGCTCGCCCTGTCTCCTGGTCATCGGATTCGATGTTACTGGGAAAACTAAAGCTAATAACATGATGTACATCAGGACAGTCTATACCCAATCCAAAAGCTGTCATGGCTATCACAACTCGTAGAGGAGAATCTATTACAAAAAGTTGCCCAATCTTCTCCTCTACTTCAGGATCTGTACAGCTCATATACATAACCACAAGCCTAAATCATGGAATATCAGGCAATGTGGTTCCTGCTGTATTCTTTTGTAGATATGTCTTAAAAAGGGAATAAACATTTGAACAGTCTGCAAAAGAACTGCAGTAAATTAATGTGTGAGGATATGATGCTTGTTTTTTAAGTAATTTTGTCGCTAATGGTTCAAATATCTTTTCAATTCCATCAGATTCGACAACAATGTACATGATATTATCTTTGCAAGGAGATATGGCCACTACAAATTCATTGCTTAATCCCATTCATCTTGAGGCACCTTTTCTTAGTCTCTCTGTAGCTGTAACAGAATATTGTTCACATGAATATAATAATGAATGTGCATATCTGTAGAGCGTTCACAGAGCAAGGCTAGGCATCTTGAGCCAGAACATGGATCAATAACTGAAGGAGGGTAACAAACATGCTGCTTCTTCTGCCCCATTCAGTGTAAGTTGCCACCATTTCACACTGGGAGACTCCTTTTACGTCACTGCAGAATGCTACATTAAAAAAATCACTGGTAAATACATCATTTCTCATATACAAGTTTTAATTAATAGCCCCTTCCCCCAATGTTTTCAAATATTTTAGCAGACTGCTAACAAACATATGTACGTGTGCTTTATATTATATGGAATGTTATTCTTTTGTGGTCAAGTTTGTGACAACCATTTGTGAATTAGAACTATTGCCATAAGAACAATAGCTATTGATTATGGCTTCTGGTAAAAACAACTTCACTGATGATAACCACAAACCATTTGACTGAGCCCTTGATAGTACGAATTTCTCCCATCAATGTGTGTAGACCAATTAACTAGACCAGGTGTGCACACACTGTACATATGGCAAGAGAGACACACAAGCCGATAGCAAAATGATTCCTGACAACTTTAAACTGTGGCATTTTTTAGTCCCGTCTCACTTAACCACACAAACTTAACCACATCCTCTTGTTTATTTTATTGGTGAAATTGATATAATATAGAAAAGACAATGTTTTGAAATTTATTCTCAATCAAATGAACCAATAATTTATTTACCCAATAATACTCCAAACAATTCAGTACAAGCACATTAATTATAAACAATCAGTAGATTTACGTCAAATTAATAACTTTTTAAATATAATTATATGATATGGAGTGTCTATACTGCATAGATAACATGGCTACTTAGATATATAAAGTAAACAACACAATGACAAAACCAATAACTAAAAAAAGTTAAAATTAGAACTTAATGCCTGGTCTGCACCCGTGGCAGTCTTAGCTTTATTTTGTTTAAACAATGTTAATCATGTCTGGCAAAAACTACATCAGCTTAATCTTTATAGTGTAAAATGGCCACTTCTGAAGCCAACAATACTGGAAGGAGCTCTGAGCTACGTTTGTTTTCCAAAGATCGTTTTGGAAAATTAAAGGAAGGTCAAGATTATCCATCCATATAGCCTTTCAAGTTTCCCCATCCACACAGCCTTTCAAGATTCCCCATCCAATACTGCTCAGATAACATGGCTACTTGGATATATGAAGTAAACAACACAATGACCAAACTAAAAACAAAAAAAAAATGTTTTTCTTAATCAAGTATTGGGACAATAGTAGTATACATATACAGACTACAGCTCCTGTGATACTACCTATTACAAATGAAGTCACACTAGCTGCAGCTGTATACAATACCCTTATATTAGATTTTTATCAACTTATATGTAATGTAACACCAAACTGACAAATGTAGTAACACCATATTTAATACAGTTAGCTCAAGCCTAATGTTTTAGATTAAAGGTAATTCATTAATTCTGCACTTGTTTAGTTTAAAAAGTATATAAAAGTGAACAGCCTTGTCATTTCCAAATATTGAAAATTATTACTCTGTGTATTACATTCTTGTAAATGAATTAAATAAATGAGTCATTTTGAAATACAATTTATATAGCATAAGCATTATGATGGCGTGATTTATATGATTTAATTTTGATCAAAAAATGTCCATCTTAATAATTTAAATCATAGATTATTTCAGGAGCAACTAATATTTTCTAGCATAATATACTGGAGTGGATACGGCCCTAATAACTAGCTTTGTCTGAGTCCATCCAGTTTTTCTTTGTGAAGCATCTCCCAGTCTATAACTGAATAGTCCGTGTAAGTTGAATATTTTATGTACCTTCTATTCTACTGTAATCAATATTTGAATTGCAAGGTAGATGGCCACTTTTAAGTCAGCTTAACGTTAATCCTGATTGCTTTGTAAATGTATATAACATTTGAGAAGAGCAATGCAAATGAAAACAAACGAAGAATTCCCAATGACAAACTTTATACTGCTATAAGGCAGTCATGGCTGGCTGGGAAATTGTTAAGGTCAAAAGGAGTCTGCCATCTGGTAATTCACTTAACCTTTACAGAGACTTATCATAGCCAAAACTATTAAACTATATTGAGTATTCAAGAAAAACACACCCTAACTACAACACATATAAATTTATAATTCTTTAGTTTTAATCTTGATGCATAGATATATTTTTGTGATAGTGTTATTTTAGCCAAATCATTTTTCAAATTTTATGCTCATACTTATTATTCTCTTTTGAAAATAAAGTGAGTGAGCTCCAAGAGGCTATACTGTTTAGTGCCATTAAGAGTTCATTAGTTGCACTGAAACTTATTATTGCATTATTAGTTTTTTTTTAATCTGACACTAGTGTAATTCCCAATGCTGAATAAAATTTGTGTAGCCTCATATTTCTGATTAAAATTAGAAAACATAGCTAGCTACCTGCCACTAGATTTACATAGCCACAGCATAACACCAGCAAACAGTTTCACAGTAATTATAGCAACAGAATTAAAATGTATAGTAGTGTGTAGATATAGAATTTACAGCACAACCTTATCAGCTCTATAGATAGCACAACACAAAATTAGCAGGAATGAATTATTATTAATATAGCACAATATTATTCAAAAAGCAATCATTTGGTGTGGAGTACACTTTATAGGGTCACATAGGTAGAATTTTCAGCACAATGCTTGGAGCTAATAGACATTAGTATTAAGTATAAAACCTTTTTTTTGTTAAGTTTATTTTTAGCTAATTATCAAAATAGTATCAAAGAAGGAAGTGAAGAAGAAGAAATGGTTGAGGCCATCTAAAGAAAATCTTGCACCATTATTTACATTTATAATTATGTTCATGCAATAATAGATTTTAGAGGCTTTCTACACTAAATGTAATGTGTAATGTGTGTGAATTACTTTAAATTTTTTTTCAATATTTGCATATAATAGTACTTTAAAAATATTACATTGAGATTTTTAATATTAATTTGGAACGAGTCTACTTGTTTTAATTTGTTCCGATACAAAAAATTCACCTGAGGTTATTAATATTACATCTTTTACATAAACGTTTAATAGTGATGTTTGCAAACTGACCTAATAACCAATGAAACCTTAATATCTGTTGAAAGTGTTGATAAAAGCACCATAAACTAAATAATTTTCATACCAAAGAAACTAACTTATAATATTGTATTTTTAATGCCATAACTAGGACAAGGTGTCATGAAACATATTATAAATTGTGTTCTCTTGATCATAATCAGAATGTCATCAGTCCTTAACATCTCATTTATTGTTATTGTTAATATTTTGGATATTTTGTACCACTTATTAAAATTTTACTTTGGCTATAACAATGTCAGTATTAATAACAGAATAATGCCTTCAATGACTCAATGTTCAATTACCAGCTGGTATAGTAAGGGATATTAGTTGTAATATAATAGCACGAATTGTTGGTATTTGAATAATATTACTGTTTTTAATTACGACTAATTTATTATTAAAAAATATAGCTACCAATTTGAGAACCCAACTTATACATTAATAATACATTAAAACGATCGACAATAAAAATGTACTAATAAAACACACATCATGCAGATTATAGGTAACAATACATAGCTATAAGATAAAACACAAGAAACGGCTCAGCCCAAGAAACAGGAAAATCAATTAGTTCAGTTGACTGTATGCAGAGTTTCCTTGTAGCTCAATATTTGAAGATGTATCTTTCTTGTCCAGTTTGATTTCATCATAAACTACTGGATTAGTTGGATTATCACATTTTACTTTGTGAGAACGAACTCGCTTCTTCTTAATCAAGTATTTGGACAATAATAGTATACACATACATACTACAGTTCCAGTTATACTTCCTATTACAAATGATGTCACACCAGCTGCAACTGTACATAAAAACCATACAATTAGTAGAAATTACATTTTTATGTTAAACAATCAACTTGTGTGCGATATGACACAACATTTACAAACATTATGACTGTTACTAATTATGAATGAATAGCATAAATTATCATGCCGGTATCCCATAACTAAATGTTTATATTGGTTGCATTGTACATCAATAAATTTGGATCAGAGTAGATGAGAAGAAGTAGCCCTGTCACAGTCCCCCTCGATTCTTATTACTTACAGCATGATTTGGTGTACATTATGTGGACATATTTCACCAGATGTGTAAGTATTTTCACGAGTTTATAAGGCAATTGAAAATATGTGCGAGTCAAATGTTATTTCCATTTGTACAATGAGTATAATAACTGTTTATTATGTAATGGATTATTTTGTAATTCAGTAAAAGTTAAAATAATCCTTAGCCATACTTCATTGTCCGGAACTACACATTGGCATGTTGAAGTGTTCAGTATGTAGTGTTTGTCTTTCGAAGTATTGAACTCTCACTTGATGCCGAAATACGTTAAATATCCATTGTATTTATTAGACTACATATGACATTAGCTATACTTTAAGTAAAAAAAAAACAATTATAAGAGAAGCTTTAAGTTATTCACTAAATGTTAGCTACTCACCTAATAGAGATGATATACTCGTTTCAGGCAATTTTGTCATTGCTGTATGAGTTGACATACTATTATCAGTAGCACTTGATTTGTTTGTGTTCTTGAAATCAGTGTTATCTGTAAGATTATTAACATAAGACCAACAGTAACATTTGTGATAACCATAATATAGCACAATATATTTATAAAAAACTTCAATAATTAATTAGGTACCAGTGACTAATTAGATATTTTTTTATATTTTACAATAGTGTAGCATAATACTTCTATACTAATATTGCTGACAATAGTACAAGTCCAAATTTCCAACATGTCACACACTGCAAGAAATGTACCTATCCCTACATGTATCCTACATAAATTGTAGCCAAACTTTATGGAATTTAGCGCTATCCTGCACAGGATAGTGTATGATGGGTACATTGCAAGTTTCAGTTTAGGTCTAGTGTACAGGGTTATTGTTAGCCACACCTGTGCACAGGGCAAGTTTGTATAAACACTACACATAACACTAACAATAAGATACAAGTTATGACAATTAACATTAATTAACAACTAATATTTCTATTGTTCTCTGAATAGGCATTCATTGCCTTCACTGAGGTTTCTCATGGGTGGGCGTTCCCACAAAACCAATGACATAATACAATATTTTTTTATTTCTTGCCTATTTTGTAGTGCATACCGCAAGATAAGCAATCAAATTTTCCTATATACAGAGTTCCACTTTGCTTAGCAATTATACCAGCAGGAAATCAAGAAAAATAGAAATAATTGTGTTTTTTACTACCTGGCATAATCACAAATACATAATGCACATAAAGCACATTTAATAGCTTACTTTGATTACTTTGAGAAAAGATAGGAATTACTTGGACTACAAAGATCGCTATAATAATCTATTGCAACAAAAATGTGTAAAAAAATGTTTTATTAATTATTTATGATAAATACTATAATAGCTCAGGCTCACGAGAACACAAATTACACAATTACAATCAACAAATTACATCCACTAACACACACATATTTTATTAATAACTCTACATAATAATTGACATGAATATAAACAATTACAGGTTTCAAGTTTTTTTGTACCATTGTTCCAAATATGCCATATAATAATAAAATATTATATTATTGGCTGCTATTTCGATTGCGTGGGAATTATATGATGTTTAAGGTAGTTAAACAAGGTTAATTGACAGTTGTATGGAAAGCTATGCGCATCTCTTTGAGCAGTTTTGCTCCATCACCGGTTGAGAGTCGCTACTTTCAGGAGGTGAGGGAGCTCCTATTAGAGTAGTTCCCAAACACATGCACTAACTTGTCATACCTCGGACGCCATTACCAGCTCAGAGCTGAAAAAAAAAATGTGGCAAAGTTATGGTTTTCTACCATCCCACACACTCCTGTTTTTTTCCCTGTCTATCAGATATGACCAGTCTCCATTTCATGCTAGTGGTTACCGGTGACTTTGCCCCAATACGATACCCAGGGGGGTGGGGGGGGGGGGGGAAGTGGTTCACACATTACGCAGCAAATTTGCTAGGCAGGTATAGCCACTCACAAGTTGCCACCAGCAGGGCCAGGACTCTAATTCCCTAAACTTCCGGTTCTCTTATAACCGATGCACCAGTGTATGGTACCATGCATATCATTTATTAAAGAGATTAACACAGTGTCTATAGTAACTGATATTGTGGTTTATTTTCAGTAATAAAAAAAACACATTGTTATGCTACAACTACAGTTTAATAAAATGTATAGGAGAGAAAAGACAAACCAAAACCAAACAGGTTTAGCGAAGATGTAAGTAATAGCACACAACAATTACTGCAATGCATATATATGTAGCCAAGCAGCAACATAATGAACCACTAATGTCATAGACAATAATCACTGCCTAAAAAGTGTCCATTGACAACCATAACAAAATTCTTGAACTTACGACTTCGTTCCTGTCAAAACTTTAATGTTGACTCACTGACTACGTCCATTTTCTTGTTGACAATTTAATTTTTTTTTAAATATACGTAGTCAGTGGGTCAACATTAAAGTTTTGATAGGAACGAAGTCGTGGCGGACTTGAGCTTGAGGTCTTCATCTAAACTTGATATACTCTTGGTGTTCTGTATTATTAATGCTTCTGTTACCCTTTTGTGGAAAAAATTGTGACTATTTCATAACTTTCAATTCACTCCAGTTTACTCTATGTGGCTTTGTTACATTTTCCATGCATGTACAGAGATACCGCCTTTATTATTTATTAGACAAACTGCTTGAGCTCAACTGCATCTTGACTATGTTCCTGTCATACATTTTGCATCAATGTTGACCCACCTGGACTCCATTCCTATCAAAACTCAAGCATCAATGTTGACCCACCTGGACTCCATTCCTATCAAAACTCAAGCATCAATGTTGACCCACAGGCTATGTATATTTTCTTGTTGACAATTCAATTGTTCATTATTATTTAAATCGTCATACCTCACTACTGAAGAAAGATTACAAGCTGAAATATAATGTGAATTTCTATATCTATTTTGGTTTTAATTTTCTAATTTAATGCCTACACTTAATATTCTCTCTTGAAAAAATAAACTGTCTATGTTCTAGGAGGCTATAGAACTGTTTAGCTATGAGAGTAAATTCCTTGTACTAAAACTTAATTTTTAATCTAATACTTTTCTAACTCTACTACCTGTGATTCTGATAATGGTTAGTGAACAACACATGACTAGAATCCACACTTATTAAACCAGTTACCTTATAGTATAACTATAAGTAACCACGACTAAATCTAATGCCATCTAGCAAACATAGCCAACAATTAACAGCATAGTCGCAAGGTTTTTCAACTTACTAGATTCATTGTAGAGCACAGATTAAGGTACAGAACAACTTCTCGAACTAAAGTTGTTTATAGCGCTATATTCCGACTGAGGTGTGGCTTCAATGCTTCCTGCTAACAGATGTTATTTTGCGACGACGCATTATTACATATGGATTAGGAGGTTGCTTACTACAGTCCCGCAGTTCTTATCAAAAAACTCATTTCATTGGTCAATCAAATCATGTGACCAATTATAGCGCCGCGCGTGACCAATTATAGCGCCGCGCGAGGGCTAGGGCTAGGGCTAGGGGACCAATCAGAAGAATTCTTTGATAAGAACTGCGGGATGGCTCGTTGCTTATAATATCCTGTCATTACCAACAAACAGTTTCACAGTTAATTATAGCAACAGAATAAACATTTCATAGTAGAGAGTAGACATAGAATTTACAGTACAATCTCACCAGTTTTAATAGATATCAAACAAAAAAATGGGCAGTAATCAAATTCAATAGTAGAATGTTAACCTTGGAAACTTACCCGTATACTATTTCACTTAGCCACACTCTATATTCCACCCTGTAATTGAATTTAACAATAGCTAATATGATTGGTCTATGGATTCAATTCTATTTGCAATAATAAAATAAACTGCTTATCACAGCATCAGTGCTATAGCTGTCAGTTATCTTCACTTCTTGGATAAAGAGGGAAAAATGATTCTTAAAAAAGTAGAGCACTTTTATGAGGCTAGTTTGAAGCATATTTACAAACATAAAACACAACATACAATTGACTGACATAGGAAAAACTGTATGTAAAATTAAGAAACTAAGCGATTGACCACATGACTACATTATAATCGATATAGATAACAATACATAGCTATAAGAGAAAACACAAGAAACAGGAAATTCTATCAGTTTGCTTGTAGCTCAATTTGAAGATGTATCTTTCTTGTCCAGTTTGATTTTGAGTTCATCATAAACTACTGGATTAGTTAGATTATCAAATTTTACTTTGTGATAACGAACTCTCTTCTTCTTAATCAAGTATTTGAACAATAATAGTATACATATACAGACTACAGTTCCTGTGATATTTCCTATTACAAATGAAGTCACACTTGCTGCAACTGTATAAAAATAGTATTATAATTACTATAAATCACATAATTTTATGATAAACAATCAGCTTGAATGTGTTTTCATACAACATTGATAAATAAATACAGAAACAATAGCATGAAGGTATAAACTAAATTGGCATCTTTGTATATCAATAAACTTGGTTCAGACCCTCTCCCCTCCCCATATTCTCCTGTTGCAACAGTCATGCTTCTAAGTCAAAGATCCATTTTTAAGTTTTGATAGTCATTCAGCTAACTATGACAAACTATTATATAAATAATTATATACAATAAAATATATATTAATGATTCCTCATTCTAGGCTGAAATTATTATAATATAATAATAGCAAATTTTTCTCGTTCTAACAGCCAATATTGTTACGTTTTATTTAACAATATTTGCTGTTAGAAAAGAGAAAAACTTGCTATTATAATAAATATAATATTACTTATTGCATGGCTAGGTGTCCATATGGTATTTCATCTGATGTGGAAGTATTTTCACAAGTTTACACCGCAAGTAAAATACTAGCGAGTCAATGTCATTTCCATTGGTATTGTTGAAGCCGAATAAGGAAAGAAGTCGTACACAAACTATTTCATTTAGTCCTACACATACTTTTTCATTTTAGTCTTTACCTTTGCACTTGCGCCTTGTACTCAGCGTTAATCGTCGATGTTCGGCGATCGTCGATGTTCAAGTCCGTTTTCCGTTTTAATGTTTCTTAGTTACCTTTTTTGTCATTCTTACTATTTATATCTTTGTAGTCAGTTACTCGCTGTATTACATGAACTATTCTTTATTACTTTAATTAACAACCATTCTTGGTGAACTATTCTCTCCTTGGCGTTCTACCCCCGCTACAGGTATGATGAGTATAATATTGTTTATTAGCTACTATTTTCTAATGCAGTAAAAGTTAAGAGAATACTTTGTCATACTTCATTGTCCAGAACTACACATGGAGTTGAAGTGTTCATTATGCAGTGTTCACATTCAGAAAATATGAACCCTCCCATTATGCAGAAATGCTCAAGGAAAATATTCATTGTATATATTAGAGTATAAAATTAATGATATTATGCTAAACGTTTAAAAAAAATTTGGATAGGACTAAAGTTAGCTACTCACCTAATTGAGATGATAATATACTCATTTCAGGTTCTTCAAAATTCTGTGTAGAAAATTCTCTCATTGCTGTATGACTTGTCATACTATTTCCAGCAGTACTTGATTTGTCTGTGTTCTTGACATCAGTGTTATATGTAAGTATATCTTAACACAAGACCAACAGTAACATTTGTGATAACATGATAACATAATAAGTCATGACAACTACAATATTTAATTAAGCACCAGTGACTAATTAAATACTTTTGATATTATACAAGTGTAGCATAATACTTCTATATTAATCACTGACATTAGTGCTAGGATAAAATTAAAATTTACTACACATCCCAAACTGTAAGAAATGTACCTATCCTAGATGTATCCTACACAGAGTATAAAAGTGAAGCTAATTGACATATGGCTCTATTCTTATATATTGTAAGTCATTTTTGTCTAGTGTATTGGATTATTGTTGGCCACACACGTGTGCAGGGCAAATTAATACAGATATTAACCATGTTGTTGCATATAGCAATAGCTAACAGTACAAACTCACACACAAACAGAGAAAAATAACAAACTAAAAACTCAACAAAAGATACCCCCATGCAGAGATAATGAAAAAACTGTTCGCAAAGCAACCACAATATATATGGCTTGGGGGAGGGGGCAGTGAGGGTGAGCACACAGCATGCTCTTTATTCCACTTTGTAATTGAATTTAATAATAGCTATTATGATTGACCAATGGATTCAATTCTATGTGCAATAATAAATAAGCTGCTTATCACAGCATCAGTGCTATTACTGTTTGTATTAATCAGTTATTTTCAACTTCTTAGAAAAATCAATAATGTCACTTGAATGTCTTGCTGTAATTTTTTTAAGTTTAGAGTAGTACATTTGAAACAATATGATATACAAATATTGAAAAATTTCTTTAAAAAATCCGCACACATTAGATTTTATTTAGTTTAGAAAGTCTATTAAATCTATTTTATTGCATGAACTTAACTATAATATGCAGTGCATATAACACAACATAGAAGTGACTGACTGAAAGTAAAAATAAGAAACTAAGTGATTGATTACATGACCACATCAAGAACATTCCATCATATAAATTTCAATCCATTTGTCACTGGCTTTATAAACAGTTTTGATTAGTTCAGTTAAAGTTAAGAATAAATTATGCGATATATGGTACCCCCATCACTCCCCCCTCCCCACCACTCACACACACACTCAATTTGAGGCACTTCTTCATTTGTGAAATAATTTATATCACTCATTTTCTTCATAAAGTGGTAAGTTATCTTGATTGTCTATTAAATATAATAATCTTACGTACTAAAGTCGAAATTGGATTATTTGATGTAGTTAATACTGATTCATTGAGGACAGCATTAGAACAGGCACGACTATTAATATAAAATGTAACTTCAGCTAGGTAGACTCACTGAAGTGCATTATTTAAACTTAAAGATAATATTGGATCTGTAGTTGTGAATCCATCAGATATACATGCTCTGACCAGATACTCACAAGATTGAGGAATATCATTAATAGTACCAATAGGCGAGTCATCGCTACTACGAATGCTAATACTGTTAGCTCCTATTCTTCTCAATGAACAGCTAAACATAACGACTTCAATAGTTCCTACACCAACGTAATTTGCTATTCCATTAAAGTTGAATGTAATATACTAGAAGATGTAGATGTGTTGAGTGTTAGTAGTTGAGTTGCCCACATGTCTCCATCTAGTCCAGTTAGTGTGGGAGTAACATCATCAAATAAAACACTACTACGTGGAGTATACATACTCTACCAGAATCTGACACATCAGAACAATGACCAGTTGTAGATGACCCTCTCTCTGATATAGCAGCAGGATTCACTGAATTGGAACCTGGATTAAGTATTAAACAATGAAATTTATATTATTGATTTTCTTAGTAAGTTGGGCTAACATGTATTAGCTGCATTTGGTCACTTTACGCTACAGTGAGACTTTAATGTGTGACTATTATACTTTTAACTTTTAGTAAGATAGGGTTCTGATAAATTAACACAAACTAATTTAGCATATAGAAGGAAAAATTAATACAATATATTTCTTGTAGTACATAGGAAAATATAAAATTGATGCAATGCAGGGTAAGAAATCAAATGGTTGTATATTGCTCAGTCAAACTTTGCTTAGCAAATGATGATTGTTAGATATCAAGGAATAGAAGAAATTGTTTTTATTTATAAATATTTTACCTTAGCATGTGATTATATATACATATAATACATACTTTATATAAGCACATTAAAAAACTTACTCTGAGACAAGGTACGAATTATTTGGACAGCACAAACCGCAATAATAATCTATCACAAACAAAGAGGACATTTTTATTTATGATTTTGTGATAAACACTTTGTATACTAATGTTCATCAAACCATAAAATTACACAAGCGCTCAAACAGGCAAATATCTATGATAACTTTACAAAAATACGTAGAATATACGTGATTATAAATAGTAAGGGTAAAGTTTTCTATTGATTTTGTATCGTTACTTCAATTACATTAAGAAATAAAACATTATCATGGAAGACAATTAAGCATATATTGGTGGCAGTTGGCTTTAGATGGAAAGAAAGTTATCACAGTGTCTATAGCAGTAAAAAATTTTTGCTGATTTGCTGAACTTAAAAAATAAAAAAAATTTTCTACAACAACAGTTAAAGAAATTATACGTAAAGGATTGAAAAGACAACACCAAAGCAATCATATGAAAAACAACAACAAAAGTTAGCACGCAGTTAATACCACTATGTTTATGTAGCCAGCATAGTGAACTATGAATATGAGCATGATTGGGAAACGTAGAAACAGAATTAAGAACTATTACCAAAATAATAGTATAGTCCTTTCACTACTTATTATTAGGTTTTATATTTCTCTGATTTGGTGATAAAAATGGTAACAGGAACTATTTCAGGCAAATTTAGAGTCACGTACAACTTCTTCATATTCATGCAAACCTTCACAGTTAGCATTGTCTTCTAAAACTGTAGTGTATGCGCTTGTTTTCTTAGTGGAGCAATATTCTGTCCATTACTAGGGATTTGTACGCATTAAGTATTATAATTGTCATTAACCCTTAACTCGCATGCGCTAGAGGGTTATAGTGTTATAGTAGTCGTTATGTGTCTGTAGTCTGTGTCAGGCTCTGATTTTAGAAATTTACTAACGATTATCTGCTTATTGGTATAAACTTACTCTATAAGACTTTCATTGTACTCACTGTAGGGCTGATTTTGGAGATAAAGCAAGCTGTCAGTCAGCTCTGTACATGTACGAGCAATTATGGGTAACACCTATTGTCACGTCAAAATCACGTGAGCAATGAAACCAATAAAGTTTTTAAATTGTCTTTCTGAGTAAGTTCATATCTAAATCAGTCAGTAATCTCCAAAATCAGAGGGTGATACACAGACAGACAGACAGACAGACAAAGAGACAGACAGACAGACATACAGACAGACAGAAATACAGACAGACAAAGAGACAGACATACAGACAGACACAGAGACAGACAGACAGACAGAGAGACAGACAGACAGTCAGACAGACAGTCAGACAGACAGATAGAAAGACAGACAGACAGACAGACAGACAGACAGACAGGACAAATGGGAGGACTATAGCAAATCTACCCACATGCGCATTGAGGTTTGATATAATCACTCATAGTGAAGAGAGTTTAAAAAGTGATTGACTATCAGCTGACTTAATTATAATGTTAACTTATGAGATATTGCAAGTCAACACATTTCTGTCAATAACTAATATGCATAATCAAGAATCAAGGATAAATCATGTCAATGCATTAAATGCTGGAAACCAAAAAAAAGCATTCCAAAATTTCAATTTTGAATAGTGCAATGGTAATTATCATTATAATTTTCCTTGTCTCTCCAAGCAAGCTTTCAGTTAAAATGCAATGTTATTATGCCCACTGCAGTATAGCTTTTTATATAAAAACTATGTTATGCAACATTAGCAATTATGCCCAGTTGTGCTGGCATAATCTGTATGCTACCAAGGTTTAGAGATTGCAGTTTAGTTAGTCAAATTTTAATCCTAAATAGTTCTGGCTCAAAATGGATAACATAAGAAAACAAAAAACAACAACATTTTAGCTACATAATGTCTAACATTGGTAATTCGATCATTTATAGCAATAGTATCTAAACTACCCTTTGTGTAGCAGTAATCTACAAGAAGGGAAGTGAGGATCATTTCAATATTGTATGCCTACTCTGGTTTATCTTGTCATAGATATATATGTGAGGCTGTAGTTGCGGTGTTATGAATCAAAAGAGTATCCTACTGATTTAATAATTATTTATGCTTTACTTGCTGTTTGTTTTCACAACTCTTGCATAATTAAATAAAACTTAAATCATTATACAGTTCGCTTATAGCTATTGTAATTTTGTAGTGTTCAGCAACTTCATGTCCACAGTTTAATCAGTTTAAAGTGCATAAAGTAGTTAATTGGCATAAAATGTTAATTTATTTCTTCATTTGATCATAAGCTGAATTTTCTTGAAGATCAATCGCCATACCACTAATAGAGTATACTCAACTAAAATTTGGTCAGTATTACAAGAATATGACTGTTATACAAGACTTGGTATACTTGAAGAATACATGCACTGGAGTATACTAGTAGTACTTTACAAGAACACAACAGCTATGATCTTAAGCACTTATCATATTTGATTACTATATAACTGATTTCTGTTTTCTGTTCCATCATGTTATGTTTATGCTTTCTCTCATTCCACACTCACTCACTCTATACACAACTCTACATATGCTTAAGATAAAATTAGAATAAACTAGCAGTATTACAAGAATCTATACTTCTTTGAGTTTACTTAAAGAATACACCTGATCATATTAGTGGTTTTACTGAGGAAACATACACACTGGGAGGAATATACAACTATAAACTAATAAATTACAGGTGCTCCACTGGAATATTAATCATGGAGTAATATCATGATCTTCCCTTAGCAAATCTTAGAACTGGACTTAGCTACATGGGTGTAAACAAAAATATCATATTGGGAGTGCATAAAAATAAGTATCATTAATAAAAATGATAAAATCAGAAATTTAGTGATATTCACTATGGTAGAGCTAAAAAAAAATTGTTTTTTTTTTTTTTGGGGGGGGGCTATAGCACCCCTTTTGTCTACAACAATGCACTGTTAAAAAATAAGGAGTTAGAGAGTGACTTATTGAGGGAGTAATTTGAGGGTGTAAATTAGTAAAGGAATTAGTGGAACTCCATGGATGGTAGTTAAGATATTTTAATGATATTCATGAATCTAATAAAACCCAACACAAAATTTAAATTACTACACAGAAGATAAAAGCAGTGTTCACAACACCATTGAGTGATGAGCATGACCAAGAATTTTTTCAACCAAATTAAAAGTTAAGAGAGATTTTAAGATCTCTATGTAAATTGATGGCTAGCCAGACTAATAAGCTATTTAAGATATTTAAGAAAAGTACATTTAACTGAGTGATATAATACAAGATCTAGAAAATGTCTAGCTATGGTGTATAACTACCTTATTTTTATACACTCACTTAATGTTTCTCATTCTGTCATTATAAATCTGATAATTTTCTAACTCTTCTACGGCTCAGATAATAGTTAGTGGACAACTTGAGTCACCTAGCTAGTATAACATTAGCTGCCACGACTATATAAATTCTATCTAGCAACATCCCCCACATCTGACAATGCAGTCTTAAGGTGTTCAACTTACTAGATTCATTATAATAAATAAGCACCAAGAGATGACGTTGAGTAATACTCAATCAGAACCACTTGAACTACAATTGCTTACGCCGCTATACTGGTGAATGAGGTGTGGTTCAGAGATTCCTACGCATTAAGTATTTTGAATCCCGTTATGTACCGTGAAGCCAATTCCACCTTTGACCTAACACTCGCAAATTCCCCGTCGTTCTTAGAACTTTAATCCGAAATGGCTGGGTGCACTTTGAACCTGTGGAAAACTGGTATATTGGATAATTGATTGGAAGGAAAGCTAGAGAGAAATTCCATAACCCACATTGCAACCTATAATTTTATATATTATGTAATTGCATATAGCTAGCTAATAGCAGCAAACTAATCGAAGAAATAAAGTCATGCCATCATTAATTTAACTTCACACATACAAAATAAGTTACAGAAGCGATATTTTTACAAATGAGGTATTAAAACAAAAACAGCAACAAAAAATGATATCCAACAGAATATTGTTCACATGAATATGTGACAGTGCCTAGGAAAAGGGACCATTTCCGTAAAAATATGAAAAATGAGTTATTCATACCACTGTGTAGAGCACTTCTTATGGAGTATTTTGATACCAAGTTTATAGGCAGGCGCTGCACGGTTCACTAAATATACGAGGGGCAATCTGACCAACTTAAGCACAGTTATTTCGAGAAAACTGCGATTAAAACTTCTTATTCAATTTCTCGCGGAGTTAACGTTGAATTCCGTAATCTTACGGGTTACGTAAGACTGTTACTTATGCTTGGAAAATGGTGGCGATCAGCTGAACGGCAGTAAGATAGTTGGGGCCGCTTACTTCATGGGGGAAGCCTTACTCAGTTTAGACCCTACATTGTGTAAGAGTACTAGACAGGTGTTTGTGCTTCTTTTTTTTTTTCTGTTTCCAACAGTTTGTAAGTCATGGTAACTATAATACAGTCACTCTTTTAGAAATGATCAACTAGCTTGGTTTGTTAGTTCACTGGCTAGCTAAGATTATATTTGTCTTGCAGCCAGCTTGTTGCCTATTTTGGAACAAATGAACAATGGGAATCTCTTTAAATCAATGAACAAAAATGATGGACTTTCAAAATGTGTTGCCTTCTCTTGTTGCAGTGTGACAGAAGTCCTCATCATCACTGAAACCTTTGTCCAGTCAGAGACTTGCTGATTCTTCTAGTGTCTTCACAAAAGTAGTCCCAGGAGTCTCCAGGTCTGCAGACTCCAACTACAAGACTCCATAAATAGCAACATCAACCTATATAGCTTGATTATTCACATTTATTATTTCTATTCTGTTGCTGCAATGCTATAACAAAAATTTATAAGAATTTACCCGCGATTATCCGGCAACAAATTGAATTCACCAAGATTTTCAATTACTCGCGGGTTGGATTTCCGTGCACGCAGGGAAGGTCAAAATAGAGAGTAAAAGGTGAGTGTGTTTAAACGGGGCGCTCGGACCTTTAACAACGGTTTCAGCCACTCAAATTTGGTGTCAGTGTAGCTAAAGGGTAGGAGATACTTGTGGGCCAATAAAAAGAAAACCAAAAAAAATTATTATTTTTTGTCGGTGTTTGGGCCGTACTGTACATTTTTGATTTTACGGAAATGGTCCCTTTTCCTAGGCACTGTCACATAATATTAATGAATGTGCATATCTGTAGAGCGTTCACATAGCAAAGGCTAGGCATCTTGAGTCAGAACATGGATCAACTGAAGGAGGGTAACAAATATGCTGCTTCTTCTGCCCCATTCAGTGTAAGTTGCCACCATTTCACACTGGGAGACTCCTTTTACATCACTGCAGAAGGCTACATTAAAAAAATCACTGGTAAATACATCATTTCTCATTATGCAAGTTTTAATTAATAAACCCCTCCTCCCCAATGTTTAGCAGACTGCTAACAAACATATGTACGTGAGCTTTATATGGAATGTTATTCTTTTGTGGTCAAGTTTGTGACAACCATTTGTGAATTAGAACTATTGCCATAAGAAACAATAGCTATTGATTATGGCTTCTGGTAAAAGCAACTTCACTGATGATAACAACAAACCATTTGACTGAGCCCTTGATTGTACGAATTTCTCCCAGCAAAGTGTGTAGACCAATTAACTAGACCAGGTGCACACACTACCTATGCAGATAGTGTGAATTCATTTGTACTAGGAAATATCACTGGAGCTGTAGTATGTATATGTATACTACTATTGTCCCAATACTTGATTAAGAAAACACAATTTTTTTTTAGTTTTTGATTTTGTCATTGTGTTGTTTACTTTATATTATATCCAAGTAGCCATGTTATCTATGCAGTATTGGATGGGAAATCTTGAAAGGCTGTGTGGATGGTGAAACTTGAAAGGCTATAATGGATGGGAAAACCTTCCTTTAGTTTTCCAAAACGATCTTTGGAAAAACAAACATAGCTCAGAACTTCTTCCAGTATTGTTGGCTTCAGAAGTGGCCATTTTACACCGTAAGGATTCAGCTGATGTAGTTTTTGCCAGACATGCTTAACATTTGTTTAAACAAAATAAAGCAAAGACTGCCACGGGTGCAGACAAGGCATTAAGTTCAAATTTTTATTTTGTTTTTGTTTTTGGTTTTGTCATTGTGTTGTTTACTTTATTATATCAAGTAGCCATGTTATCTATGCAGTATAGACACTCTACATCATATAATTATATTTAAAAAGTTATTAATTTGACGTAAACCTACTGATTGTTTATAAAAAAAAACACTTGCATTGTAATTATAATTAATGTGCTTGTACTGAATTGTTTGGAGCGATTATTGGGTTAATAAATTATTGGTTCATTTGATTGAGAATAAATTTCAAAATTGTCTTTTCTATATTATATCAATTTCACTAATAAAATGAACAAGAGGATGTGGTTAAGTTGGTGTGGTTAAGTGAGACGGGACTAAAAAATGCCACAGTTTAAGTTGTCAGAAATCATTTTGCTTTCTGCTAGTCTGACTCTCTTGCAGCTGTATAAAAAACCATTATATTAGATTTTTATGATTAACTATCAACTTATATGTAATGTGACACCAAACTGACAAATGTGTTGCATCTAAGGCGAGTGATACATGAGAGCGAAATGCTATTTTCATGTTGTGTGTTGAGTGTAATAATTTGTTTATTAAGTAAAATATATATGTATCCAAAACCGTAAAGTTCATATCACATTTTACCAGAATTTGTGGTCCAGAACTCAATTGCATGTTGAAGTGTTCTGTATGCAGTGTTTTTTATTGGAAATTTTGAACCCTCTCACATGGTGCAGATTGACTCAAGGAAAATATTCATTGTGTAATGATTTTATACATTAAAAATAATATTATACCATATTTTTTAATTGTTTGAGAAGTTAAAAGTCATTAACTAAAAATGTTAACTACTCACCTAATTGAGATGGTACACTTAACTCAGTCTCTGTAATATTCTGTGTAGAGTTTACTTCACACATTGCTGCTTGAGTTGACATACTATTATCCTAGTACTTGTTTTGACAGTGTATTAATATTATCTGTAAGTGTATCTGAACACAAAGCAAAAAAGTAATTTTATCGACACAAGTCATAAAAACTTGAATAATTCATTAGGTATCACTGACTAATCACATAATAATATTAATATTATACAATACTATAGTATATTCTACTTTTTGTGGACTTCAATCATAATTGTGTGAGAATTATGGGAACATTATGTATGTACAACACACCCTCAGACCCTCTCCCACCACAATACTTCAGAACTAATTATTGACATTAAGAGGTTAAGATTGGACACACCTAAATGCTCAACAAGTTGGTAGATAACACATGAAGTTGTTGTACAGAGCAAAATCTCGCAGCACAAACTCACATGCACATAAACACGCACATGCACACAGAGATAAGAACAACCCCAAAAAACTCAGCGTAAGAAACTATACACACTTCGAGGAAATGTCAAAATAGTTTGCAAGCAACAGCAATCTGTTATCACAACAGGAAGTAGTGTATGTATTATAGTATTCTATCCCATACTACTCACTATTTGTATGTGAGTTTGTTGTCCTTAGCCTAGTATAGTATGCTGATTAAAAAATTAATAGCGTATATTTAGCATAACAATACTTTTATAATATTTTTAGAGAATAAAATGTTTCTGATATTATAACTCAATTAGTATGATATAACTTTAATTGATTAAGTAGCAGTGACTAAATGTATATTTTTGGTATTACACAATCAATATATTACAGGATTTCTTATAAACAAGAGCACTTACAACAAGTGGGCATAAAATAAAATCAACGTTGTCATTATTGAAAGCTCCCATAAGCAATGAATTAAAATGTAAACTTTAAGTACACTTCAATGATTCAGTCATTCTCGGCTGAAATAATTATAATAAATGTATTGAGTGTTAGTAGTTGAGTTGCCCACATGTCTCTATCTAGTCCAGTTAGTGTCGGAATAACATATTTCTTTGTGAAGCATTTCCCAGTCTACAGCTGAATAGCCCCTGTAAGTTGAATATTTTATATACCTTCTATTCTACTGTAATCAATATTTGAATTGCAAGGTCGATGGCTACTTTTAAGTCAGCTTAACGTTAATCCTGATTGCTGAGTAAAAGTTTTTGCGGACCTTAGAAAGACATCATGTAGAGCTAACCACGTTTAGTTAGTGCTTGGCTTACTTGTGATGTGTATAACATTTGAGAAGAGCAATGCAAATGAAAATATACAAAGAATTCCCAATGACAAACTTTATACTGCTGTAAGGCAGTTACCGCTGGCTGGGAAATTGTTAAGATCAAAAGGAGACTGCCATCTGGTAATTCACTTAACCTTTACAGAGACTTATCATAGCCAAAACTATTAAACTGTATTGAGCATTCAAGAAAAACACACCCTAACTACAACACGTATGAATTTATAATTCTTTAGTTTGGTCTTGATGCATAGCTATATTTTTGTGATAGTGTTGTTTTAGCCGAATCATTTTTCTAATTTTATGCTCATACTTATTATTCTCTTTTGAAAACAAACTGAGTGAGCTCCAAGAGGCTATAAAACTGTTTAGTGCCATTAAGGGTGGCCGCACACCGCCTACGCAATTTTTTGTTGATGGTTGCTATGCACGATTACTACTATTGTATACTTACAGGGGCTTCTCTACTATAACACAAGGACACAGTACCTGCCGAAGGAGCCGCTCACTAATTTTAGAGCTAATCTGGAGGAAATATCGGGGCCAGGTTATAAAACTTTGTAGCAATTTTTTGGAGCGGTGCGGTAAGTTGGAGCTCCGCAATTTGGTGCACTACTAGCCGAGCTGATACTCTACTGCAAGACAAAGAGTTCTTATCCATTTCAATATTACTTTATCATATATTCGCATTTTTTTCTATTTGGCGAGCGAGCGTAGCGAGCGAGACACTTACAGGGGTAACACAATCGAAAATCGGGGATGTTTGTTTATTTATATATATGTTTGGACGTATGTATGCCATTTTGTACTTTGACCCTCCGTATTTTTGTGTTCGCTCCGCGTTCGACCCCGTCCCAAACTTCACTAAACAGAATCCTCCGGTTTAGCGACCATTACCCGTATCACCTTAGAAATTTGAATTGTTTACTGCTTTGAATTCTTTTGCGGGTGCAGTTTAAACGCCAAAACTTATGGGAGCTCCATTTCTATTCGAGTTAGTTGCAATTTGTCACAGTTATAAGCCCTACTCAACAGCATTTACTTGTAAATTCATTGTCCACTAGACGAACTGCGAAGGTAAGTCTTGCGTAGGTATGTTCAGTTGTGTGAAAGTATTGTGCGTTACAACTACTATTAAGAATGTCACAAAGGAAACTTTAAATAAAGTGACTTGATTTTGTTGCTTCTTTTTCAATTCAAACAGTTGCTGGGAGCGGTTACTATGGCTTTGAATCCCCTTTACCTCATACGTAATTTAAAAACTTGACTATTATTTTAGTAGCTTGAGTGTTACTTGTTAAAATCAATCATTTAACAATAGTGTAGTTTAAAGCTCGCTCGCCATTTGTGCTCAAGCACACCACTAGTTATAAGATATTGAAAAATTCTCAACGTGGTGCAGTTCATTTTTTTTTGGTTTACCCATGTATAAAACTTTTGTGCCGTTCTCATTATTAGATTCCAAGAAAAACTGTTACAAAATTTGGAACTTTAATTCCACTCGCAATTCTTAAGAAATAGCCCCACCCCCAATCTCGTACTTACGAGTACGCGAGCAATTTTTTTTTCAATTAGTTTGTATTGGTTCTAAAAAGAGCCCGCCTATATCAAGAGTAAACAAACATCAATACAACAATAATAAGAGAGTCAGAAGAGAGAGCAGTTTATTGGAGATAGCCATAGGTGAAGGTATTAGATCTGCGCAGCTTGGGAAGTCTTCGCTCCGCAGAAATCGAGCCTGGTATATCCATCCGCTTGAGTTCAGGTGCGCAGAGTCCAGAGAACGGCTACAGGAGGAGAGGCAGCCTGGTGCACCTTGCTGCGTGAGCTCAGACGACGTATGGAGAGTTGCTGTAAACGGATATGAGACAACAAGAAGCCAAACTAAAACACTACAACTTCGCAAAGTATACTTCTGCTACTACTGCGCGATAGTTTCTGCTCGCGTATTATCAAATGGTGGGGTATTGGCGGGGAATAAATTAATGTCCGGATCTAAGGCAGTGCGCGTTGCTATGTGCGGCCACCCTTAAGAGTTCATTAGTTGTACAGAAACTTATTATTGTTTTATTCGGGGTTTTTTTTAATCTGACACTAGTGTAATTCTGCTAGCTGTGATTCTGATAATAGTTAGTGAACAACATGGACCAGAATCCACACTAATGGTTACATATTTAACTAGTTACCTAGTATAATTGTTAGTAACCAATACTAAATGTGATACTATCCTGCAAACATCCATATAACAACTAACAATATTATAGTCACTAGGTTTTTCAACTTACCAAATTCATTGTAATAATTTATAAGCACCGATAAAGGTACAGAACAATTTCTAGAACTAAAGTTGTTAATGGCACAATGCTGTTGCTTCCAGCATAATAAATTTGTTATTTAGCATGATGCATATTATAGATGCGATTAGGAGGTTGCTAATATTATATATATATTGTAATTACAATTCAGTTTTAGCTTATTTTGTGGAAAAATGAGTGATCAAATGTTTTAAAAAACACCACCACCACAATTAAGGCAGGTATCTTTCCAAATGCTGAATAAAAATTGTGTAGCCTCAGATTTCTGATTAAAATTAGAAAACATAGCTAGCTACCAACCACTAGATTTACATAACTATAGCATAACACCAGCAAACAGTGTCACAGTAATTATAGCGACAGAATACATTTTTATAGTAGGGTGTAGATATAGAATTTACAGCACAACCTTATCAGCTCTATAGATAGCACAACACAAAATTAGCAGGAATGGATTATTACTAATATAGCACAATACTATTCAAAAAGCAATCATTTGGTGGAGTACACTTTATAGGGTCATGTAGGCAGAATTTTCAGCACAATGCTTGGAGCTAATAGACATTAGTATTAGGTAAAAAATGCTTTTTTGTCAAGTTTATTTAGCTAATTATCAAAATAGTATCAAAGAAGGAAGTGAAGAAGAAGAAATGGTTGAGGCTATCTAAAGAAAATTTTGCACCACTATTAACTACATTTATAATTATGTTCATGCAATAATAGATTTAATCGGCTTTATACACTAAATGTAATGTGTAATGTGTGTAAATTACTTTAAGAAAAATTTCAATATTTGCATATAATGGTATTGTTTCAAATTTACTACTCTAGACTTAAAAATATTACATTGAGACACTCAATGTGACATCGTGCATTGAGATTTTTTAATATTAATTTAGAACGAGTCTACTTGTTTTAATTTGTTCCGATACAAAATATTCACCTGAGGTAATTAATATTACATCTTTTAAAAAAACTTTTAATAGTGATTTCTAGATTAAGTTAGTGGACTACACACATCTTTTTTATTTAAATTACAACGTTTCGATCGAAATTGCTCGATCTTCTTCAGGTGGAATATAACTGAAATGGCTGGGTGATGGTGATACAGAAGTTTATAATATAGGAATGAGATATAATAGAGTAGTTGGTGACTGAATGAAGGTGTTGATAAGAGTCTATTTATGCTTTTATTGTTGTGTTAATAGATGATAGAATGAGTCTGACCATTGGGGTGAGGAATGCCAGAGTAAATGGTTGAATAACCAATAATTAAGTCAGTAAGTAAGGAAAATAATTAATGCATGAATAAGAAACAAACTATTAAAGTAAATAAGTAAACAAATAATAATAATAAAGTGATGCACTTATGTGATGTTGCTCATCTATATTGGGCTGACGTTAAGTCCTTGGTCTTGGTTAAATATTGGAATAATGATAATAGTGATGTTTGCAAACTGACCTAATAACCAATGAAACCTTAATATCTGTTTAAAGTGTTGATTAGAGCACCATAATATACTAAATAATTTTCATACCAAAGAAACTAACTAATAATATTGTATTGTTTAATGTCATTGCTAGGACAAGGTGTCATATTATAAATTGTGTTCTCTTGATCATAATCAGAATGTCACTCCTTAACATCTCATTTATTGTTATTGTTAATATTTTGGATATTTTGCTCCTTTTATTAAAATTTTACTTTGGCTATAACAATGTCAGTATTAATAACAGAATAATGCCTTCAATAACTCAATGTTCAATTACCAGCTGGTATAGTAAGGGATATTAGTTGTAATAACAGAACGAATTGTTTGTATTTGAATAATATTACTGCTTTTAATTACGACTCATATTATTCAAAAATATTGCTACGAAGTTGATAATTCAACTTATACATTAATAATACATTAAAACGATCAACAATAAAAATGTACTAATAAAACACACATCATGCAGATTATAGGTAACAATACATAGCTATAAGATATATATTAACAATGACTCATGTTCAGTTGCCATCTGTAAAGCAAGGGTTATGAATCAGTTGCAATAATAAAACAAATTGTTATTATTTGAATAATTTTTTTTTAATTATGCTTCAAAATATTAAGTAATATTACTACAATATTGAGATTATTCTTACATATTAATAAAACTTTCAAATCTATCAACAATAAAAATATGTTACATCATAGCTATAAGATAAAACACAAGAAACAGTAAATTCAATCAGTTCAGTTGACCGTATGCAGAGTTTCCTTGTAGTTCAATATTTGAAGATGTATCTTTCTTGTACAGTTTGATTTCATCATAAACTACTGGATTAGTTGGATTATCACATTTTACTTTGTGAGAACGAACTCGCTTCTTCTTAATCAAGTATTTGGACAATAATAGTATACATATACATACTACAGTTCCAGTGATACTTCCTATTACAAATGATGTCACACCAGCTGCAACTGTATATAAAAATCATATAATTAGTAGAAATTACATTTTTATGTTAAACAATCAACTTGTGTGCAACATTTATAAATATTAGGACTGTTACTAAATTATGAATGAATAGCATAAATTATCATGCTGGTATCCCATAACTAAATGTTTATATTGGTTGCATTGTACATCAATAAATGGATCAAAGTAGATGAGAAGTAGCCCTGTCACAGTCCCCCTCGATTCTTCCATAGTATGTTATTTATAAGGTGACAGATTGTGAAGCTATTATAACACAGTATGAAGAAGTCTTGCTTCTAAGGTAACGATCCATTATATAGTTTTTTTCTAGTCATTCAGCTAACATTAACAAACAATACTATATAATATTTATAAAAATTAAATGTATTACTTATAGCATGATTTGGTGTACATTATGTGGACATATTTCACCAAATGTGTAAATATTTTCACGAGTTTGTAAGACAAATTGAAAATATGTGCGAGTCAAATGTTATTTCCATTTGTACGATGAGTATAATATTGTTTATTATGTAAAGGATTATTTTGTAATTCAGTAAAAGTTAAGATAATCCTTTGCCATAGTTCATTGTCCGGAACTACACATTGGCATGTTGAAGTGTTCAGTATGTAGTGTTTGTCTTTGGAAGTATTGAACTCTTACTTGATGCCGAAATACGCTAAATATCGATTGTATTTTTTAGACTACACATGACATTAGCTATACTTTAAGTAAAAAACAACAAGTATAAGAGAAACATTAAGTTATTCACTAAATGTTAGCTACTCACCTAATAGAGATGATATACTCATTTCAGGCAATTTTGCCATTGCTGTCTGAGTTGACATACTATTTTCAGCAGCACTTGATTTGTTTGTGTTCTTGAAATCAGTGTTATCTGTAATATCTTAACACAAGACCAACAGTAACATTTGTGATAACCATATATAGCACAATTCATAAAAACTTCAATAATAGGTGCCAGTGACTAATTATTAGATATTTTTATATTTTACAATAATGTAGCATAATACTTCTATACTAATATTGCTGACAATAGTTCAAGCCCAAAATTTCCAACATGTCCCACACTCCAAGAAATGTACCTATCCTACATATCCTACATAAATTGTAGCTAAACTTTATGGAACATAGATCTATCCTGCACAGGATAAGTGTAATGATGGATACATTGCAAGTTTCAGTTTTGGTTTAGTGTACAGGGTTATTGTTGGCCACACCAGTGAACAACGCAAGTTTGTATAAATATTAACAATGGTATGTTGCATGAGCAAATAAACACAAATACCAAACTAAAACTCAAGATAAATGCTCACAGAGAAAATGTCAAAACTGTTTGCAAAGCAACAACAATTATTATGGCTTGGGTAAGAACAGAGCATGCTCTTTATTCCACCTTGTAATTTAAATTAATAATAGATAATATGAATGGCCCATGAATTCAATTCTATTTGCTATATAATAAAATAAGCTTCTTATCACAACATTAGTTCTTTTCAGTTGGTATTGCTGTCATAAAGGAAAATCAGTTATTATTGACTTCCTGGATAAAGAGAGAAGAATTGATGGACCTGATAAAAGTAAGCACTTTTATGACACTAGTTTTATGCATATTTTCAAACAAAAAAAACACATCAAATTGACTGACATAATTTATAGGAAAATAATGAAAGTAAAATTAAGAAACTATAAGTAATTGACTGCATGATTACATTACAATGGAGAACTTTCCAATAATTTTTTCATCCATTTGTTCCAGGCTTTCTAACTTGGTATTCTTAGCTCAGTTAAAGTCAAGAGTAAATTATGTGGTACATAGAACCCCACGTCCACACGCACACATACACAAACACTGAAATTTTAGCTGAATTTGATGTACTTCCTTCACTACTGAAATTATTTATATCACGAAATTTCGTAATAAAGTGATAAGTAATGCTTATCGTCTCTACATTAATATTATAAAGTGTTCCTTACTTTCTAAAGTCAAAATTGGAGTGCTTGATGTAGTTGATACTGATTCATTGAGGACAGCATTAGAACAGGCACGACTAATAATATAAAATGTAACTTCAGCTAGGTAGACTCGTTGAAGTGCATCATTGAAATTTAAAGAGAATATTGGTTCTGTAGTTGTAAATCCATCAGATATAAATTGTTTTGTCAATTAGCTGTTTAAGCTGAATGGATAAAAACTGAGTTTTGCTATTTAGTCTTACAAACTTCAGTACTACGCAAAGTCTCTAGCAGAAGAACAAAGAGAAATTTTTGAGAAATTCTGCAAGGATCATTATGGAGGCGTTAGAAGTAGCTCTTCCACCAATACAGTCAAATGGGAAAAAGGAGAGAGTATCGCAAAGGTACTTAAACTAAAGTTTGGTCATATTTTTCCAACAATTCAAGCACTGGGTGAATGAGAAGGGTTTTTGTCTAATGAATCACCAATCACTTGCCTTCAACGATGTTCTTTGCCTACCAGCAAAAATGAGTGTATGTTTTGTAATGAAATTAATCTGGTTGTAGTCAGCTGTATCTTTCTGAATAGAACCCACATCATCCTACATTATTGTCATAGTGGAGAAAAGTTGCGTATGTGAAATACTTCTATGACATCTTAACAGAAATGTATTGTCAAGCAAAATGACACATTGGTGAAAAGAAGACTGCATCAGAGATATGGGCATATTTATTTCTAAACGTACACTGGGAGTCATTAAATCATAAAGTGATTTGGGATTTGGCTATCGCTTTCTTGAGATATAAAAATGTATGACTGATTGCCACGAGTTGCTTTTGAAAGATTTGTAGAGCTAGCTTTGCATTGTTTGTCATTGAAATAAACTACGCAGACAACTCGGGGCCAATAAAACCAATATTGTCGTCTGGATTTATGTCAAAAGGCCAGGTAACTGTTCTATGTATAATATGATTGCATACAACAATCTGCGTTGGTGCAATTGATTTTGTACAATTCATTTTGGTTAATAGGGTGTTTTTTTTTGTTTACAATGGATAAGCTGAACGCTACTGTTCATGTATGAAACCATGAAAGTTTCTCCATACGAGCTTGTTTTTGGTCATCCTCCTTGCTAGAACATCTTTCCAGGTGCCTGTACAACAAGAATCATGGAACAGGACTTAGAAGACATCTTTGAAAGTTACAACCAAGATATAGGAGAATATTCTGATCCTTTACGATTTAAACAAAAAGTTGATCTTAATCCTTCATGTGAAGATGATGTTGACCATCATTCTGATGCTCGTCTTCCTTCTCTAGATGTTGACTGTAGCTGTTAACCAAACTCATACTTAGAGTGTGATTATAAACCAGATAATGATCCTCCAAATCATTGCACCAAAAAAATGGTTTCTTCAGATAGTAATGACCAGATGTCCCCTCATCATAAACAGGATTTAATAGAAATTTCTTCAGATGGTATGTATACTGATATCAATCAAACTCACAGACACAATTCAGTTCTTGGTACATCAACTAAACACCTGAAAGTTCGTGGAGAAGCTGACAGACGTTACCAACGAAATGCAGAATGTATCGAAATGAAATATAAAGCAAAAAATAAGAAAGTTCTGTCATTCAAAGCAGGAGATTTTGTAAGTAATAGAATTCCTCGAATTGCTCGGGCTTCCACTGATATTCATCGTCTTCCCTGCATTATTGTATAGAAAACGTGTCCAAAATTTCTTTTTCTATCAACTAAGGTAAGTGTTACAGATAATTATATAAGCTACTTTTCTTTTTAAAATGACATAATATTATATTACTCACACCAATGGCATGGTACTTGTTTGTGATACTTACCAGCATTTACTCAGGTTTAGATTCTACTTTACAAATAAAATAATTTATTATAAGTATGATTTTTGAGTCATTCTGATATTGCATGGTTGCTCAATAATGTATTGGTAGCCACATTACAATTATTAATTGCTTTTTCCAACGTCTGAATGGCCATCTTAGTGAATAAAAAATGTATGTCAGTTTCATAGTCAGGCTCTTTTTACAAGCACTACAACTAGCACAAAATAGAGTCAGTCTACATATATTTTGATTAAAATAATATTATCTATGGATTGCACAAATTCATATAAAGAGCAGAACATATATATAATATTATGTATATATATATATTCCACCCTAGATAACTTCACAATGATATCCTTAGGTACATGACCCCTGAAATAACTCGAGATATTTCAGGTTAGTATTTCACGTGTATTGCCTAGCTCATTACCCTAGTAGTTATAGCAACCTGCCAAACTAGCCACTTAACCCGGTTTATACAGCTACGTTCCTCTGGTGTAGCACACTCAACCTGGTTAGAGCAGCTGATAAAATATCAGTTGTGGGTGTGGGGAGACACTGGAACCAACTTTACCTGGTGAGCTACCAGTCCTAGTACTAACTACATGCAGTAGTGAAGATATCTAGTGTGGAATAAACCGCTTATTACACTCTTCGGAGTGATATGACTAGATATTTCACTCTCAGGCTTTATTTTCACTTGCCTCTGGCTCATGAAAATAATATTAGCCTACTTGTGAAATATTTCACCATCTGACTCATGTAATATATATTTTATTTATTACATGAGTCAGAGTGTGATATGGTGAAATATTATTCACAAGCAATATATTCAAGATCAAGAAGTGAGTGAATATATAGCCTGAGAGTGAAATATCTAGCCATATCACTCTGACAAGTGTAGTAGCGGTTTATTCCATGCTAGATATTTTCACTGCTGTAGTTTGTTGGTAACTCTTGGTGTAAAGTGGGTCATGAAGATATCTAGCGTGGAATAATGCACACACAATACATGTATATTATATATATATATTTTTTTTTGTATGAGTAATGAATGAGTTTAGCTATAACTTGGTTAGCTGGGAAGAAAATGAAGTAGTGATGGTTATGATATTATGTGGTTCATGTATGCAATTTAAACTTCTTTGTGGTACATAAATGTTTCCCCGGCAGGTTGTTGGAGGGGAATAACATTATTAATCCATGACTGCTACCATAGTAACTATGGTATAAATATATAATATATAAATAAAATAAATTAATACACGAAACTATTCAAAAAAATTATTTGATAACTACATTAGGTGTAGGAATATATTGTTAATTGGGGTGAGGGAGTGGGAGCACAACATGACTAGCACCGAGCTATAATTGTGCGAGTATGTTAACAAGCAAAAATATTTGTGCTAGTTCACAGTCACTATAATTGGCACTGTCCAAAAATATCTAATTGTTCTTCTGTCTCTAAATGCAGTGGTAATGTAGGTAATGCATGTTTGTCATAAAACCACACCAGCTATAGGACTTTGTACCTTCATTTTCCAATTGGTCATAAAACATTTCTTAAGAGTATATAAGTTAAACCAATTTTACGCCTCCTCGTGAATGCTAGACCCCTACGTTAGATGTAGTCACTCTCTACACACATGACACAAGTGTTAAATAGTATCAAACTTACATCACATATCACATTGTTTTAAATGTTTAATATGCACCAACAACAAAAGGCCCGGCCTAGATCATTTCATGCTCTATTTTGGTAATTTAAAGTGACTAATTGACCAATATTTAAATTTTTTGGGCTTAGTGTGCTCTTCAAAGTAGTATAGACTGGTATAGCTTTATGTGTAGAAGAAACAATAGAGTAATAGAAAGTGTCATACGAGATAGCAAAAATCTAGCTCTAAGTGAAGTCCCTAGATACTTTGTACTTTGGTTATTTTGTCCATGGCATAGCAGCACATAGAGAATAATTAAATAGTTTAAAAATATAACACTACTTGCCTTTAGTGTACTTTAAAGGTTATTAAACTTTGACTTTAGTATAGTAATACATTACAAGAGAGTATATAAGGGAGTGACTAGAACAAAAAGTGCATAGTGGGTTGGTGTCAGGTAAGTTGGGGAATGACCATGGATATGACGAAAGTCTGTCTATAACTGAATGATGAGTGGAAGGTTCCAGTAGATGATAATGGATGAAGGCTTGTGCTATGCAGAGGATATATGGGATGCTGGTAATCACAGGAATGTAGGCTAGATAATATTTTTTTTGAATATTTCATTTTATATGTGTTCAGGCCACTGAACACTGTGTAACATTCATATTAACTCACTTTATTTTGTGTATTCTAATCTTATTATTTCCATGTTGTTGTCCTACCACTTTTTGCGTGCTGGCAGCTGATTGGTCAGTTGTTAGGGCATGCTTTCCAGCTGTTTCCATGTTAGCTGTTTTATTATCACTATTAGTTTAATCTCATACTTGTGGTCACTTGACTCTTGTATTTAGTGGTTATTTGCTCAATTTTACTTTGCAAAACATTCATTACTTTCCAGCTATTCATGTTTTAATTTATTTGTTGGCAAAAGCAGGGTTTTTTTTTATTAATCATTTAAGATAAAGAATGTGGGAAACAGCAAAAAGATTATGAAACTGTGGAACAGAGGAAAATAATGAGATGAAAAGAGCAAAATAAGGCACTTCAGTCATAAAATCCAAGCAAAATAAATAGAAAAATATCTATTTGATAATAGCCACCTACCCTCCCTATTCCCCCTCACCGCCTACGCTGGTAATTTAGCCACCATTACAATGAAAAAAAAAAGCATATAGTGGACATCAATGAGAACTTTAAACAAATTGAGGTACTTTAATGTGGACCAGCATAATCACTCCCTTGTTACATGCAACATTGAAGTACCCACACATCATTTTCATTAAAACACATGACTAAATTGCATCTGGTTCTCACACCATGCTTGCATCCTTACCACATCAACTTTAACAGACTATAGCTGATCATGCAACTATATACAAGCTTATCACTGCACCTGTAATTGCAATAGTAGCAGACACATCCACTCCATTCATATCAGGTACCACACATGTGTACACTCCCAGAGGTCCTGATGGAGTACCACCTACTATGGCTAGTCTCACTTGTTCAGTGAAGAGGACGCTATAAAATACATTAGTAGCAGTGCCAAGTGCATTAGCAGCAGGAATTAAGGTGTTATTAGGATCTAACCAGCCACCAATACCTCCTCCATTAGGATTATCACTACCTCTACAACACTGAGTATTGACATTAGTAGTGACACAAACAAATGTAGATCCAGCATCTGAACGATCTGATGGTTGTTCTCCAATATCAGCGATGTTAATAGAGGTCCCAGGATTGTAAATAACACCATACAGTGAGAAGTACAGGCCAGTGGAAGGAGGAACTAGTAACACACAAGATATCTCAATATGTGCAGTAAACCTTCCATTAATTTATTGCTAGTTCACTATAATTCTTGTCATAGGTTTTTAGGAAAAATAAAATAAGAAAAATTAAGATTTTGCATTCAAATTAATATTAATTTTTATAAAACAGTGGACATATTCACAATTTCTTTCTCAGCCTTCGTTTATTCATTATGTATTCTCTCTCTTTCACAGGTTTTTAAAATCAATATAGAATTAAAAATATTTGGTCGCCACCGGGAATCAAATCCAGGACCACTTGCTTAATGTATATAAGCGCTCTGCCACTGAGATACAACAACCAGCCGGCAAACAACTCTTCATTCCGTATGTGCGGGGTACTGCTGTGCTACAGTCTCATTCTCATCAGACCAAGATTCTTTTTATCTGTGGGATTTGTTTACTCCGCTAGTTTATCACTTCACAATTTCTTTCTTCTCAGCTTCTTTTACTCATTAGAAAAAAAAAAAAATTCAATATTTTCACTCAGCTAATAACTATTCTATTGACTGTAAATGACCAAATGACAAGCACATATTAAATACAAATATTCTTACCTTGTGCAAATACAGGATAATAATATTGTGATGACAAGATTGCAACCATTAGCACATGAACAACACACACGTCCATCACCACTGCTCTTACTAGCTCCTCTACTGGCTTGCTTCTGAAGTTGGTATTTTATACAGATAAACACAAGTTATCATAATAGTACAAACCTATCTCATAGTGAAAATTGAATAACTATATTATATGAGCCATGGCTGGGGCTCTACGTAGCAGAAATAAAACAAAAAAATGGCCAGTAAAAATTTATGAGCATGTTTATGAATAATATAAGATGGATATGGTGTAAGTCTGTGTGTATATAATGAGATCTCTAGAGAATATGGTTCACTACACAAATATTAAAAATATATCATCACTAGACACCACTCATTGGTCACCATTAGTCTAACACTGGAGAGGTAATTGAAGGTGATTCAAAGTGGTGGGGGGAGGGGGGGGGGTTTAAAGGGGGGACACCACGTACTGCACACCACTATAATTTAAAAAAACTATTTTCTATTTCATAGAGTAAAGTAAACGTTTTAAGCCATAGTGAAAATTGGATGGAAAATTAAATGATCTAAATGTTTAAAACTGATATAGTTCAATTAATTTGTTCCTTAAATTTTTATTATT